>Ga0194053_10002425_pt1 | contig 11083 bp, 8 predicted proteins | sample SepL228m_MetaG_FD_161684 | JGI IMG/M metagenome (GOLD analysis project Ga0194053, IMG submission 161684) | Anoxic zone freshwater microbial communities from boreal shield lake in IISD Experimental Lakes Area, Ontario, Canada - Sep2016-L227-8m | ecosystem: Environmental > Aquatic > Freshwater >... | reverse complement strand
CTTTGAAGACCGCCCTCACCTCTTTGCCGAATCAGCCGTATTTGTCACCGATACTTGCCTACAAAAACAACACCGCATCATCGCTGCTATAGAAAGCGTTATCGCTTTACCCGCTTATCAGAAATATGTACTTGCTTACGCACCTGACACGGCGAAATATATTCCCAAGGCGCACGGCGTTTTTTTTGGTTATGACTTTCATTTAAGCGATGACGGTCCACAACTGATTGAAATAAACACCAATGCTGGCGGTGCCTTACTTAATGCCATCGTGTTGCGCAATCAAAAAATTTGTTGTGATCTGACAGAGGAAGAATTACCCTCAAGTATTATTAATACAACTATTACCACTCATCCGGAACAGGCATTTGTTGAGATGTTTCTTGAAGAATGGCAAGCTGAACGCAGTCAACAGCCTTTACGTTCAATCGCTATCGTTGATGAAAATCCACAAAGCCAATATATGCTGCCGGAGTTTCTTTTGTTTAAAAAACTCTTTGAACAAAACAACATCAATGCCGTCATTTGTGACCCATCAGCACTTGTTTATAAAGATCAGGCACTTTGGCACGAAAATCAACGTATCGATCTGGTCTACAATCGGCTGACAGATTTTGGCCTGGAAGCGGCGGCGCATAAATCTTTACTGGATGCCTATTTGGCAGAATCGGTTGTGATTACCCCGCATCCACGAGCCCACGCACTTTACGCCGATAAAAGAAACCTGACACTACTGACTGACGAAGCCGCTTTGATGGATATCGGCGTTGACGCAAAAACCAGAGCAATACTGCTTGCCGGCATTGCCCATACCGTTTCAGTAAATCCTGACGATGCCGATATTTTATGGGCAGGCCGCAAGCATCTATTTTTTAAACCCGCCAAAGGTTATGGCAGCAAAGCGGCTTACCGTGGCGACAAACTGACCAAGCGGGTGTTCGGTGAAATTTTGGCGGGTGACTATGTGGCACAAACCCTTGTGCAACCCAGCGAGCGACAATTGGAAGTCGACAATAAAATCATCAATTTTAAACTTGATCTGCGTCATTACGTTTACAAAGGCCAAACGCAATTAATAAGCGCCCGTTTATACCAAGGACAAACCACCAATTTTCGCACGCCTGGCGGCGGCTTTGCCCAAGTTCTGGTGGTTGCTTGCCAAGATGATGAAAATACCGTTAGTTAAAAATTATCAGCTTTATCAACCAACAAGTATTTTGGTTGTATCATGATCGCTTATTTGGATTCAGACCGGTTTTGCCATGACACCAATCAATGAGTTACAACAACTACATGCTGAGATGCGCCACTGGCGGCAGTATTTGCATCAGTTTCCTGAAACCGCTTTTGAAGAAACCAAAACGGCACAGTTTATCGCGGATAAACTGATAAGTTTTGGATTGGATGTCCATCAGGGATTAGGCAAAACCGGTGTTGTCGCCACGCTTTCAGCCGGAAACAGTGACCAAAAAATTGCCTTGCGTGCCGATATGGATGCTTTATTTATCCAAGAACAAAACACTTTTTCTTATAAGTCATGCCATGATGGCAAAATGCACGCCTGTGGACATGATGGTCATTCGGCGATGTTGCTGGGTGCTGCCAAGCATTTATCTGAACACCGCCACTTTAACGGAACCGTTTATTTTATTTTTCAGCCTGCTGAAGAAGGCCGTGCAGGTGCCAAACAAATGATTGAAGACGGTTTGTTTGAACAATTTCCGGCAGATTGCGTCTTTGGGATGCACAATTTTCCGGATATTCCGGCCGGTCATTTTGCCGTTAAAGCAGGTGCCATGATGGCCTCGTTTGATTGTTTTGAAATCACCCTTACCGGCCAGGCGACTCATGCAGCCATGCCGCATTTGGGCAATGACGCCATTGTTGCTGCGGCTCAGTTGATCACTGCCTTGCAAACCATCGTCAGCAGAACCGTAAATCCGGCTGATTCTGCGGTAGTCAGTATCACCCAGATTCATGCCGGAAATACCTGGAATGCCCTACCGGAATCGGTGCTGTTAAGAGGCACGTTTAGATGTTTTAGCACGACTGTAAAAACACTGATTGCCGACAAAATCACGCAATTGGTTAATGGCATTTGCGCAGGTTTTGACGTTAGCGCAGACATCCGCTTTAATCCGGAAAATGCGGGTTACCCGGTCACCTTTAATACCGAGGCGGAAACAGCCATCGCGTTAACAGCGGCCAGCGCTGTAGTCGGAGATGAGTGTGTTGATCAACAGCCGACACCCAGCATGGGTTCAGAAGATTTTGCTTTTATGCTGCAAGAAAAACCGGGCTGTTATATCTGGATAGGTAACGGTTCTTCTGAAAACAGCTGTTTACTGCATAATCCGCATTACGATTTTAACGATGACATATTGTCGGTGGGTGCGGCTTATTGGGTCAAGCTGCTTGAAATGAAGCTGGTATAGGAGTCTTCCAGAAATTGAATTTACAATTCGCATAACTGTAAGCTGATACCGATAACATGCCTTAGGTGATTTCTGGAGAATATTTTACCCGTTAAAAGCAGGATTTTCCCAATAAAGCAAACGATTGGATTCGTCTAATGGGTAAGTTCTTTCGCAGAAATAACCTTATACCTATCAACCATAATTAATCTCCGTTGAGACGCGATTTATCGCGTCTAAATGATAACCCGTGGGTTTTCGGATGTAGGGACGCGATAAATCGCGTCTCTACGGTGACGATACCTGTATATTGCTGCTCATGTGTGGTTAATAGGCTATTCATTGTTCATAGTTTAAGGTGATTTCCGGAGAATATTTTACCCATTAAAAGTAGGATTTTCCCAATCAAGCAAGCGATTGGATTCGTCTAGTGGGCAAGTTCTTTCGCAGAAATTACCTTAAAGGTATGGTATCTGTCGACTGAGTAATTTTTTATCTGAAAAACTATAGCGCATTAAAAAGCATTAAAAAGTCCCGAAGGGGCGTAATCTGTTAGCGATGGGCAACGCCCATCGAAATCAAAAATAACAATGATAAAGCCCTGCAAGGGCGTAATACTTTAATGACGATAAACTGTTTGATTTCGCCCTTGCAGGGCTTGTGGTTTGTGGATATCCTGATTTCATAGGGCTACACCCTATGCTGATGTGTTATGCCCTTTCAGGGCTTTGTGTTTTGTGGGATATTGATTTCAACGTGTTGAGCCTTGTATTAATATTGTGATTTTTAAGGAGTTGTAGCGTGGGAAAATGGAAATTTAATTTCTGAAAGTCTATAGGAGCAATCACGCGAAATATTAGGGCAACCGCAAGGGTTTACCCCCTACGGTTTGGGTTCGAACAGCATGTGCGCCATTTTTTTTGCTTTGGTTTTTAAATAACCGACATTGTCATTATGAGCCACTGATTCCACCGGGATACGGCCTGCCACATTAATACCCAGCTTTTTCATGTCATCCATTTTCTGCGGATTATTGGTCATCAACTTTATTGATTTTATCTGGAGATTTTCCAACATTAACGCCGCAATATTGTATTCTCGCTCATCGGCAAGATGCCCCAAATGAATATTGGCATCAACAGTATCCATACCTGCGTCCTGCAAATTATAAGCCTGTAACTTTTTCAACAAGCCTATGCCGCGACCTTCCTGACGCAGATAAATCAACACGCCAAAGCCTGCTTCATTAATAAGCTGCATGGCCATTGCCAGTTGTTCGCCGCAATCACAGCGTCTGGAACCGAGCACATCACCGGTAAAACATTCCGAGTGAATACGCACGGGGACATTTTCAAGGTTTGCTACCTCACCTTTAACCAAGGCGATATGCTCTTTGTCGTCAAGGGTATTGCTGTAGAAATGCAGAACAAACTCGCCGTGTTCAGTGGGGAGTCGGGTCTGTACCAAATCTTCTAGTTGTGCTTTCACGTCTATAAAAAATCCAAAAATACTTCATTTCTTGCTCTCAATACCAACTTGAGAATACATTCCGCTTCCGGCAGTTGCGCCGGAAGTTGTCTATTTTACACGACAACAAAGAATAGTGTTGATGTACCCCAAGTTCGCGCTGTAATATTCGACAACCTAATTTATGCACCCATACCCATTATGAAACCTGACAGTACAGTAATCAAAAAACGTTATGACCGTCTAGCTCCCTATTTTGAAGGTTTGGAAGCCGTCATGGAAGGCTTGTTTTTTAAAAACTGGCGCAAAAGACTGTGGGCGAAAGTCGAGGGTCATCATATTCTTGAAGTCGGCGTTGGCACCGGCAAAAACTTTGAATATTATCCCGTTGATGCCCGTATAACTGCGATTGATTTTAGCCCGGAAATGCTCAAGCAGGCCACGCATAAAAAAGCCCGGAAAGCGGTTTCTGTTGAGCTTAACCTCATGGACGTGCAATCGTTAGACTTTGCCGATAACAGCTTTGATACCGTTATCGGTTCTTTTGTTTTTTGTTCCGTGCCATTACCGGTTAAAGGTTTAAAGGAGCTGTACCGTGTTTGCAAACCGGGTGGCCAGGTTTTATTACTGGAACATGTGCTAAGTTCAAAACCTGTTCTTGCAAAAGTCATGAACTTTATTAATCCGGCCATTGTTGCGCTGGTCGGAGCGAATATTAACAGAAATACCGTTAAAAATATTAAAGCCAGTGGCTTTGTCCTGGTGCGTGTTGACGAACGTAGCAGTGATATTATTAAGCTGATTGAGGCGAGAAAATAACCGCTTTATAGTTAAACCTATTCACCACGAAGACGCGAAGAGTACGAAGAAAAAAGAAATAAAACTTCGTGTCTTCGAGGTGATAATTCTTTAAGACTTTATAAATTCAAGTTGTATTAAAGCGCTCGGCAATCAAGCTGATTAATTGTTCTGCGAGACGGGTTTTATCCATCATAGGAAAAACTTTATCACCCTTTTCCCAAAAAACATGCAAGGCGTTTTGTTCACTATCAAAGCCACCCTGTTCTTGTCCTACCCGGTTTGCCGCAATCATATCCAGTTTTTTGCGTGCCAGTTTGTCTCGGGCATAAACTTCAAGGTTATGCGTTTCCGCAGCAAAACCAACCGTGAATGGATGCTTATCGAGTTTTGCGACGTCTGCCAGTATATCTTTGGTTTTTTGCAGGATTAGTGTCGACTGTTCATCCTGTTTTTTTATTTTTTCCGGCTGCATAATGACAGGACTGTAATCAGCCACCGCAGCCGTACCGATATAGATGGCATGGTCTGAGGCTCTGGACATAACCGCCTCGTACATTTGCGCCGCAGTTTCCACTGAAACCAATTTACAATTTGCAGGCGCTGCCAACGCCACCGGCCCGCTAATCAGTGTTATATCTGCCCCGGCTTTTAAAGCGGCCTTTGCCAGCGCATAACCCATTTTTCCGGAACTGCGATTGGTGAGGTAACGGACAGGGTCTATAGGTTCACGGGTCGGACCGGCACTGATTAACACTTTCAGGCCTTGCAGGCATTGCACGGGGGAGGGATTCTGATTTTCCAGCGCATCAGTCAGATAGTTGCAAATAGCAACGGGTTCGGACATTCGGCCAAAGCCGGTTTCTCCACAGGCCTGGTCGCCTTGTTCCGGCCCGATAAGTTTAACGCCATGACGCTGGAGTGTTTCGACATTCTCTTGAGTGACGACTTTGTTCCACATCGCCTGATTCATGGCCGGAGCCACATAAACCGGACAGGTTGCCGCCAAATAAAGCGTTGATAATAAATCATCAGCCAAGCCATGAGTCAATTTTGCAATCAGATTAGCCGTTGCCGGAGCGATAATCAAACAATCCGCCCAACGCGCTAAACTGATATGTCCCATCGCATTTTCTGCATCGGCATCCAGCAATTCGCTATGCACCGGATTACCGGAAAGCGCCTGAAAAGTTAACGGACTGACAAATTGCATGGCAGACTGTGTCATCACCACCCGCACTTCTGCGCCCTGCTTTTTGAGCAGCCTGACTAATTCAGCGGACTTGTAAGCGGCAATACCGCCGCTAACGCCTAATAAAATGTGCTTGTTAATAGAGTTATACCTTGAAACGTATAAAAAAGTCTATTATGGCAAGGACAGTTAAATTCTTCCAGGCTTAAATTTTAATTTGAATAGCGTTATCTTACAAAATGCTCAGCGACTGAATTACTTTGCCTTTGCTTAATCTCTTCAAAAACAGGGACAAGATTATTAAAAAATTGCTCGGTACAATTAGCCCAAGAGTAGTTTAGTGCATAATTTCGACAGTCATCGGCGTCCAATTTCAAAGCTTCAGTAATCGCTTTTTTTAAATTTTCATCCAGCTTACCCACTTTATCGCTGGTAATGACATCCAACGGACCGGTTACCGGAAATGCGGCAACAGGTATGCCACTGGCTAATGCATCCAGCAAGACAATGCCAAAGGTATCGGTGCGACTGGGGAATACAAGCACATCGGCGGCAGCCATATATTTGGCTAAAGGTTCACCTGACAAAAAACCAACAAAAACCGTGTCAGGAAATTTGGCTTTAAGTTCTTTCATCTGCGGACCATCCCCCACCACAATTTTTGTGCCTGGAATATCCAGGGACAAAAAGGCACCAATGTTCTTTTCAATAGCTACTCTTCCAACAAACATGGATATAGGGCGAGGCAGTGATATAAAAGCCTTATCCCTTGGATAATAAAAATCAGGATTTACGCCGCGAGACCAGTGAACCAGACTATTTTTAAATCCTCTTGCATTCAAATCAGATTCTACCGAGGGAGTAGCGACCATGACCTTTTTAGCCGGTGCATGAAACCAGCGCAAAAAACCGTAACCCCACGACAAAGGGATTTTAAAGCGCAAATTAACGTATTCTGCAAATAAGGTATGAAACGACGTGGTGAATGCCAGGTTCCGGCTGAGACAATATCGCCTCGCCGCCAGTCCCAAGGGTCCTTCCGTGGCAATATGAATGCGTTGAGGGCTGAACTCATCCAGTTGCCTTTTTAATTTTCCATAACAGGCAAGCGCCAGCCGAATTGAAGGGTAACTCGGGCAGGGAATTGTTTTAAACTGATCCGGAGTAATGAGTTTAATTTGATGTCCCGATCGTTCCAGGGCCGAACAAGTATTTTGGATGGTTGTCACAACGCCGTTTATCTGCGGATGCCAGGCATCGGTGATGAACGCAATTTTCAATGTCATAAAGCCCCCTGAATGGTATCTGTTTATATTTAACAATAGCGGGATATGTGTTCCGGTATTGATCGTTAACTGCTCTGATGCTTTAAATCGGAACCCGTGATTTTTGGATCAATTATGAGTTCCCGATTCTCAATGCTATAGGGTGAATATGACTTTTTTATGAAATCGCGTTAAAAAAATCTTGAATACATAAATATGCACCAAATCCAAGCGAGCCAAGACAAAACAAATCCGGCTTTCTACCTGACTGTTTAAACATGCTCCCCAGCAATATCGGTGTCAATAAACGCCATTATTTGCTGTTCATCGGTAAAATTTCCATAAGCCAGCATTAGCTTTACGTAGGCGGCTTCAATCGACATATTCCAGATCATTTCAGCGCCCTGCTTTATTAATGCCCGGGTGCTTTGGTAAGCATCGGCTGATTTAATCGACGGTGCCAGATAAACCTTAATATTTTGCACCGTGCAGCGTTTTATAAACTCAAGTAACGAATAATTTTCGCCCCATTGAGTTGAGGCACAGGCTGTGCCGGAATGATATAAGTCATGCAAAACGGCATCGAGATTTTCAAGATTAAAATGCTTGTAATCCAATCCTGGATAGGGTTTTATCATTAAAATCCGGTCAGAAAAACGGGCTTTTAGGCGGGCGTTTTTTGTTGGTGTTATGCTACCCAAGAAAGTATTGTTATCGCCAGGCATTGATTTTATGGGTGAATTCAAAAGCAGGAAGGCTTGTTCTTCATACTGCATAAAACTTTTGCCCTGAACACTAAAAAAGTCGCCGCTTAATTGTAACGAACAGGTCAGACGCGAACCTTTATGCACTTGGATTGTGTGCTGTTGATTGCGGTAAGGCACAAAAACACCGGGCTGAAGTTGTTGCCGTATAAATTCAACGGCACAGCTAAAATTATCCAGTCCGTTGGCTTTTGGGTTATCCAGCGGATAATCACTGGCCACCAGAAGCAGCGGTATTTTAATGGCATTAAAATAAAAACTTAAAGCAGCGGCGGTATAGGCCAGGGTATCGGTGCCGTGGGTAATGATAATGCCGTCATACTGATCAGGTTGTTGTGCTTCAATGGCGGCAATCAGGGGTTGCCAAACGCAAGGTGCCAGGTTCTCACTTAAAATCTGTAATGGCTGGATAGCCTTAAAATGGATTTGTTGATGATTGTTGTCATCCTGTTGAAACAGCTCAAGCAATTTAAACGGTGCCGAACTGACCGTATCAATGCTTCCTTTTGTCGCCGTTGAGCCAATAGTACCGCCGGTAAATACAACCAGAATATTTTTCATAGTATGATGATCAGATTTATTAATCGTTACAGAATAGCAAAGCACACTGTTTAAGAAAATGAAAATATCACTTATCGTCGCGATGGCGAGTAATCGGGTTATTGGTCTGGATAATAAAATGCCCTGGCATTTATCAGAGGATCTTAAAAAGTTTAAATCAATCACGATGGGCTCGCCTGTTTTAATGGGTAGAAAAACGTATGAGTCGATAGGCAGGCCGCTACCGGGTCGCACTAATATGATTATCAGCAGAAACCTCGACTATCAACAAGAAGGCTGTCTGGTTTTTAATGACCTAAAAAAGGCGTTTAAAAAAGCTGGTGAAAGCACTGACGAGATTTTTATTATTGGCGGTTCCGATCTTTATAATGCGATACTGCCGATGGCCGATACGATTTATTTGACCCTTATAAACAGGGACTTTGAGGGCGACACATTTTTCCCTGAAATTGATTTAAATGAGTGGTCTGAAGTGACGCGAGAAGATATTAAAGATGACCTTGACACGCCCTTTAGTTACAGTTTTTTGAAGCTTGAAAAAACAAAACGAAGCACTTGTTAGCAAAAACTCACAAGAAAATGACGAAACCGGTTAAAATGGCCTGATTTTAACAATCATTTTGTGAAAGCAATGGCCTGGTAGCTAGCATGCAAACTAAATATAATACTGATGACTTGAGAATTTGCGGAATTAAAGAAGTCATCCCGCCTGCTCAGGTTCACGATGAAATGCCGATCAGCGAAAAAGCGGCACAAACGACTCTTCAGGCGCGGGCAGAGGTTCACGATATTTTAACGGGCAACGATGACAGACTGCTGGTGGTGGTAGGTCCTTGTTCTATTCATGACCCCAAAGCCGCTTTAGAATATGCCGGACTTTTGAAAACCATCAAAGATGAGCTAAAAGACGATCTGGTGATTGTTATGCGGGTTTATTTTGAGAAACCTCGCACCACAGTCGGTTGGAAAGGCTTGATTAATGACCCGGATCTTGATTCCAGTTTTAATATCAATAAGGGGTTACGCATTGCCAGACAGTTATTACTGGATGTGAATACGCTCGGTGTACCTGCGGCAACTGAATACCTGGATTTAATTACGCCGCAATACGTTTCAGACTTGATCGCCTGGGGTGCCATCGGTGCCAGAACCACAGAAAGCCAGGGACACCGTGAATTGGCTTCGGGTGTATCATGTCCCATCGGTTTTAAAAACTCGACGGATGGCACGATTAAAATTGCCATTGATGCGATAAGAGCCGCCATGAGTCCGCACCATTTTTTATCGCTGACTAAAGCGGGCCATTCCGCCATCTTCTCAACCACCGGCAATGAAGATGTGCATATCATTTTAAGAGGCGGCAATGGCCGTCCCAATTATGATGAGGTCAGTGTCGAACTAGTCGCTGAAGGTCTGGTAAGCGCGGATTTAAAGCCCAACATCATGATTGATTTTAGTCATGCCAACAGTTTAAAACAATGCCAACGGCAACTCATTGTCGGCCATGACGTTTGCGGACAAATCGCTAATGGTGATCAAAGATTGATGGGTGTCATGATAGAAAGTCATCTCAAAGCCGGTAATCAGGACGTTGTTGAAGGACAGCCGTTAACTTACGGGCAAAGCATTACTGATGCCTGTTTGTCTTGGGAAGATACCGCGCCCTTGTTACGAAAGCTGGCGATGGCGGTGCAACAACGCAGACAAGTAAACACTCAACAGGAAGTAAACTGATGATCATTTATGTTAATGGTGAAGCCCGTGACTATACCGAGAACACCACGGTTGTCGATGTCATTGCAGGCATGGGCTTAACCGGTAAAAAAATCGCGATTGAATTAAACAAGGAAATCTTGCCCTTCCAGCAATACGCAGCCCAACCCTTACAGGCTGAAGATCGCCTGGAAATTGTGCATGCCATTGGTGGAGGTCAAGATGATTCCTTTGTTCTTGCAGGCGTCACTTATCATTCCCGGCTATTGGTCGGCACCGGTAAATATAAAGATTTGGAAGAAACCCGCCTGGCTATTGAAGCCAGTGGTGCCCAAATTGTGACCGTCGCCATTCGCCGTACCAATATAGGACAAAATCCCGGTGAACCTAACTTGCTGGATGTTATTTCACCTGACAAATACACAATTTTGCCGAACACAGCCGGTTGTTATACGGCCGAAGATGCCGTAAGAACCTGTCGGTTGGGTCGGGAATTACTTGGTGGTCATAAGCTGGTTAAGCTGGAAGTATTGGCAGATCAGAGAACCTTGTTTCCTGATGTTGCTGAAACCTATATTGCCGCTGAATTACTGGTTAAAGACGGCTTTGATGTCATGGTCTATACCAATGATGACCCGATTGCCGCCAAAAGACTGGAAGATATTGGCTGTATTGCCGTTATGCCGTTGGCTGCGCCTATCGGTTCCGGTTTGGGTATCCGTAACCCTTATAATATTTTAACCATTATTGAAAATGCCGGCGTACCCATTTTAGTGGATGCGGGTGTAGGCACTGCCTCAGATGCCGCGATTGCCATGGAATTAGGTTGTGCCGGCGTACTAATGAACACGGCCATTGCCGAAGCCAAAAATCCGATACTCATGGCTTCCGCCATGCGCAAAGGCATTG
>Ga0194053_10002422_pt1 | contig 11092 bp, 6 predicted proteins | sample SepL228m_MetaG_FD_161684 | JGI IMG/M metagenome (GOLD analysis project Ga0194053, IMG submission 161684) | Anoxic zone freshwater microbial communities from boreal shield lake in IISD Experimental Lakes Area, Ontario, Canada - Sep2016-L227-8m | ecosystem: Environmental > Aquatic > Freshwater >... | reverse complement strand
AAAGCCTCAGCATCAATCCCTGACCGATTTCCAATCCGCTATGGGCGAAGACAACCTGACCAAGGCAATGGCATTCGTTACCCACCAACACCCCAAACTGTGAAAAGCCCTTCATGCATACGCGCTGGCGACGGCCGACTGCGGAAACTTGCTGATTGCGCTATGGCGCGGCGCACACTAAAGTCTAATGTTATTTATGAATCCCCACCCGCCACCGGATCCGGCCGCTTTGCGCCATGTCGCGGAGGCGCGGGTGAAGCAGCGCCGCGCTACCAACCCGCCGCCGACTGAAGCCGAGCGGGAGCGCCTTCATCCGGCGATCCATGCCGGCCAAGGATCCACCTTCGTGTTCACCTTTCCCTGGCAGCCGGTAGAGTCGGTCCCAACCGCCACACCTTGACCGCCATATCCGCCATGCGCGCCTCGGCTTTTAAATCCCCTTTATGCCCACCCTGCTCATCATCGAAGACGAAGAACCGCTCCGCGTGACATTGTCGGACCGGCTGACCCTGGAAGGCTTTCGCGTGCAAACCGCCGCCACCGGCGAAGACGGCCTCCGCCAGGTCCAGCAAGAGCCGCCCGACCTCATCCTCTGCGACATTATGATGCCGGGATTGGACGGCTATGATGTCTTGCGGACGCTGCAGGCGAACGAGCAGACGGCCGCCATTCCGTTCATCTTTCTGACAGCGCGGGCCGACCCGCCGCAAGTGCGCGCCGGCATGGTGCTGGGCGCGGATGACTACCTCTGCAAGCCGGTGGCCAAGGTTGATCTGCTGGAGGCCATCCACACCCAGCTCAAGAAACGGGAGCAGCAGCACGAGCGGCTCGGCCGCGGGGTGGAGACCGCCCGCGTGGATATGATGCGGAAACTCCCCCATGAGCTGCTAACCCCGTTGACCGGCCTTCTCAGTGTCGGCCAGACCCTGGAAACGGCGAGCCCCACGAGACCTATCCCCACGGTTCGGGAACTCGGCCGCGTCGTTCGCCTCGCCGCGCAGCGGCTGTTCCGCACCACCCGCCGCTACATCCTCTACGCCGAACTGCTATCAGCCAGCCTGCACCCGGAGGTGCAGGCATCTTTGCGAGGCAAAAGCTACACCATGCTCTCCGCCTTGACGGCCACCCTGGCGGAGCACCTCGCCCAGCAAGACTCGCGCGCGGACGATCTGCAATTGGACCTGCGCGAAGTGGAGGCCACCGTGGCCCCGGCTCACTTCGACGAACTGGTCGCCCAGCTGGTGGACAATGCGTTCAAGTTTTCCACCCCTGGCAGTGTGGTGCAGGTTCATCTGAGCGTGCTGTCCACCGGGGACTGCCTGCTGGTGGTGCGCGATCAAGGGCGGGGGATGACGCCGGACCAGATCCGCCGGGTGGGCGCCTTCCGGCAGTTCGACGCCGAACAGTGGGTGCAACCAGGCGTCGGGCTGGGGCTGGCCCTGGTGGAGCGGCTCGCCGCCCTGTATAGCGGCAGCTTCACTATCGAAAGCGATCCCGGCACCGGCACCAAGGCCACCGTGCGCCTGCCCGGTGCCCGCCCCGGCAGCCAGACCGCCAACGCGATGGCGGCGGACGTCCGGGACCGCATGGCCCGGATCCTCGGTGCCCGGTAGCCCGGCGTCAGCCGCGGCCGATGGGCGAATGAGCCGATGCCGAAACCTCGCGGGTCAGGACCCATCCTGTCCAAGACCTGCCGGAATGTCTCGGCGGAATGCCCCCGCCTTGCTTACGCGCCCAGCATTGGGCTTGATGCGGACCTGGATTTATTAACTCACTGCGTACGCCTAACACCGCACGGCTAGGGCGACGTCGCATTGTAGAACCGCTGGACGGCATTGCTCGCCGAAGTGTCGGTAAACCGCACCGTCCCGTTCGTAGCCACCAGGTTCGTCAGGACGGCCCAGTTCACCAGGTCGCTCGACTGGTGGATCGTGACATTCGCATAGGGGGCGTTGCTCACCAGGAGGCTTACCTGGTTTGGCGCCCGAATGGTGGCCGCTCTAAACTGAAACTCCGGTGGGCAGCTTACCGTCACGCCGTCGAAGCACTCGGCTTTGTTTCCAGTGCCGGTAGTCTGGCCGTCCAGCCAGATACTCATGCTGGTCCCGGTAGCCACTACCGTGCCGCTGAACGGCACCCAGTTATTGGTGCTGACACTCTGCGGCGGATTGAGGTGGATCGCCGTAGCCCAGCTTGTGGAGGCGCTCGGGCTGACCTTCACAGTGCATACCGTGGAGGCTGAATTGCCGCGCATCCAGCCCGAAATAATGTAGGTCGAGCCCACCGTGCATCCGGTGACATCCTGGCGAAGGCCGGCCCCGCCTGCGGAACTGGTATTCAGAACCTGCTGGTAGCGGAGGCCGCCCCCTGACGGGGGCAGAGCAGTCTGGATGCTGTAAACCGTGGTGGGATTGGGCGCCCGCTGATACGCAGTCCAATTGGTGCCCAGGCCCGCGGCGGTGTTCGGCCCCTCAAAACTGCCATTGAGCAGAGTGCCCGCGGTGCAATGGGGAATGCGGGTGGTGGCATTGATGGCCGAGGAGTTATCGCTTGTGCCAGTGCCGCCATAAGCCCGCACGCGGTAGTAATAGGCTGTGCCTTGGGCCAGGCCGCTCACCGCAAGGGCCAGGACATTGCCTGCATCCCGATTCTGATACCCCGCCACGAAGCTGCTAAACGCGCTGTTTGTGGACACCTCAAGGCGATAGCCGGCAGCCCAGCTCGCGCTGCTCCAGTTGGCGGTGAACCCGGAAACGGTCACCCCCGTCGCGGCGAGCGCGGTTGGCGCCGGCGGCGGGCTGTTGGACAGCGCATACTTCATCAGGAAGACATCGCTCAGCCCCTTGTTCACATAGCCGTCGAAGTCCCCGGTCGTCCACCCGGCAATGTAAATCCCCCCGCTGGCATCCAGCGCGATGCCGGCGGCCAGGTCGGTGTCAGGCGTTCCCACCTGCTGCGTCCACAATTCGGTTCCACCCGAGCTGAACTTGGAGAAGAACACATCCGGTCCGCCTGCGGCCAGGTTGCCCTGAAGCGGCCCGCCGGTCTCACCTGCCAGATAGACATTGCCGTTCGTGTCGGTCGTCATCCCCCACACCTGGTCAGTCTCTAGGGTGCCCATCTGAGCTCCCCAGAGAAACGTCCCGTCCCCGCCGTACTTGGCCAGGAAGATGTCTCGGCCGCCGTTCTTGGGGCCATAAAGCTCTCCGTTGCTATACCCGCCGACATACACGCTCCCCACCGGATCGCAGGTCACCGCATGCCCGGTATCGGCGTTCCCCGTGCCCCATTGCTTCAGCCACTGCCTTTGCCCCTCCGAATTATATTTGGCCAGGATGTTGTCGCCCGTTCCCAGCCAGGGGTTGCCTTCCACGCTTTCCTGGACGTAGCCGGTCACATACACGTTGTTGAATCGGTCGCAGGCGATGCCAAAACCTTCGTCCACCGCCGTCGAACCGAACAGCACCGACCACTGCCGGGTGCCCGCCTGGTTGTACTTGCTGATGAAGATGTCCGATGATCCCACCCGGGTGAGGCCATGAAAATCGCCCCGCACGTAGCCGGTAATGTAGATGTTGCCCGCCGAATCCATGGCGATGGCGTGCGAGTCATCGTCCTGTCCCGTGCCATCCTGCACGGTCCATTTCCAATTGCCCGCGGCATCAAACTTCATCAGGAAGATGTCCCAACCGCCGGCGCTGGTGTTGCCATCCAGGTCGCCGCCGGTGTAGCCCGTCACATAGACGTTCCCGGCGGAATCGGTGACCACGCCCTCGCCGGACTCCTGCGCGCCGGTGCCCCGCTGGGCCATCCACTGCCGGTTGCCGGAGGCATCATATTTGGCCACAAACATGTCATACGTGCCGCTCAGCGCCCCGGCCAGGCTGCTGTGCGTCCGGCCGGTGACAATCACGTTCTTTGCCGGGTCGGTAGCCATGGCATAGCCGTAATCATAATCGCTCTCGCCGAGGGTCCGCGTCCAGACCTTCACCTCGGTTTGGGCGCAAACACAGCAGGTGCCGAATATCAGGCAGGTCATTGCTAAGGGGCTTTTCATAGATAGATACAGTTAAGGCATGGTGGCTCGATAGAAGCGCTGCGCGGTGTTGCTTGCCGGCGCATCGGTAAACTGCAGAATGCCGTTGGTGTTCACCATGTTGGTCAGTACCACCCAGTCCACGGCGTTGCTCGACTGGCGAAGGGTCACACTCTTCCCGGGCTCGCCGCTCAGCATCAGCCGCACCTGGTTCCGGGACAGCATGCCGGCCGACTCGAACCGGAGCGGCGGCGGCGCCGCCAGGCAGGTCAACGTCACGCCGTCGAAGCACTCCGCCTTGTTCTGCCCGCTGCCCCCGGTCTGGCCGTCCAGCCACAGCGTCATGCTCGTTCCGGCTGCCACCACGGTGCCGCTGAAGTTTGTCCAGACGCTGCCCGTGCAGGACTGGGGCGGATTCAGGTCAATGGCCGTGGCCCAGTTGGTCGAGGCGCTCGGGCTCACTTTCACGGCACACGTCGCGTACAACCCGGAGTTGCCCCGCATCCAGCCCGAGATCTGGTAAGTGGCCCCGATGGTGCACCCGGTAATCTCCTGCCGCACCCCGCCGCCGCCTGTCCCGCTGGTGTTCGCGATCTGCTGGTATTGCGCTCCCCCGCCCGCCGGCGGCGAGGCGGTCTGGATGCTCCACACCGTGGTCGGGTTGGGGGCGCGCTGGTAGCCGACCCAGTTGGTGCCGATGCCCGGCGCGCCGGCCGCCGCTTCGAAGCTGGCGTTGAGGAGCGTGGGAGCGCTGCACGGCGCGCCCAGGATCAATGTCGCCGGACTGCTGGTCACGCTGCCGAAGGCGTTGGTCACCACGCAGCGGTAGCTGGCCGGGTCCCCGGTGTCCACCCCGCTAACCGTCAGCGTCGCGGTCGTGCAGCCGGTGCGGTGCCCGCCGTTGCTGGTCTTCACGTTATTCTTTTGCCACTGGTAACTGAGGGGGCTGGTCCCGGAAACCATGACTGTGAAGTTGACCGCTCCGCCGGGAGCGGCGAACTGGCTGGCCGGCTGCTTGGCCACCGTAGGCGCGGCGTTCGCGCACAGCTCGGGCGCAAAGGCGCAAATGCCCGGCCGGACCTCCTGGTCGTAGCGTTGCTGGAGCGCCGCCCGCAGTGAGCTGTCCCTGGTCACTACGATCATCCGAGTCAGCTTCAGCGTGCCCAGGTTGACCTGTAGCTGGTTGCCGGCGAGCGCCGTGCTCACGTCGCTGAGCCCGCCCGCCGAAATTTCAAAGGCGGCGGGCGATGCCTGCATCCACGAGGGCAGCGTGGCCGTCACCGTCGCGTTGTTCACGTCCGTGGAATGGAAGCCGGCCTCGTCGTTGTAGTAGTCGTCGTTCACGACCAGTAGCAGGATCGTATCCGTCCCGACGGCTAGCGCTCGCGCCCAAACGTTCGGGCTCGTGGCCAGCGGCAGATCCGCGGGATGACTGATGACCAGCAGCGGCGACGCGGTCTTGATTTCATTGCCGAACAGCCCCATCTCCTTCCACAGCGCCTGCGCGGCCGGCTTGCTTTGGTCCCCCACTCCGTTGGATGGGTAGCCCGGCTTAAACCACCAGTAGCTGATCCCCTTGGCGCCGCCGGCCAGCGAGTAATACACCTCGATCCGCTTGGCCTGCGGCGTCGGGAAGGGCCACGTCATGGTCACGCCATTGACGCTCTCCCGCGATTCGGTCGAGAGCAGGATCACGTGGAAGGGATTCGGCTCCGCCGCCCGCGTGCAGGCCTGCGCCACCGCGTAGTTATACGTGGCCTTGTTGTAGAGCGGAATCCACTCCGGATTGTGATACCAGTAAGTGTCCTTGAGCCGCTTTTGATAATAGGGGTCGGCCTGCAGCACATCCACCGCCTGCCCGTATGCGTAGTAGTTCTCGGGCTTGAAGGTGCCGTCCATGTTGATCGTGGTCGGGGCGAGCGGATAGGTCGCCCGGTAGTCTTCGCCCACGGCGATAAAACGCATGCCAAGAATGCCCATGGGGCTGCTGCCGCAAGGCAGCTTCAGGCCGGTGCCGCAGAAAATGTTGTCCACGTTGTCCTCCTCGGCATCGGGCTCGTCATCAAGGAACGACATGAGGGGATGGTCGTAATTCTTGTTCCAGGTGATAATCCCATAACCGCGCGCGTCCGCGTAGGCCCTGCCGGAGCTGGTCCCCAGGTAGTCTCCGACCCCCCCGCCAATCTGGTTTTGGACCGCGTTGAAGCCCCGGTCAAGGGCATCATCCAGCCAGGCCTTGCCGCCGACGAGATCCCCGTCGGCCACCGAAAACACACTCCAGGAGGCATAAAGGAAGGGGTGCGACCACGCTCGCAGCGATCCCGTGGCCCTCCGGCCGTCAGCATAGACCCCCTGAAATACATGGTAGGACATCGCCGGCAGCGGCGAAGCCAACTGAATGACCGAGACGCCGAAATTCACCGCCGCATCCCCCACGGTGGTTGTGCGCGCCGTCACGTCCACGCCATCCAGCAGCACCGCGACCGGGGCGGCCCCGCCCGCGCGCCGCCAGTGCAGATACACCTTGGTCCGGTCGGGAGCAAAGCCCACGCTGGCCAATTGCGGCGCCGCCGCATCCACGGTGAGGTTCGTGGTCACGGACCCGCCGGAGGTTGCCACCCCCACGGTGATGGTTGGCGTGATGGGAGGAAAGCGCAGCCGCACCACCGCCTGGGCGACGCCGCCCGCGGGAATGATGGCGGGATCCCCCTTCCACCAGACCGGCGTTCCGGCTGCGAGGATGTCTGCCGGCGGGGTATCCCAGTAGAAATAAATGCTATTCGCATCGTGCGCCGCCGTGCTCACCGGCAGGATGGTGGTCAGGCTATAGCCCGCCAGGGTCACGTCGCTGATCGTCAGCGCCGAGTCGCCGGTGTTTTTCAGGTACACATGTGCGTTGGCCCCCAGGTAAGTGCCGGTGCATGCGGCCGGGTAGTTCTTGTCGTGCCAGAAGCAGTTGTGTTCCGGGAACAGCTCGTCCTGCTGGTACTGCACACCCAGCACGGCAATGCCGGCGTTCGCGCCGCAGCAAGCCAGGCCCAGCATTAGCGGCCACAGGGCGAAATCATACATGACCCGGATCGTCATCATTCGGCGTTTCAGCCCGCAGGCTGCTGCCGGTTATAGGCTCGCAGATTCCGTCGCAAATTCAAACCATTCCTCTCATGTCCACTTCATAGACAAGTGAAGTCAGGCAGAAAACCCTTTGCAAGGGGCGAGGGCCGGTTAATCTCATGGCGTGAATCTTCGTTCCAGTCGCATCCTGAGGGAACTTCGGGCGGGCAAGCGGCCGACCTGTTTCAAATTGAACCTGGGCGACCCGCGGGTCGTCGAGTTGTGTGGCCTTGCGGGGGCCTCCGCCGTCTGGCTCTGCAACGAGCATGTCTCCAACGACTGGTTCAACCTCGAAAACCAGATCCGGGCTGCCAAGCTCTACGACGTGGATACGATCGTGCGGGTCGAAAAAGGCAGCTACAGCGACTATGTGAAGCCGTTCGAGGCGGATGCCACGGCGATCATGGTGCCCCATGTGAAAACGGCCGAGGAGGCCCGGCACATTGTCGAAATGACCCGGTTCAATCCCCTGGGTCGCCGCGCCCTGGACGGCGGCAACACCGACGGGCGCTACTGCCAGATTCCCCTGACGGACTACATGGCGCACAGCAACACCGAGCGCTTGCTCATCTTCCAGATCGAGTGTCCCGTGGCGTTGGAAAACGTCGAGGCCATTGCGGCCGTGCCCGGCTACGACCTGCTGCTGTTCGGCCCGGGCGATTTCAGCCATCTGATCGGCAAGCCCGGCCAAATCAACGCCCCCGAAGTTGTGGCCGCCCGCCAGCGGGTGGGGGCTGCGGCGAAAAAGCACGGCAAGTATGTAATGGCACCCGGTATGATGGCGCCGCGCCCGGTCCTCGAGGCCGAGGGCTACCACGTATTCACCCTGGGCGCGGACGTGCTGGGGTTGGGCGAGTATTTCAAGACGCAGCTAAAGGGGTTTGAAGCGTGACACGTTTTTCCTCGCTAGACTACTTCATCTTCGTCATTTACCTCGTCGGCGCGGTGTCGGTGGGGCTGCTGTTCGTTCGGGAACAGCGTACGATCAAGGATTACTTCCTGGCCTCGCGCAGCATGGGCTTCCTGCTGGTGGGGGTTTCCGTTTTGGCGGCCCTGTTTTCCGGCATCAGCTACCTCGGCGCGCCCAGCGAAGTCTATGCCCACCGGTTCACCTTTATCCTGTTCGGGCTCAGCTTCATCATCGCCACTCCCGTCACCACCCAGTTATTCGTCCCGCACTTCTTCCAGGCCCGCTTCTACACGGCCTACGAATACCTCGAGCAGCGCTTCTCGGTGCAGGTGCGGCTCCTGGCCTCCGCCCTGTTCATCCTGCGGGTGCTGCTCTGGCTGGCCCTCGTCACCTACGCCCCCGCCCTGGCCCTCGAGCAGGTCACGGGACTCCCGCTCTGGTTCAGCATCATCTGCACCGGAACCTTGACCACGGTTTACACCACGCTGGGCGGCATGAAGGCCGTCATCTGGACCGATGTGGTCCAGTTCGTCGTCCTGTTTGGCGGCCAGGTCGTCATCCTCTGCGTCGCGGTTTCCCGCATCCCGGACGGTCTGTCCGGGGTTTATGAGATCGGCCGGGCGGCCGGCAAACTCGAATTGAGCCTCAGCTTCAGTCCGGCGGAGCGCGTCACGCTCTGGGGCCTCCTGCTGGGCGGCACAGTCATCAACCTGGTGCAACTGGCCACCGACCAGGTCTCCGTCCAAAGATACCTGACGGCCAGCAGCCTCAAAGAGGCCCAGCGCGCGCTGTGGCTCAAGTTCTGGCTGCTGATCCCGGTGTTCGTTGTCTTCTACCTGACCGGGCTGGTGCTGTATGCCTTTTACCAGATCCACGGCGACCCGCTCGCCGCCGGCCATATCACGAAGGCCGATCAGATCCTCCCCTACTTCGTGATCACGGAATTGCCGGCCGGTTTGCCCGGCCTCCTGATCGCCGCCATTTACTCGGGCACCATGTCGGCCACGTCCTCGGGCATCAACGCCTTGACCACCGCTACGCTGATGGACTTCCGGCAGCGCCTGTCGCACAAGCCCTCGACGGAAGCGCAGCAGCTCCGGCTCGCGCGCTTCCTGACGCTGGGCTACGGAGCGCTGGTCATTGTGCTGGCTTTCGGGGTCAGCCGTCTCGGGGCGCTAATCGAGGCCAGCAACAAGGCCATCGGCCTGGTGGGCGGCCCGGTGCTCGGGCTCTTCCTGCTCGGCATGCTCATCAAGCGGGCCACCCCGTGGGGCGCCGTTATCGGCTGGGCTGCAGGCGTCGCTGCCGTCATCCCGGTTTGCTTCTTCACTCAGACTTCCTTCCTGTGGTATGGCGTGGTCGGCACAGTGGTCACCGTTGCCGTGGGCTGGCTCGCCAGCCTGCTGCTCACGGCCCTTTCCCCGGCCCCCCGTTCCGGCGGCGGCGTCCCGGCCGCCGGGCAAACGAACCGTCCGGACCCGTCGAGCGGATAACCCATCGGCAAGCTCGCGATCAGCGGGCACGACCCTTCCTTGAAACCATGACACACCCATCGTACCGACAACTCGCCGCCCTGTTTGCGCTCGCCCTGTCCGGCTGGGCTTCCTTCGCCGTAGCCGCCGAAACCAGGGCGCCGCGACCCAACATCCTTTTCATTCTCGCCGACGACCACCGCGCGGATGGCATCGCCGCGCTGAGCAACCCACGCCTAAAGACGCCGACGCTCGACAAGCTCGTAGGGCAGGGCGTCTCGTTCTCGCGCGCCTACATCATGGGCTCGATGGAAGGGGCCGTCTGCGCCCCGAGCCGCTGCATGATGCAGACCGGCCGCTCGCTCTTCCACCTGCCCCCAACCAACCTCCGCAAGAGCTATCCCGAGTTTGCTGCCGCCATGAAGGACAAGACGGAAGGGGCCGACTGGGCGCTCCTGCCACGCGTGATGCGCGCCAACGGCTACGCGACCTTCCATATCGGCAAACGGGGCAACGAATGCGTCCCCTCCCTCGACTCCTACGACCTCGACATCACCCACAACGATCCCAAGCCCGAGGAGCGCGCCCGCTCGAGCCAGGTCCACGCGGACGGCGTGATTGACTACCTCCGCAACCGCAAGACCGACAAGCCCTTCTTCATCTACCTCGCGCCTCCCGTGCCGCACGACCCGCGCGTGGCCGCGCCGGAGTTCATGCACCTGTATCAGCCCGCCGATGTTCTGCTGCCGGCGAGCTTCCTGCCGGTGCACCCGTTCGATAACGGGGAAATGATCGTCCGCGACGAGCAGCTTGCCCCTTGGCCGCGCACGCCGGACAACATCCGACGCCAACTGGCGGACTATTACGCCTGTATCACCGGCCTGGACCATCACCTGGGCCGCGTCATGGATTGCCTCAAGGACCTCGGCCAGCTTACCAACACCTACATCATCTTCGCCGGGGACAACGGCCTCTCCCTCGGCGAGCACGGACTGATGGGCAAACAGAATCTCTACGAGTATGGCGGAATGCACGTGCCACTGGTGATCGCCGGCCCCGGCATCCAGCGAGGCCAGAGCGACGCCTTTGTCTATCTCTACGACTTGTTCCCCACGATCTGCGACTTCGCCCGCGCCCCGGTTCCCGCCGCCGCCGAGGGCCAGAGCCTGCTGCCGATCCTCACCGGGCGCCCGGCGAAACAGCGCGATTACCTGTTCACCGCCTACAAAGACGTGCAGCGCGCCGTTCGCACCGACCGGTGGAAGCTCATCCGGTATCCGCAAGTGGACCAGACCCAGCTCTTCGACCTGCAGAACGACCCGCATGAGCTGAACAACCTGGCCGCCAAACCCGAACAGGCTGCCAAGGTGAAGGAGATGCTCGCACTGCTCGCCAAAGCCCAAAAGGAGTGCGGCGACCCCGCTCCGCTCACCGTCGCCAATCCCAAACCGGCCAAGTGGTCCCCGCCCGACAACCTGCCCGCCAAAAAGGCAAAGTCCGACTCCTGACCACCGGCAGTCGCTATCGGCCGCATGAAGCTCCGCTGCACCAGCCCTTTCC
>Ga0194053_10002421_pt1 | contig 11093 bp, 4 predicted proteins | sample SepL228m_MetaG_FD_161684 | JGI IMG/M metagenome (GOLD analysis project Ga0194053, IMG submission 161684) | Anoxic zone freshwater microbial communities from boreal shield lake in IISD Experimental Lakes Area, Ontario, Canada - Sep2016-L227-8m | ecosystem: Environmental > Aquatic > Freshwater >... | reverse complement strand
GCCCAGATGCCCGCCGCGGAGGTGTTGGTTTCAGAAGGTCTCGAAGATCCCCAACAGATCGCGCTCGATTCCGGCGGAAATTTATACGTGAGCGATTGGGGCGAGAGCCACCAGGTCAAAGTTTTTTCCTCCGCGCCGCATCCTATCCGCCAGCTGAGTTGGTGGGATCAGGTGAAAGGCATGATTTCAAAACCGGCCCCCCCGGAAATCAAGCCGGGAGAGTATCCGCTCGTTCAGACGATCGGCCATCCCGGCGCGCCGAAAGCCGGCCCCTACGACCCGCTTCATATGAATCATCCTTTCGGGCTAACGGTGGATTCCGACAACCGGCTGTGGGTCGCGGAGATGGACTTCCTGCCCAAACGGGTCAGCGTTTGGACCCCCGAAGGCGGGCTGGTCCGCGCGTTTTACGGCCCCTCGAAATACGGCGGCGGCGGCGCGCTGGATTCGGCCGACAAGAATATTTTCTACTACGGTGAGGAGGACCACGGAGCCATGGCGTTCAAGCTGGATTGGGAAAAGGGAACGTCCGAGCTGGCGAGCGTTTTTTATCGCCCGGGGCCGTCCGATCTGAAGATGGCTTTCCGCAGCGCCGCCCCCGAGGTGGCGTTCGTCCGTGAAGGGAAACGCTATTTCACGAACTGCTACAATTCCTCGCCGGTCTCCGGCCACAACACCGCATTTTTATTTTTGGAGCGAGACGGAGTTGCGCGCCCGGCAGCCGCGATGGGGCGCGCCAACGACTGGGAAATTCTGAAAGCCGGGGAGTTCCTCGCGCTCTGGCCGGAGGGTTTGGATCCCGCCTCGAAGGATGCCTCCAAAAATGAGGCGTGTTTTTCCTGGTCGGACGCCAACGGGGATTCTCAGGTGCAGCCCGGCGAGGTGCTCATTCTCAAGGGAGCTGCCGGGGGCATCACGGTGATGCCCGATCTGGCCTTCTGCTTTGCGAGGGAAGCCGGCAGGACTGTTCGATATGCGCCGGCGGGCTTTTCGCCGGCCGGGGTGCCGCAATACGATCTCAAGAATCCCCAGGTTCTGGCGGAGGACGTCACGGGACCTGCCTCCTCAGGCGGCAATCAGGCCCTGAACTCGCCGGATGGATGGACGGTGGTCACACTCGGGATCGCGCCGTTTGCCCAGCAATCGCTTTCCGGAGCGAAAGATGGCAAGCCCATGTGGAGCTACCCCAGCGTGTGGCCCGGCTTGCACGCCGCGCACGAAGCCCCGACTCCGGATCGTCCCGGTCAGCTCATCGGGACGACCCGTTTGCTCGGCGGATTATTTGAGGCAGCAGGATCGGACGCCGGCCCGCTCTGGGCGGTCAATAGCAACCTCGGCAGCGTTTATGTCTTCACGACCGACGGGCTGTTCGTTGCGACGCTTTTCGAGGACGGGCGACTCGCGAAGCCATGGGCCATGCCGACCGCAGCCCGTGGGATGAGCCTCGAGGGCATCACCCTGAACGAGGAAAACTTCTGGCCGACCATCAGCAGGACATCGGACGGCAATATTTATCTGGTGGACGGAGGTCGCAGCAGCATTGTCAGTCTCAAAGGCATGGAGACCATCAAGCGTCTTCCGGACAGCTCGGTGACTGTTACTGCGGCCGACTTGGTCCGGGCTCAGGAATATCAAATTCAGGAGGAAACTCTCCGCCAGCGCGATCAGGGAAAAGGTATCCTGGAAGTGGCCATGCTTCCTGTGGCCCCGGTGGTTGACGGAAAACTGGAGGATTGGAAGTCGTCCTCATGGGTGGATATCGACAAGAGAGGGGTGAAGGCGAATTTTAATTCCAACAGCAAGCCTTATCACATCACCGGCTCGGTGGCCGTTGCCGGAGACCGGTTGTATGCGGCTTACCAAACGGAAAATCCGAAACTGATCGAGAACAGCGGCGAGACCCCGGCTGCGTTATTCAAAACCGGCGGGGCGCTGGACTTGATGATCGGAGCAAACCCTGCCGCCGATCCCAAGCGCAAGGATGCCGTTGCCGGCGACATGCGTTTGATCGTCGCGCTGGTTAAGGGGACTCCCAAAGCCATGCTCTATCGCGCGGTGGTTCCGGGGACGCTCGACTCGGCGAAAATTCCCTTCGCCTCGCCCTGGCGGACCATCACCTTTGACCAGGTGGTGGATATCAGCTCGCAGGTGCGGCTCGCCGAAAAGGATGGCAACTACGAGTTCTCTGTTCCGTTGGCCGTGCTGGGGATCAATCCGAAACCGGGGCTCCGCCTGAAAGGCGACATCGGGGTCCTCCGCGGCAATGCCGTTCAAACCACCGCCCGCGTGTATTGGGGCAACAAGGCCACCAGCATCACCTCGGATGTGCCATCGGAGGCGTTGCTAGCCCCCGGCCTCTGGGGCACCTTCGAATTCAATCCGGCAAAGTAATCCTTCCATTTATGAACTCTCCCCGCCTTTGTTTCCTTGTCCTCGGGCTGATGCTTTCGGGCCTGCTTTCCGGCCGCGCCGGAGAAAAAGGGGTTCCCGTCACTTACCAGTTGCCGGTCGAAGGTACTCTCCCGCGCACGTTCCTCGTCACGCTGGCCATCACGGATCGAGGGAATCCCGACTGGATTGTCAGCACGTTCGTCGCCGGCCAACCCCGCACGGTCACAAAAGACAACCAGGGAAAATTCACCGAGATCTGGGATGGGCTCGACGAGAATTTCATGCCGGTCCCGCCCGGAGAATATGGGGTGAAAGGAATCTTCGCTCCCGCCGGTATCTGGCCAGTGGACGGCGAGTGGCATGCCATCACACCGTTGTTTGCCGGAGGGGTGTCCCCCTGGTTGCCGGCACCGGAGACCCCCGACCACTGGAAATTGCCGGTCCCGTTCCATGGCGACCCCGTCAACTCCCCGCTCCGTGATGTGGATGTGGCCGCGAACGGGGTGGGGGTCTTCTATTATCAGTATCTCGAGAACGGCAAAAACTGCCCGATGTTCGATCTGAACAAGCCGGTCAACTACGACCAGTTTTTGAGGGCATTCAATTCCGGGGGGGCGGCCGGAGGACCGTGCGTCGCGACGGACGGGGAATCCGTCTGGGCATTCAGCTCAGATGGCGGGCCGAGGTTTGTTTACCGGGCCGACGGAAAATCTTTTGGGGATGGAGCCGGCGCCAACCGCCGCAACACGTATCTTCCGGAAGGCTGGGTCACAGGAATGGCGGCCTGGCGCGACACGCAGGCAGGGAAATCGTATGTGTATGTGGCCCAGAGAGGAAAGATTGTCACCGAGGATATTCAAGGGGCGCGACAATACAAAAAATACGTGGAGAGCAAGGAGGAGGCTGTCGATAAAATCACGGTCCACGACGGAGATAACGGAGCGGTCCTCGCATCCATCAGCCTGGCGCACCCGCAGAGCGTGGTGGTCCGTGGGGATCGCCTCTACGCGCTCCACCAGTCGGATCAAGGATGGGAGGTCTCAGCGGTTCCGCTGAAAGGCGGACTTCCTCAGGGGACATGGAAAACGGTTTTCAAAGTTCCGGCCTCGATGACTCCGTTCGACTTGGAGGTGGATCGCAGTGGGCGCTTTTATCTGAGCGACACCGATGCCAACAAGGTGTTCCAGCTCGACTCGCATGGTGCTATCCTGCGCACGTTCGGCCGTTTCTCGGCCCAAAAACCCGGGACCTACGACCGCGAGACCCTCATGGCTCCCGGCAAGCTGGCGACATGGACGGATGCCGATGGTAAAGACCGGCTCATTATCACGGAGTATACCGGACCAAATCGCGTCAGCGAATGGAGCGCCGACGAGGGCAAGCTCCTGCGCGAATTTGCCACATATCAGACCAAGGCAAACAGCGGTTACGCCATCGATCCCGATGACGCTTCGCTGATTTACCTCCCCGGGCAGGGAGACTGGCTCACGCGCTTCAAGGTGAATTACAACACCCATGAATGGACGGTAGATGCTGTCTGGCCGGGCGTTGAGTCCGGACAGCGCAAGGGACTCGACAAGCCGGTGGCGATCCGCGTCAACGGGAGTCTCTTTCTGGCCAGCGAGCAAAACCTGACCATTTACCGCTTGGCCGGCGATCGCTGGATCCGCTCGGCCGGCCTGGTGCAGAAGGATAAGGATTGGTTTCTCTGGCACGATGAGAACGGCAACGGGGAGACCGAGGACAACGAATTGACTCCCACCGTTCTTCCCAAAGGAGCTCTGACATATCACGGGCAAAAGTGGCTCGCTGACCTTTCCTACCTCTGCCTCGAGCAGGGCGGAAAATCCGCGTGGCGCCTGGCGCCGGACGGGTTTGACGGGTCAGGGAATCCCGTTTTTACCAAATGGGAGAAAGCCTGGACGGATCCGGTCTTTGAAGCCCGTGCCGCTGGGACTGCCGATGCCGTGCATGGAGGCAATGAGCTTGCCGATGCTTACACCAGTGACTGGATGCAGGCCGATGGGTCCACGAAGGACGGCTTCTATGCCCAGGCTCGCGGAGGAAAAAACTTCACGGCAAACTTTGGGGCGCAGCACAAGATTTCGCGCTACGTGCCCGACGGAAACGGAGGCTACCGTTTGAAGTGGAGGGTGGGACGCACCAAGCTCGGACCTCAGGCCGGACGAGGGGAGATTGAGGGCGGCATGCGCCTCTTCAAGCCCGTGAACGGCCTCGTAACCGTGGTGGATCAGTCCCGCAGCGGGCTTTTCCTCTACACCGAGGACGGGCTCTACGTGGACACGATCTTTGCTCCGGGAAGCGCCCGTGAGGGAGGAATCTACGCGCAGCCGGGCGAGTTTTTTGCCGGCTCCGTTTACCCCAATTCCCGGAACGGAAAAGTTTACTACGGTGCCGGTAAATACACCCCGTTCCTCTACGAAATGCAGAACTGGTCGCTGACGCAAAACCCGGTGCGGAAATTGACATCCCTCCCTCCCGTGATCCGGCTTTCCTCTTCGCAGATCGCGGACCCTCCCGAAATCGCCCTCAGCCTCCGCGGCGGGGCGGGAAAAACCAGCGTCGCCCGGTTCGCGCCGGCGCTCGGCGGCGTCGAACTCGATGGCTCACTCACCGGTTGGGAATCTGCCGAACCGGTGCATTTTGGAGCGGGCAAGGACCAGGATGTCGAAGTGCGCTGCCTTTACGACCCGGACCACGTCTACCTGCGCTGGCATGTGCGATTGGGGACGGCGTTTCAACCCGCTCCCCTCCCGCCGCTGGAGCGGATATTCACGCACGATCAGGCGGCCGACACCCTGAGCTTCTACATTCAGGGTGATCGGAACGCATCTTCTGGCGGGCCTGCCAGCGGCCGCCCGGGCGATGTGCGCATGGTTTTCGGCCTCTTCAAAAGTGGAGAAAAACTGGAACCGGTCGCTGTCGGGCTTTACCCCGACTGGAAGGGCAAAGGCCGCTCTCAAGTTTACCGCACGCCGGTGGGCGAGGCCGCGTTCGCTCACGTTGGTTCTGTGGCGGGAGCAAAACTCGGCGGCGCGGTGGATCCGGATTCCAAGGGGTTCGTGATTTCCGCATCCATTCCCCGCAGCGCCATCCCGGCATTGAAGGAGGCACTTTCCGAAGACCTCCGGACAATGGTGAACTTCGATGCCAACCTGGGAGGACACAATAAAATCTGGTGGGCGAATTCCGATGGCTCCGCCAACCGGGAAACCTACGATGAGCCAAGCGAGGCAAGGCTCTACCCGGGCTCCTGGGCACCTGCAATTTTTCAAGGTATCGCCGATGGGGTCGCGATCCGAAACTGGATGATTATCGGACCTTTCGGCGGACCCGGCGCCGAGAAGTTTTCTCCCGACCCCAGAGAGAACAAAGAAGCGGTGCGCCGGTTCTACGAGGCGGCCTCTTTCCCGCCGGATGATGGCGCCGTGGACGTGAAAGCGGTTTTCGAGGGGCCCATGGTCCAGGGCTATTGGAAAAATCCCGGCCGGGTTTCCTGGAAGCCGGCGGCGATCGCCGACATGGATACCCGTGTGGTCCTCGGTTCGGGATGCCAGGTCTGGTATGGTGCGACATGGGTGTATGCGCCGGCTGAGACTCCGCTGGAATTTAAATTTCAAGGCCACAGAATGACTCCCATCCGCTGGTCCCTGAACGGCCAGCAGATCTCCGTCCCGGAAAAAGATTACAAAGACGACAACCTTCTCGCCCGGCTGTCCGCAAGCCGCGAAGTTGTCCTGAAGGAGGGTTGGAACAAGGTCGTCTTCTGCGCCTATAATTTCGGCTACGCCCCGTTCCGTGTCGGGCTTGTCCTGAAAGCCTCACCTGAGAAGCTCTGGCCGTTGCGCTTTTCAGGGACTCCTCCCGCCGTGCTGAACCGGTGAGCACGCGGGGAGGTCAGGCTCCGGCAAGGCGAAAACAGTATCTTTACTGTATGCGCCTGACTTTTTCTAAATCGGTGCTATGTTGTTACCAATGACCCCTCCAGGTTTCATCACATCGAGTAGCAGTTCGGGCTGTCGCCCGACCGCCGGCTTCAGCCTGATCGAGTTGCTGGTGACTGTCGCACTGATCTCCCTCCTCGCGACATTGGTATCCCCGGCCCTGAGTTCAGTCCTTGGGGGCAGAAATGTAGCGCGTGCGCTCGATGTGGTTTCGAGCACCGCTGCGGTGGCGAGGCAGATGGCCATGACCAAGGGCAATCCCATCGCCATGGTGGTTTCCCAATCCTCTCACTCCACCCCGGATGACAACCCGGCCGTCATGCTCCTCTCCGCTCCGGAAATTTCGACTGATCCTTGGGCCCCGGTGGGCGCATGGACAAAAGTGCCCACTAACGTGCAGCTCGATGTGTATTTGAGGGACGGCAAAAAGAGCTTTTTTGCAGGTGGAGAAGGCCCTTTGCTGGCTCCGCTCCCTCTGAAGCTGAATGGCAAATCGGTCAGCGAGTATGACTATATTGTGTTCTATCCCGACGGGAGCGTCAACGCGCCGGCCAACGGTCCCGCACTCACTTTTAGAAGGCTGAACAAAACCGATACCGCCACAGAATACACGATGGTTGTCCAATCCAACTCCGGCCGGACAAAAATCATCCAGTAAGACGGGTCGTGCTTTTCAATTCAGTTTGGTTGCCTTCACATCGGTGATGCCGAGCGCGCTGCCCGGCCGGCTGTTATCCATGCCGCCCGTCGAAACATAGGTCAGCGATCCGATCCGGCACTGGCCGCCAAGCTGCTCGATCAATACCGGATTGAGCGGGATCTCGACCTGCAGCTGATCGCCGTTTTCCGATGAACTCCAGGTCATTTGCTGCGTGTCCACGATGATTTCGATCAGATACGTTTCGCCTGCCGAGTAGGGCATGGCCGATCGAGGGTTGAGGCTCCGGAGCTTTCCATCACTGAACGTCACCCTGGGCAGATTGCCGAGGTGTGACTGGACCGGTTTGCCGTCGGCATCCAAAAGGTTCACAAGGAAGTTCCCCGCGTCGTTCACAAAGTCGGCCACGGCCACTCGGAACTGGAACTGGTACCTGCCTGGCTCCAACGGCACTTTCGACAGGTCCCAATCGATAAAAACATTGGCGGGGGCTGCTGGGTTGTTCTCCCGCTCGCGGACGCGCACCATCGCATAGGGCGGCTTCATCTCCCCTATGGCTTCGGTTCCCGGCAATGCGGTCGAGGGAGGGCTCACGCTGATTTTTGTGGGAGCCGTCAGCGGCAGTTCGGAAAGCGAGACTGGCGGCGGCGAGGCCGCCAACTGTCCCTCAGCGACCTGGTCGAAGCGAGTGTTGACAATGAGCAACGGGCTTTCTGCATGTAATGTGCAAAGGGAGGCGAGGATTGTCAGTGAGATATATTTCACGGGGTTCAGGTAATGGAGAAGCGGGAAGCGCCCCAGAGAGCACAAGCTAACAAAACGCTCCAAGTCCGCCATTGAATCCCACCCTGCCGCCTTTGCATACATTTCGCATACGGTATTTCGCATTGTTGTTCTTGCCCGCGAAGGTTCTAAGGTGCCCGAAGTAATAAGCAACGCCCTCCAGCTCCTCAAACCATGTCGCTCTCTCCGATCCCCCGCCGTCTTCCCAACAACCCGCTGATCGATCTTTCGCAGGCCAAGCCGTCCCATCCGGGGCATGGAGGTGCTGATGAGATGTCCTGCGGAGCGACCGTCACGATCTCGGATATCCTTTCCACTCTCAAAAAATAGTTCCATGAAATTTCCACTTTCCCGCAGACCTCTTCTTCTCGTGCTGATGTGCCTGCCTCTCTTGCAGGCCAACTCTCAGAACAACCCCGAGATCCCCACATCGGACAACGACAAGATCATGGCGCTCCCGGCCCCTGGTCCGGCGGTCATCGATGGCAATGACAACGACTGGGATCTCTCGGCCGGCATCTGGAGCTACAACGATCCGACTTTGGTCAAAAAATATTCCGCATGGACGCATCTCATGTGGGACCAGAAAGGCGTCTACCTGCTCGTCCGCTACAACGACCCGACGCCGATGAAGAATGCCACCAGGGGCAAGGACTTCCAAAATAGCTGGCGGGCGGATGCCATGCAGGCACGGCTGGTTTTTGACAGCAAAACTCCCGAGGAACACCAGATGCACGTCAACCTGTTTTTCTCTTCATCGGAGAGCAAGCCATACATGATCGTGAACCACGGTGGATTCAAAAAGGAACCGCCGTTCGATGGCACTGGACCATTCCGGCAGGACCAGCTCGACAAATACGGCGTCACCATGGAGGCCTTCGGCGGGCAGATCGCCTTCAAACCGTGGGATGATGGCCAGGGTTATAATATGGAGGTCTTCTGGCCGTGGAGCTACCTGCGCACAAGCAGCCAGCCGCTCAAGGCGGGCGAATCCTTCCTCTTCGGGGTCGAAGAATTCTGGGGCTCTGCGACCGGCGAGGAACTCGCGCATCGTCTCGTGGACAACCTCAAGGATGACAAGGTCAACCGCATCTTCTTCTTCCGCGCCCGCGAAGGGTGGGGCAAGGCAGTCCTCAGCGACAAGGGGAACCTGACTATCACCGGGGATCAGAAAAAACTGCAGGCCGTGCGGCTCAAGCAGTTCGTCGATTACGACACGGCCGGTCCGATCCCCATCGCTTACACCATCCCGGAGGATCGCGATGTGACGATTGCCATCGACAACGACAAGGGCGTTCGCATCCGCAATCTGATCGGCCAATTCCCGCGCGTTAAGGGAAAGAATACCGACTTCTGGGATGGCCTCGACGACAGCGGCAACCCCGTGCCGCCCGGAAGCTACACCGCGCAAATCGTGGACCACGCCCCGATCCAGATCAAATTTGTGAACAGTCTTTATAATGCCGCCACCCCGCCCTGGGCGACGCCGACCGGACGCAAGCTCTGGGGCAGCAACCACGGTTACCCCACTTCGGCCGCGACGCGCGGAGGCATCACACTCCTCGGCTTCACCGGCACCGAAGGCAGCTCGGGGATCATCCGCATCGATGCGGATGGAAAAATCCTCTGGACGGATTCGACCGAGTCGCTCGACCTGACGCTCAATGACAAACACGCGTATCTGCTTTCGCGGGAGAGCTGGACGAAAAAGACCCTCATCCGCCGGTTCGATCTGGAGACGGGGAAAATCGTGCTTTTTGAAAATGCCGGGCGGACGAGCGACATCACGTTGCCGGTGGATGTCAAAGAGGTCCCCGACGCCAGCAGCATCGCTTATGCCAGCGGCAAGCTTTTCGCCTTCATCCCGGGCAAGAATCTTTTTCGTGTCGATCCCAACAGCGGCGAGATCGAGGCCGCGCTGACGGTTCCCGGGCTTCTTGCTGTCACGGATCGCGACGATACGCTCTGGGGATTGTTTGAGGATGGAGCGGTGGCGAAGCTCGATGCGGAAGGCAAGAAAACCGCAACCGCTTTCACGGCGAAGAACCTGGAAGGCGCGGCCCGGCTCGCGGTCAGCGAGGACGGGCAGCGCTTTGCCATCAGCTCCAAGGGGCCGAACCAGATCTTCATCTACGATGCGGCGGGCAAACCGGTCCAGACCATTGGCAAAGCTTACGCGGCGGTGGATGGAAAGCGGCCTGCCGGCAAGTTCATCGAGACGAACCTGATCTCTCCCCATGGCCTCGATTTCGACGCGCAGGGCCGATTGTGGGTCGCGGAGAGCGCGGACAGCAACCGCCGGATCACGTGCTGGACACCCGATGGAAAGCTGGAAAAGCAATTCTGGGGCGGGGCCGATTACGGGGCGATGGAGGCGTTTCCGCTCCTGTTTGACTCGTCGCGATTCATCGCTCACGGCGTCGAATTTCAGCTCGATCCGAATCCCGACATCCTGAACCGCGCGACGCAGGAAAAGCCGCTGGCCTTTCATCCGGCGCTTAGCAAAACCCGTGGCGTGGTCTATCAATACAAGGGGCACGAATACGCCGTCTCGGTGCCCGGCCAAAACAAGCAGGACTACGTGCTCATCGCCAAGCGCGACAAGGAGGGCATCTTCCAGCCGGTCGTGCGGATCAGTTACGGCGATAAAAAAACGCCGGGGACAGCTTGGACCGACAAGAACGACAACGGGAAAGAGGACGACGGAGAAACGGTGTCGGGATTTCAGGGCGCCCGCCATTATTGGAGCAACGGGTGGATGCGCCCGGACCTCACGTTTATCACGCCGGACCAACTCGTTTATCGCCTCAAGGAACTCACCGCGACCGGCGTCCCGATCTATGATTTCCAAAATCCGGAAAAGCTCCCCAACGGATTCACGCCGGATTTCCGTGCAAACGGGGGAGGGACGATTGCCATGGACAAGGCGGGGAATATTTCCGACGGCACCAACTTTGCGACTGTAGACGGACGCAAGGGGAAGTATCCCAACCCCTACGGCCGCCACGATGCCCCCGCTGCCCGCCGCGGATTGCTGATCGCGCCGTTCCGCACGAATGGCGTGGTCGAGGATGTGCCGGGTGTCGGAAGCCTGACGGCGATCGGAGGTGACCGCGGGGAGTGGTTCCTCATGTCGATGGATGGACTTTATCTCTCGAGCATCCTGCAGGACTCAAAAAGCGATGTGACTCTCGACGAAACTTTTACCGGCCAGGAATCGTTCGGCGGCTTCATCTGGCGGGATGAAAAGGGGCGTGTGCTCGTCCAGCTCGGCGGTCCCTCCTACCGGATCATGG
>Ga0194053_10002414_pt1 | contig 11130 bp, 11 predicted proteins | sample SepL228m_MetaG_FD_161684 | JGI IMG/M metagenome (GOLD analysis project Ga0194053, IMG submission 161684) | Anoxic zone freshwater microbial communities from boreal shield lake in IISD Experimental Lakes Area, Ontario, Canada - Sep2016-L227-8m | ecosystem: Environmental > Aquatic > Freshwater >... | reverse complement strand
CCCAAACAATGTCGCCTTTAACGCTGACATCAAAGGTTAGCTGCTGCCCTTATTGTGGTGTGGAATTCAGTAAAGAAATTCACCCCTAACCTTCCACACCAGCGGACGCGTACTGGTGACCTTTGGCGCTGGATCAGACATGAACCGATGAGGACAAGATGACACAGACCCAGCCAAATCCTGATGATATCCTGGCTCAATTTGTCGCAGAAGCCTTGCAGCTCGGCGCGGACGAACTCAACATCGAGTACAAGGCCAGGCACGAAGAGGTCTGCGCGATGAGGGGAAGTATCGGTTTTTAGATCGCAATTCTTGACTCTTCGGGGGCGGAAGCAGGTGCACTTCGGGAACAACTCCGCACGATCGGAAAGAAGGGCAAGACGCTCAATGTCATGGGAGCGCCCTATCGCCTGAATATCGCCACCTACGATAGCTTCGGTGAAACAGCATTCCGCGTGACTATCGGGATGAGAGCCAACCAGTAGGAGCTGCCGTCCCCCCAGCGGGCCTGGCCGGTGACTTATTATCCATGATGCCACCAGATGAGAATACACATCACAATGCTCCAACCGATTGAGACGATTAACAGGATGAGTCCAGCAACCCCCGAGCCCGGCGGCCCAAAAATGATAATCACCCATCCTATTACTGCGAGGGCAAGTGCCACGAGGCGCTGAAGTTTATATCGTTTACTCGTCAGCAGCGTCGTGACGACAGTCTCCTTGCCAGGGGAAACTAGCCTGAAATTTACTACAGGAGCCCCGCAATGTGGGCATGAAGCCGCCAGGGTAGATACCTCTCTCTTACATTCAGGACACGGTATGAGAGCCATTCTAATTCTCCTCAGCGACCGGACTTATAGAATCTGTATTATGGGGTTGTATTATAGCATAATCATTTGAATTCATCGCTTTCTAAATTTGAAACGGCTTAAAGGATTTTCTCCTGGAAGTGCATGAGTGACTGCTTTTATTGTTTGCTACGCTCCCTGAGGAAGCTTTTCCGATATTTTGGAGTGGGTACTCCTACATCAGCCTTTATGAGCAAAACAATTTATGAAATATCATCTTTTTGAAACTCAATAACTAAAAAACCCTGTAAGCGGTGCGGGGCCGTCTCGCCCACTACCAACGGCGACAGTCTCACACAAAAAATCGGTTCTTCGAGGTTCCAGTACAGCAATGGAATCCTGAGAGCAGGCAGGAGATAGTTCCGATCGGTAGCAGAGAGCCTCCCGGGTAGCCCCAATGGATGCCACGTTTTTTCCTTGGACATCCACGGAGGCACAACCTAGCCCCAGAAGGAACAAGGATTTCTCCCCCCCGTCCCGGCCTCACGTACTCAGATACGAAAAGATGCCACTATTTCCAGCAGATACAGGACACTTCCACCAGGACGTCCCGCGGCAACCTCGCCACCTCAACGGTTTCCCGGGCTGGAAGACTCTCTCCAAAATAGGTGGCGTAAACTTCGTTGAATTTCGCAAAGTCACCCATGTTTTTCAAAAAGCAGGTGGTTTTCAGTACGTCTTTCAGCGTCACGCCGCTTGCTTCTACGACAGCCTTGAGGTTTTCCAAAACGAGTTTGGTTTGTTCTTCGATGGAACCCGTGGATGATAAAAGCCCTAATCCTCACCACCAGAGCCAAGAAGGGGACGAACCTCTACCTTTTCAGGGAACGTACGTGTACTATCTACTACTTTCTCGGTGATCGCAGCAAATACTACGAGGAGCTAATTCTGATTGTCCTCGGTGGATAAATGTAATTGACGTCGTGTAGGTCAGGCGTCAATATAGCTTGGCAGTCGCCTGATCAAAGCAGTATGAGGTAAGAAAAGGAGAGAGCGTGAATTGGTATCTCGAAGTGTTGAAGAAGTATGCAGTGTTTGGCGGGCGAGCAAGGCGAAGAGAGTATTGGTCTTTCGCCCTGTTCAATGTTCTCATCAGCATCGTGCTTGCGATCATTGACTATGTTACCGGCACTTTCCGTCCTGCAGGAGGCATGGGCCTGTTAGGGACACTTTATGGCTTAGCGGTTCTGATCCCCAGCATAGCGGTGTCAGTTAGAAGGCTCCACGACACTGACCGCAGTGGATGGTGGCTTCTTATTGGGCTGATCCCAATTATTGGCGCTATCATTCTCCTGATATTTGTTTTGAAAGATAGTCAACCGGGTGAAAATCAGTATGGCTCTAATCCAAAGGCCTCTACATTATAATTGCCTATTTCTAAGAGAACAAACCTGGGCAAGACTTGCCAAGAAGCAGGGATTGAGGCGTATTACGGACATGATGTTCGTATAATAATGAGGGAGAGCATCTTTGACCTGATTAGAAGGGATTGGCGTACCACCCTAGGTTTCAGACCACATCACGCCTTTTGCACATCCTCCGTCACATTTCATGCAATCAGTTTCCAGATGTAGGTTAACCACGCGAAATCCTCGCCGAGCCCGCGGCGCTACGAATATTAGCTATAATCCTTTGTAGCATATGATCCCCACGCGAAACGTGGTTTTAATACAGGGCGCCTCGGCCAACTGCTCCTCAGTCAGGTCCAGCGATATGCGCTCTTGGTCATCTTTCCCTGGATCCTTAAGCATACCAGGGCTCTCGGACTTGAGGATCCCCATGAACCGCAAGGGACCATCCGCCGACAGCTTGGCCACCTGCTTGAGTTCCTTGTCGAGCGCGGGGCCCTTGATCCCGTCCCCTGCTCCGTAGGCAACCTCCATGAGCCCCTTGAGGACATTCGTGGGGTGATGCCCGCAGGAGGGGTCACTGACGTCGCAGGCATACACGAACGTGTGAGCAGTGAAGGCTACCGTGATGAGGATTAAAGCCAGCAGCAGAATTCTGTCCATGGTATCGTCCTCCTAAATTTGGCTCCAGAACCAACCTGAATTCTATCTTCGCGCATGGAGAAAAGATGTTACACGAAAATCTCATGATTCGTCCCAATAAACGCAAAAAACCGCTTTCCTCTCGACAGATCAACCAGGCAGAATGATAGCGGAAAAAAATTCTCTCTACAATGCAATGAAGGTAGTATGCCACTGGGTGTTGGAGAGTTCCAGTATCAAGTTGTGAGGAGAGAAGGTGAGGAGAAACAGGGTATTCCGGTGACGAGCATGGATGAGAAAAATGGTTGACGGAGCTGCGTGGGAGCCTATTCGGAAGCTTTTCCCGCGTCAGGGGGTCTCCAGCGACCGGACTCTGGTTCAAGCATCCCCCGCCAGGAGCAAACCGCCCAATATTGCTGAACTTAATTGCGACGACGTATAGTCGCTTCGTGTTGTAGAGTTGTGACTTCAAAACTTGTGACTTGCCATGTTTTCAATCTTCCATTCGTGTTAGCCGCACATTTCGTGAGACTTGCCGCCCTTGTAGTGGTATTATGTGTCAGGAGACAAAAGGCCACCCCCGAACCTTCTAACCTTTAGGTCAGCGGTACACCGTCATGGTTCATCGCGAGGAAAACAAAGATGTCCTCTTGGTGAAGGAGTGCTTGTCCGGTTCCGAGCAGGCCTGGAATGAATTCTATTGCAGGTACGTGAGTCTGGTAAGAAGCGTCGTCAGACGAAGGTTAGGTTCCTGGCTACATGACATGGAGGACGTCACCCAGAACGTCTTTGCCACATTGGTTTCCTCGCTAAAATCGTACGATCCAACCTATTCTCTCCCCACGTTTGTCCGAATGATAGCTGAAAGGACCTGCATCCAAGATTATCGCCAAGCAGTTGCTGCAAGGCGGCGCCCTGCGGGCAATCCATCGATGGCCTGTGGCGAGGAAGACATGGTGGCCCGTCTGGCAACCGGGGCAGATTCTCAGGAAGAACAGTTGGGACGCTGCGAGCTTCTGGTAGTGTTGCGGGAGGCCTTTAGTGCTCTCGGTGAAAAGTGCCGAGAACTGCTCAGGCTGAGATACTTCGAAGACCTCCCCTATCTGGAGATTTCGAAGCTCCAGGGATCAACCGTTGGCGCCTTGAGGGTACAGGCGACGCGATGCCTGCAGGAGCTGAGTTCCATTTACGAGCGTCTCGTGAGAACGGAGAGTGGGCCCAAACATGGTTAACTCAATCAAGATTTTTTGTAACAGCCCTGGAGAATTTACGTACTTGTATATGAGGAATACCTGGACGGAGAAGGAGAACTCCCATGAACAAGGTTAAGTTTCGGTTCACTAAAGTGGCTTTGATCTTCCTTACCGGTAGTTTAGCACTCGTCATAGGCTTCGGAACACGAGTGGTCCATGCTGAAGATGCGGTTAAGGCTACCTCTGATTCTCTTAACCAGGTACGTACGCTTGCTGAACAAGGCGACCCTCAGGCTCAAGCTGCACTGGCCGGGATGTACCTTGCAGGACGAGGAGTGCCGAAAGATTTGAAGGAAGCTGCCCAATGGTACCGCAAAGCAGCCGATCAGGGGGTGATAGCGGCCCAAAACGCCTTGGGGGCGCTGTACGCTGTAGGCTGGGGAGTCGAGAAGGACAGCAAGGAAGCGGTCAGATGGTATGAGATGGCAGCTGGGAAAGGCGACTCAGTAGGTCAATACAACCTGGGGGCTATGTATCTCCAGGGACAAGGGGTGCCGCAGAATAACGAGACAGCCATGGGATGGTTCCGCAAAGCGGCTGAACAAGGTAATGCGATGGCACAATTCAATCTTGCTGGTGGCTACTATGAGGGTCGAGGTGTACCCAAGAACCTCGAAGAAGCCGCCAAATGGTTCCGAAAAGCTGCTGAAGGCGGTGACCTTCAAGCTCAATACAAAGTGGGGCTCATGTACTCCAAAGGCGAAGGAGTACCAAAAGACATGCAAGAGGCTGCCGGCTGGCTGCGGAAGGCTGCGGAAAAAGGGTTCCAGCCTGCCAAGAATGCACTGAAGTCAATAGAGGAAAATGAGCGGCCCGAGGATACGGCCAAGTCGAAGGAGAAACCATAAATTGTCGGACAGCCGCACAGGGAATGTCTGCGAATCGAGGAATTGGAACAGGGTCTGGCGTTCTCGTTTATGCACCATGTGTTGCCTCCCCGTGTCGTTCGTTGTGGTTGCTCTGGGTGTTTCAGCTTGCTCCACTGCCCGTTTTCTGTATCCCTTGAGTGAGCACGCAAAGTGTATCAAATCATGTGAAGAAAAGTATAGCTCTACCAAGGATACCTATATGGAGGCGACGTGCAAGAGCCGCTGTGACCATGAGCTTGGTAGAGAATATCCAGACAAGACAGGCCCTCTCCCGAACTAGCGTGAGGCAGATGGGAAAGCGAAGGACAGAGCACCATACTCGGCACTTATGCTGGCGTCCGTGAATGTCATACCGGTATTCCATGGCTCGTGAATCCGTGAGGTAGCACAGCATAGATTTCGGCGAAAAGTGGAATGAAGTATTAATATCAAGAGGCTGCTCGGGTGACATGTGCCATGTGTGAAGAACGGAACGCCCACAAGAGTCGAAAAGGTTGACAAGAGCGCAACCCGTCATAACACGACGGCTCAATAATCGATGCTTTATAGCGAGCATCACGATACTAGGGAGTGATAGGTGACCCAACCGGGAGCCCCTGAATTCGAAGACCATCCCGAGAGCCTAATCCTAGCCTACCTGGAGGATGAATTACGTCCTGAGGAGAGGGCCGAAGTGGAGCACCATCTTGAAGAATGCCCGAAATGTGCAGAGGAACTCCGTACAGTGAAACTGATGCACGCATTGCTTCGAGAACATGCAGAGGAGGTGACCTGTCCCGAGGCATCTCAATTGTACGAGTTCGCACGCATTGGGCTGGACCCCACGGGAAAGCTGAGAAGACACATGGATACCTGCCCAGCGTGCCGGGAGGAGATTACCGCGTACAGGAATGCTTGTGCAGATACCCCAACGCCCGAACTCATGCCCCAAGTGGTACGCGATGCTTTCAAAGAGCAGACATTAGGACCTCAGGATCCGACGCCACCTCGTTTGAACTGGCTCCTGTCCTCTTTGTTGGATGGTGTTAACGTGGTCGTCCGGCGCCCTATATCCGCACTCGGAACAGCAGCAGCCGTGGTCCTCCTTTTAGTTCTGCTATATCCACGAGGGGCCATAGAACCGATTTTAGTACTCAGTTCCGTTTCCTGGGGTGAGGGTGAAGCCAAATGGAGCACCATGAACATCGCTCCGGAAGAACCGATGCCTCCAGTTCGTAGGGCACCGGCAACGAGAAGCGGTACCGTGCGAAGTGCTCCCCACGAGGAGAGGGTAAAGGTTGAAAAGCGAGCGGCGAAGATGCGTGATGGAACTAGAACTACCTTGGAAGAACAGAGGCCAAAGGTTTCGATGGTCATTCTTTTGAAAGGTTTCTCCGAATCACTGCCGCAGGATCGAGTCGACGAGCTGTACAATGCTTTAGATCCCTCTCTGGAAATGAGACGAAGATTCGAGTTTATTCCTCCCGGTCAGGTAAAGAAATCAATAGGGGTAGCAGAGTTCGAACCCGTTAATCTCAGTGAATTAGGTGGGAAACTCCAAAAGGAACTCGGCGTGTCGAAGCTTGTGGCAATTACGCTGACTCCTGAGAGACATGGGGTTGGGATAGAAACCCAAATATTGGACACGGAAACGCGAACGATTTTGGCCCAAACTCGTGACCGTGAAATTTCTTCGGACGACATTGTCTCAAGGCTCAGTCAGTCCGCCCGGACGTTACTGGAAAACACGACGGGACAATGAAAATCGGTCTCTTAGCAGACAAACTCGTCAACAGAATAAGGAACATAAGAATACATAAGAATCACAACTCCAAAATTTCCTGACGGTCGGTCGATCGGGTGCCGCTATGAGAGCGAAGAGATATTTCCGCGCTGCTTTATTGCTGAGCGTCGCTCTTATTGTTTTGCCTTGCCTCGGGTTAGCCGAAACTAAGGAAGACGCGGACCGCCTTTTAAAAGAGGCTAAGCGTTTACAAAAAGGGGCTGTGTATGAGGAGAACCTAGAACGAGCTTTTCAGAAGTACGAGGAAGCATTGGGGATATTCAAACAATTGGGAGACCTCCACGCCATGGCTTCAGTTTACAATATGCAGGGGAACGCCTATCGTACCAGGGATGACCTCCAGAAGGCGGTGGATTATTATGGAAAAGCCTTGGAGACAGCGCAGCAAGTGGGTGATGTCAGACGCTTAGACCAGACACTTTGATAGACTACACCAGCACAAAAAGTCCGTTTTGACTAGCTATTCGCGGATAACATGCCTCTGTCTTCTTGACCCTACCTGTGAGGGGCCGCCGGCAACACGCGATCTTAGCTCGATTATGCCTCTGTTGTTTAACCGCTCAACCCATCTCGCCAAGTTTCTTGGAGCTGTACTCTACATTTTTGTTACCTGGTCATGGCTGAATTCCAACATCAATGCCTTTAAAGCCGTCACTCGTACATCACCCTCAGCGATGCGCCCGTGTAGCTTTGGCCGACCTCGATGCTATCTTGACATGAACAGGGCACTGATTGTTTTGTTGTACAACCCGTAACGTTCTCCGAGTGAGCGCGAATACTATGGCAGAGGTTGCGAATAGGCAGCCAAGAGCTAATGGAAATACGAAAGAGAAAGGGACCAAGAAATGACAAATTTAAAGATTGAACCGTCCCAGATCCTCTCGGTATTGGCGGTAGTTCTGTGCGTGATCATGGGAGCGCAGACTTGTTTTGGTGCCTCTGCCGCACAAGGCCAGTTGACCATAATAGAGCCTGACGGCAAGGCTCTCACGAGCTGCCCGCTGGAACATACGTCGGTACGAGCTGAGATTTCAGGTTTCGTTGCAAGGGTTGACGTGACGCAAGTCTTCCACAATCCTCGCCAGGAAAAGATTGAGGCGATCTACACGTTTCCCTTGTCTGCCGATGGAGCTGTGGACGAGATGCTGATGAAAGTGGGCAACAAAGTCCTTCGGGGCGAAATCAAACGTCGGGAAGAAGCAAGACGAATCTATGAGGCAGCCCGGGACAAAGGCCATGTGGCCTCTCTGTTGGACCAGGAACGCCCCAATATTTTTACTCAGTCAGTTGCCAATATCATGCCCGGCGAGAAGGTAGAAATCACCATCAAGTACGTTGAGGTCCTCAAATATGATGACGGTTACTTTTCATTTGTATTTCCTATGGTGGTGGGCCCCAGGTTCATCCCCGGGCGTCCTGACGGAAAGCAAGGCACTGGCTGGGCAGAAGATACGACCTCTGTCCCTGATGCAAGCAGGATAACTCCTTTGGTGGCCGAAGAAGGTCAGAGGGCAGGCCATGACATTGACCTTTCGGTTTCCATTGATGCAGGCATACCCATAGAAACGGTGGAATCGCTGCTCCACGAGGTGGCCATTGATCGAGACGACAAGAATAAGGTGCTGGTCACTCTCAAGAACAACAAGGAAATCCCTAACCGCGACTTCGTACTGAAATATCTTGTGGGATCCGAACAGATCCGTTCGGGCGTACTGACGCACAAAGACGGTGAGCAAGGTTATGTAACGCTGATTATGATTCCTCCAGCAAGGGTCGCGCCTGCACAGATCGCGCCGAGAGAACTCATCTTCATCGTAGACGTTTCCGGTTCCCAGTCGGGTAAACCCCTCGAGAAAGCCAAGGAAACCATGAAGTTCATTATAGAGCGCATGAATACGGAAGACACCTTCAATTTCATAGATTTCAATGACCGCTCGAGGATGCTCTTTTCCTATCCGAAAAAGAATACTCCTGAGACTCGGGAGAAAGTGCTCCAGTACATTGACTCCCTGAGAGGTAGTGGCGGCACCCAAATGGGCCCCGCCATTTGGGATGCGCTCAGTGCACCGCCGCCTGAGAATCGCTTGCGAATCGTTACCTTCATGACTGACGGGCTTGTGGGGAACGATTTCGAGGTCATTTCGATGATAAAGAAACTTCGCGACAAGAGCCGATGGTTTTCCTTCGGAACCGGCAATTCGGTGAATAGGTTCTTGTTGGACAATGTGGCCCGTGTCGGAGGCGGTGAAGTGGACTATATTGTGCTCAACAGTCCCGGTGAGACGGTGGCCAAGAAATTCTACGAGCGGATAGCGACTCCGGTCTTGACAGACATCTCCCTGGCCTTCAATGGTCTTGAACTTGAAGATGTCTACCCCGCGGTGGTTTCCGACCTCTGGTCTCAGAAACCTCTGATTTTCAAGGCCAGGTACACCAAGGCAGGGGAGGGGACCCTGACAATTAAGGGATTTCATGGAGGCAAACCGTATGCGGAAACCTTGAAGGTGAAGCTCCCTGACAGAGAACCAGCAAATAGCTCTCTGAAATCTCTGTGGGCACGGGCAAAGGTTGACGATTTGATGGACCGCGACCTGATGGGCATCCAGCGAGGCAATCCTGATAAAGAAGTGAAAGAAGAAATTGTCAAGGTAGCTCTGTCTCATAAGATTATGACCCAATTCACAAGTTTCGTCACCGTTGAGGAAGCCACAGTCACCATGGACGGGAAGCCCGTTACGGTGACGGTCCCTGTTGAACTGCCTGATGGGGTCAGCCGAGAGGGCATCTTTGGGCCGGCAAACAAAATGGCAACGGGTGGGCCTGTAGCTCCCGCCAGTGGTGGACATCATACGTTTGGCGCAGCAGGTGTTCGTGCGAAGAAATCGGATGGTGGGTCCCATTTGGCGACTGGATCCCTGACCAAAAGTGCCCGGCCGGCATTACAGTCTTTGCCACAGAACTCTGCTCCCGCCAAAACTGTTGCCCCAGATGGAGACGAAGGCATTCAACCGAAAAGAATGCTAGAAGCGAACCTGGTGATTCCTAAACTGTCACCGGAACTCGCAGCTTTGTTGGAGATAAAGGAGAGACCTCAGACTTACGCCAAAGGAAAAGTCTCGGTGAAAAACGGCGAAGTGGCCGTTCAAGTATGGGTGGATAAGTCTGGAGACGCAACTCTGAAGCTTCTTGAGGACAAGGGCCTGAAGATAACGTTCAAGGCCTCAACGGGCAAGATGGTGATTGGAGTCATTTCGGTCGGAAAACTGGAGGACCTTGCCACGATTGAAGCCGTGCGTCTCATTGAACCTTTTGCCGTGACGGGTTGAGTATCCCTTGAACGAATGTGTCCTGGCACTGCAACGAGTCTCAACAAGATTTTCTGGATTGGGCCGCATCTTTGAGATGGAAACGGGCCCCATGGCACGGGCAGAACATGCGCGAGTCTATACAATAAAATGCCTTCTTGTCGCTGGAACCATCAGGTCATGGTCCAGCGACGCCCCTATCAAATGAAGGTCGAGATACGGTATCACGATTGCTTGTATGACGGTTGTTTGCGCTTGCTAATTCGGTGATCTGATGGTCTGATAAGTAGATAGTTCTTCATCTACAGAAAGTTATTGGGGAGAGGCCTCCATACGGATTATCAAAATGAATCCCGCCCGGACGTGTTGAAGTGAGAAGCAGGTCAGGATCATGATTGACTGAGCGCCCTTGGTCATCGTATGTCTGACCAATAGCGTGAACTCCTGATTTCATGAGAATGAATGCCTGTAGTGACTCGATTCAGCGTCATGGAAACAGGAACTCTAACCCCGGCTCCGTCAGAGGGACTCCCGTACTCTCTAGATACCTAGAAGAGTTCCGGCGAAAACTAGGAGCCTGGGGCAGTACGAAATAGCAGATCGCTGCCAGCGAGTAATCAAATCCCAGACGGGATTGGATCACGGTTTTCGGTATACAGAATGCAAATTAGATCCGGTAACGCTCACAAAGGAGTATCACGTATGCGATTCCCTCCCTACCTGTTGTTGTTGGCCTTGTCGATGGCTCTCCCGTCAATAGTGTTTTCAAATCCCGGAGGCGTCGCAATCTTTTCGCCAAGCGGGGCGATCGTGGCTACCCCTGGCGCTGACTGCACAGTAAATATTTGGGACGTTGCCTCAGGCAACAAGATTAAGTCCCTCTACACCCCTATCTCAAGGCAAATGAGGCTCGTTTCGGAACTTGTATGGACTCCTCTGATCTCCTTTTCCCCTGACGGCAAGGTCTTGGCAACAAAGCGTGGGGGGGATCCTATTAATGTCTGGAATGTACAGGACTGGAGCAATCTAGGGTCGCTGAAGGCAAAAGGAGTTATTACCAACTTCAAGTTGTCCCCTGG
>Ga0194053_10002412_pt1 | contig 11143 bp, 10 predicted proteins | sample SepL228m_MetaG_FD_161684 | JGI IMG/M metagenome (GOLD analysis project Ga0194053, IMG submission 161684) | Anoxic zone freshwater microbial communities from boreal shield lake in IISD Experimental Lakes Area, Ontario, Canada - Sep2016-L227-8m | ecosystem: Environmental > Aquatic > Freshwater >... | reverse complement strand
ACCCCTCCCCAGCAACCACCCCGGTCATCGGAGCCGGATGACGACATTCCGTTTTAGGCCGTCAGCCGGCATTCTCGCATGAGCCGGCCCGACCCGAAATCTCCCGAGCAGGAGTCCGCGGACGCCGCCTTTGAAGTCTCGTTGAGGCCTCCGCTTTTCGAGGAGTTCTCGGGCCAGGAGAAGACCGTGGCGCGTCTTCGCCTCATGGTCGAGGCAGCGCTGCAGCGCGGCGATACGCTCCAACACATCCTCCTCAGCGGCCCGCCCGGCCTCGGAAAAACCACCCTCGCCTACATCATCGGAAATGCCATGGGCGCGGAGGTCCGCACGACCAGCGGGCCGATGATCGAAAAAGCCGGTGACCTCGCCGGGCTCCTCACGAACATGAACAGGGGAGGGATTCTTTTCATCGACGAAATCCACCGGCTCCAGCCAGCGATCGAGGAATATCTGTATCCCGCGATGGAGGATTTTAAACTCGATATCGTGATCGACCAGGGGCCGAGCGCGCGAAGCATGCGACTGAACCTCGCCCCGTTCACTCTGATCGGCGCGACGACGAGGGCCGGGATGATCAGCGAGCCGTTGCGCTCGCGGTTCGGCATGAATTGTCGGCTGGATTATTATCCGCCCGAACAATTGTCCGGGATTATTTCCCGAAGTGCGGGCCTGATAGGAACCGAGATCCGCGAGGGGGCCGCCCCGGAGATTGCCCGCCGCTCCCGCGGAACCCCCCGGATCGCCAACAACCTCCTGCGCTGGGTCAGGGATTTCGCCCAGGTCCGTGCCAACGGAAAGATCGATGCCGCCGTCGCGGCCCAAGCGCTTACGATGTTGGAGATCGACGAGGAGGGCTTCGACGAGATGGACAAGCGGATTCTCGAGGCGCTCATCGGGCTCTTCGATGGCGGTCCCGTCGGCGTCAACAGCCTGGCCGTCGCTCTCGGCGAGGAGGCGGGAACTATTGAGGAAGTCCACGAGCCTTACCTCATCATGCAGGGTTTTCTCAAACGCACCCCCCAGGGCCGGGTCGCCATGCCAAAAGCCTACCGCAAACTCGGCCTCGACGCCCCCAGGAAAACCTCGCAGCAGGATCTGCTGTGAGGATTCCTCCCCGTTATGATTACCCCACTTACCGGTAGAGAGCGCGTCATCCGCGCGATGGAGCACCGCGACCAGGATCGAGTTCCGAGATTCGAATCATTTTGGAATGAGACGATTCTCCGGTGGGAAAATGAGGGGTTGCGCGGCGGACAAAGCGCCGTGCTGGATCTTCTGGACACGGATTTTCACTCGTTGAACTGGCTGTGGCCGCAGGTGTTTCCCGGGCAGGAGGATCTGTTGGAGGAGGATGCCGAGACCCGTATCATCCGCGACGGCCAGGGGAAAGTCGTCCGATACTGGAAATCGAAAAGCGGTACGCCGGAGCATATCGGGTTCGGCTGTGAAACCCGTGAGATCTGGGAGGAAACCTACAAGCCGGCCCTGCTCGAAGCCGGACTGCAGGTCGATCCCAACGCGATCGTCCGTTCCTATCGGGCCGGTCGCAAGAAAGGCCGGTGGTGCCATCTCACCTCGGTTGAGCCGTTTGAAGAAACCCGCAGCGTGCTGGGCGACGAGATCGCCCTGATGGCGATGGCAGAGGATCCCGAATGGATCCAGGATGTGTCGGTCACGTTCACCGACCAGGTGATCCGCAACCTCGATGCGGTCATGGCGACGGGCATCCAGCCCGACGGCCTTTGGATCTACGGGGACATGGCGTTCAACCATGCCACGATGTGTTCGCCCACCATGTATCAGGAACTCATCTGGCCCGACCACAAGCGCCTCGCCGACTGGGCCCACGCGCACCGGATGAAATTTATTTACCACACGGACGGCGATGTGAACGGCGTGCTTGAACTCTACGCAAAGGCCGGTTTCGACTGCCTCCAGCCGCTAGAATCAAAAGCCAACATGGATATCCGAAAACTGGCACCCGCCTACGGTGATCGCTTCACGTTCTTCGGCAACATCGACGTGATGAAGATGATCACCAACGATCTCGATTTGATCGAGGAGGAGATCGCCTCAAAGTTTCCAGCTGGCATGCAGCATCGCGGGTATATCTACCATTCCGACCACTCGGTCCCGCCCCAGGTCTCGTGGGAAACCTATCAATCCATCATCAAGATGGTGGAAAAGCACGGGCGATACTGAATCCCGCTCAGACGGATATGCCGACGGATTCTTTGATTGATGCGAACGAATACGAGCGGTTCATGCGTGCGATGAACGACGCAGGGATGCCGGCCGGGCAGACCGCTTCGCAGGCGTAGTAGTTCGAGCAGTTGCCGAACCCTTCCTTGTCCATCTGGCGGACCATGCTCAGCACGCGGCGGTCATTCTCCGGTTTCCCCTGGGGCAGAAGCCCGAGGTGGGTGACCTTGGCGCTGACGAAGAGCATGGCGGAACCATTCGGGCAGGCGGCTGCGCAGGCACCGCAGCCGATGCAGGCGGCCGCGTCCATAGCCACATCGGCGACGACTTTCGGGATCGGGACGGAGTTGGCGTCCGGCGCGGAGCCGGCACGCTCGCTGATGAACCCGCCCGCCTGCATGATCCGGTCGTAGGCTTCGCGGTTGACGACGAGGTCGCGTTCGACCGGGAAGGAATCCGCGCGAAACGGTTCGATCGTGATGATCTGGCCGTCGCGGAATTTCCGCATGTAAAGCTGGCAGGTCGTGCCGCGGCCGGGGCCGTGGGGGACACCGTTGATCGTGAGCGAGCAGTTGCCGCAGATGCCTTCGCGGCAGTCGGAGTCGAACTGGATCGGCTCAATTCCCTTTTTGGTCAGGTCCTCGTTGACGATGTCGAGCATCTCCAAGAACGAGGCCTCCGCAGGAATCTCGTTGGCCTCGTAATGTTCGAGCTTTCCAGCGGATTCCGGTCCCTTTTGACGCCAAACTTCCAAATAGAATTTCATGTTCAGTAATGGTTGTGGTTACTTGTAGCTTCTTGTTGCCAGCTTCACCTCTTCGTAAACGAGCGGCTCCTTGACCAGCGTGGGAGCTGTTCCTTCGCCCTCGTATTTCCATGCGGCGACGTAATCGTAGTTCTCGTCGTCGCGGAGCGCTTCGCCTTCGGGCGTCTGGTATTCGGTGCGGAAGTGTCCGCCGCAGGACTCATTGCGATTGAGGGCGTCGAGGCACATGAGCTCGCCGAATTCGAGGAAATCGGCGACGCGGCCTGCGCGTTCGAGTTCCATGTTGATGCCGTCTGCCGTGCCGAGGATCTTCAGGTTGCTCCAGAATTCCTCGCGGAGCTTCGGGATTTTCCGGAGGGCCTCCTCGAGGCCTTTTTTGTCGCGGGCCATGCCGCATTTGTCCCAGAGGAGCTTGCCGAGTTCGCGGTGGAAACTGTCCACGCTGCGGGTGCCCTTGATGTTGATGAGCTTTTGGACGCGGGCCTTGGCCTGGTTCACAGCTTCCTTGAATGCCGGAGCATTCGCGTCAACTTTCTTTCCAAACTGCGAGGCCATGTAGGTGCCCAGCGTGTTCGGGAGCACAAAGTATCCGTCGGCGAGCCCCTGCATGAGCGCGCTGGCACCGAGGCGGTTCGCTCCGTGGTCGGAGAAGTTGGCTTCGCCCAGGACGTGAAGGCCGGGGAGATTGCTCATGAGGTTGTAGTCCACCCAGAGCCCGCCCATCGTGTAGTGGACGGCCGGATAAATCCGCATCGGGCGCTCGTAGGCGTCCTCGCCGGTGATGTTGTGATACATCTCAAATAGGTTGCCGTAGCGTTCCTCGATGACGTGCTTGCCGAGGCGCTTGATCGCGTCCGCGAAATCGAGATAGACACCGAGTCCGCCTGGACCGACGCCGCGGCCGTCGTCGCAGACTTCCTTCGCCGAGCGCGACGAGATGTCGCGAGGGGCAAGGTTGCCGTAACTCGGGTATTTTCTTTCCAAATAGTAATCGCGGGCGTCCTCTGGAATATCCTTCGGCACTTTCCCGCAGTCCTCTTTCCGTTTCGGAACCCAGACGCGCCCGTCGTTGCGGAGCGACTCGCTCATGAGCGTGAGTTTCGACTGGTAGTCGCCGCTCACCGGAATGCAGGTCGGGTGGATCTGCGTGTAGCACGGGTTGGCGAAAAGTGCGCCACGCTTGTAGGCGCGGTAGGTCGCAGTGACGTTGCATCCGCGGGCGTTCGTCGAGAGGTAGAACACATTGCCGTATCCTCCCGTGCAGAGCAGGACGGCATCTCCGGCGTGCGAGGTGATTTCGCCGGTCGTCATGTCACGGACAACGATGCCCTTGGCGTGGCCGTCCACAACCACAAGATCCATCATCTCGGTTTTTGAAAACATCTCGACGTTACCGAGGGCGATCTGGTGGCTTAAAGCGGAGTAGGCGCCAAGCAGAAGCTGCTGGCCGGTCTGGCCGCGGGCATAGAAGGTGCGCGAGACCTGCGCCCCTCCGAACGAACGGTTGTCGAGCAGTCCTCCGTATTCGCGGGCGAATGGCACCCCTTGGGCGACACACTGGTCGATAATCTGGTTGCTGACCTCAGCGAGCCGGTGGACGTTGGCTTCGCGGGCGCGGAAGTCGCCACCTTTGATCGTGTCGTAGAAGAGCCGGTAAACGCTGTCGCCGTCGTTTTGGTAATTTTTCGCGGCGTTGATCCCGCCCTGCGCGGCGATCGAGTGGGCGCGGCGCGGGCTGTCCTGGTAGCAGAAGCACTTCACCTTGTATCCCTGCTCGGCGAGGGTGGCGGCCGATGCGGCACCCGCCAGGCCGGAGCCGACGATGATGATGTCGAACTTCCGCTTGTTGGCCGGGTTGACCAGCTTTGCGGTGTTTTTGAAGGACGTCCACTTTTTGTCAAGCGGACCAGCGGGTATTTTGGCGTCGAGTGTCATTTGACAATTCCGGTAAGGACAGAAATAGGGATGGAGATGTAACCGAGGAAGAGGAGCCAGGCGTAGGCCCGGGTGACGGTTTCGATCAGCGGCCGCGTCGCGCGGTTCGTGATGCCGAGCGTCTGGAACAGGCTTCCGATGCCGTGGCTGAGGTGCAGGGTCAGAAGGAAAAGACCAGCGATGTAGATGAGGCTCACCGGCCAAACGCTGAACCCTGCCACCACCATTGCAAACACGTCGTGGACTTGGTGCCCGTCGAGAGTGGTGTGCAGGTCCTTGAACGACGGGTTCACGACGCACAGGGTGAAATGCGCGAGGTGGAAGACGATGAACGCCAGAACGCACAGCCCGCTCAGGCGCATCGTGCGGGCGAAAACGGTCGTCTCGATCGGGTCGGACGCAATGTATTTTTTCGGGCGGGCTGCCATGTTTTCATGCCAGAGGAGCATCGTGAAAAGAATGTGGGCGCCGACGACGCCGAGCAGACCGATCCGGATGACCCAGAGGATCGGGCCGAGGCTCTGGAGGTGCTCCGCGTAGGCGTTGAGCCAGCCCGGGCCGAGGTAGATGGTGAAGTTGCCGAGCAGGTGCCCGGTGACAAACAAAACCAGGCAGATGCCCGTGAGGGCGACGATGGTTTTCTTGCCGATTGACGAGAGGAGCCAGAGGAGGATGGGATGCGGGCCCGAGCGCTTCGTGGATGTTGCCGAAATCATGTTCGTGAAAGCGCGTATTAGCTCAACTAATGGCCGGAGTGTCAAGGTCGGCTTCGATTTTTTAGCGGGAACAAAATCCCCGCGGTCGAAGAACCCAGACAAAAACGAGATTCCGGCTTGCTGTTTGCCGTGGGACTCGGCCATTTTTGCAGATCATGAAAAAAATGAAGGTCGGGATCATCGGGTGCGGGAACATCAGCGGGATCTACGCTGAGGCGGGGAAAAAATTCCGGAACATCGAGGTCCTGGCCTGTGCGGATTTGGATTTTGCCCGCGCCCACGCGCTGGCGGAGAAGCACGGGATTCCGCGCCCGCTGCGGGTCGAGCAGCTGCTGGCGGACCGTGACATCGAGCTGGTGATCAACCTGACGATCCCGGCGGCTCACGCGGAAATCGGGCTGGAGGTTCTCAAAAACGGGAAGCATCTCTACAACGAGAAGCCGATCGCGCAGAAGCGCCGTGCGGCCCGAGAGATGATCGGGCTCGCCCGCGAAAAAAATCTTCTGGTCGGATGCGCCCCGGACACTTTTCTCGGGGGTGGGCTGCAAACCTGCCGCAAGATGATCGACGAGGGCGCGATCGGGGAGCCGATCGGAGGGGCTGGCTTCATGCTGAGTCCGGGAGTGGAGAACTGGCATCCCAACCCCGAGTTCTTTTATAAAAAGGGCGGCGGTCCGCTCTTCGACATGGGGCCCTACTACCTCACGGCGGCCACGACGCTTCTGGGGCCGGTGCACCGGGTGACCGCTTCGGCCAGGGTCAGCTTTCCCAAACGGACGATCACCAGCCAGCCGCTGTCCGGCTCGACGATCGAAGTCGAGACCCCGACGCACATCGCGGCAGTTCTGGATTTTGAATCCGGTCCGATCGTCACGCTGGCGACCAGTTTCGACGTCAAGGCCCACTCGATGCCGAACCTCGAAATTTACGGGTCGGAAGCGACGCTCTCAGTCCCCGATCCCAACACCTTCGGCGGACCGGTGCGCATCCGGCGGCAGGGCGAGGAGAGCTGGACCGAGATTCCTCTGAGCTTCGGGTATTCCGACAACAGCCGCGGACTGGGCGTCGCCGACATGATTTCCGCCCACGAGAACAAACGGGAACACCGCGCGAATGCCCATACCGCCTACCATGTCCTCGATATCATGCACTCGATTTTGGATTCGTCGGAGACAGGGCAGCACGTCGAACTGGCCAGTTCGATGACCCGCCCCTCCCCATTTCCGGAAGGCCTTCCGGACGGCGAGGTGGATTGAGATTCTCCGTAGCGGTTGCAACCGCAGGACGCGAGGCGTCCGAGGCCGGGCTTTCCATTCTGAAAGAATTTCGATTCGGGCGTGATACCGGGTCTGTCGGAGAAGGCAAAAATCACGCCAAGTTCAGCGAAAGAAACCGGCGATTGCTTTGGCGAAAATATTCCGCCTCATGGGCAAGATGCCAATGCCACGGGAACTGTCCGAAAAAAGCGCTTGAAAGGAACGATGTTATTGATCCGTCAACCGCCAGGCTAGTGGTTGCCCTGCATCATCGAGCCCATGACTCCGGGGCCTTCCCATTTTTCGGGACGGTTCCAAGGCAGGTTAGCGCCCGCCTGTTGGGATTCCGGCTTGTCATTGGACGCGCAACCTCCGATGAGGAGGAGGCATGCCAGCAGCAGGACGCTATTCAGCGGTCGCTTGATAAATGACATTGTCACCAGGCTGGATGCTGACTCCACGGGGAACGCTGCTCGCCACGATGTCGGCGATCGAGGTCGAGGGTTCGACCGATGTGACGCGAACTTTTCCGACGAGCTGAGACCCGCGCTTGATGAGCATTTCGGCATTGCCGACCACCCCATTCTTGTCGCCCAGATTGAGAACCACGAAATTCCATGCCTGGTTCACCGCCAGGATCCGGCCTTCCAGTCCGTTGCGCATCTTCAGGGCTGTCCTGCGAGCGTTGTCATCTGTGAGCTTCGTAACACGTTCTTGCAGCGCAACCACCTTGGTATTCAGTTCGGTGTTAACAACCTTCGCTTCCGCAAGCTCCGATTCGAGTCTTTTTACGGTGTCATCTCCCGTGTTGCCTGGACCCGGCTCCGGCGGCTTTGCTTTAATTTCTGCGATCTTGGCTTCCAGTTCTGCGATCTTCGTGGTCTTGGCGTCACGCTCGGTCGTCATGTCAACTAGATCCTTCTTACTTTTCTCAAGATCGGCTTTTGCCTTCTCTGCGTCTGCGATTGCGCTTGTCAGCTTCTCCGTCGAATCCTTCAAGTCATTTTGAACCTTCTCGATGGCTGCGGTTTTGTCTTTCACCGCTTTTTCCGATTTCGCGAGGTCGTCCGTCGATTTGGATAGCTCGGCGGCTCTTTTATCCAATTTGCCTTTGTTAATAAACCCGAGAGCCGCTGTTGCGAGAGTGACGGCGATTGAAGCGTAGAGGAGAACTTTGCCCATGACTGATGATTAAATTGGTTAGGAAGCGAATTGTGAATAAGTGATGCGCGAAAGCGTTGCAAGCGCAAATGCAACAAATTCTCGGGAATTCCGATTGCCAAGGGAAATCCGCTCTCTATGTTGGCTCTGCCAGGGACTATGGACTTGGGACGGACGAACCCCGCCAGGGCAGGAATGCAGCAACGGCACTCCGCTCCCTTTTGCCGTAGCTCTCTGGCCTTTTTCCCCTCCTTGACTCAAGCCGTGTCCGCATTACTCTGGCGCGCAGATGGAAACATCCTCCAGAGAGAGCGTGCGGGAAGTTTTGTATGGCTACCTTGCGGGCAAGGGGCTGCGCAAAACCACGCAACGGGACGCGATCATCGAGGCGGCGTTCAGCACGAAAGACCATTTCAACGCCGAGGAGTTGCTGTCGATGGCAAAAAAGATCGACCCCTCGGTCTCCCGCGCAACGGTTTACCGGACGCTGCCGCTGCTGGTCGCGAGCGGGCTGCTCCGCGAGCTCGACCTTGGCGGAGAGACGAAAATCTACGACCCGAATTTCCTCGAACACCCGACCCACAACCACCTGGTTTGCGTGGACTGCAAAAAAATCATCGAATTTGAAGATATCAACATGGAACTGCTCGAAAATTGCATCACCCGCCGGCTCGGGTTTTCTCCGGCCAATAAAATGGTAAAAATCGAGGCGCATTGCGACGAGCTGAGAGAGCGCGGCACCTGCACGAAGCGCATGGCGGGAGCCGAATCCTGACACGGCCATGTGGAAAGGACGATTCAAACAGGAAGCCTCGGAGCTTCTGAAATCCTACACGCAATCGGTGACCATCGACTGGAGGCTTTACCGCCAGGATATCCGTGGAAGCATCGCCCATGCGCGGGCTCTCGCGAAGGCGGGAATCCTCACCGCTGAGGAGTTCGGCCAGATCGAGTCCGGGCTGAAAGCGATCGAGGCCGAGATCGCCGCCGGGACATTTCCGTTCAGCGAGGACCTCGAAGATGTGCACATGAACATCGAAGCCGAGCTGACGCGTCGGATCGGCTCGGCGGGCGCGAAACTGCACACCGCCCGCAGCCGGAACGATCAGGTCGCGCTGGATTTCCGGCTCTATCTGATCGAGGCGTGCGCGGAGATCGGCGAGGGGATCCGCGGCCTTCAGCGCGCTCTCGTCGGCCTCGGTGCCCGCCATGCGGGCGCAGTGATCCCCGGCTACACCCACCTGCAGCGGGCGCAGCCGGTCCTCTTTGCCCACCACCTTCTCGCTTACGTCGAAATGCTCGACCGGGATTCCGGGCGGGTCTCTGACTGCGCCCGCCGAATGGACGCGATGCCTCTCGGCTCCGGGGCGATCGCCGGATCGACGCTGATTCTCGACCGCGAAGCGATGGCGGAGGAACTCGGATTTTCGCGGGTCACCGCCAACAGCATGGATGCGGTGGCGGACCGGGACTTTGCCTGTGAGCTTCTTTCGGCTCTCGCAATCCTTGGCATGCATGTCTCCCGATTGAGCGAGGACATCATTCTTTGGGCCTCGGCGGAGTTCGGTTTTTTGGAGTTGAGCGACAGGCACACAACCGGGTCCAGCCTAATGCCGCAAAAAAAGAATCCCGACATCGCGGAGCTCGCGCGGGGAAAAACCGGACGACTTTACGGCAACCTTATCGCCCTTCTCACGACGATGAAGGGCCTCCCACTTACCTACAACCGCGACATGCAGGAGGACAAGGAAGGGGTCTTCGATTCGGTGGATACCGTCATTGCCACGCTCGCCATCTTTTCGGAAATGATCGACGCGGCTTCGCTCCGCGAGGAACGCGCTCTCTCTGCAGCTTCGGACCCGCTGCTGCTTGCCACCGACCTGACCGATCGCCTGGTCGAAGGAGGCGTCCCTTTCCGGCACGCCCACGAGATTGTGGGAAAGCTTGTTGCGCGGGCACAGGAATCCGGCGTCCCGCTCGACAAACTTGATCCTGCGGAATTCCTTGCCGCCTCCGCGGTGCTCGCGCCCGAAGTGGTGAGCTCCACATTTGAGCTGGAGTCGGCATTGAAAGCCCGGCGGGCAACCGGTGCGCCTTCGCCGGAAAACGTCGCCAGGGAACTCGCCCGCTGGTCCGCCCAACTCGGATGAGCCTGAAACGGTTTTTTAATTTCCGCGAATCGCGCGACGAGGCCAAGCCGTTCTTGGCGCATCTGGAAGACCTCCGGATGACGATCATCAAGATCGCTGTCGTCCTCGGTATCACGATGACGCTCTGCTTCGCGTTTCGGAGCCAGTTGGCGGGGATCATCCAGCGTCCCCTGATCGCCATGGATCCCACCCGCGCGGCCAATCTCCAGTCATTGGGCGTCGCGGATTCGTTCACGATTTCCATGGAACTCTCGCTCTATGGCGGAATCGTCCTGGCTTTTCCATTTGTCCTGCTCTTTCTTGCAGAGTTCGTCCTGCCGGCGCTGACTCCCGTGGAAAAGCGGCTGCTATATCCCGTCGCGCTGGTGGGGTTTGGCCTGTTCCTCACGGGCGTGGCCTTCAGCTACTTCGTGATTCTGCCGCAGGCCCTGGAATTTTTCTTCAAGGATGCGAAGGGGATGCACTGGCAGCCGACCTGGACCGTGCGCGAATACTACTCCTTCGCCACCCAGCTCGTCATCGGCTTCGGTCTGGCCTTTGAACTTCCGCTGGTGATTCTGGTTCTGGTGAAGCTCGGCATCGTGGACTACACGCTGCTCAAACGGACACGAGCCTATGCCCTGGTGATTATTTTCGTGATCGCGGCGATCATCGCTCCCACCCCGGATGTGGTGACCCTCATTCTGATGGGCGGCCCGATGTATTTGCTTTACGAGATCTGCATTGCGATTTCGTGGTTCATGAGAAAACGGGGAGGGGAGTAAAGTCAGCTTTTCAGCAGAGTTTTCAAAATCGGGAAGCTTCGCGACAGGTCGTCGATCACTTCCGATCCAGCGGCTTCACGGGCCTTCCCGAAAAATTCTGTTGCCAGCGGAATGATCTTCTCGGTCGGCACCCCGGCCTGCTGGAGCGCTGCCGAGGCTTTGGCGAGATCCGCAGCTTGGCCGCCAAGCATCC
>Ga0194053_10002411_pt1 | contig 11146 bp, 9 predicted proteins | sample SepL228m_MetaG_FD_161684 | JGI IMG/M metagenome (GOLD analysis project Ga0194053, IMG submission 161684) | Anoxic zone freshwater microbial communities from boreal shield lake in IISD Experimental Lakes Area, Ontario, Canada - Sep2016-L227-8m | ecosystem: Environmental > Aquatic > Freshwater >... | reverse complement strand
GTCTTTACGTCCGGGCGGATGTGCGTCATCGGTAAGCACTGGTATTCTTCGCAGGAGCAGGAGGGACATTTCCTGAGATCCTGCTCGCTCTTGTCGAGTGTGAGTTCCTTTCCGCAATCAATGCACACATATTTGCCCGCGCCGACTTTCTGTCCTGCGTTGTACGTCTTCTGTTCGGTCATACTCTTTCACCAAAAGTCTCATTCACGTCAATGATATATATGGGTTGTGTTAGCACTATCGGCTCGTCGCCCCTCTCTCCGTAGTATTACAGGTGCAGATACTGATGCGAAAGCTATATCCTCGTTTTTCACATCTAATGTTCTATGGGAAAAAAGGTGATCGGCCTGCTCGGGAGTCCCCTCTCCGATGGCAACACGGCAAAACTGCTGGACCGTGCACTGAAAGGGGCAGAGGATGCCGGCTGCACGGTTGAAAAAATTGAAATTGCCAGCCTTGATTTTCAGGCCTGCATGGAGATGCTTTTTTGTAAAGATCATGACACCTGCATCATGGATGACGACATGCAGCAGCTCTACCCAAAATTCAAAGATATGGACGCGCTCATCATTGCAACGCCGGTCATGACCATGGGAATTCCCGGCAAACTCAAATCGATGATGGACCGGTTCCAGGTTTTTTTCATGGCCAAATATATACGGAAAAAGCCGTTTATCTCAAAGGAGCGGAGAGCGGAACGAAAGGGGCTGTTCATCTGCATCTCGGGTATGAAGATACCCGAAGTTTTTGTTGGCGCAAAACTGACAGTCAGGGCATTTTTTGATATCATCGACTGCCAGTACACCGATGAGCTGCTGATTAACGACATGGACACGATCCGGGATGTCACGGCTCACCCGGCACTGCTCGAGACTGCCTACCAGAAAGGGTATGCGCTCGGAAGATCGCTCACTTTGTAATCTCTGCAACAAACCTTTTTTCACAATCACAAATTTATGGTGTTTAAAAAATGCTCCATATCTTTTCCCTCGCTCCGCTAGAGCAGTCCCCGTTCCTTCATACTCAGGTAGCCGCTCTTTGTCACAATGATGTGATCGATCAGTTGAATGCCCAGCAGCAGTCCCGCCTCCCGGAGCTGTGTGGTGATCGCAATATCCTGTGGGCTGGGTTCGAGCGAACCTGATGGATGGTTATGCACGCAGATAATCGATGCAGCCCGGTCGGTGATCGCATCAGCATAGACTTCCCGTGGATGGACAAGGCTGTGGTTGAGCAGCCCCACAGTGATGATCCTGCTGTCAAGAACCTCGCCTGCGCCATTGAGGGTGATACAGATGAAATGTTCCTGCCGTTTACCCCGCATTTCAGCGATTATGGGGAGCGGGAGAATGTCCTGCGGTTTTGTCACTTTGAAACTGCTGTCAGCGGGAGCGCAGTAGCGTCTTCCGATCTCAAAGCATGCCATGATCTGGGCAGCCTTTGAAGGACCGATTCCCATGATGGAGATGAGTTCATCGTACCGGATCGTGCCCTGGCGATCCTTTTTGAGCCCGCAGATCTCTTTTGCAATCTCACGGACATCCTTGTTGCGTGTGCCCCGGCCAAGGATCGATTCAAACAGTTCCTGATCGGTAAGTGATGTCACACCTTTGTTGGCAATCTTCTCGCGTGGCCTGTCCAGCTCGGGGACGTCTTTCATCTTCTTCATTTTAAAAAACCCGTAAATGCAGGAAATGGTAAATAGCGGAGATCCTGTGATGTGTCAGGGGTTCTTTTTTTTAAAAAGGAAAAACCTTTCTTATTTGTCGCCTCGAACCGTTTTTTTATCTGCCGCATGAAGAATCTTTAAGACAGATTCCCGCTGTACCCTATGCTCATGGCAACCATTGAGAATGCAAAAGAGGCATTTGCCGGTGAGTCGCAGGCAAACCGGAAATACCTGGCTTTTTCTGAAAAGGCCGCAGAAGAGGGTTTCAAAAACATTGCAACCCTGTACAAAGCCGCTTCTGAAGCAGAAGCAATTCATGCAAAAAAACTCTTGAAAGTGCTTGCTGCAATCGAGCCGACTGCAAAGAACCTTGAAGTAAGCATTGCCGGAGAAACGCATGAGTTCACCCACATGTACCCGGATTTTGTCAAGGTGGCAGAAGCCGAAGGCAGAAGTGACGCGCTGCTTGCGTTTACCCATGCAATGAAAGCCGAGCAGGTGCATGCAAACCTGTACAAAAAGGCACTCGATGCAGTAAAGGCGGGACATGACCTTGGACGGGAAAAGATCTTCCTCTGTCCGGTCTGCGGGAATATCGAGATCGGTAAAGCTCCCGACAAGTGTCCGATCTGTGGTGTTTTCGGAAAACAGTTCCGGGAAATCACTCTATAATCTTTTTCTCGTCTATCCCATCTTTATCTTCTTTCTCTTTTCTTCCCTCTTTTCTGCGCCTGTGAAGCCACACAACAACAACGATCAGGGCGATAAGGGTGGCCCATGATGCAGAGTAGATGATGATGATCGGGTTGGAAAACACGTTCTGTGGAATAAATGACCGGGGCAGAACCGGTGGTTTTACACTCTCAAACCGGACGGCAACCCTTGCCGGGAATCGTTCTTTTCCATCGAAATAGTGAATAGAAACTGTGGCATTTCCCGAGGGAATCACTCCTTCTGACGGTGCATTGTTGGTGTTTGGGAATGCAATTGTCCGGGCAATCCTGCCGTGTTCATCGCCAATCTCGATATACCAGGCATCCGGGTTTGCTTTTGTATAGAGATCCCGGGCGCTCACAACAAGTTTTGAACCCGCAGGCAACGCAACGGACCAGATGCCGGTTTCAGTTTTATCGGAAAAGGAAAGTATTCGAACCGCCGATTCGCTCTCCCCAAGATGCACAACTCCTGATGTCGGGTAGCAGATCGCAGCCGCGTCTTCAGTTTTTCCCATGATCGGGGGTGCTGCCAGCTCCTGCGAGCAGCGGAACCGGTCGTCCATCACCTGTCCATAGGTAAGAGCCCGCGGGTAAATCCTCACCTCATCGAGCCCGCCCTTTAGGTAATCCGAACATCCCGAATACAGCCCATCCCCGGTTCCTGCATCTGCACCGAGTATCACGTAATTGGGATACTGGTAATGGATCAACCCCGATGCATTCTGCTGGTTTCTCAGCACACCATCGAGATAGATCTTCGAGTTTTGCCCGTCATAGGTTCCGGTGACCTGATGCCATTGGTTCAAAGAGATGCCCTCGTGCTGCATTGGGATCTCCAGATCCCCATAGCCTTCGAGATTTATCGTCCACCAAAGATCCCCCCCGTCACCAATGCCAAGCCGGTAACCCCCCTCGTTATAAGATGAGATCAATGTCTGCGGGCGAAAAGAGTCTATGTAAAACCATGTAGAAACGGTGATTGCCTTATCCGGGTGGTTGCGGGAAGTATACGGGATGGCCACGTAGCTGTTAATCCCGTTGAACAGGATTGCACCGCCGCACCCGCCGTTGTTTATCCGCGATGCGCTGTAGAGTGCCCCGCCATTTCCATACCCTGAACCATCGAGAACATATGTGCCACTGCCCTCATTGAAACTGAGGTACAGCGAAGGATCTGTTGTGGTGTCCGCCTGCCCTGATGCAGCCGATACAGATCCTGCCATCAGCAGGAGGAACAAACAAAAAAGTGCCGGTACACGCAGTCCTTTTCTGCTCCACATGGTGCTCATGGTATGCTATCAGAGGTTTATGGGGCTCATGGAAAAAGAATATTGCTATCGGTATGTAAAAGACGGGCTTACCCGTGTCCATAAATTTATATGACCCCAGCACGTTTCTAAAAAACGATGACCAGAGTTACCGTTTACTCCACGCAAAACTGCCCCTACTGCCGGATGGCAAAGGCCTTTTTAGAAAAGCACAATGTCCCGTACGAGAGCCTCGATGTCGGTAATGATACTGAAGCTGCACAGAAGATGATCGAACTCTCCGGCCAGCGCGGCGTGCCGGTGATCATGGTTGATGATGAGGTGATTGTCGGCTTTGATTCAGAGCGCCTCAACGAGCTCTTCGGAGAAGCCCCGACCGGTGAGAGTTATGATGTGGTGATTGTCGGTGCCGGACCGGCCGGCCTCACTGCGGGAGTCTACTGCGCGAGAAAGATGTTAAACACGATCATAATCAGCGAAAATATCGGCGGGCAGGCGCTGGAATCATGGGCGATTGAGAACTACATGGGCTACCGGATAATCGCCGGTGAAGACTTAATGAAAAAGTTTGAAGAGCAGGTCAGGACGCTCAATATCCGGCTCGAACTCGATAAAGTGACTGCAATTACAAAGGATGATGGCCTTTTTACTCTCAGCACTGTTTCCGGAAACACGTTAAAGGCAAAGGCTGTCATCCTCACGCAGGGCAACCGCCCGAAAAAATTAGGTGTGGCAAACGAAGAGCAGTATCTCGGGCGCGGGCTCTCGATCTGCTCTACATGCGATGGCCCGCTCTATAAAGGAAAACTGGTGGCCGTGGTAGGCGGTGGGAACTCTGCACTCCAGACGGCAGTCGAGATGAGCGATATCGCCAAGTCCGTCAGCCTGATTGTGCGCAGCACAATACGGGCCGATCCTGTGTACCTGGAGAAACTCAAAGAAAAAAAGAACATTACGGTGCACACCGGTGCCCATGTCTCTGCCCTGCAAGGCGAGAAGTTCCTTTCGGGCATCACGATCAAGGATGAGCAGGGTAAAGAGCAGACGATTAGTCTTGACGGGGTTTTTATTGAGATCGGCTGGCTGCCCAACACCGATATGGTGGAGAATCTCGTGGAGCTTAACGGGAAGAAGGAGATCATTGTAGATATCAATGGCCACACCAGCATCCCCGGCATCTATGCAGCAGGAGATGTGACTTCGGTGAAGAGCAAACAGATTGTTATTGCGTCAGGAGACGGGGCTAAGGCGGCGCTTGAAGCGTTTGAGTATATCCTGAAATCCCCGTCAGCGTAATTTTTTTTTAAAAAACGTCTGGCCCCGTCCTGATCCTACGGGTTTCCGGACGATCACGTTGCCGGTTGAGTGCCCTTCAACCGGTCCTTCTCCTTATACCCTTCGAGCAGCACGGTTGAGATGTTCTTGACCGGCTTATCAGTATGCCCGGCAATGTGGAACTCGCAGAATGGGCAGGAGGTAATCACAACTTCAGCCCCCGTCTTTTTGATCTCTTCGCCCCTGCGGCTGCCAAGCGCAGCTGCCTCATCCGGGTTCCCGGAGCGGACTCCACCTCCCGAACCGCAGCAGATCGACGGCATCTCAACAATATCTACCACCTGGCGGATCAGGTTCCGGGGCAGATCCTTAATTCCCTGTCCCCTCAGGAGGTGGCAGGGATCGTGATAGGTTGCTTTGATGGGCAGGTGTGCAGGAGACTCGATCCCGTACTTTGTTAAGACTTCTGATATGTCCATGATCTTAAACGATGTTTTGTAATCGTTTTTGAGCGTTGAACCGCACCCTGCGCACATGGTCATAACGGTATCCAGACCCCGGAACCGGAACGCATCCATATTTCGTTTTTTCAGCGTATCGAGAAATGCCAGCTGCCCTGTCCTTATGAGCGGAGAACCACAGCAGACCTGTTCACGGGGAATGATCACCTTTATGCCATTTCTTTTCAGCACTTCGATCGCATCCAGTGCGGTTCCGGGCAGGCGCACACTATACATGCAGCCGACAAAGAACCCTACGGTTGCCCGCACCGGGCCCAGCGGCTCGATCACGTCCGTATCACGGAGTTCTGCAAATGTTGGTCCCGTCCGGGCAACCGATCGCCCGGTATCCCTGATAAGGACTGCGACTTCCTGGTGTCTGGGCAGCGTGAAGCCCCGCTGGTTGGCCAGCGCCCGGAGTTTTTCTATCGCCTTTGAGGGGATCTCGATCTCTTTTGGGCAGACCTTCCAGCAGGCCTGGCAGGTTGTACAGGTGAACAACCCGTCCCTGATTGCATCTGAGATACGGTCCCCGCTGTCACGCGGGTCAAGTGCAAGGCGCATCTGCTGTCGCATTGCAGTGGGGCCTAGGAACTTTGTCACGTCAACAGCAGGACAGACCGAGACGCAGGCAAGGCATTCGATGCAATCCTTTAATGGCTTCATTGCATCGATCTCGGATTTCCTCGGGAGCTTTGTCTTTGCATGTTCGACCGGCTGGAGGAATGCGATTGCCTCTAACGTAGGCAGGAGATCGACTACGAGATCCTTTTTCACCGGCAGGTTGATAGGCTCAACGGTGATGCCGTCTTTTGCTTCTTCCATACAGGCGAGTACTGGTTCCCCGTTGACGCGGACCGCACAGCTCCCGCACTGGCCTGAGGCGCAGGAGTAACGGAACGAGAGAGACGGATCGAGCGTATCGTGAATCGCGTGGAGCACATTCAGGACGCGGGCACCGTCATTGACTGTCACCGTGTAACTCTCAAAGTGTGCAGCCTCATCCTTATCCGGGTTGAACCTGCTGATCCGGACAGTCAGATCCTTCATGCGCCAGCCTCCTTTCGCTCTACACCTTCACGGGACTGTGAGATATACGTGTGGCCAAACGGTGAGTGCTGGGCATCATACGGTTGTTGCACATCCCTGCGCACATGGGCGCCACGGGATTCCTCGCGGATGAGTGCGCTGCGACAGATCAGGGATGCGGTCAGGCACATATTCTGGAGTATACAGCACTCCGCAAGGTTCTGGGTCGAACCAGATTTAATTTTTACCGAGGAGAGATGAGCAATGGTCTTTAAGGTATTCTGCAGTTCGCCAGCAGTGCGGAATATGCCTGCTCCCTTCCACATCGCCTTCTGGAGCTGCACCCGCACTTTGGCCGGGTTCTCTTGCCCTTCAAGGAATGCTGCAAGCCTGTCCTGCTGCCCCTCAACCTGCATGAGGTCAATGGTCTTTTCCCGTTTTCTGGCTTTGCCTGCCGTCTCTCCAGCTCTCCGGCCAAATACCTGAGTCTCAGCAAGTGCATTGCCGCCAAGCCGGTTTGCCCCATGCACCCCTCCTGATACCTCGCCGCAGGCAAAGAGCCCGGGCAGCGTGGTCCGGCACTCCGGTGTGATCCTTAAGCCCCCCATAATGTGGTGCGCTGTGGGGGCAACCTCCATAGGCTGGACCCGTATGTCCACCCCGAATTTGAGGAACTGTTCGAGCATCACGGGCAGGCGGCTCTCGATCTGTTCTTTTGGAAGATGAGTGACATCGAGAAAAACCCCCCCGTTTTTCGTTCCACGGCCACTCATGACCTCTGTCGCAATCGCCCGTGCAACCACATCCCGGGTGGAGAGTTCCATGCGCTCGGGATCGTACTGCTTCATGAATCGTTCACCGATGCTGTTTATGAGTAATCCACCTTCGCCGCGGACCGCTTCCGTCACGAGTCTCCCACGGGCATCGTATGGGAAGACTGCGCCGGTCGGGTGGAACTGGATCATTTCCATATCGATCAGTTCAGCCCCCGCCCTGTACCCGATCGCATAACCGTCACCGGTACCGCTCGATGAATTGGTGGAGATGTCATAGACTTTTGTTCCCCCGCCGGTGGCAAGAATGGTGCTGTCTGCGGTCAGCAGGATGAACCTGCCCTTCTCGTCCAATGCCATCGCTCCGCATACTGTCCCGCCATCCATCAGCAGATCGATGACCGTATATTCCTGCATCAGCGAGACCTTCGTTCCATCGAGTCGTTCGACAAGAGTGGTCATCATCTCGTGGCCGGTCCGATCTCCGGCATAGCAGGTGCGTGGGAACCGCTGGCCACCAAACGGTCGCTGCGCGATCTCATCAGTATCTGTGACATCGAAGACAGCGCCCCATTTCACGAGATCTCCCATCCGCAACGGGGCCTCGTGCGCAAGAATCCGGACGAGTTCGGGATCATTGAGATATGCCCCGCCCTTGAGGGTATCTTCGATATGAATTCCGCAGGAATCCGCTTCCCGCATAACCGCATTATACCCGCCTTCTGCCATCGTGGTGCACCCGCCTTTTCCCACGATGGTCTTTGATACCAGCACTGTATCGCAGTGCTGCGAAGCTTCTATGGCCGCCCGAACGCCTGCTCCGCCGCTCCCGATCACCAGTACATGGCAGTCCACTACGTCATCTGCAAGCATCTTATTATTCTGTGCGTCGTATAGTTACATAAATAGCATAGCAAAAGCGTGAGATACCAATGAGATTTTTAATGAAATTTGGCGGGACATCCGTTGCCGATGCCCAGTGCATCAAACGCGTTGTGGACATCCTTGAGCAGCACCATAAAGCCGGTGACGAACTCGCAGTTGTTGTATCGGCCCAGCGCGGGGTGACTGACCAGCTCATTGAGATTGCCACAAAACTCCCGACAGCAAAGGATGATACCGCAATTGCTCCGCTGATTCAGGCACTCAGCAAGCGGCACATGAACACGCTTGAAGGCGCTGCACCGGAAAATATCGCCAAAGTGGGGGCAGATATCGAGGACCAGTTAATCAAGCTCCAGAATATTCTTTTTGCCGTATATAACCTGCGGGAGCTAACCCCCCGTTCAAGGGACTATATCATATCCTTCGGTGAACGACTGCTCGCCCCTATCCTCGCTGCTGCAATCCGCGAGCGCGGCATTCCCTCTATGGCAATGGATGGCTGTGAAGCGGGGATTCTCACCACGGCCCAGCACGGGGAGTCCACCGCACTCCACGAGAGTGATGACCGGATAAAAGCAAAGATCGGCCCGCTGCTCGCAAAGCAGATCCCGGTGATCATGGGATTCATGGGCTGCTCCTGCGAAGGTATTCTCACCACGCTTGGGCGGAGCGGTTCGGACTATTCCGCATCCATTCTTGGCGCAGGGATCGATGCAGACGAGATCTGGATCTGGACCGATGTGGACGGCATCATGACCTGCGATCCACGGGTGATCAATGATGCCCGTGTGATGCATTCCCTTTCGTACCTTGAGGTGATGGAGCTTTCCTACTTTGGTGCGAAAGTGATGCACCCGCGTTCGATCGAACCGGCCATGCGCAAAAATATCCTTGTGCGGGTAAAGAACACGTTCAACCCCTCGCATCCCGGCACCGTGATCGTAAGAAACGGCCAGCGGGACAACCGCGTAGTCAAGGCGCTCACCTATATCGACAAAGTAGCGGCCATCAACATCAACGGGGCCCAGATGATCGGGCGTCCGGGTGTGGCAAAGGCGATCTTCACTATATTAGCGGATCATGAGGTGAACGTGATGATGATCTCGCAGGGCTCATCGGAGGCAAACATCTCCTTAATTGTCGATGAGTCCCATCTTTTTGCAGCAGTCAATGCGCTCGCTGTTCTCGTTACGCAGGGCATAGTGCGTGAAGTTTCCCATAACCACGATGTCTGTGCAGTGGCAGTTGTCGGTGCCGGTATGGCAGGAGCTCCCGGCACAGGAGGCAGGATCTTCACTTCTCTTGGTGCTGCGGGTGTGAATGTGATGATGATCTCGCAGGGTTCATCGGAAGCGAATATCTCGTTTGTCGTGAGCCAGAGCGATGGTCCGCGTGCGGTGCGGGTGCTCCACGATGAATTCCAGTTGTCGGAGGAATCGGATGAGTAATAATGCCTACAAGGATTCGGGAGTGGACATCGATCTCGAAGCAACCGCCATCAAATCCTTAATCAGCAACCTTACCTACCGGAGAAAAGGCGCATGCACTATGATGGGCGGAGTGGGACATTTTGCCGGACTGATTGATTTCGGTGAACATGCGCTTGCCCTGACTACTGATGGTGTTGGCACAAAGATGCTGGTGGCTGACCGGATGGAGGACTGGAGCACGGTTGGTATCGATTGCGTGGCAATGAACGTCAACGATCTCTATGTCATGAACGTAGAGCCCATTGCCTTTGTGGATTATATTGCAACTGACAAACTCTCGATTGAGAAGATGGCCCAGATTGGTATCGGGCTTAATGCGGGGGCGAAGCTGGCAAACATCGATATCGTTGGTGGGGAAACCGCTTCACTCCGCGGTCTGGTCAACGGGCTTGACCTTGCAGGTACCTGTCTTGGGATGCAGAAGAAGGACAAAATAATATCAGGAGAGAAAATCCGGCCCGGCGATAAGATCATTGGGATCCCTTCTACAGGTGTCCACAGCAACGGGCTTTCGCTCGCCCGCAGTGTGGTGGAAAAGCACGCAAGTTATGACAAGAAGATGAAGAATGGCAGGACTTTTGGTGAGGAACTGCTCACCCCCACCCGGATCTATCACGAGAGCCTGAAGGTTACAGCCGCTTGTACCGTGCATGGCATGTGCCATGTTACCGGGGGAGGGCTGCTCAACTTCAACCGGCTCAGCGAGTACGGGTTCCGCTTCGATAACCCGATCACACCCCCGCAGATCTTCTCGTGGATACAAAAAGCCGGAGACATCAGTGCAGCCGAGATGTACCGCACGTTTAACATGGGTATGGGATTTGCCTATGTAGTGCCCAAAAAGAGTGTTGCCTGTGTGCAGAAGATGGTAAAAGGCGCACAGGTTGTCGGTGAGGTTGTCAAAGAACCCGGCGCGTGGCTGGGCGATCTGGAGATCGTTTAAAAAACCCCATAAATAAAAACGATGTTCTTTTCTTTTTTGTCTTTTTCATCATCTGAAAAAACAGGAAACCGGTTTAACTATAAGGCTCCGGCTCAACCGTATACGTGCTCTTCTCTGCGCTGTCAGCTACGATTGCACTGTTGCCATTGGGATCTTCAAGAATAAATGTAACCGACAGTTCCCCGCATTTCACGCGGGCGATCTTCTCCAGCAGGAGGCGGGCATTCTCCCGCTCTTCATCATCCCCATCAACGATGGCCGATCCAATGGCCTGCACGATGCGGTCCAGCACTCCCTCGATATTGGATACAAAACCCTGGCAGGTGGGGCCGGGATCAATCCGGACCCCGAGTTCCGGGATCTCAATTGAGGCGCTCATGCTCCGCATCACCCGGATTGCGAGATCTTCCGGAGTGGCAGTCCGGTACATGTACCGCACCGGCTCACCGTGTTTGAGCATCTGGGTATCTACGAACTTGTAGCCGCATGAAGGGCAAATCGCAGAAATGATGAGAATATCAGAAAAATAGGGAATATTTTCTGTGGTATACAGGTATTCTATCTCGGTATTGCACGTTGGGCACGGACCCGGAACGAC
>Ga0194053_10002404_pt1 | contig 11181 bp, 1 predicted proteins | sample SepL228m_MetaG_FD_161684 | JGI IMG/M metagenome (GOLD analysis project Ga0194053, IMG submission 161684) | Anoxic zone freshwater microbial communities from boreal shield lake in IISD Experimental Lakes Area, Ontario, Canada - Sep2016-L227-8m | ecosystem: Environmental > Aquatic > Freshwater >... | reverse complement strand
CGACGCGAACGGCCACGGCGTGCCCGATTACCAGCGCGTCATCCGCTCGCTCGACCCGGCGTTCGCCCCGGGCACTTTCACCAACGTCGTTTCCATACCCGGCAGCAGCATCGGCGGATACAGCCTCGACCTGGCGTTCGACGAGAGCCTGGGGCAGTTCGTTGTGGTCAACGGGTTGAAGATGATCTACTACACCACGAACTGGACGGAGGTCCGGGGCGTGACGCGGACGAATCCGTTTGGCTGGTCGTTCGGCGAAGGCCACGGGCTGCTGACCGATTCCCGACGGCGCCCCGTGAGCTATAACCAGGACGGCGTGCCGAGCTATGTGTTCGCCGCCTCCACGGTGGATTCCACCAACGATACATCGCTGTGGGCTGAATGGGTGGCTGGCGATTTGAAGTATCTTGTGCTGCCGCAAACTCGAACTCCCGGGCCTGGCCTGCCGCGGCTGCTCTCCGCCGGTTACAGCTTCGCCGGGAACGGTGCGAGTTTGCTCGCCGGGTCTGCCGCTCCGCTTGCGCTCTCGAACAACTTCACATTGGACTTCTGGGCCAAGCCGGCGGCGGACGCGACGCTTCTGCCCGAAGCAGCGTCCGGCACCGCCGGCACGACCGGCCAACGGCGTTTGCTCGTCGCGCCGGATCAGGGCGATTCAACCTGGGGTGCAGGCCACGCCGGCCTGGGGGTCGAAGTCGCTCTCAACGGTGTCGAGGTGATCGAGAACGCTGCGAGCTTCGCTCCGTGCGTGCTCTCCTGGGCGGCGGAGATCAAGGATTGGGTGCATGTGGCGGTCGTTTGCTCCAACGGGTTGCCTCTGCTCTACCTGAACGCGCGCTATGTTCATACCGGGCTGGCAGGCTCGAAGAGCTGGGTGCATCCCAGCGTCAGCAGTTTCGGCGGCAATGCCTGGGGCTATTTCTCCGGCCAGGCTTGGAACTACCGCGTTTGGAATCGCGTCCTGTCGCCCGCCGAAATTAGTTTGCTGCCGGGTGAAACCGCCGAGACGAAGCTGCCCGCAGTTTGCGTCGCCAAGTGGTTGCAGACCCCTCCGCTCGACAAAACCAGTGCGACAGGCACGCCGGTGTTAACTGCGGCCGCGTCCGGCTTTTTCCCCGGTGACACCGTCGCCTGGCTGCTGTCCGACTCCGCCAACGGAGCTTTTTCGATCAATCCGGGCAGTGGTCAGGTCACAGTCGCCAATCAGGGGCTGCTGAGTTCCTTCCCTAATACCAATGTGTGGTTCACGGTCCAGGCAAACAGGGCAGGGGGGCAACCGGTGCAACGGACTTTCAGCATCTTCGTATCGGCCATCAACCACCCTCCAGTATTCATGGCGATTCCTAACGCCAGCATCGTGGCGGGTTACACGTTGCAGGTCCCGGCCGCAAGCTACGTCACTGAGACCGATTTGCCCCCTCAGAGCCTGAGTTTCCGGCTGGTGTCCGCGCCTGCAAGCGCCGTGATTGACCCCACTTCCGGCCTGTTTACTTGGCGGCCGTTGCTCGCCCAGGCCGGGACCATCACCGCGGTGCGACTGGCCGCGACGGACAATGGCAACCCATCCCTCAGCGCCACCCAGCGCTTCTGGGTGACGGTGACTTCGCCGGCGCAGCCCAGTTTCGGAACCTCCGGTCTCAGCAACGGTCTGCTGGCGACGCTCATCTACGGTGACGCCGGCCCCGACTACGCGATTTGGGGTTCAACCGACCTGGCCGACTGGGTGCCCGTGGCGACGAACTACTCCGCCACACCGCCGCTGGTATTCACCGACCCGTATGCCACGAACTTTGGTCAGCGGTTCTATCGCGTGCGCCTGGGTCCGTGAAGCCGGCCCGTCATGAGGCTCTCATGCACGGCCAGCAGCCATCGGATGCTCATCCCGCGAATGCGGGATTGCCGCCGAAACCGGCAACTACTAACATCAGCCCAATGCTCGACAACGGATTAGCATGTTCATCGAGGCCATACCCTTTAGAGCTAGGTCGGATCAGTTCACTAATCAATCAACCATTACGCCCATGCATACAAACCAACTGAAATCCATGCGGCCCGTCCGCATCGCAGTCACCATCATCACCCTCGGCAGCCTGGCGCTGATGTCCGGCCAGCTTGGCCTGTCCTCGGCGTCAGCCCAGAACCTCCTCAGCAATGGCGATTTCAAGAGCAGCGCCTCGTTATTCACGCATTGGCCCGGATACCTGGGGCAGGACGGGGTCAATCCGCCAGCGATACCCGATTGGGACTACATTGCGCTGGGCGGGGCTGGAGGGGTCAATGGTTCCGATACGGCGGCCACAGTCTTCGGTCCGGACATCATCCCCCCAAATACGGACTGGGGTTTCCTCCAAGGGCCGGGCGGGTGGTTGCAAGCCCTGCCGGGATTGACCCCGAACCGCACCTACATGATGAATTTCAGGGCTGCCGTCCGGAGTGGGGAGGTCGCTCCGACGATGCGTGTGCAGATCGGCGACGCCACCACGGTGCTCGTGAGCAGCGGCGACTTCGCTAACGGGAGCAGTGTGTCATTTCAACCCTACAGCTACACTTTCACCACGCCGGGCTCCTTCGATGGGGTGCCCTCCATTCAACTCTATAACCTCGGCGGGACCACTGCCAATTATACCGGCGTTGGGGTTTACGATATAACCGGCTTGACTCCCATCCCCATCTGGAGCGGCTCGGTTAGCGGCAATCTGGGCGGCGGGGACGCCAACTTTACCAGCTTCACTTTTGCGCAAGCCGTGGCGGCCACGAACATCCTTTATTTTGGTGACACGGACGGTTTGGGTGCGGGCGTGCTTAGCTCCAGCCTTACCACGGTGCCGGGCGGGGTTTCAGCGCCCACCTTCCTGTTTAACAATGCGGCGGTCAGTTACTCGCTCGCCAGCGCCGACGCGACCGGCATTACCGGCTCATCGGTACTGGTCAAGAACGGCAGCGGTACGCTGACGCTCTCCGGCGCGAATACCTACACCGGCAGGACGACCGTCGAAGCCGGAACCCTTCAACTCAACAACGCCAATGCCCTTTCGGGCACGTCCGAGATCACCGTCGCCGACAACGCCAGGCTGACGCTGGGTGCCGGCAGTGTTACTTTCGCGAACGTCCCCGCTTTCCTTACCGGTAATGGCGGCAACAGCCGGGGGGCGCTTCACCTGATCGGCAACGGACCCGTTGTTTCATGGCCCGGCCCCATCACGGTCAATAACGCCACCATAGGCAATTTCGGCGTCAACGGCACTTACACGTTCAACAACGTGATCAGCGGCTCCAATGGGGTGACATTCTTCGCTGGCGGCGGGGGGGTGAACCACGTGCTCACGGTCAATCTCTCCGGTGCGAACACCTACAGCGGTCCGACGGTGCTGGCCGCCTACTATGGATCCAGTGAGCAGGTGAACCTTTTTGGCGGCGACAACCGACTGCCGGCTGCCACGGATCTGACGATTAATGACAATTGGAATAACAATTACGTCACGCTCGATCTTGGCGGCAACAACCAGCAGGTCAACACGCTGACCGTTGACGGCGGAGCTACCGCCGCCGCCAACCTGACCAGCAGCTCCGGATCTCCCACCCTCAACATTGCTCCGGCTTCGGGCACCGCCTTCACGGCCAATGGCGGCATCATTAACATCAGCGGTATCACGTTCACCTGCGGGGGGAGCGGCGACACGGCCACCGTGCTCGGCGGTCCGGGCGCCACGGCTACCACGGTAAACTTCAGCAACGGTATCTGGAATAGCTCCTTCTATACGGATGTAGGACGCGCAGCGACCACTGTTCTAAATATCACCGGCGGCACATTCAACAATGCCGGGGAATTGCTGTTTGGGTGGGGCAATAGCGCTGGCGACGGCACACTCAACGCCAATGGCGGGCTTCTCAATGCGAACTATATCCGGCTTGGAACGACCGCGGCCGGCACCCTCAACGTGAATTCCGGCGGCACGGTGAGCGCCAACCGGATCTTCTCTAACGTTCCCGGATTGGGCACGATCAATCTTGATGGCGGCCTGCTGCGGGTGAATAGCAGTCCGGCCAGCCCGTGGTTTGAGGACAGCGTGGTCGCGTTCGTCCAGTCGGGCGGTGCGACCATTGATACGGCCGGCCAAAGCGTGAGCATTGTCGCACCACTGCAGGCCGGCTCTGGCACCGGCGGTTTGACCAAACAAGGCGCTGGCATGCTAACGCTTGAAGGGCCCTGCGCCTACAGCGGTGCGACGACGATCATCAACGGCGCCCTGGCTTTGATTAAGAGTGGCTCAATTTCGAGCTCGCCCCTCATCAGTGTGAGCGGCGGAGCCACCTTCGACGTGTCCGGCTTGAGTTCCTCGTTTGTTTTGGGTGCCAGCCAGACCTTGTCCAACGGCGCCTCGGGTACTGGCATTCTTAATGGTAATCTGAGCACCGACACGGGCACCGTTGCGGTGCGCTATGCCTCCGGCACGCCGTCCCTGACCGTTACCAATGGCACATTGACGCTATCGGCCTCGACCCCGTTTGCGATCAACAACAGCGGCCCGATGCTGGCGATTGGCACCTACAAGATTATCTCCAAAGCCGCCAGCGGCAATGTCGGCGCTGTGGCAGGCGCTCTGCCGGCGTCCGTTACCGTGGGCGGCGGCGGCGCCGCGGCGGCGCCCGCGCTCGAGTTCATCAACGGGGAACTCTATCTGGCCGTTGGCACCTTCGCCCCCGTGGTTACCACGCAACCGGTGGGTGCGACCCGATACGTCGGCGGAACGATCACCTTTACCGCAGCGGTGGAGAGCTATCCGGCTGCTCAGTTGCAGTGGAAACACAACACGACCAGCATCGCCGACGCGACTAAGCAGACAGTCACTTTGACCAACCTGCAACTCAGCGATGCAGGCAGCTATACCCTCTATGCCACCAACTCCGTCGGACACACCAACACCATTCCGGTTACACTGACCGTGCTAGCGGCATCGGGCTATGCGGGTTTGGTCGTCACCAACAACCCAATGGGCTACTGGCGCTTCAGCGACGGCGGCGGAATCCATGCGTATGATTACATCGGCGGCAATGACGGGGTGGACCCGCTGGGACAACCGTTGCAAGCCGGTCCGCGGCCGCCGGCGTTTGCCGGCTTTGAAAGCACGAACACGGCGTCTTTCATGAACGGCGCGAACCAGGGCTATGCCACGACAGCACCGCTCTTCAACGGCTTGAGCGCCTTCACGCTGATGGGCTGGTTCAAGATTGACCCGAGCCAGTACCCCTTTGCGGATACCGGCACTAACGGGGCCCATCCGCAGGGTCGCGCCTCGCTCTTCGGCCAGCAGTGGGCCGCGGAACTGGGATTTTACCAGGGAACGAACCTCTACTTCTATGCTCAGGGCATCAGCTCGACCATCTTCGTAACCAGCGGTTTTACGCCGGGCCAATGGTGTTTCGTGGCCGCGGTTTCGGATCCCGCCGCTGGCGCAACCACGATTTACCTCAACGGGGTTGCCGCCGGCACTGCCGGTGCCTGCCCCGGGACAGTTCAGCCTTACCTGTTCAGCATTGGGAAGAACGTGACCTATTTTCCGGAATCGGCATTCTTCCCCGGCAGCATTGACGAGGTTGCCGCCTTTGACCATGCCCTCTCCGCGAGCACCATAGCAGAAATATATGTCAACGGGAGCCCCGGCGCCAACACGCTCAGTATTGGCAAGAGCGGCAGCAGCCTGGAACTGACCTGGTCTTTCGGCCGTCTTGTCACCAGCACCAATCTCCTGAACGGCCCATGGTTGCCCGTGCCGGGGGCCATCTCGCCCCAATTGGTCGCTCCGACCGGGATTCCCCGATTCTACCGGACGGTGATACCTTAAACGGTGGGCTGCCTTAAAAGAGTGGCGCGAGCGAAGCTTGCGCCGCTTTTTTTCACTGGCGAGCGGCGCGCTATTCCGGCTAACCCATGTTCCCTTTGCAGCTTGTAATGAAGCCTAAAATGGTCAAGTCGCTCGGCGCCCTGTTTCTAGGGTTAGCTCTGGCGACCGCACCCGCGGGTTCGGCCGCCACCTTCAACTGGACCCGGTTGGTTAGCGGCAACGCCTCTGGAAGTTGGGGCACCCAGGCATGGTGGGCCAGCGGCACTCTACCTACGACTGCCAACGACACCGCCAACTTTACCACCCTCGATATCACGGCCGATTCGACCGTCACGCTGGATGGCAACCGGACCATCAACGCGATGGCCTTCGGCGACACCAACTCGGCATCCGGGGCGAATTGGTTCCTGGCGTCGGGAACGCCGGCTTCCGCCACGCTGACGTTGGGGGGCTCATCCCCCACGGTTGACGTCAGCGGGCTGGCCGCCGGCAAGTCCGTGGTGATTAGCGCAGTGCTTGCCGGCACGAACGGCCTCACGAAGACGGGCGACGGGTATCTGACCTTGAATGCCGCCAACACCTACAGCGGCACGACTGTTTTGAGCCCACAGGTTGGCAACGGGGGAATTTCCTGCAACCACGATTCAGCCTTCGGCACCAGCAAGGTGCAGGTCGGCGCAACTGCCGGCGACAGCCAGGCATGGTTCCAATCGGGAGGAAATCACACGCTCACCAACAACTTTGAAATCCGAGCCGTGCGATGGATTATCAACTCGATGCAGGTAGGGCCGAATCCGGCCGGCGACCTTACCCTCAATGGGAGTATCTATCTGAACCAGGGAGCTTTGAACGTGCGCGACATCTACTGCCTGAAGAACCTGACTCTCAATGGCACCGTTACCAGCACCGGCGGCCTGAACAAGCATGGGCCCAACACGCTCACACTCAACGGCACCAACACCTACTCCGGCGGCACTGCCATCAACGCGGGGACCCTGCAGGTCAACGGTCGTATCAGCAGCCCGGGCACGGTCACCGTTATCAGCGGGAGCATTCTTGGAGGCACGGGGGTGATCACGGGTCCCGTGTCGGTCCAGGACGGTGGCACTCTGCTGCCGGGCACCAATGGCTCCGGCACGTTCACGGTTGGCGCGCTCAGCACGACGACAAATGCCAGCATCACCTTCGCTCTCGGGGCGGCCAATAATCCAAGCAATGGACTCATCCGGGTCAATGGCAACCTCACTCTCGCCGGCCGACTCAACCTCACCGACCTTGGCGGTTTGTCTTCCGGCAACTACACCAGCGTCTGGTATTCCGGCACGCTCAACAACCTGGGCTGGATCCCCAATCAGGTTCCGGCTGGCAAGTCGGTGTCGGTCCGGACCGACACGCCGCATTACGTCGTGCTCCAGGTGGCCAACGGTTTCCTTTACCCCATCGCGAATCAGTTGGTGCCCATGGACCAATCGAACCCCATGGTGCTGGGATGGCCCCAGGGAGTAGGGGTGGCGGGCTATGACCTCTATTTCGGCACCAGTTCAAACGCCGTTTATGCCGCGATTACAAATACCCCGGGCGTTTACCTCGGTCGTGGTGCCGCCCAAACGAACAACGTGGGGGTGCTCACGCCAAACACGACCTACTACTGGCGCGTGGACAATGTCGCTGCCGATGGAACCGTGGCGCGGGGCCTGGTGCTGGCGTTCACCACCGGTGCGGCCATGATTGACCTGATGGAGGACACCTGGGTGGCCACCGACGCGCTGGGGCGTACGCTGCCGGGCAACGCCGAGTGTGGCAATCCGCGCACCAATCGGACCATCGGGGCTTTCTACTTTCTGTGGCACAACTACCCCGCCTACGGCTCTGGCACGAACTGGGACGTGTCCCGGTGGATCGCCGCGCATCCCTATACCAACCCGCTGAACCCCTGGGCCGACAACCCGATCTTCCAGCAATACTCCGCCACTTACTATTGGGGCGAACCGGCCCTGGGCTATTATATGCCCACCGATCCCTGGATGCTGCGCCGCCAGATCGCCCTCCTCACGCACGCCGGGGTGGATGTGCTGATCATGGATTACAGCAATGCCGTTACCTACGACAACGAGTTGTATGCGCTGTGCGACATGATTCGGCAGATGCGCAGTGAGGGGTTCCAGACCAACCTCAAAATCGTATTCCTCACCCACGCAGCCAGCGCCGCGACGGTCACCTATGTCTATAACACCTTTTACGCGGCCAACAAGTATCCCGACCTCTGGTTCTACTGGAAAGGAAAGCCGTTGGTGCTGGGCTATATCAATGGCGCGGACCCAACCGACCCGGCTCCATCCGCCACTGTGCAGAATTACTTTACCTGGCGGCAGTCGTGGGCCTGGGAAGGCGGGCTGGACAAGATGGCCTGGATTGATTCCACGACGCCGCAGCAGTTTGGCTATCACGATGCAGCCGATCATCCCGAATCAACCCCGGTCACTTGCGGCGGCTGGTCCAGCTCCAACATCGGGCACAGCTACACGAATCATACCCAGCCGGCCTACAATAATTACCATCTGCCCGTCAGCGGCACCCAGGACAAGGGACTCTTCTTCGCCGAGCAGATGAATTTCGGGCTCAAGCTGGACCCTGACTTCCTGTTCATTACCAGTTGGAACGAATGGATCGCCGGCGCGTTTCAATCCCCGTCCGCCGGGGCGGTTTACATGTTGGGCCAGCCGTGCCCGGCGAACGGCTTCTACTTCGTGGACGAGTATAACGAGGAATACAGCCGGGACATCGAGCCGATGAAAGGCGGGCACACGGACAATTACTACTTCCAGATGGTCGGCCAAGACCGCCTCCGCAAAGGTGTGCGCCCGATTCCTGTCGCCAGCGCCCCGCAGACCATCAACGTGGGCGGTGACTTCACCGACTGGAGCAACGTGGGGCCATTGTTCTTCGATGCCGTCAACGATACCGTCTGGCGCAACTTCCCCTCTTCTGTGTCGCAAAACGGCAGCTACACCAACACGACCGGCCGTAACGATTTCACCTTGCTCAAGGTGGCGCGCGACGATTTCTACATCTACTTCCTCGCCCAGTGCGCCTCGAACATCACTACCCACGCCAGCAACAACTGGATGGTGCTCTTCCTCGACACGGACCAGAATCATGCCACCGGGTGGGAAGGCTACGACTACGCCGTAAACCTCGGCGGCGCGGGCGCAACCACGACCACCCTCAGCCGCAACACCACGACCACCAATGGCTGGAGCTGGGCGACCCTGCGCAGCAACCTCCCTTACAAGATGAGCGGCAACAAGCTCATGGTCCGCATCGCCCGCGCGGATCTCGGGCTCGCGGCGGACCCCGTCAGCTTTGATTTCCACTGGGCCGACAACTACCAGGTCGCAGGCGACATCAGCGACTTTGGCATCAACGGCGACAGCGCTCCCGACCGGCGCTTCAACTATCGCTACCAGACGGCGGGCCAAACCCAACTCAGCCTCGCCCGGGACGACTTTGAAAGCGGCAAGCAGGCGGCCTGGTCGGGTGCCTGGGGGCCAGGGTGCCGATGGGACCTTGTTGGGGGCACGTACTACTCCGCCAGCCATTGTGCCGAGTGTAACTTGAGCCACGGCAGCGGAAACGGCGCTCTCCAGATGCCGATCGACCCCAGCGGCTGCTCCAGCCTGCGGGTGTCTTTCCGGTACAAATTGCACGGCGTCAACAATGCGACCGGCGTGACCGTTTCCTATTACGGAGCCAATGGCTGGGTCGCGATCCGGAATCTCGGCCGCGACCAATACTACCCCACCGGCCAGGCTTGGGGTTATGATGAGCGGCAGGATGTCTGGCTCTACTTCACCGACGTGCGATTCAACTCCGGCACCAATGCGCAGTTCTTTACCAACGGGATGACGTTCAAGATTGACGGAGCGCCCCTGAGCAACGGCAATCAATCCATCTGGGTTGATGATTTCCAGGTGACTGGGGTGCTGAGTGACCAGGCCGCGCCGGCTGCTGGCGTCGTCGTCAAGGCGAACAACACCGCCTCGCTCATTTACGGCCAAAGCTGGGTGGGCGGCTTGCCGCCCGCTGCCACCAATACGGCTCGTTGGGACAGCACCATCACCGGTCCCAACTCAACACTGCTGGGGACCGACACCTCTTGGAACGGGTTGCAGATTCTCAACCCTTCCGGGCCAGTAGCCATCAATGGCGCCACCACCCTCAGCCTGGGCGCCGGTGGCATTGACATGTCGGCCGCATCGCAAAGCCTGACCCTCAACCAGAATGTCAGCCTGCTTTCAACGCAAAGCTGGAATGTCGCCAACGGCCTCACCCTGGCTGTGAACGGAGCCATTGCCGGCGGCGGGGACCTGAGCAAGGAGGGTGCGGGAACGTTGGTTCTGGGCGGCATTGATACGTTTGCGGGCAACCTCAATCTCAACGCCGGCCTCCTGGCGGTTACCAATGGCAATGCCATCCCCGACTTTTGCAGGGTCACGCTGTCGAACATCGCGGGCGCAGTGCTCCGTATTGACGCCAGCGAAACCATAGGCGCCCTCGCCGGCGGCGGCGGCCTTGGCGGCGGGGTGAACCTGGGTGCCAAAAGCCTGACGCTGGCTGGCACGAATGCCAGCACCCGCTTCTCCGCCCAAATCACCGGGACGGGTGCCGTGGTGAAGAATGGTAGTGGCACCATGATCCTCACGGCTTCCAACAACTTCGCTGGGCCCTGGCAGATCAACGGCGGCATCGTGCGGATCCAGGATGGCAACGCCCTCGGCCAGGGCGGCTTCAGCGCCGCCACCTGGACCCTGGTCGCCAACAACGCCGCCGTTGAAATTGACGGCAGCCTCTCGGTCGGTGAGCACATGCACATTCTTGGCCGCGGGCCTGATAACCTTGGCGCATTACGTTCCGTGAGTGGCAATTCTTCGCTGAACCAGCATATTGCCTTGGACGGCAATTCGTCGGTCGGCGTTTCGGCGGGGGTGGCGCTCACGCAGAACTTTCAGTTCTATAATGGCAGCGGCCCCTGCACGCTGACCAAGGTTGGCGCGGGCACCTTGACGGTGAACACCTTCGTCTTTCCAAATGTCCTGGTCGCCGAGGGGCGGTTCGTGAACAACGGCGCCTTGCAGGGCAGTGTTGTTGTCACCAACGGAGGCACCCTGAGCGGCACCGGCGTTATTGGCGGGCCCCTCTCGGTCACCGGCGGCGGCACGCTCGTGCCGGGTGGCAGCCTCGGGGTCCTGACCGTCAGCAACGCCGTCTCATTAGCCGGGACCTGCGTGTTTGCCGTTCAGAAGATTGGCGGGGGAACGACCAATAGCCAGCTTGCGGG
>Ga0194053_10002402_pt1 | contig 11184 bp, 10 predicted proteins | sample SepL228m_MetaG_FD_161684 | JGI IMG/M metagenome (GOLD analysis project Ga0194053, IMG submission 161684) | Anoxic zone freshwater microbial communities from boreal shield lake in IISD Experimental Lakes Area, Ontario, Canada - Sep2016-L227-8m | ecosystem: Environmental > Aquatic > Freshwater >... | reverse complement strand
TCGTTATGATGGTACTAGTAATACTTTTATTGGTTATGAAATCCCACTTAAATAGTCAGATTGATTGATATAATTGTTTCTTTATAGAATTAAACAAGTTTAGCCGTACATAAACTTTCTTTCTTTCTTATCTCTTCGTTGAGCTCTTAAATTTCTTTTTCTGATTTTTCCTCGAATTCTTGATTTTGGCATTTTAATGTCTCCTTTTATTTGATTCCATTTTGAGTTTATAAAGTTGACGTTTTTGCCTTTGGGTGTGATATTTATATTATGCACAAGAATAAAGTTTAAAAATAGACATTTATATGCATAGGCAGGTGAAAAAAAGATGGGAAGTTGTTTAGATTTAAGAAAATATCAGGATGGAGAATCTATCGAAGAGGCTTTTGGTAAAATTCTTTCTGGAAAATCGGGTTATAAACCTATTATCGAGAGAAGGATTGATCCAGTAAAATGTCCTAAATGTGGTATGATGATTGTAAGCGACAAGAAATTTTGCCCTGGTTGTGGTGAAAAAGTTGTTAGAAAGGCTACTTCTGTTAAATGTGCTAAGTGTAGCGAGTTTTTTGAAGACGAAGATGTTTTCTGCGGTGGTTGTGGCGCTAAAAGAGAATGAGTAGCGTAAAGAATTACACTTGCTTAAGACGTTATATTGGTATCTGTGGTGATGGATGTGCCGATGATTTGAAAAATGCGTTGTGTCCTAACTACTATCCTTGTCATGTTATCGGTACTTCTGCTGTTGCGGAGCAACCTTGGAGAGCAAGGGAAATACAGTCAGAATTACTTAGGAGATTGGAAGATTTGCAAAAACCTATAAAGAAATCGGAGCCCATTGCTAAGCCAGAATTGGTCCCCGCGTGATTGTTTTCGATAAACTTAAAACGTCTTAATTCTAGCTATTTTATGATGCGAAGTCGTCAAGGGCGTTTTTCGAATAGTTTCGAGCTGTTAGCTCGATCGAAAAAACCCGATATCGGTAACTCGATTAACTCGTTACCTTGCGATTTTTCAATTCAAATAAACATTAGTGAACATATCGCAAAATGAGATTAGCAATTATTAAAAAAGAAAAATGTAAGCCCTTGCTTTGTGCAAAAGAGTGCATGAAATGCTGTCCAATAAATAAGAAAGGCGAGGAATGCATTACTATTGCGGAGAAAGCTTCTATTGATGAAAAACTTTGTATTGGATGTGCAATCTGCGTTAAACGATGTCCGTTTGAGGCGATTGATATTATTAATTTACCTGCAGTTAAAGAAGAAAATCTGGTTAATCGTTTTGGACAAAATGGATTTGCATTATATGGTCTGCCTTTGCCAAAAAAAGGAAGTGTTCTTGGACTACTTGGACGAAATGGTATTGGTAAATCTACTGCTGTGGAGATTCTTGCCGGAAAATTAATTCCTAATTTTGGAAAGTTTGGAGAAGATAAAGTGACTATACAAGAACATTACAAAGGAACTGAGTTTGGAAAATATTTTGATTCTTTAGGAAAAGATGTTAAAGTAGCATACAAGCCTCAGAATCTATCTTTCTTATCTGTCAATTTGAAAGTTATAGATTTATTGAAACAACGTGGAGACGAGAAAACTATAAAAGAACTTACTAAAGAATTGCATGTGGATCATTTACTTGAAAACACTTTAAGTAAACTTTCTGGAGGAGAATTACAGAAGATTGCGATTTTAGCTTCTTGTTTAAAAGATGCTGATTTATATTTCTTCGATGAGCCTTTGGCTTATTTAGACATTGTTGAAAGATTAAGAGTTTCGGAATTTATTAGAAAGATTGCAGAGGGCAAAACGGTAATTGTTATTGAGCATGATTTATTAATCTTAGATTATTTAACAGAATATCTGAACATTGTTTATGGTGTTCCGGGAGCCTTTGGACTCGTTTCTGGTGTTAAATCTTCTACTAATGGGGTAAATACATATCTTGACGGATTTATTCGAGAAGAAAATCTGCGAATCAGAGATTCTTCTTTAAGTTTTAATTTTACAAAGAATCAATCAGTTGCGGGAAGACAGATTTCTGAGTGGCCTGCTTTTTCTAAAGAATTAGGAAACTTTAAGTTTAGTGCAAAAGCGGGAGCGATTAGAGAAAATCACGTTATTGGGATTCTTGGTAAAAATGGAACTGGAAAAACAAGTTTTGTAAAATGTTTAGCTGGCTTTGAGGAAGTTGTGGTAGGAGGAGTAAAGCAAAAGTTAAAGTTGGACTTGAAGATTTCATATAAACCTCAGTATTTATTCGCAGATTCTAGAAAATTGGATGATAATCAGGCTGCTTCGCAGAATACTGAAGAATTTGTTAGAGATGTTATTTTTAGAGAAAAAATTTCAAAGAATATTGCGTCAATGTTTAGTTTGGAAGTTTTATACCATAAACAAATAAAGACTTTATCTGGTGGGGAATTACAGAGATTTTCAATTGCTAGATGTTTAGCAAAAGAAGCAGATATTTATTTGATTGATGAGCCATCTGCATATCTTGATGTGGAAGAAAGAATCTCATGTGCGAAAGCAATTAAAGAGATAATGATTCAAACTGGAAAGACTGCTTTTGTTGTAGACCATGATTTATTATTGATTTCTTATCTGGCAGATTCTGTTATTTTGTTTTCTGGTCAGTCTGGAATTGAAGGACATTCCTCAGAAGTCCATGGGTTTGAGAAGGGAATTTCTGAATTATTAAAGCAACTCGATATTACTTTAAGAAAAGATAAAGAAAGTGGTAGGCCTAGAATAAATAAGAAGGGAAGCGTTTTAGATCGTGAACAGAAGGAAAGCGGAAATTATGCTGAGTTTTAATGAGTTTCTTTCCAGATTTGTCTAAATAATTTTAAATCTTCTTCTGTTTTTTCGATGTCTTGGGTAACTTCTAAAATTACTTCTGAATTTTCTGGTAGTATTCTAATAACTTTATTTAAATCTATATTTGATTCGCCAAAACTTATATGAGTTGTGTCATCTGGAAGAGTTTGCCCACCTAGGTGAATTTGACTTGGGTTAAGTTTTAAAAATTGTTCAATGAAGCTGTAGGGTTCTAGTTTGTTTGTGATTGCTGCAGAGATTGCATGGTTTATATCAAAACAAAATCCTTTGTTTGTTTTGGTGAGAAATTCTTCCATTTCTTCTGGCGTTGAACCAAGAAAGATTCTATTTTCGTATCTGCCCGGCATATTCTCGAGTATTATTCTCTTGTCTTTTATATTTTTTAGAAGATTAATTGAATTTTCTTTTGAACAGTTTTCGTTTTCTATTTTTCCGGGATGCACTACTATTCTATCTGAATTACAAAAGTTTGCAACTTCTATTGCGGTTTTTATAGCTATTATACTTTCTTTTTCTTTTGTTTTATCTGCTGGATTTATATCAAATCTTTCGTGTTTGCAGTGGACTACTATATTTTTTCCCTTAAGAAATTCTTCAGAAGTTATACCAAGTATTTCGATTAAATCTACTTTGTTTGTGAAATGTTCTATATATTCCTGGCCATCATATGTTTTTACACCAATTTTCATAATTCTCAATATTTGATGGGATTTTTAAGTTTATGTTTAATGGGCTGCTAAGATTTAAAAAGAATCAAACTATCTAGTTTATATGTTTAATAAAAAGCCTTTAATGTGTGCAGGAATTAGTGCAATTTTATTGGTGTTTATATCTCTAATTTTTACGGCGGTCAATGTTGTTTTCCATTCGGTAGCAATTAATATTATTAGTTATGTTGTTTATGCTATTCTATCTTCCTACTATTTTTACGGATTTTATTATTTGGGTAGAAAATACAAAAATAATCTTCTGTCTGTTATGAGTGTTATTGGGGCTGTTTCAATTGTTTTAATTTATTTGGCAATGATTATTGGTGGTGGCACGTTTGAGAGTAAGTTTGATCAGTTTAATCAAACTGTTAGTCAACAGGAAGCGGTTTTGAATAATTTAATTGCAACGAATGCATCTACGGAGCAGATTGCTGTGGTGCAAGGAGCTATGGGCAAATCTTTTATTGAGTTTTTTGGAACTTATTTAGTTTATTTAATGGTTTTTCTGTTTGTTTGGTTGATTGGGGCTGTTCTATTTGATGTTGCTTTGATAAAATTGAAAAAGGTTGAATACGCCCGGGTTACGGGTATTATTGGTCTGGTTTCGATTGGGCTGGCCTTGTCTGTTTTTGGTATTTTTTTAGCAGTTCCTCTTATGATTGCCTACAGCGTTATGCTAATTGTTATCTTATTTAGTCAGGCTAAGAAGTTTAAAGAGATTAGATAGTTTAATAAATAATATTTTAGTGTTATATTTATGCGAACGTATATTGTGGATGTTTTGGAGAAAGTTCTAGAAGGTAAGTTGACGAGGGAAGAAATTGAGAGTTTAGTTGAAGTTCCTCCGCAGGCAGATATGGGTGATTTTGCGTTTCCGTGTTTTTCTTTGGCTAAAATTGAGAAGAAGTCTCCCTTGGCAATTGCGCAAGAATTAGTTGAAAAGATTAGGAAAAATTTGCCCGGACAAATATCAGGCGTAGAATTAAAATCAGCTTATGTGAACTTTTTTGTTAATAAAAAGTTCTTGGCGGAGAAGGTTTTGAAGGAAGCGACAAAGAAAGGATATGGCTCTAGTAAAGAAGGAAAGGGGAAAAAGATTGTTATTGATTTATCTTCTCCAAATATTGCTAAACCATTCGGTATTGGCCATCTGCGTTCTACTATCATAGGAAGTGCTATTGGTAATATTGCAACTCTTTTGGGGTATAAAGCTGTAAAAATTAATTATTTAGGTGATTGGGGAACTCAGTTTGGAAAATTGATTGTAGGTTATCGTCTTTGGGGAGATGAGAAGAAGTTGAAAGAAGATGCTACTAGACATTTATTAGAAATTTATGTAAAGGCAAATGCGGAAGAATATGAGCAACAGGCGAGGGATGAATTCAAGAAACTTGAGAATGGCGATGAAGAGAATTTAAAGTTGTGGAAAAAATTTAGAGATTTAAGTTTAAAAGAATTTAATGAAATTTATAATTTCCTAGGGGTTAAGTTCGATGTTATTTCTGGAGAATCTCTATATAATGATAAGATGGATGCAGTCGTTAGTAAACTTCAGAAAAAAGGATTATTGAAAGAAAGCGAGGGTGCACAGATTGTGGATTTAGAGAGTGAAGGACTGGGAGTGGTTTTGATTAAAAAGAATGATGGTGCGAGTTTGTATGCTACTCGTGATTTGACTGCCGCTATTGATCGTTATGAAAAATATAAATTTGACAAATTAGTTTATGAAGTTGGGCAGGAACAGAAGTTGCATTTCAAACAAGTATTTAGAGTTTTAAAATTGCTTGGTTATGATTTTTCGGATAAATGTGTTCATGTTGCACATGGATTATATCTTGGAGAGGACGGAAAGAAGTTTGCCACTAGAAAAGGAAAGACCGTTTTTATGAAAGATGTTATTAGCGAGACTTTTGAAATTGCGAAACAAAATTTGTCTAAGCGAGAGAATACTTTATCGGAATTTGATTTGAATGAAAGAGCTAGATTAATTGCTTTAGCTGCTATCTTCTACGGGGACTTGAAGAATTATCGTGAGAACGATGTTGTTTTTGATTTGGATAAATTTTTAGAGTTCGAAGGAAATACTGGGCCTTATTTACTGTATTCTTATGCTAGGGCTTCTTCTATTTTAAGAAAAGTAAAGAAGACAAAAGCTAAAATGGGGATTTTTGATTTATCTAAAGAAGAGACTGCTTTGTTAACAAAGTTACAAGATTATCCTGAAATTGTTAAGCGAGCTTACGAGTCTTTGGCCCCGAATATCGTCGCGAATTATGCGTTTGAACTTTCACAATGTTTTAATGAGTTCTATCATGTTAACTCTGTTATTGGAAGTAAGGAAGAAGTTTTCCGATTGAAATTAATAGAAGCTTTTAGAAATGTTTTGAAGAGTGCATTGAATTTATTGGGAATAATTGAATTAGAGGAAATGTAGTAACCACCGGAGATATCTCCTTTGGTTGGAATCCTCTTAAGTTTGGCGAACTTTGTTCGCGATTAATTGGTTAAATTTTTCTCGGTTCCGTCCAACAAGTTGGACCCTGAACCTAAAAATTAAAATTTATGAATAGTTTTTTATATCCTCTTGTTCTAGGTAATTTATGGAATATAAAACTGAAAAATCGTCTGACGGAACTATTAAAATAAATTTTAAAGAGGGTTATATTGCAGTGATTATTCCTACGAAGGAAGAGAAGTTTGCGGTTTGTGTTTCGTGCCAGATTGGTTGTGCGGTTGGATGTAAGTTTTGTCATAGTGGAAAGCTAGGGTTTAAGAGAAATTTAACTGCTGAAGAAATTGTAAACCAAGTTCGGGTTGCACAGAAAGTTGAGAAGGCAATTCCAACTAGTATAATTTTTATGGGAATGGGTGAGCCGCTACTAAACTTGGAAAACGTTTTGTCTGCAGGGGAAAAGATTCATGAGGAATTTAGAATATCTTACAATAGGATTACTATTTCTACTAGTTGTTTGAAGAATTTAGATAAGTTGGAGAAAGTTAAGTTTAATTTGGCTTTGTCTGTTCATTCTGTGTTTGATGCAACTAGAAAGAAAATTATGCCCAAATCTGCTTCGATAAGTAAGCTTGTGAAGTTTGCCAATAGTTATATCTCTTTTGGCAATAATAAAAAATATGTTATGATTGAATATGCTCTTATCTCAGGAGTTAATGATTCTGATAAGGATCTGAAGAAATTGATTTCTTTGAAATGGCCGAAAAGAAGTCTGTTCAATTTGATTGAATTTAACGATATTGATGATATGAAAGGAAGTTCGATTGAAAGGTTAGAGTCTTTCAAACAGGAGATTATTAAGAAGGGTTGGAAATGTTTTATTAGAAGTTCAAGAGGAAAGGATATAGAAGCATCATGTGGGATGCTCAGTTGCTAATTATTTCTTTTTCTTCTTGGGAGCAGGTATTCTCGAGGTATATCCTTTTTTCTCTCTGGTTAAGTATAAGTAAATTATAGGTAAGATACCTGCAGTGTTAAGAATAAACAGTAGGAAAAACCATCTTGGTTGATTTCGTCTGCCCGCTCTCCAAAGTGCAAAGCCTTTCCAAATTATTTCCCAAAAAAATAAACCTATAAAAAAAGGGCTAAGTGTGCTTATACCCATTCCAAAATCAAGTACTCCTACCATCTTTTATTAAATCTTTTTGAAATCGTTCCAAGCAATTTCAAATAATTGTTCTAATGCTTGTGCGAAGAATTCTGTGTTAATCCATACACCTAAATCGTAATTTGGATGTACTGTTTCATCATTTAACAACATGAATAATATTTGTTCGCTGTCAATTACACAGAATCTAGCTTGTAAGTTCTTTGTGTCTCTAACTTCTGCTACCTTAGCTAGTTCTTTAGCTATTTTTATATTAGCTTGAGTTATTGGAGCTCCAATTCTAATCTTAACCCCTCTCTTCTTTGCTTTTTCAAAGCTAGGTAACAATACTTCCATTTTTCTTGTTAATCCTTCTGCTGTGGTTACCAAAGTGATTGTATTTTCTGCATCTCTAACTAGCATATCTAAATGGTTGTATAAGTTCTGTCTTCCTCTTAAAGCGCCAGACATATCTGTAGGCTCTACGAACTTAACGCCATCACTAAATAATCCGTTTAACTCTTCTAGAACTTCATCGCCCTTTAATTTTTCTAATCTTACTGATTTTTCTTTTGCTTCAACAACAAGGTTCTTTTTTACTCTCTCAACTACTTCTTCTGGTTTTAAAGCAATAAATTTGATAGGTTTTCCAAGCTTCATTACTATGAAACCCTTTTTCTCTAAAGATTCTAAGATGTCGTATGTTCTGGATCTAGGGACGTCACTAATAGATGATAGCTCTCCTGCGGTAGATTGTCTCCTTGAAAGGAGCGCAGTCCAAACCTTCACCTCATACAGATTGAGATCAAATATCTTTCTTAGTCTGCCTAGGAATTCCTCTTTAACAATCATAAGAATTCTAGAGGCTAATAGTATTTAAATCTTTCTCTCAAATGTTTTTACTTTGAGGAGTGAAAAAAATAGCAATCTCGACGATAATTAAATTTTATTAAATGATATTTTATAGCTAGAATCTTTGATTTTACCTTCTTGCGAGTAATCAAATTTTTGATTAGTTTTTTCAAACAAAATCTTCTTTGCACCAATTCTTTTTGTTTCCTCGACGATAAATTCTTGTATTTTTTTTGCTAGTTTTTGTTCAAATAATATTTCTAATTCAATTACATCTTCTTTTACCAAATTTGCCTTCTTTCTAGCTGCTTGAACATTTCTGATTAGTTCATTTGCAGTTCCCTCAGCTTCTAATTCTGGAGTTATCGTCGTATTAAGTTCTATTTCTTTCTCTTTAGATTTAACTAAAGTTATTTTTTTTATGTTTAATTCTTCTAGGATTATCTCTTCATGTTCTTTGGAAAGTTCGTATCCGTGTAATTTTACCTCAGAAAGAGGTTGTTTTAGAGGAAGTTTTTGAATATCTCTTTCTCTTAAAGCAATGGAAACTATTTCTCTTGTTTCTTTCATTTCTTGGTTTAATTTTTCGTCTATTTTTTTGGAATCGTATTTTGGCCACTCTTGTAAATGGACTGAATCTTTATTTCCTAGGTTTTGATAGATCATTTCGGCTATAAATGGCATCAAAGGAGCAATTATTTTTGAGAAAGTAGAAAGGACTTCTTTCAGTGTTGTTTTTGCATCAACATCACCGTCGCTAAATCTATTTCTATTTCTTCTTACATACCACGTGGACAAATCTTCAACGAAAAATTTTATCTCAGAACATACTTTTATAGGATCATAATTTTGGTAGGATTCATCTACTTTTTTATTTAAATCATTTAATCTTGATAAAATCCACTTGTCGAGGATATTTTTTGAATTAGCTTTTGTCTTTTCTTTAATATTTGGGTATAAAGAATAAAAATTATCTACATTATACAATAGCATTAGAACTTTTTTATAAACTTCTTCTAGTCCTTTTTCTGAAAAATTAAAATTATCTGCGTTCATTACAATTGAACCAAGTAAATAGAATCTCAAAGCATCTACTCCATATTTTTCTATTACGGTCATAGGATCTGGATAGTTACTTAGTTTCTTGGACATTTTTTTGCCGTCTTCTGCTAATATTAAACCGTGAACTAAAACGTTTTTGAAAGGAGCTTTTTCGAAAAGTGCGTTGCCTATAACTGCTAAAGTGTAGAACCATCCTCTTGTTTGATCTAATCCTTCCGCTACAAAATCTGCAGGGTACATTTTTTCGAATATGTCTTTGTTTTCGAATGGATAGTGTAATTGTGCGTAGGGCATGCTTCCTGATTCGAACCAGCAGTCAAATACGTCCGGAATACGAGTCATTTCTTCTCCGTCTATTTTGATTTTTACTTTGTCCACGAAATCTTTATGCAGATCCATCTTATCTTTCGGTAGATTTATTGCATATTTTTTTAGTTCCTCAATACTTCCCAGAACCTTTGTTTTTCCTGACTTTGATTTCCAAACTGGGATGGAAGCAGCCCAAAATCTATTTCTAGAAATGTTCCAATCTGGAGCGGTTACGAATGTGTGGTTTACTCTTCCTTCTTTTAGGAATTCTGGATGCCAGTTTACTTCTTTATTTGCTTTGATTAGATTGTCTTTTATCTTCGCTATATTTACAAATAACGCTGGCATTGCTTTATAGAACAAAGGAGTGTCACATCGATAGCAGAAGGGATATTCGTGTTCTTTTTTTTCTATTTTTACAATCTTACCTTGTTTTTTTAGTTCAATTATTATAGGTATATTCGTGTCAAAAATATATTGGCCTGCATAGTCGGTAACTTCCTTTGTGAATCTTCCTCTTTCATCTACGGGGGAAACAAAATCAATTCCATTTGCTTTGCAAACGTAGTAGTCTTCTTCGCCGAATGCGGGTGCGGTGTGAACAATTCCCGTTCCGTCTTCTGCTGTAACAAAATCACCTAGAAGTATTCTGAAAGAATTTTTCAAATGTGCGAAGTAAGGGAATAATGGTTCATATTTTACTCCTTTTAGTTTTTCTCCTAGAACTTCTTTTGTTATTTCATAATCTTCTTGAGATTTGTAAAATTTAGATATTAATTCTTTAGCTAGTAAATAAGTTGTCCCGTCTTTTTTGTCTTTAAGATATACGTAGGTTAAATTTGGATTTACTGTTAGTGCTAGGTTTGACGGTAGCGTCCACGGTGTAGTTGTCCATGCAAGAGCGTAGACGTCTTCGTCTTTTAGTTTAAATTTTACAGTTATTGTTTCGTCTTTTTTAACTTGGTAAGAATCGCCCATGGCAATTTCGGATTTTGCGAGTGGTGTTGAACATCTTGGGCAGTACATTAATATTTTTTCTCCTTCGTAGATTAAATCTTTATCCCACATTTGTTTGAAAACCCACCAAACGCTTTCGATGTATTCGTTGTCCATAGTTTTGTAGGCGTTTTTCATGTCGACCCATCTTCCCATTCTTCGGACTACTTTTGCCCAATCGTCTGCGTAGGAGAGAACTTTACTTCTACAGAATGCGTTGAATTTTTCAACGCCCATTTTTTCAATTTCATCTTTGGAATTTATCTTAAGTTCTTTTTCTGCGATATTTTCGATTGGTAATCCGTGGCAATCCCAGCCCCAAACTCTTCTGACATGTTTTCCTTTCATCGTCCAGAATCTCGGGATGACGTCCTTTTCCATGGAAGCTAATAAATGTCCGTAGTGTGGAAGACCGGTTGCGAAAGGAGGTCCGTCGTAGAATACAAATTCTTCTTTTCCTTTTGTTTGTTTTAGTGATTTTTCAAAAGTTTTGTCTTTATCCCAGAAATTTAAAATTTCATTTTCTTTTTCGTTTATTGTTTTGGGTGCGTCAGTCATAGTTAATCGTAGTTTGGTTGTTTTTTAAATTTAGTTATATCTGGTTTTGTTAGCCAGCAGTTCCAATGGTAGGGTTTTCCGGAGAAATAGTTGGCTATTTCGGTTGCTCTATCAGGGTTTGTTTCTTTTAGTTCTTTTATGTAATCGTATGCCGAACTATTTATCGAGGTTGGCGGGACTCCTTCGCTAACAAGTTTATCTGCAAATGTTCTCGCTTCATGGGGTCTTTCATCTAGTAATACTAGGAGAGGCTCTATC
>Ga0194053_10002401_pt1 | contig 11184 bp, 4 predicted proteins | sample SepL228m_MetaG_FD_161684 | JGI IMG/M metagenome (GOLD analysis project Ga0194053, IMG submission 161684) | Anoxic zone freshwater microbial communities from boreal shield lake in IISD Experimental Lakes Area, Ontario, Canada - Sep2016-L227-8m | ecosystem: Environmental > Aquatic > Freshwater >... | reverse complement strand
GCGCCGCGTAGTCCGGCGGGGGACGCTGAACGCTGAGGGCGTTTTCAGAGAGCGCGCTCCACGCGGTGCCATTGAACGCCCGGGCCTTAACGACCAGGTCGTTGGTGACCACAAGGTCAGCGAAAGGGGTGGCAGCCTGGCCCGGAGCGGTGACGGAGATGTCGAAATAGATGTCAGAGCTGGTCTCGTTGCACTGGTGGATTTCGGTGGCCACCGTGTTGGTGCCGATCCGCAGTAGGTGAGCGGCACTGACCGAGCGGGTGAAATAGCTGTTCTGGTCGGGTGAACTGACGACGGCGGCGGAGTAAAGGGCGTAGGCGGTCGCGCCGGAGTTCATGTTCTCGCGCAAGATCTCCGTGCCGTTGAGGTACACCACCGCGCCGTCGTCGCGGAGGATGTCAATCAGCAGGAGCGGGTTGCTGTTCGTGGTATCGAGCGTGAGCGTGCGGCGCAGGTAGGTGGTCGTGACTTGTGGTCCGGACGCACCGCTGACGTAGCGTCGGGTGGTGGTCGCCACGGGGTTGGCGGTCGCAGTCCCGGCGAAGCCGAGGACCGCCGGCCCCTGCGACCAGGCGGCGTCGGGAAAACCGGGATCCCGCCATGTGAGGTTGCCCGACGGGGCAGGCTCGGCACCGAGGTCGAAGTAGCGCCACCGATCGCCGCGCGTGATCAGCGTGCGCGGCCCGGAGGGGCCGTTGCTCGAAGTGACCACGATGGCGGCGGGATTGATGCTGCCGTCGGAGAGGCGCGGGTCCGAGCCGTCGGTGGTGTAATAGAAGGTGCTGGCGGCGGAGACGCGCAGCAGGAGGCCCGACGGAACCGTCGTGTTCATGACCGAGTAGGCGGGGGCGTCAATGGACGGGAACCAGCCTCGGCTGCGGAACTGGCCGACGATGATGTCGCGGCGCTGGGTGAGGTAAGTGTTGAGGACCAAGTTACAGGCCGGGAGCCATGTGGCGTCGCGCGTCTTGCCGCGGCCCCAGCGGGCAGACTCGCCGATAATGGCGAGGTCAATTTCGTTCATGCGGCTGCGAAAGCGCATCTGCGCGTTGGCGGGGGTGAGGGCACCGTCGCCGTAGAGGTGCTTCTGCACGAGGTCGGCGAAGCGTCGGCGGTAATCGGGGTGCAGGCAGAGCCGTTGGTGGAGAATGGCGGGGTTGAAATTTGCCTGGCTGGTGAAGCTGGAGCCCGCGGTGGTCGTGTTGCAGGTGACGGGGTAGCTGCTGTTCGCGCCAAGCGAGTGTTCCGCGTCGTGCCGCAACCACTGGAAGCCGCCGGGCGTGACGCGACTGTAGAGACCGTACATATTGTTGGGCATGCCGCCCCAGATGGAGACGGGCGAGTCTGGGTCGCCGGTGTAGTAGGCAACCAGCATGTAAACGATCAGGTTATCCTCGTCGAGATAGGCCGGGTAAGCGGGATTGGGCGTGCCGTTAGGGTTAAGCCCCTGTATGCGTTGGAAGTTGTTTGAGTACGGGCCGGTGAAACCCTGGTTGATCGCCAGGTTGTGCAGCGCGTAGAAGGCATTGAGCGTGCCGTCACTGGCGGTGGTCGTATATCCCGGTTGGGAGGTCTTGATGCAGTCCCAGTCGTCATTGTTGCCGCCCAGGTAGGTTTTCGCGAAGTCCGCATCGCCGCGCTCCTGGGTTTGATAGAGGCCCCAATACCGGCCGTTGAGGTAGAGGTGGTAGTAGCGGCTGCGGGTGTAAGGCATGCCCATGTCACGCTGGGAATCGCGCGAGAAGGTTTCGCGCACAAAGGTTTCCTGGTCGCTATTCTCGAAAGCCCACGAGTAGTTCTGCGACGTGCGGAGGTCCACATTGTCGAACTCCGAGGCCCCCTCGTCGCCGAAGAGCGGGAAGCGCAGTTTGCCTTCGCCATAGTCCGAGCGGAAGAAGAGCCGGAACGAGTGTTTGGGATTGCTGGTGCTCCGGCTGTAGGCCCCGCGGATGCGCAGACCCGCGTCGATCTGGAATTCTGATGTGCTGCCGTTGACCGGGGCAATGAACTCGACCGAAACAGGGCGTTCCCACTCGCGCCCGTCGTTGTCGGGGTTGACGTAGATACCGGTTTGGGCGTTGAAAAGGTGGGCCAGGTCGGTGACGATCGAGATGGTGGCGATGGCGTTGGTCATGCCGTTGCGCAGGCGCACGCGGTCGCTGGTGACGATAGCCTGCCGCATACCGTACTCCATGACATGGTTGTTCACCTGACGGTCGGTCGGCCATCCCGAAGGGGCGGTGGCGCTCTGCTTGAGGATGTCTTCGAGGAAAAGCCACGTGACGGTGGTGATGTTCTGTCGCACGCTCTCAGGATCCACCACGGCGGCGCGCAGGGTGGTGGTGTTGGTGACGGTGAATGGCCGGGTGAAGAGCAGCGAATTGGGGCCGGGCACGCTCCCGTTGAGAGTGTAGCGGATTTCGGCAGACGTGTCCTTCGAGGCGAGCGAGACTGTGAAGGGAGTTGTCTTATAGCCGCGCGGCTCGCTGGCAGTGACGATTGGCGTGGGCGCGGTGTAACCTTGGCCGTTGGCGTCGCCGGGTGTCGGCCTCTTGAAATAGAGCGGGAAAGCGTGGGCGGCACCCCAGGTGAGGCGTGGCTGGATCAGGAATTCCGAGTCCGCGGCGGAATCGTTCAGCGCCGTAATGGCGAGAGTGTTGGCGCCGGTGGTGAGCAATGAGGTGGGAACCGAATAAGAGAGCCACTGCACGGCGTCCTCCAACGATCGTGCGGCCGTCGCAGCGCTGTCCCACGCCAGCGGGTCGGGTGCGTTCAGGGCGGCGATGGGCGCGCCGTTGAGGGTGGCGCTGAAACCGTCCGCGCAACGCACCGAGAGGATAACCGTGTCGCCCGCAGCAGGCACTGCGTCGAGCGTGAAGGCATACTCCGCGTCGAGGCGGGTGTTGACCGTATTCATAACCGCGCCCACGTCGGTCTCGATGAATGTGCCAATGGCGCCCGCATGCAGGATGCCACCTTCGTGGTCACCGGTCAGGCGGAAGGCGTTGAGAGAGAAAGCGCTCTGGAAACCTTGAGCCACTGAGAACTCAACGCTTGCTCCGCCGGAGTCCTCGTAATAGACGAGGGAGACGTCATAGACGCCGGACACCGGGAAATTGAACGTGGCGAGCGTTGTGGCGAAGCTGCGTCCGCCCGGGAATTCCGAGACGAAGTTCATGCCGTGTCCGCTGATGCGCAGGCGGAAGCCGTCGTCGCTGCCCACGCCGAAAGTCCACTCGCCCGCGCTCGACACGTAAACGGAACCTTCGGTCACGACCACGAAGCAATCTCTGTCCTCGTTGGCATAACTGTGGCCGGGGAAGAGCACATTGTTCGTGAAGGAGCCTGAAGATGATGTCCCGTGGAAGTCGATGGTATCGTAGTGGCCGACGATAGGGTAGGGACGGTCGGTTTTCCAGCAGGCGCTGTTGGCCACCATGCTTTCGGCGGCATCGACGTTGGCGATCGAGCTGTTCATTTCATAGTAGCGGACCGTGAAGGAGTCGCTGGCGCCGGTGAAGCCCAGCGCGCCGGTCGCATCCATCCAGGGCGCAGTGCCGGCGGCGTTTGGAATACGGTAACGCAAAGGGGCGCCCGTGCCGACAAGCCCGCGCTCGCACACGGCGCGGCCACAGGAGATGTCGCCTAATTGCGGCGGGTAGAGCGGAGCGAACTCGTCCGCGACCGTCACGCCATCGGGCCGGACCAGGCCCAGGTACTCGCCGTCTTTGGAAAGACCAAAGTTCGCGTGGAGTTCGTTGTTCGTGACGGAGACGGGGGAACTGTCCGCGAAAATGACGAGGTAGCCGTTGGCGGCAATGACAGTGCCGTCCGGGACGCGCCACTTGGCCGGCATGGCGGCATTGTCGGTCAGGTGCCAGCCGCTGAGGTTGACGGCGCCCGAGCCGCTGTTGGAAAGTTCGATCCAGTCGGCAGCGTTGCCGGCCGCCGTGAGCAGGCCGTCCTGGTTGTCAGCCACGAACTCGTTGATTCGGACGGCGGCGCACAGATCCTGAACGGTGAACATGGCCAACATGGACAAGGCACAAGCCGCGAACTGAGATAAGAAGAATTTGCTTCTCGGTGCACCCGCTGTTCTTGACGCTGTACGGGTGAGGGAGAATTGGTGTTTCTCAGCCATTTCAACATCAGCCTGCGAGACAGGGCCACAATTGTCAACAGGGGTAATATCCGGTCAGTCGAGTGTTAGTTGCCTTGCGGCTCCGGTTCTTGCAGACTCCCGGATCATGAACGTATCGCCTTTCCGCCTCCAGGCTTCAATGGCTGCTGGCTTGATGATGGTTGCCGTCACGTTGCCTCTCCGCGCTGCGCCTGCGCCGCTGGCCAGTCTTCGCGCGATCCCGTTGCCTGACGTAAAGATTGCCGATGCGTTTTGGCTGCCGCGCCAGGAAACCAACCGGCTGGTTTCCATTCCCATCAACTTCGACAACCTCGAAAAGGCGGGTAATTTGGCCGACCTCCGGCTCGCCGCCAAGGGTGTGCGTGAAGGTTACCAGGGCCCGGTGTTCATGGACTCCGACCTTTACAAGGCCATGGAGGCGGCCTCGTATTCGCTGGCTACCCATCCCGACGCGGGACTGGAGAAGAAGCTCGACGAAATCATCGCCACGCTCGCTGCGGCGCAGCAGCCAGACGGCTACTTGAACAGTTATTTTACCGTCAAAGAACCGGGAAAGCGCTGGACAAACCTGCGCGATTGCCATGAACTTTATTGCGCCGGCCACATGTTCGAGGCGGCCGTGGCGCACTTTCAAGCCACCGGCAAGCGTCAATTCCTCGAGGTAGCCACAAAGTTTGCCGACCACATTGACTCCGTGTTCGGCCCGCCGCCCAGGCGGCTGGGCTATCCCGGCCATCCGGAGATCGAACTTGCGCTCGTCAAGCTCGGGCGCGCCACCGGTAACGACCGTTACTTCAAGCTGGCGCAATTCTTCGTCGAGAACCGCGGCCGACATTACTTTGCCACCGAACACCGCACGCCGCTCGACCAATACGATGGCAGCTACTTTCAGGACGACGTGCCGATCTTCGAGCACAAGACCATCAAAGGACACGCCGTCCGGGCGGCGTATCTGATGAGCGGCACGACCGATGTGGCGGCGCAGACCGGCGACGAGCGGCTGTTCAAGATGCTCAATCGCGTCTGGCGCAATACGACCGAGCGCAACATGTACCTCACCGGCGGTATCGGTCCGAGCGCGCACAACGAAGGCTTCACGGTGGATTACGACCTGCCGAACCTCACCGCCTACCAGGAAACCTGCGCGACGATTGCGCTGGCGCAGTGGAATCATCGCCTCGCGCTGCTTTACGGCGACGCGAAATACGCGGATGTCCTGGAGCGCGCCCTCTACAATGGGGTGCTCGCCGGCGTGTCGCAGGACGGGACAAAGTTCTTCTATGTTAACCCGCTGGAGAGCCGTGGGACGCATCATCGCTCGCCGTGGTTTGGCTGCGCCTGCTGCCCCCCCAATGTGGCGCGCACGCTCGCGTCACTGGGCGGTTACGCCTATGCGACGAGCGACAGCGCGCTCTGGGTGAACCTCTACATCCAGGGGTCGGTCAGGGCGCGGGTCGCCGGCGCGCCGGCGGGGTTGGACGTGACGACGGACTATCCCTGGGACGGCAAGGTTGCGATGCGCACGAAGCTCGAGAAGCCAACGAAGTTCAAACTGCATCTCCGCGTGCCGGGTTGGTGCGACATTGCCTCGGTGAAGCTGGATGGTCGTCGCATTTCTCTGCCGGATGGCGCGAACGGTTACCTTGTGCTTGAACGCACTTGGAGGAACGGCGACACCGTAGAACTCGATCTGCCGATGCCGGTGCGGCGCGTTGCGGCCAATCCGAGCGTGGTGGCGGATCGCGGCTTGCTTGCCATCCAGCGCGGCCCGCTTGTCTATTGCGTCGAGCAATGTGACCAGTCCGAGCCAATGACATCGCTTTACCTCCCAGCCGATAGTGAGTTGAAAGCCGAGAAGGAGAAATCCCTTCTGGGTGGTGTGGTGGTGATCAAAGGGCTTGCCCAGGCGTCAGCGGAGCAGGATTGGCATCGGCGGCTCTATCAGCCGCCGACGGCGCCGCGTCGGACGCCGCTGCGGGCCGTACCCTATTACGCTTGGGACAACCGCAAGTCCGGTAACATGATGGTCTGGCTGCCCATTGCGCCGCCGCCGCCGCCGGCGGGCACATTGGAGGGGCGCGCCAAAGTGAGCGTCTCGTTCGCGAACGACAACTGCCAGCCGCACGGCATCAACGACGGCATTGAGCCGAAGAGCAGCGGGGACCAACCCGCCGCGCTCTGTCATTGGTGGCCGCACAAGGGGGGCGACGAGTGGACGCAATACGCATGGCCCAAGCCCGTGAGCGTCTGCGGCGCGAAGGCTTACTGGTTCGACGACACCGGCCGGGGTGAATGCCGCCTTCCGGCGTCGTGGAGGGTGGAGTACCTTGATGGGGCGGAATGGAAGCCGGTTGCGGCCCGAGGAAACTACGACATCGCCCCGGACAAATGGTGCGAAGTTCTGTTCGCGCCGGTCACTACCACAGCGCTGCGGCTGGCGGTGAAACTCCAGAACGGTTGGGCTGCGGGTGTGCATGAATGGAAGATCGTCGAGTCGGACGAGTAAAGAATCGTGGTTGATTAACTTGTGAATGTGTGGATTGGCTGCGGTGGCCGAGAACGGGCATGTTTCTACACGACATTTCTGACGGGTTGCGCCATGCGCCAGCAGCGTGCGCGCGGAGCTCCAGGCCATGAGAGCCATTCTTCGCTCTAAGTGAACACGCGCAGTGCGGCAGGCAGTAGCTCCGCATGAAAAGGCGTCTGGCCTTTCAGTTCGCCATCGAGGTCCAGTAATTCGCGATCTGCGGACTCGATGGCAAGTGACCGTTGACGCCACCCGGCTCACCGATCCGGAACCTTAGACTCGCGATCCAATGCCAGCACGTCCGTGGCGAGGGCGAACGAATCCGGCGGCAGCCCGAGGGCCTGCTTCAAATGGAAATCGCGTAGAAACAGGTTTTTCTCCGTCATCAGGTCCAGGAGCGTCAGCGGATGCAGCCGATTCCAGAACACCAGGGCGTTGGCCGGGAAAGGCCAGTCGCTGCCGTGCAGCGTTCTGGGCCCGGCCACCGGGCTATTCAGGATGGCGGGAAGACACCGCCAGCGGGGGAGGGATCCCAGCACCGCCGTGTCGACGTAAAGGTGTGGCTGGCCCTGCATCATTTCCTCCAGAAAACGGAAATAATCTTCCGCCGGCGGATCAAAGAACGCCCGCGTGGCCGAGTGTGCCGCCACCACCGTGCATCCTTCGCTCAACGCCAGGTCGAGCAGTCGTGGGTCTCCCAGCCGCTGGCTGGTAATTGGCGCCGAATGTTCTGTTCCTGTGTGGACCATGATCCGGATGCCGTTCTGCGCGCACTTCCGATAGAACGGTCGGAAGCGCAGCTCGCTCAGGTCAACCGCCTGGGTGGGTGGATGGATCTTAAGCACGCGTGCCCCCTGCGCCACGCAGTTCGCCAACTCGGCTTCCCAGTCCTTCCGTTGGGGGTTGATTGACGGGCAGGGAATGAAAAAATCCGGATATCGCCGGACGACCCGGAACAGGTGTTCGTTCGGCACGTAAACGGTTGAGTTGATCCAGTCGGGATCACCCTGCGGGGTGTAGCGGCAATCCTGAGCCAAAAGGACCACGCGGAACCGGGGGATCACTTTCCGAGCTGCTTGCACCTGAGTGACCAATGCCTGGATATAAGCCTCGTCCAGGTCGCCGGATTTCGGCAGTTCGAGCAGCCGAGTAAGGGTCCGGTAGCTCGCATTAGCCTTTTGCGAAGGGGATAAGCCGCAACCCAGTTTGTGGCTCGGCGGCCAGCCCGTATCGCCAAACAAGTGCGCATGACTATCAATCACGACCGCCAGATCTGCAGGTCGGGGTTGGGTGACCCACAGTCCCGTCGTCACGAGCGACAATAGAATGGCACCGGCAGCCAAGCCCCGCCGCCAGGCCGCCGCGGTTATTGGTCGTTCTCGCGACCGCAGCCAGCGCCACACCAAAAGGAAGGCAACAACTTGCAGGGCGCCCCCCGCCATCGCAGCGGAGACGCAGAAACCGGCCATGCCTGACAGGAGCGGAAGGCGTCCCCAGAGCGCGGCGACGCCCACCACGCCTAATGAGGTCGGCAGGCCAATTGTGCCAAGCCACAGCAGACCCATGACGGCGTAGGTCTTTGCCAGGCCGAAGGTCGCGCCCACGAGCAGCGAGGTGCCGATGCCCAGCGTGAGCAGGGTCGCAGCTACTGCTGCCAGCACTGGCATTCGCCATTCGCCGGCGGCTCGTCCGTCTGGTTGTTGGGTGCTCATATTGGTGGAGAATTGCTTCTTAACGTTTCAGGGGTCATTGGGTGAAATCAGGGTGATCTCCGACGGGCCGTCAGCGCGGCCAAGACCGCCCCGGCATAGGAACACGCCAGCGTGATGGGTTTGAGCATGGGCGCGGAACTGAGCAGATAACCCACGGAGGCAACCGCGCCCCACCGCAGGAGCCGCGGCACAATCCTGTCGTCATGGCTGGACTTCATGTGGAAACAATACTCCCGGCTCCAGTGACTTGCTAAATCGAAAAAACTGCACTTAACATCGAATGCACTGATGGCTTCCAACGCGCCATCGTCGGGCTTGAGTTTTCCTTGAGCGAATCTCTGGCAGCGCGGATTGTCCTTGAGCCAGACCATCGCCCGGGCAATCCTCAATAGGCAACGTTCACTGAATCAACACGCCCAACCATGACACTTATCGCTTCACCGACTGAAATCACGACGAGCGCAACCGATGTAGTTCTGGCCATTGAGTGCGTGGTCGTTCTGGCATACCTGTGGCGGACTCCGACCGGTGATCGATGGAGAATCGGGTTGTGGTGTTGGGTTTTTGGTTTGCTGGCGTTTGCCTCCTGTCTCGGGGCCGTGGCACACGGATTGGAGATGCCAGGTTCATTGCGAGCGGCACTCTGGAAACCGCTCTACCTGAGCCTGGGGTTTCTCGTTGCCCTGTTCCTGGTGGGTGGTCTCTTTGATTGGCATGGCCGCGCCATCGCAAAGCGTCTTGTTCCGTGGAGCCTTGGACTGGGAGGCATCTTTTTCGGGCTGACTGAGTTTCTCAAGGGAGGGTTTATTATTTTCCTAATATACGAGGCTGCGGCGATGGCCAGCGCCTTGGCCATTTACTCTTTCCTTGCGGCAACACATCGGTTGAAAGGAGCAGGAGTAGTGGCCGCAGCAATCATGATTAATCTGGTGGCGGCGGGGGTCCAGGCAAGCAGTGTGTCGATCAAGATATTTGTTCCTTTCGACCACAATGGAGTGTTTCACCTGGTCCAGATGGTTGGGATAGCCACGTTAGGGCTGGGATTGCGAATAGGAATGGAGCCTGATGCGACACGGAGATCGGCGAAGACCGTTCAGCGTACGGGAGCCAATCGTTCGACAATACGGCGCGAATGAGCAGTCCTTTATCCCCAAAAACGTTGCAGTTGGTGAGTGTGGCAGTCAAGCCATGCACCCGACGAGGTTCCTGGGCCGACTCCAGATCATAAGGTGCTTCAGTTTGTTTTGAGGGCTTGTGCGTGTTCAGCCACAAATCTCACCTGTCAGCCAAGATGCGCCTCAGTTGTGCAGCCAGGCGGGCCAGGTGGTTGGCGTAATAGCGTCTGCCGAATGCCTCGTCCGTCAAGTGGTCGCGACCGTGCAGGGCATCGGCAACGGTGCCGCTGAAAGCTTTTACGTCATGCGGTCTCCTTATCCTCGGCTGCTTTCTCCGCGGAAAACCGGGCGGCCAATGTGCGGATCGATCTCAGGTCCATCTTGCCAGTGGCCAACTGCGGCAGCGTGTCCTGATGGAAAAACTGGTTGGGCCGTGGAATCCAGAGATTGGGCAGGCCCAGTTGGGGAAGTTTCTTCAGCAGCTCCACCAGGCGATGCTCCGGCAAAGTGTGCAACACCACGAGCCGTTCCCCATTCTTCGGGTCGGGCACACCGCAGACGGCGAAGGCGATTTCAGTTGTGCCGAGCGCCTCGTGCAGTTTCTCCTCGACCTTCATGTGCGGCACCATCTCGCCGCCAATCTTGCTGAAGCGGCTCAGGCGGTCGGTGATTTGCAGGAAGCCGTCTTCGTCGAGGGTTGCGATGTCGCCGGTGGTGTACCACGCGTCACGCAAGACTTCGGCGGTTTTTTCCGGATGGTCGAGGTAGCCGCGCATGATGTTGGGACCTCGGACCAAGAGCAGGCCGGACTTGCCCAGCGGCACGGGTGAGCGGGTGTCGGGGTCCACGATCCGGACACTCACCCCGGGCAGCGGGCGGCCAATACTCCCGTGTCGGCTGCCCGCCTGCCGAAAGCCTGCGGCGCGAAAATCGTGCGTGCTGCACGACACCACCGGCGAACACTCCGTGCAGCCGTAACCTTCCAGTGGGCGAAGGCCAAACTTTTCCTCGAACGCATTGGCGAGCCAGCCGGGCAGTTTTTCGGCACTGGCCATGACCGAGCGCAGGCTCCCGAAATCACCTGGTTCGCAACTGCGCAGGTAGATTTGCAGGAAGGTCGGCGTCGCCATGAGATAGGTCAGCGAATAGCGCCGCACCAACGCGCCGATGGGTTTGGCATCGAGTGGATTCGGATGGAATGCCACGCCGATGCCCATCATTGCGGGCGCCGTCAGGGTTGCCGTAAAGCCGAAGGAGTGAAAGAACGGGAGGATGCCGAGGAATCGGTCCTGCGGGCCGAAGTCGAGCAACTGGCCCAGTTGCTCGGCGTTGGAGGCGAGATTGTAATGGGTGAGCATGACCCCTTTCGGTTCGCCGGTGCTGCCGCTGGAAAAAATCACGGTGGCAAGATCGTCCAGGGAGCCAGGCTGTTCTCGTCCGGCAGCTCTCTCGATTGCAGCGGCTGGCGTGAACCAGGCCAGCGCGAGCGCGAGCAGTTTTTCTCCGAGGCGCGGGCGAGCAGCGAGTTCTTCCAACAGCAGGGTGCGGCAGGGGATTCTTACTTTGACGCGGTCGAGAAATGCCTGGGAGGTGAGCAAGGTCTGGAGCTTGCACTGCCGGACACAGGAGGCGAGCGCTTCTTCGGAGAGGGTGTAGTTGAGGTTAACCGGGACTTTACCCATCAGGAGG
>Ga0194053_10002397_pt1 | contig 11195 bp, 5 predicted proteins | sample SepL228m_MetaG_FD_161684 | JGI IMG/M metagenome (GOLD analysis project Ga0194053, IMG submission 161684) | Anoxic zone freshwater microbial communities from boreal shield lake in IISD Experimental Lakes Area, Ontario, Canada - Sep2016-L227-8m | ecosystem: Environmental > Aquatic > Freshwater >... | reverse complement strand
ACATTTAAGCTAATCTATATAGGAAACGATAATGTAGCCCTCCAGGCAGCCAACGGTCAGTATTTATGCGCAGAAGGCAGCGGTGGCGGAACAGTCGTAGCCAACCGCAATGCTATAGGTGCCTGGGAGACTTTCAAGCTAATCGGTCTTGGCAAGATGGCTATTCAAGCGGCCAATGGCCAATATATCTGTGCAGAAGGCGGCGGTGAAGTTGTAGCCGACCGCAACGAAATAGGTGCCTGGGAAACATTAAATCTAATCAGGCCATAGATGGGTGTTGGAGAGATAGATCATTATCTCAAAAGAGTGAAACGGCGGCGGCGCACCCGCGCAGCAAGCTGCGGGGCATCCAAAGCGTCGCCGCATGAAAATGGAACCCGGTAGGGCTGATTGATCCAAGCCTAAGTTGAATACGTATGCCCTTTATCCCAGTCGCAGCAAGCTGCGGGTATTGCGTTTTATAATAAAATAAGAATGAGGTGCTCTTCATTTCTTATCATATCAAAGGTGCATGCTTGCGAGCATAATTGCCAGTTTCCCTTATTTCCATCCCTGTCTCTTCAGTACATCTTCTGCAGCATTTCGGACGTAACTATCACTATCCTCCTGAGACACTTTAGTCAATGGTTCTGTAGCACGGGTGTCACCTATATTTCCCAAAGCCACTATCGTCCAGTATCTTACACTGTTATCCTCATCATTCAGAGCCTCTATCAGTGGATCGACTGCTCGGTCGTCTTTTATATTGCCCAGAGCTTCTGCCGATTGATACCTTACTATGGGGTCTTCATCCTTTAGAGCCTGGATCAATGGATCGACGGCTTTTTCATCCCCAATCTTTCCCAGAGCTTTGGCAGCTTTAGCCCTGACTGAGACCATATCATCACGCAGAGATTGTATTAGCGGATCTGCGGCTTGATTGTCTTTCAACTCACCGAGAGCCGCTACGACTGACCCGCGAACTTCTCCATCCTGGTCATTCAAAGCCTGAATTAATGGGTCGAGTGCGCGTTTGTCTTTGATCCATCCCAGAGCTTTGGCCGACTCAGATCGAACCGAGCTGTTCTCATCTTTAAGGGCTTGAATCAACGGGTCAATAGCGCTTGTGTCATTGAGCTCACCAAGAGCCATTGCAGCATCCGCTTTAGTAACGCTATTTTCATCTTCAAGGTTCCTTATATATTGATCAACGTTTTCAGCAGTTGCCGGCATTGCGAAAACCAATAGGTTAAGCGCAAATAAGAGAGCTAATTCGTATCTCATGGTATCATCTCAACAGTTTTTCATGCAAAACTCAATTATTGCTCACTCCATAAAAATATAGCCATCCCTTCCTGTAAAAAGGATAGGACAGCACATCTAGCAGTCTCTTAGATTGCGATCAGCTTGAAAGTCTCCCATTCGCGGATCCAATCGCGGTTAGCCACCACCTCACGTCCGCCGCCTCCTTCCGCACAAACGTACTGGCCATTGGCGGCCTGCAAAGCTATATTGCCGCCGCCCAGATCTATGCGCTTGAAAGTCTCCCATCCGAGGATCCAATTGCGGTTAGCTACCAAAAGGCCGCCACCGCCACCTTCAGCACAGACGAACTGGCCATTGAAGGCTTGCAGAGCCACATTGCCGTTGCCCTGATCGATGAGCTTGAAAGTCTCCCAGGGACCGATGACATTACGGTTAGCTACGACTCCATCACCGCCGCTGCCCTCTGCACAGACATACTGGCCATTGAAGGCCTGAAGAGCAATGGAAACATACAGGTTGACCGCCAAGTTTGACCATTTTGATTCAGCCGTCTTCTGGGGGAATCCAACAGCAGGAGCCGGATACACTGTGGTATCGCCTACCAGGTTGTCAGCTCGCACCCTGTAGTAGTATGTTGTACCAGGCACTGCCGTATTATCGATGTATGTTACTACATTTGGTCCAACTGTGAATGTAGTCAGATCCACGGTGAATGCGGCATCCTTTGCTCTCTGGATGGTGAATCCGGTTTCGCTGATGGAATTGTCCACCCATGTTAAAGTAACAGGACTGCCTACAGTGACTGCAAGGTTAGTCGGCGCTTCCGGTGCAACTGCAAACACCTGGGTGTGCATCATATCCATCTCTTCATGGCCCAGGAGATGGCAGTGTATCATGTACTCCCAACCGAAGTTGACCAGATGGTTCAAGACGGTAACCGGATTTCCAGCCGGGTCAAGGAATCCACCAGGCGGGCCCTTCAGAATGTCTCCTGCAGGCATTGTCGGGTCAATCAAGCGGGTGCTGTTGGGAACCTTGAAAGGCACCCGTGGTGCAACCGGTCTCAAGGCCACAATGGTATGCTCCAGGGGGTTGGTCCTGACAGTCTCCTTCCAGCCCAGCTCATTGGCATCAGGCGGTAAGAGAATGCCATCCCATGCAACTCTGTTGATGACCTGCACATTGTACAGATGGAAGTGATATGTGTGGGTATCAACACCATTGTGCGTGATCTTCCAGATCTGAGTCCCATCGCCTGCAGATGGTTCAGAGAGAGGCGTCATGGAGTCCTTTATGACCTCGACAGGTGGACTTGCGAATCCGTAGAGCATGAAATTCTGATTCAAGGGGTTAGTAGTTTGCATTTCAAGCCCTAATAAACCACTCATCCGTCCGTACTCTTCGTCATAGGCAGCGTTCATCTCATCATGGATTGCCTTGGGCTCCAGTGGGATCGTCAGTTCCGAGCCGCCAATATTCCAGAATGTATGGCTGGATTGGTAGAGCTGAACGTATTGTTTAATAACATCGAAGGGGAACGTCTTGTAGTAGGCGGAGTTGTAAGCTGCCTGCGGAACGATGATCGGCGGTTGCGATACCTCAAATACGCCCCTCTTGCCTGCCTTTTTGGCAAATACCTGATTGAGTGTGGCCAGATCGTAAGCAGGATCTGGTCTTGTTGTTGCCTTCACATTGATCTGCATGATGGTCCTGGTATTGGGGCCATATCCCGGTTGAGTTGTTGGTGCACCTCCCGTATCCCTCTGGTCCACGTCATGAGTGTAGTAATCCACACGCGGGTCCGCCGCTGGGAACGCCGCAGGTGCATCATTGTAGAGAATGATGGTCTTTCCTGCATATTGGGAGAAGTCGATGATGACATCCGCCCGCTCCGCCGGCCCCAGCAGAAGTGTATGCTTATCTACATTTCCGAAGTTGAACGCCTGCGCATTTCCGATAAAAGTAACCGGCTGGTTCTCTATCACTACTGGTGCCGGCAGGTAGCCGCCTTCGCTGCCAATTTGGATAAATGACGGACCTTTTCGTAGTGGATCAGGTACACCGCCATCTCTTCCATCTGTCGGCCAGTTAGCCGGCAAGCCTGCACAATTGGATGCAGGGACCATGCCCACTTCCGTCAGACCTGTGTAGACTGATGCCGTAGCAGTAGCGCTCTTGCCGGTAGGATCGGTAATGGTAACCATCGGTGCTGTATAGTTGCTTCCTGCAGTCAGAAGAGATATGCCAGTAATGATGCCGCCGGAAATCGTGGCTCTGGCAGTAGCGCCCCGACCGTATCCTGTAGAATCCGTGATAAAGATCGATGGCTGTGTATAGCCGCTGCCGCCATTGGTAACGGTTATGCTATTGATGATGGAACTTGCCAAATACATCTGCAAATTCAAAGATCTCTCGTTGGCTGCATTCAGGATGCGGAAGCGATAGGATTTGGGCCCCACCTCTAGACTGGGATAAGCAGCGCCATTGATTATGGGCGTATCCATAAAGGACTCCATCGCCATGGATGGGTTTGGAGTTCCGGGTATCATGGGCGGCTCCCAGGGTGCTGCGCTTCCGGCTCCTCCTGTGTAGTATGGGTTAGGAATCAGCCCTCTCTTTGTAGGTGTGGCGGGAGGCCAGAACCAGGGGGAATACATCCACCGGCCAAAGGCATTAGTTCCGGTAATGTCCCAGGGATTTTGATTCGTCATGTAGACATGGGGCATCCAGAGGTCACCGGTGACAGCGTTTGTTATTTTTCCGTTCACGTCTCTTGGTCCCGTCCCCCAGTTCCAGGTAGGATCCTGTGCTGCTATGGTGGTACTATCAACGAAGGTCTTATCCTGGATGACCAGAGGAATCCCTACATCGGGAAGAAGCTTGGCTTTGGTAGGATTGACACCGGTAACGTCGGTACCTTTGATCAGGTCTTGTTCTACGTTGTCGGTGATCAGGTAACCCGCCGCCATTCCGGAGTAGACGTTGAGACGGGTGATGCCGTAGGCATGGTCATGATAGAACATCAGCCTGGCACTCATATCGTTGGTATAGTAGAAAGTCAGCGTACCTTGCGGCTCATTTCCGCCGTCCATGTCCGGGACATTCCTCACACTGACACCTTTCGGGTAGGATGTGTGCTCACCGGCAGGTGTTGTCCACTGGTGAGGTGTTCCATCGCTGATCCACACTGTATCGCCACCATGCAGATGAACTGCAGCGCGATTTTCGCTGTAGTTCATGGGGCTTGCCATCATTCCCATCGGACCCATTCCTGATCCCATGACTGTGTGGTCCACGGGAATGAAGAGGTCGCCATCGACATCCGTGGGAAGATAGTTATGGAACTTCACACGCACAGGAACGCCCCTCTCTGCCACAATAGTTGGCCCCAGGTATTGGGTATCATTATGTGCAAGAACAGGCAAGTTTGTTGTTGCGTTCTTTATTGCGGTGCCGTTGGGGTACTTCAGTGGGATGTGCCTGCTGGTGGCCAAATTCTGGGGTGTCTCAAGCTGCACATATCCTCGCAGAGTTGTATTGGGAAGGTCTCTATGCATCTTCTCGGAGTACTGCACGACGGCGATCTCATAGTAATCGCATCCTGGATAGGTTGTCTTGTCCGGAACGGCAACTGGTATATACTGTCCCAGGTCGTTCTTTCCGGCTGCATTCAGACCGGGCAGCGAATCGACGAATTTTCTCATGCCGCCTGCTAGGGGACCGCCTATGTATGCCGTAGCACTGGCGCCCGTGCCGGTAGGGTCGGTGATAGTGACTACTGGAGCCGTATATCCACTGCCACCGGCATATACTGTGATGCCGGTTATAACGCCGCCATTAAGCACTGCCGCAACATTAGCCCTAACAACTCCAATGTTGTTGTAGGCATCATCAACGATAACAACAGGTGCCGCAGTGTAGCCGCTGCCTCCGTCCGTAACCGCGATGCTGGTTATAACGCCCTTAGGCAGCGGGCTGTTGGCCCAGTTTGCGTATGGTCCGAAATAATGTGGTACACCGCCGGGATCGAGGGCAAAGACCGGTGGGGCAGCAGAAACATTCTGAGCTGCAGCAAGAGCCTTAGCTTGAGCTAGTACCTGGGCGGGTTTATAAATCTCTTTGAAACGCTCGGCGGCAGCCCTTCTCTCTTCTGGTGTTGCCCTCTTTGTTCTGAAGTGAAGTTCGGCGCCAGGGGTTGCACCATTGGCACTAAGATTCTGGTTGTCGGATACGTTGATTACATTGTCAACTGAGACATCACCAGGAATCGCAGCGCTGTTGTTCGACATCAATACCACAAGTAGCATGCCGGCAAAAAAGAGTACTCCGGCAAAGCCGATGCTAAAATAGCTTTTTCTCTTTAATCTATGCCTATTCTTCGGGGTTAAATTACTGGCGAACATATCTTACTCCTCTTGGTTTGCAACATATAATAAATATTTTAATTGTTGAATCTTATTTCGAATGTTACATATACACCACATTAATGCTATGGTAAACTACTCTCAAATAAAGCATATGATTAATATCTTTTAAATGTATATAAAGTTATTGACTCTTACGGCGCCCAAAAAAAGGAAACGTGGACGGAGTATGAAATTATTAAAAAACATAATGCTCTTTTGCACGCCTGCCGTCATGACACTCTTGTAGCCTGGGCCAGAGCAATAATCTCGGCCAGGGGAATGATATGCAAGTAAGGTGGCCGGTGAGGTGGATGTGATTTGGGTGAGAGAATATTGCCGGTAGATGCGCGTGCCTGCGGTGCGATGATCGCTGAAAAAATCCAGCTCCATCCGGTTGAACTCCTGGGCCAGCTTGTTAGAGCGGGGCAAATGAGTATTGGAGTTGGGGAGAAATGTTCGGGAGGACCGCTTGGCAATCCTGTCTTGCATAATCCGTGTCCGCATAGAGGCCCTGCTCAATGAACCGGATCTTTTCCGCCTTCTCCTGCCTCTATGAAATTGCGGCGTGCATCATCCGAGCGCAAGAAGACCGAGGCAGAGGCCTTACGCCCCTGCCCTCATCGCCTCCCTTCCCGCCGCCAGGGCCTCGTCCAGCTTCTCGGCATTGGGCCCCCCACCTTGCGCCAGCTCCGGTCGACCTCCTCCGCCCCCGCCCAGGGCCTTGGCCGCGGCCCGGATGATGCTGCCCGCCTTGACGCCCTTCGCCAGGCCCGACTAGGCCCTACTGCGGCCACGAGCTTGCCGGTCTCGCTGCCCATCTTATGCACCACGATTCTTAGGCCATCCATGATCTCGGCCTCTGCTTTCGTCTTCCCATCCCCTGCAATCCTCGCAAGCAGAGGTGGCGTCATGATTGTTCTCGCGTAGCCACCTCACGACAGAAGGGCCCACGCATTCGTCAACCAGGAAACGCATCTAAACGGCCTCGGCCGCGAGGGGAATGAAAGAAGCGTCTTGAAGGGTCTTGGAGGCAAAGAGAAGACAGGCATAGATGTCGTCCTTTTCCAAGCCGGGATACTCCACCAGGATATCCTCCATGGTGGTGCCATGGGCCAGGAGTCCCAGGATGTACTCCACGGTGAGCCGAGTGCCCCGGATGACGGGTTTGCCTACCATTACTTTGGGATTTATGGTGATCCTTTCCAGTAGGTTTTCGTTATTCACGGAGATGGTGTTGGATGCTCTTTTGATATAAATGTGAGTTTTGATTATTGCCTCTTCAGTTCTTCAAGGACCTCTAAAACTAGATCCCGGTATTTGAGCCGAATCGAAAAGTTATCTTTCTCCCAATGATGCCGTGGGTACTCGTATGCAATAACTTGTCGAAGAAAATCGTTCTTCTTCATACCAAGTTGCGATGAAATTGATGTCAGGTAGAATCCTACTTTCGACTCATCGTAATTATTGTCGAACTCAACAAATTTGCTTGATAATTGATCTCTGCTGAGCTTATCAGGTTCCTTGGTATTCAAGAGTGATGGAAATAGAATGTCCCGCATTCGCCTGTTAGTGACTCGATCTCTTGAGAGGTAATCGAGCAACAATCCCTTCAGGCTTGACACATCGTAATCAATGGCGGGAGGTTCATCGGACATCGGTATTTCAAACTTTTTCCTTTTTCCGCTCCGTTCCTGTTCCGCCTCTTCAGAAATGATGGACGTCTTCATCAGAAGTTCGTCTCCACCTTTTGTCTTGACATAATTTAGAACTATGGCATTGACGTTGACTTCATAAGAGTCCGAAAGCCATTCAATCATTCTTTCGAGTGACGCCTCGATGGAGAAGCCGACAAGGAGAATTCTTTGCGTGCTATTGAGATTTACATTCTCCAGATCGATATCAGGAAATGCCTCGTTGAAAGATTCCCCAAATGCTCTTGAAGTGTATGACGAATGAATTTCGCTCAATTTTTCTGCAGTCCATTCAGCAACATTTGATGCGTAATCGATCGCCTGAGCAAGTGTCTCTCGTGGCAGTTCGGCGCGCTTGATTTCAATAATCACCGTGTTTCCAGATTTGTCAACGGCAAGTAAGTCAATAGGGCCGGATTTAGTCATAACCTGCCTGCCAATGATCATGATATCCGTTCCTATTATTTCAGGATTTGATGCGAGCCAGGGTTCAAGATCGTATGGCTCAGTTCGGCCTTCATATTTCAGAGCGGTATCCACGGAGGTTAACTTGCCGTCTATAATCTGCCATGTTTTTATTTCAGTTCCCATGATCCTGCCGTCCCTTCAAACCCAAATTGGTTATTGAAAATTGTATCGTCAAAGAAAAAAATATTTAGGCCATCATCGCCGTTCTTCCCGCCTGAAATGCCTTGTCCAGCTTCTCCACATTGAGCCATCCGCCAGGATGATGCAGCCAGCCTTGATGCCCTTATCGATGCCTGACTGGCCCACCGTGGCGACCAACTTGCCTGTCTCGCTGCCCAAAAGGGCGATCCGTCCCGCTCCGCCAGGAGTGCCTCCGCCTTGAGAAGCTCATCGATGTCTGCGCTGCTCATCCTATGACATGCTTTAATGGGACGTTCAACATTCTATCCATGCAAGCACCTTTTCCTTTTGTTCAATTTTTTAATTTGCTTTCTATTGAAGCAATTTTGGCCTTAGCGGCTTCAAAAGATGGCTTTAGGTCGATGGCAGTCCTTAAAGAATCAATAGCCTCCGAATAGTCCTTCCTTTCTGAAAGTGCCACTCCTTTGCTAAACCAGGCCATTTCATCATTTGGATTCAGCTCAATAGCCTTATTGAAGCAATTTAATGCATCTATATACTTGGCTCGCTTGAGATTAGCAGTACCCATATTGAGCCACGCATTTGCATAATCCGGCTTCTTTTCAATAGCGTTGTTAAAATTCTCTTCGGCATCCTTATATTGACCAATATGTCCAAAAGCAACTCCAAGATTATGATATGCTTCCGCGGACTCTTGATTGATTTCCAAAGAATGACGGAAGCATTCGATTGCTTGGTTATGTTCACCTTGGTTGCCAAAAGCAATGCCTCTTTTTATCCATGCTTGCTCATTCATGGGATCTAATTCTATAGATTTATCGAAGCACTCCATTGCTTTATCACGATATCCTTTGCGCCAAAGGTCTATTCCTTGCTTCAAGAGTAAATCGGAGCGCTCAGTCTTTTCTGAGGGGGGTTCACTTCTTAAATTTGATTCTACATTCTCTTCTCGCGAACTAAAGTAAGGAATACCTAAATATAACGCTAAAGTCTTGCCAAGATCTTCTTCCAAGCTATCTAGCTTTGTAACAACACCTTGAGCCAACTCTGCTTTTCCTCCACCTTTGCCGCCTAAGTTCCTTATGATCTCTTTTGCAGTAGCATTTGCTTTCATGCCGCTTTTCAAACCAGTGTTTCCAATCGCTACTGCAAACTTTCCACTCCCATCCACGATTACTGTAAAATAATCCTTCTTCGCAAGTAGCGTGCTAGTCTTGATCAATCTTTCAAAATCCCAATTGTTTACAATACCTCTTATCGTTTTTAGACCATTTATCGACATGCTTTCCCAAGCATTTTTTTCCAGGAACATGACATCTACCAATGCCAGTTCATCCGTCAGTCGCTCGATCTCCTTCTGCTGGCCCTTCCACTCCTCAAAGAAGCGCTCCGCCGTGCGGGGCAGTTGCTCGTTCGGAACGCGCAGCACGTCTGCGGCTCCGGAGAGCAGGTCGTCGCGCTCCTGGCCCGCCCGCACGGCCGCTTCGCCTGCAGCAAACTCGATCCTCTCCACGCCGTCCTGAATGCGCTCGGCGCGCAGGATCTTGATGGCCCCGATCTGCCCTGTGTTGGTGACGTGCGTTCCAGCACAGGCCTCGATGTCGCTGCCCACCCGCACCACGCGAATCTGATTTCCAGGAGGCACGCCTCCCTGGTACAGCTCAAAGCCGAAGAGCTTTTCCGCCTCCGTCCTGGGAAGGAACTGGGTGTCCACTGGTTCCATCTCCATCACCCGCCGGTTAGCTTCTAACTCTATCGCCTTCAGCTCCAGGGTTGTGATGCGCTTGTAGTGGGAGATGTCCAGCCGGGCACGATCCTCGCTCTTCTGGGCTCCTGCCTGCCAGACGTGCTTGCCTAAAACGCGTTTTGCGGAGTCGTGCACCAGGTGAGTGGCAGTATGATGGCGGGCGTGCGCCAGCCTGCGACGCATGTCCACCTTGCCGGTGACATAGTCGCCTTTCGCCAATCCCGGCCTTGCTAACTTATGCAGCACAACGTCTCCCGACTTTTGCACATCCACTACAGAGAAAGCCCTGCCCCCCTTCTCCAGAGTGCCGTGATCAGCCGGCTGGCCGCCGCCCTCTGGGTAGAGGAGCGTTCTGTCCAGGATGATGCTGCCGTCCTGCATCACATCCAGCACCTGGGCCTCGAAGACCTGCCCGAAGGGCTGCTCGTAGAATAAAAGCTCAGTCTTGCCGGGCAGGGTGGCTTTGGCTTCTACTTTCTCGGCCCGGATGCGTTTCTTGGCCACCAGTGAGTAGAAGTTGTCCGGCAGTTCCACCGTTGCCCCCATCTCCTCTGCCGACTCGCGAGCGATCTCAGGGGGAATGCCGTGCGTGTCGTAAAGGGAGATCATCTCCACCAGGGGAATGGGCTGGTTCAACTTTTTAAAGTGCTCGGCCGTCTTCTTGACCAGACGCTTGCCCTTCTCCAGGGTCTCCGCGTACTTCTGCTCTTCCTGGTCGAGGATCTCCTTGATGGTGACAAAGCGCTCCTGCCAGTCAGAATAGTCCAGCCGCTGGATCTGCATCTCCACCAATTCCGCCAGTGGCAGAGACAATTCCAGCTCTTTCATCAGGCGCAGAGTGCGGCGGATGACCAGCCTTGCCAGGTAGCCTGCTTTGACATTGGAGGGGATGATGCCGTCTCCAAACATGTAAGCCAGGCAACGGGTATGGTCCACCACGGCATAGATGCGCTCCATGGGCTCGATGGTCTTCTCCAGCTTCTCGGGCGAGATGCCGATGCTGCCCGCAATTTTCCTGCGCAGATCCTGCATGCTGTACTCGTCCAGATCCACCATTCCTGCAAGGCGGGCATTCTGGGCGAAGATCTCGGCATACTCAGGGTCTTGCAGGTTGTGCTCGACGCCCGCCAGGTCGGCCACCTTCCTGACCAGATCGGGAAAAATAGCATCGTAAATGGTAGGCGAGCCCTTGGAGGCCCAGACAAACCTCTCCAGACCGTAGCCGGTGTCCACGATGTAGTTGTTCATCTTCTCATAAGACTCGTCCTTGATCTGGATGGCCCCTCCTGGTGCAGTTTTAAGGTCCATGAAGACCAGCGTGGCAAGCTCCAGACCCCCGACCATGACCTCCACGCTCGGTCCCGCGTTCCCGCCGCCTGCCCAGGGATTCTCCTTGTAGGTCACAGCCAGCGGGTCCATGCCCAGACCGACCAGCAGCTCATCGCATAATTGGACCGTACGATCCTTCCAGTAGTACTCCTGGAAGGATCGTACGGT
>Ga0194053_10002395_pt1 | contig 11199 bp, 11 predicted proteins | sample SepL228m_MetaG_FD_161684 | JGI IMG/M metagenome (GOLD analysis project Ga0194053, IMG submission 161684) | Anoxic zone freshwater microbial communities from boreal shield lake in IISD Experimental Lakes Area, Ontario, Canada - Sep2016-L227-8m | ecosystem: Environmental > Aquatic > Freshwater >... | reverse complement strand
TGCTTGGCCGCCGGGTTGATTGCTGAGTCTTTATAGGAGATCGGAGGGATGGTCCGCCAAACATTTCCTGTGCGCAGGCTTTCGGCGGCCAAGCACCCAACGGCCACGCTTTGGCGCCCACCGACCGGATTTTCGGTGTCGAATGTTTTATTAAGAACGGATTTCAGCCAGCTTTTGATCATTCGGATATCGGAGCCACCATGGTTGCCATGCTCCAAATCAAACCGAACTGTCTCACGCTGCCCTCCATCTCGGTAAAGGACTTCGATTCGATCATCGGCCTGCCAGCCTTTGACTCGGTGCTGTGTCTCAAAGCTTTCCATGCGTCCCTTTGTCCCGATGAAAACATAGTTTCTGTGGTAGTCGGGTGTGAACTGGCACTGGCTGTAGGTGGCGATGGCGCCACTTTGGAGTTCCAGCATGACGATCTCATTATCCTCGATATCGATTTCCTGGCGGAAGGCGCATTGGCTACGCGGGTTATTTGGCTCTAGATTGGACTCGGGGCAGTCATCCTTGTCTGTGCATTGCGGGCAGATGAGGGAGTTCTCTCGGTCACCGCCATAGTAGGCGCGGTTGCCGAGGGCGACAAGTCGCTTGGTGTAAGAACCGGCAACATAGTGAAGAACATCAAAGTCGTGGGTTGCCTTTTGAAGGAGGAGGCTTTCGCTGCGGCTGCGAAGGGAGTGCCAGTCTTGAAAATAGAAATTGCCGCCCATCCCAACGAAATGCCTAATCCAGACCGTAGTGATTTTACCGAGCTTCCCGGATGCTGCGATTTCATGCATTTTCTGGTAGAGGGGATGAAATCGGAGGTTAAATCCGATTTGAAGGGACTGGCCGGTGTCACGCTGCGCTTGGAGCATCGCATCGCAGTCCGCCAGGTCGATGGCCATCGGTTTTTCGCAAAGAACTGGCTTGCCGGATTTTAAGGCGTCGCAAGCATCCTGGCGATGGCAATGATCAGGCGACGCGATGATGATTCCGTCGAGCGTGGAATCGCTTAATAAGTCCGCACGAGAGACGAACGGGATCGAAAAGTCTGCAAAAGGTTGCTGGAACTGCTTAGCGAATTCGGGGTTCGCATCGTAGGCTCCAACGACGGTGCCGATGTTGGAAACTTTTACTTGGTAAGCGAGAGATGTTCCCCGCCCGCCGGCACCGATTAATCCAATTCTCAGTTGTGACATAGACTGGCTATCTCGCACTAATGCACCGCATAGAGTCAAGTCGAAAGTTACCCTTTTCTCACATATCTTACCTAATAAGAAAACGGCTTAGGAATCGAACGGTACACAAATGCCGCGAATGCTGCGAATATTGCCTAAAAGAGCCTCACTGACCCGAATGGCACGAAATTAAGGGCGTTTTGGGATGCTGCCTATTCCTCGACGGCGTATTGTCCGCGGTGCAGCATCCGGTCCATGTTGAAATCCTCTTTGTAGGTCAGAAGTGAGACCGTCACATAGACGATGAGCGACGAAAGCATGGCGCCGAAAAAGATCACCTGCCCATTGATCGGACACTTCTCCGCATGTGCCAGCAGATAAGCCTGCATCGGCTGTGCGACACCCCAGCCTCTCAGCAAGGCGATGGCTCCCGCATCCATGCTCTGCCAGACCTGTTGAACCACAAGGCCTCCGACGGCGAGGACCGAGCCCGTGATCATGCCCGCCCACGCTGCCGCAGTGGTCCCCTCGAAAAGCTCCGGCTGTAGCGGATCTCAAAAAACTGTGCCAGCGTCATCGCCCGGGTCTCGCGATAACGGTAAACGGCAAACCCCGTCAGTGTGATGACCAGTCCGACGGGCACGCTCAACATCCCCCACCAACTCATGGCAAAGCCTACCTTGTAGGTGTCTTCAAAAATTGCCACGGCGCTGACCGCTCCCATGGCGGCCTCTCCTGCGGCGGTCGCAAGCAGGTAGCGCCCCCCGCACCGGCTGGCGCTCATGAAATCCGCCACGCTCTTCATGTAGCGGCGGGTGTGCCAAGACACGAGGAGCACCACGGTGAAGGGGATCAGGATAACGGCATAATCAATCCAATGGAGGGTCATTACTTTGCTTTCTAGTCGCGGAGGTGAAGCCTCGGGTATTCATCCACAAGGTGGTAGTTGGGTTCCGAGAGGGGCGATGCGGCGGAGAGCTCTGGCCCCGTTCCCTTCGTGCGGTAACGGGAATAGTCGTACCGCGATAAATGGATGGTCCACCGTGCATGTGGATCTTTCGACGGGCCGTAGCGGTCGAGTTTCCCAAGTGGAATGGTCACCACGGCGGTCCAGCCCTGGTCCCGATCCCGCCAATTATTGACCGTCCCCTGCATCCGCGTCGCGACCCGAATGAAGCGAGGCTTCACATGGGGCTGGGTTCCGGCAAGTCCGAGTCGTCCGCGTCCGGGCCACCAGTAGCTGGAGATCCGTCCCTTGGGCGTCACGTGAAATTCCCAATACCAAGTGTCGTCCACGGGCTTGAGGAAGATCTCTCCAACATCGCTGAGCGTGCAAAGCTCCTGGTCGTCTTCCTTCGAAAAAGATCCACCACGTCGGCATCGTCGAACGCGAAGGCAACGTAGAGGTTTTTATCGTCGTGCAGCAGCCGGACCGAGCCCTTCCCCTCCAGCTTCCCGATCCGCTTGCGCTGCGCCGGGTTTGCAGCGAGCTGAAAGGGAACAGGCTTCGCCTTCGCCCAGACGGCATTGTCCAGGCTCCCATCCACGACCACCGGTCCGGTAGCGCGAGCCACCTCGATCTGGGAAGAGGCATGCACCAACGGTCCCTGTTGCGAGGTCTGGCAGCCTGTGACTGAAAGCACAGCAAAAGACGACAGAATAAGGACAACACGAGAAAGGGCGAGGGATAACAATGGGGGCCGACGCCGACAGAACGGAGGTTTCACGCTGAAAAAAAAAGAACGGTTTTTCGATCATTTTGAAAACAGCAGAGGTTAGGCCTTCGGTTTTGCGTCGGCCGCTCTCGCCCACCGCCACGGATCGAGGATGGCGTCAGGGAGAGAAGGAACGCTCGCGATCATCGCCCGCATGAGGTCCGGAGGGAGAGGCCCCTTCGCGAAAAGCGCGAGGTTATCCCTCATCTGGTCCAGCGACTCGACCCCGACGAGAATCGAGGTTAGGTCCCCGAGGCCGAGGACGTGGCGCAACGCGAGTTCCGCGAGCGGGATCCCGGCCTCCCGGGCGAGTTCCGCGAGTCGGCGACGCGGCGAGATGACCTCGCTAAGATCCCCGGGCGTTTTCTCGTCGGGAAGGAAGACCAGCCCTTGAAGATAGACGCTACGGGCGAATACGGCCAGCCCGCGAGTGCTGGCTGCGCCCGCGATCTCGGTGCCTGTGAACCGGCGGTCAAGAACGCTAGCGGGAAATTGGACGGCCTCGGCGAGCCCGGAACCGATGATCTCTCGCGTGGCGGCGGGCGTGGCTGTGGAGCAACCGATGCGCTCTACGAGGCCGCGCTCGCGGAGTTTCAGCAGGGAATCCGCATGCCGGAAATCCCGTTCGCGGTGGAAGAGGCAGAAAGGGAGGTGATCGAGCCGGAGATGGCGCAGCGAGTTTTTCACCGACTCCTCGACGGCCGCGCCCGCTTGAGCGGGGGAAAGGTCGGCGGCGAGCGGGGAAACCTTGGTCACGACGCAGACGCACCCGGCGGCACCAAGCTCGGCCAGCGCACGGCCGAGGACGGACTCGCTTTCGCCGTAGCCCGCGGCGGTGTCGAGGCAGGTCACCCCTCCCTCAATGGCGCAGGCGAGGATGTCGCGGGCGGTTTTATAGGAGGGTTGCCCTTCGCAGTTGGCCACGCCGTAGGGCAGGCCAAACTGCACGGTCCCCAGCACGAGCCGGGAGAGCTCTCTCGTAGGTGTTCCGGGTTTGCAGGTTTCAGATCGCATCGCGATTCAGATAAATCGGGCAAGGTTTCCGCCGGGATGCGCGATGCCACGCGCCCCGAGGATATGGTCAGCCAGAAACCGAAGCATCCAAACCTCCCATGCACAGATACTTGATCACCAGGTAGTCATCCATCCCGTATTTGGAACCTTCCCGCCCGAGCCCGGATTGCTTGACGCCGCCAAATGGCGCGACCTCGTTGGAGATTAGGCCGGTATTGATGCCGACCATCCCGCTCTCCAGACCTTCCGCCACGCGCCAGATGCGGCCGATGTCGCGCGAGTAGAAATAGCTGGCGAGCCCGAACTCGGTATCGTTGGCCAGCCCGATCGCTTCGGCATCGGTCTTGAAGCGGAACAGCGGGGCCAGCGGCCCGAAGGTTTCCTCGCGCGCGACCATCATGTCGGGGCTGGCGTCGGCGATCACGGTCGGCTCGAAAAACCCACGCCCGAGCGTGTGGCGCTTGCCGCCGGTGAGCAGTCGGCCTCCTTTGGCGAGAGCGTCGGCGACGTGCTGCTCAACTTTTTGGATGGCGCTCTCGTCGATCAGCGGCCCTTGCGTGACTCCGGGATCTGCGCCGTTGCCGACCACGAGTTTTTCGACCGCGTCCACCAGCTTCTTCGCGAACGCGTCGTAAACGCCATCCTGCACATACAGCCGGTTGGCGCACACGCATGTCTGGCCGGCATTGCGGTATTTGGAAATGATCGCACCCTCGACCGCGGCATCCAGATCCGCGTCGTCGAACACAATGAACGGCGCGTTACCGCCCAGCTCAAGTGAGAGCTTCTTGATCGTCTGAGCGCATTGCCCCATCAGCACGCGCCCCACCTCGGTCGAGCCGGTGAAGGTGAGCTTGCGAACGGTCGGGTTGGATGTCATCTCGCCGCCGATGTCGCGCGACGTTCCGGTCAAAACGCTGAATACGCCGGGCGGCACCCCCGCGCGTTCGGCCAGGGCCGCCAACGCCAGGGCCGAGTAGGGCGTGGCCAGCGCCGGTTTCAAAACCATCGGGCATCCGGCAGCCAGCGCGGGGCCTGCCTTGCGGGCGATCATCGCCGCCGGGAAATTCCACGGAGTGATGGCCGCGCACACGCCGATGGGCTGCCGGATGACGACGATGCGCCGGTCCGGCCACGGCGACTGGAGCATGTCGCCATTGACGCGCTTGGCCTCTTCGGCAAACCATTCGATAAAGGAAGCGGCATAAGCGATCTCCCCCATGGCTTCCGTCAGCGGCTTGCCTTGCTCGACGGTCATGATCATGGCCAAATCTGCGGCGTTGGCCAGGATCAGATCGTTCCACCGGCGCAGGACCGCGCCGCGTTCCTTGCCGGTTTTGGCACGCCAGCCACGCCAGGCGACATCGGCCGCTGCGATCGCCCGCCGGGTTTCCTCCGCGCCCATTTTCGGCACGGTCCCGATCGCCTCGCCGGTTGCTGGATTGGTGACCTCACAGGTTTCCCCATTGTCCGCATCGCACCACTGGCCGTTCAGGTAAGCTTGCTGCCGCAGCAGTGAGGGGTCTTTCAGTTTCATGATAAGCGGAACTATTTCAGGTGGATGTTTTGCGGGCGGGGCGAACTGCCAATCACATGTCGTAACGGGTAGAATATCACGGCGGGTCGGCGACCCCGCCCTACCACCCAAAGGTAGGGATGGCTCGCCGAGCTGTCCGTTGATTCAATCTGTTTCGGTGTCAAAATGGCATCAGTAAGCGGCGCGATAGATTGCCAGCGCGTCATCGTAAGCCACATCGCGCGGGTTGTTGACCAGCAGGCGCTGCACCTTCATGGCGTCCTCGGCGAGCATCGGCAGCGCGGCCTCGGGCACGCGGGCCTCGCGCAAGGTCTGGGCATAGGGCATGGCGGCGACGCGGGCGCGGATCGCCTCGATAAAGGCCCCGGCCGCAAATTCGTCGCCGGACGAAGCCAGTTTCGGCAGCAGTGCACGCCCGAGTTCGGCGTAAAGGGCTTGCGCTGCCGGCAGGTTGAACTCCAGCACCTGGCCCAGCACGAGCGAATTCGTCAGGCCGTGCGGCAAATGGTAATGGCCGCCGAGCGGGTAGGCCAATGCATGCACCGCGCCGACCGGAGCGTTGGCAAAGGCCATACCGGCAAGCAGCGAACCCAGCAGCATGTTCTCGCGCACGGCAGGATCTTTGCCGTCGTCCACCGCCGCCGGCAGGTTGGCGTAGAGCAACTGCAGCGCTTTGACCGCCAGCGCGTCCGAAAGCGGGTTCTTTTTCAGGCGCGTCGTGAAAGCCTCGACCGCATGCACCATGGCATCGACCCCCGTCATCGCGGTGATGCCCGGCGGCAGGCCGAGGGTCAGGCGGCTGTCGAGGAGCGCGACGTCCGGATAGAGCAGCGGCGTGACGACGCCCTTCTTTTCGTGGTCGGGTGTTGTCAGAATGGCAATGGGGGTGACTTCGGAACCAGTGCCAGCCGTGGTCGGCACTTGAATGAGCGGTAACCGTGGCCCGCGGGCCAACCCGATGCCGTAAATGTCGGGCAGCGCCTGCGGGGTGCGCGCCAGCAGGGCGACGAGTTTCGCCGTGTCGAGAGAACTCCCTCCACCGAAACCAATCACGCCGTTGGCATCCGCCACGCGGGCCGCTTCGGCCGCCGCTTGCACGATGGCCTCGGGCGGATCGGCCAGGACTTCGGAAAATACCGTCACAGGAACATCGGCGGCATCCAGCGAGGCAAGGGCGCCCTCGACGAGCCCCGCTTTGACCAAGCCGGGGTCGGTGACGAGAAACAGTCTGGAGATGCCGAGACCTTTGGCGATGTCACCGAGATCGTCGGCTCCGCCCTGTCGGCAGATGATTTTTTGCGCGGTTTCAAATGTGAACATAGTAGTCGGCTGCATTGCGGATGCCGGGGGCGTTTCCTAAAGGCCTGTGTCCATGGCGGGTCAGTCGCGGAAAACGGCGGGAATGCCCACGGTTTCCATCGGGATCTTGACGACCACTTTCCTGACTTTTTCAGGCCCGCCGACAGCTATCGATGGCATGTGTCCATCCTGTGGAAACAGGATCATGAAATACTGTTCGTCCAACCGGAGCCAGTCTCCATCCCCTTCGCCGAGGCAATAGTCGTCGCCCTCATGATATTCCTCCATTTTGAGCTTGGAAATGTCCGCGTATCCCATCAGCTCCCGGCCGCGAATCATGAATTGAAGATCGATCATTTTCCGATGCGCTTCCCATTTTGCATGTTCCCGGAGTTTGGTTTCGTGCTCCTGCACCAGGGCGTAACTCCCGCCGGAATCCGGCAGGGCATACCTTCCTTTTTCGAGTGAGATCAGATCGGGACGGGTAAGAAATTCAAGGCCGGCGCGGACGCCGATCCCCAAGGCATGAAATTGTTTTGCGTGGCGAAGGTGGTCGATGATCATAAATATTTTACTTGGCGCTATATCCGCCATCTACAGGAATGTTCGTCCCTGTGATATAGGCCGAAGCGTCCGAGGCCAAAAAAACGACGATCCCCTTGAGATCTGCATCCCCCGCCATCCGTCCAAGAAATGTCCTCTCGCTATACTGGCGGACAAACGTCTCCGGCTGGTTGTTGAAGAACCCGCCGGGGCTGACGCAGTTGCACCGAACCCCGTGCGCCCCATAGTAGCTTCCGATGAAGCGGGTGAAATTAATCATCCCGCCTTTATGGAAGAAATAATCCGGATACCACCCGTTCATGTCGGTCCCCTTGTAGATCGCCGGGTCTGGGGCGACCATCCCCTGCATGGAGCCGATGTTGACGATCGAGCCCTGTTTTCGTTCGGCCATCAGATTGCCGAAGGCCCGCGTGATGAGAAAGAGCCCCGTGGCGTTGACCTGCATGCTTTCGGCAAAAGTGGCTCCGGCGTCCTCTCCCTGGTATCCGCTTTTCATCGGACGCAGAACGGCGTTATTGACGAGAATATCGAGGCCTCCGCAGCGCTTTTGAACTTCTGCGCGCAGCTCGTTGATGGAGGACGCATCCCCCTGATCAAGCTTGAGGGCCGTCACGTCTTGCCCCTGAGCCCGATGTTCTTCGGCCACCTTTTCCAGCGCGGCGACATCGCGCGAGGCGATGAGTGTGCGCGCACCGGCTTCCGCCAATGCGCCCACAATCTGACGGCCATACAGCCCCGCGCCACCGGTCATGAGGGCGGTTTTTCCTTTGAGTGAGAATTGACTCAGGATGTTCGGGGGATTATTCATAAGCCCCTTTGTTTTTTTCTCCCAACGTGTCGGTTTGGGCGGCGGGAACCTTTTCGCGGAATTGATTGAGCAACTCCCGGCATCCGTTGAAAAGATGGACCACGTCCGCGCCGATGCTGATGAATTGGTAGCCCATGGACACCAGGTCGCCGGCCTGGGCGGGACTGCCCACCGTGCCCGCGAATTTGCCGTGGGCGCGGCAGACCTCCGCCACCCGCTTCCGGGCGCTGGCAATTTCCGGATGATCCCATTGTCCCGGAGCACCGATCCCCTGGCTGAAATCTCCCGGTCCAAAAAACAGCATGTCGATGCCGGGCACCTGCGCGATCACCTCCAGCTCGGCGAGCGGCTCAGGATCCTCGATCTGCACCGCGACAAAGCGTTGATCGTTCGCCTGTTTCAGGTAATCCAAAAAATCCACCTGGCAATAGGCTCCATCCGCATTGCCGCCATCCACCGCTCTTCTGCCCACCGGGTGGAACCGGGTCATGCGCGCGACCGCCTTGGCGTCCTCGAGGCCCATGACATGCGGCACCATGATGCCCGAAGCATCGAGTTCCAGCGGCTTGATATGGTCGCTGTAGCTCCCCCGCGACACGCGCACCATCACATCGGCCCCATGCGCCTTGGCCGCCAGGATCTGCTTTTCCAAGTTCAGCCAGTCGTTGGGCACATGCTCCATGTCCAACCACATGCAATCGTATCCCGCCATCGCCATGATCTCCATGGCGCGGCTGGATTCCAGGTTGACCTTGGTGCAGGTAACGACTTCTCCCTTGCGCAGCTTCTTCAGCACGCGGCTTGCTGTCATGTTTCTCATAGCATGTCCTTCAGAAAGATTTCCTGCCCGTTCTGCTCCCGGCTGCGGATTCCGGCAATCACCAGCTTCATCAGTTCTATCGTCTCAGAAAACGGAAATGGCCTGCTCCCTGTTCGCAAATACTGGACGAACGCCTCGAGCTGGGCTTTGAAAGAAAAGAAGGAATCCGACAGCGAGGCGCTGGTGTGGCCGAGCGTTCCACAAAGCTGAAGGACGCCGAACGAACCATACATATCGCCAATGGCCACGACCACCACATCGGCCCCGCAACGGTGTTTCAAATGAACTATGTTGCGCTCCGGCGTGCCGGTATTGCGGACGGAAATAAAACCAGGGCCCAGAATCGGATAGACGGACTCGAGGGCATGGATGCCGTAGCGCTCCCAGCTTTTGGGGGTCGTGATGCTGGCGAAGCGGATCGCCCCCAAGTCGTGGGTGGAATGGCGGTAAGGCAGGAACTCCTTGCAGTATCGCATGCAACTCGATGAGATGATCGGCGCGCCGCCTTCCACCCAGTTCGCAAACGTCTTCAGGTCGGCTTCGTTGTCCACCAGCGGCTTGTCCACAAAGACCGGCAATCCCGCTTCCACGAACGGACGGCATCGCTCCACGTGCTCGTGCCCCTTGTCGGTGGCAATAATCACCGCGTCCACCTGGCCGATCACATCCTCGGGACGTTCAACGACATGGGGAATCAGCGAGGCCCGCGCCACCTTGGCCGCATCGGAGGGATCCTCTGCCCAGATATGCGTCACCCGCGCTCCTTGAATTTGCAGGGTCTCTTTCGGCTCCTTGTTCAGATAGGCGGGAATCCCCGCGAACGGGCATTTCGCCATCTCGCCGGGATCATATCCGTTGAAAATGGCGCTCCAGGAGTACGGATGCCCGTTGCCATCCACCATGCCCAGCATGGCCAGCCGGATGGGTTCAGATCGGACAAGCGGTTGCGCGGGCAATTCAGATGAGATGGCTGTCATTGGAGCATTTTCTTTCGCAAAGGGGAGATGGTTCACAATAAGGCGCGCCGGATATTTCACCGCGGGCTACAATTCTTTTTCTTCGAGCGGCACTTTGAAGCATTTCAACCGGCCTTGACCACGAGAAAGGGCTGGTTGTTTTATTTGACCACCAGCCTTGGCAGAATGCGTTTGGGGGAGGAGTGGTCATTGTCGGGGAACACAGGGCGTGTTTCTCCAGACCCGAGCTTGCGCCCGGATTCGTGCCGCCCCCCAATCCGTGCGTAAGAACGCCGGGCGCAGGAAGGGAGGCTCGACCAACGGTAGATAAAGGGAGGCAGCCCGCCCTCGGGCTGCTCAGCAAGGCGGCCGGGGGCGACCGCCCTCCATTCCTTTCGCTCACGCCCGGATTCGTGCCGCCGTATACATATTGACGATTCGATATGCGACATGTATGAGTCTCTCCATGTTAAAAAGAGCGTTACAGTCAACGATCGAGCGATTGGCGAAGTCGTTTCCAGTGGTTGCGGTGACGGGGCCGAGACAATCTGGCAAGACGACCCTGGTTCGGAAGATGTTCGCGGATCGGGCATACGTGAGTCTGGAAGATCCGTCCGAGCGGGCTTTTGCGCAGGAAGACCCCCAAGGCTTTTTGGCGCGGTTTTTGAAGGGGGCAGTAGTATCAGATCAAATCAAGGGATAATTTTGAAAAAGATTTGAGGGTGTTCGGAACGGTGCCGATTTGATGGGATCAAATTGGCTCCAGACTTTAGAAAGCTTGGAGCAAGCGCTCTTAGAACGAAAGGTGGAGGCGGAGCGAGGGCGGTGGCGGCACCGGGTTCTCTACGTGAGCAGAGATTCGTCCCCTTATCCTGGCGGACTGGTCTGACGCGCCCTCGACAACGGATGTCGGGGCAGAGTATCTTTGAGCCATGGTCCGACTCGCGCCGTGGTCGGCGCGGTCGGATCGGGGGCGACCGGTGTCTTGGCATACTGACCCAAGCCGTCGCGTGATGCGCGGCATCCTTGCCTGAGCCATCCGGTCGCCCCGTCTCCGGTTTTCATTTCCGCATGCGGTGTGCTCCGGAACCTTCCGGGTTGCGTGGGGAAAAAAGGTGTCTTTGCAAAAGCTTCATGGCCGCAGGGGAAGGTGGACGGCGCGCGATTCCATGACGAGGCGCCGCCAGAAGCCTAGTGTAGTGTCTCGTAAATAGCTTTACGATGTGCTTGCCTTCTTTTTTCCCCTCGGCTGAGTGCATCCGGGTTTGATTTCCTCCAGTTTCGCCCTTGCCCGATCAATCTTTTTCATAATGTCCT
>Ga0194053_10002392_pt1 | contig 11213 bp, 9 predicted proteins | sample SepL228m_MetaG_FD_161684 | JGI IMG/M metagenome (GOLD analysis project Ga0194053, IMG submission 161684) | Anoxic zone freshwater microbial communities from boreal shield lake in IISD Experimental Lakes Area, Ontario, Canada - Sep2016-L227-8m | ecosystem: Environmental > Aquatic > Freshwater >... | reverse complement strand
TAAAAAACTCATTCCCAACAAGCTGTTTTTTCCTAGCAGCTGATCTGCAATAAAAGCCACTTGTACATTTTCAACGGTTTCCCCGCCAACTCTCAGTTCCTGCAACAAGCCAATTTTTGCATCGGTTGTGCCATTGGCAGTTTGCATTTTATGGTGGGTAAATGTGCTGTTTGCAAGGCCTAATTTCGGGATCATCGATTCAGGTAATACCACCAAATCGGCACCGGTGTCGATAATCATATCCAGCGTTTGCCAGTTACCGCCAAGACCTGAAATGGCGACGGACACCATAAAATGATTACCTTGCAGAGTAGTGGGCAAAATAATACGCTCGACGTCCGTTTTTTGTTTTTTATTAACAATGACGATGTGCTCAATCTGGCCTTTGGCATTTCGACTGACAATGTGATTGTACGAAGCCAGGAGCTGTTCAAGTTGCTGTTCCAAACTGCCACGGGTAAAAACTTTTTCTTCATTCTGGATTTTTTCCAAACCAGTGACCTTAATAGCCATAAGGCTTTGCAGAGACTGGATTTGTTTATACAGATCGTCGGGATCTTCAGAACTTTGCGCCTGGACGTTTATAGAAATCAACGCCAAGGTAGAAATAACCAGTAAACACAATTGCTTACTGACCGTGGTGAGGTAGCCGATGGTTGTCATTCGTTTTTAACTTGTTCAGGTTATGGGTATTTGCTAACGTTAAAGCAGAACACAAAACAAATCGAAAAGCCAATTTTTATTTATGCCGGGTATGATCAACATTATGGTGTGTTTTTCTAACCGGATAGGCATTAACGGCCTATCAATACGACCGCCGCTCTGGCTCCAATCAGGTAATGACTCTGATCAACTAAAACGTGCAAGTTTTCGTCGTCCATAATAGCAAGCTCTCCCGGTAAACTGGTGTCTATAAACCGGCACCATTTTTGATTATTAAGGGTGGGGAGTTGAAATGTCGCTGTTTTCCAGTATGCATTGGCTATGAGAAAGATATCGGGAGAAACACTGCCAATATTGCGGCCAAAAATATGCGCGGCAATGCTGTGTGATTCAAAACTCCAGTCTGGTGAGTTCAGTTGATGGCCATGCCAATCAATGTGAAGGCCAAGACCTTCTTTAACGGTGAAACTGTCATTCCGCAATAACTCATGGGATTTTCTAAAAGCGATCAGTAAACGAAAAAAACGGTATAAGCTTTTGTTTTCATTCAAGCCTTGCCAGTTTAACCAACTGATGCCATTATCTTGGCAGTATGAGTTGTTATTGCCCTGTTGCGTCCTGCCTATTTCATCACCGGCCAAAATCATGGGCACACCGCGTGACATTAATAATAACGTGGCCAAGTTACGAACCTGACGTTCCCGCAACGCGTTAATAAGCGGGTCATCTGTTTCACCTTCTGTGCCACAATTCCAACTGAGATTGTTATTGTCGCCATCGCCATTGCCTTCGCCATTTGCCCGGTTATGTTTTTCGTTATAGCTCACCAAGTCGTGTAATGTGAAACCGTCATGACTGGTGACAAAATTGACGCCGTGGCCGGGATCCCGCCCAAATTGATAGAGTTCGGAGCTTCCCGAGATGCGGTTGGCCAGTCTTCCCACCATGCCCGGATCACCCTTGACAAAGCGCCTGACATCATCTCGAAAATGACCGTTCCATTCCGCCCATCTGCCCCAGTTTGGAAAACTGCCAACCTGGTATAGCCCCGCTGCATCCCAAGCTTCCGCTATTAACTTGGTACTGGCAAGAACGGGGTCACCGGCAATTTGTTCCAATAATGGCGGGCTATCCAAGACGTTGCCTTTTTGATCACGACCCAGTATAGAGGCCAAGTCAAAACGAAAACCATCGACATGCATTTCCATAACCCAGTAACGCAAGCTGTCCATAATAAAGTTTCGTACATAAGGCTGATTGCAGTTTATGGTATTACCGCAACCTGAAAAATTCATGTAACTGCCATCTTCAGAGAGCATGTAGTAAGTGCTGTTATCGATACCTTTTAAAGAATAAGTGGGCCCCCGGTGATCGCCTTCGCCGCTGTGGTTGTAGACTACATCCAGGATGACTTCAATCCCGGCTGCATGCAGCGCTTTGACCATATCTTTAAATTCCTTGATCTCATTCCCCGGTAATTGACCGCTCGCATAACCTGACTTAATGGCAAAAAAGGATAAGGGATGATAACCCCATAAATTGCGCAGCACTGAACCCGACTCCGGATTAGACCGGTCGTTATCCAGTTCATCGAATTCAGTGATGGGCAACAACTCGACAGCAGTGATGCCCAGTTCAAGCAAATAAGGTATTTTCTCGATGATGCCACGGAAAGTGCCCGGATTATTTACGTTTGAAGAATTATCCTGGGTAAAACTGCGTACATGTAATTCATAAATGATCGAATCCGCAAGGGGCCGATTAATGGGTTGATCAAATTCCCAATCGTATTCCGTGTTAACTAAAATAGCGCGGCGAAATGGCGTATTGGGGTATTGGGGATCCGCCCAGGTAATTCGCCCGTTTAAAGCAATCGCGTAAGGGTCAGCCAAAAGCAAATTAGGATTGTATCGATGCGGAAGGTTTTTGGGGCCGTCAATCTTATAGGCGTATTCGATACCCGGATTCAAGCCGGCAACAAACACATGCCATATATCGCCGGTGCGGTTAATTTTGTTATCCAGTGGAAAAGCCACTACCTCATCGTCGTCACCGGGGAGAAAAAACACCAGAATAACTTCTGTGGCATTACGTGCGTAAATCGAAAAATTAATGCCGCCCCGCTCAACAGTGGCACCTAAAGGCAAAGCATGGCCTCGTTGAATACTAAAATCGTCCGTAATTAAAGAGAGAAACTCCGCTGTTGATTTCGACGCCATAAATAATTCCTTTGTGATGACTGGATATTTTCAGATCCTGCTTGGGTACGTTTGAAACGGTGCGGGCAAAGCTTGTTAATAACTATAAATTATGAGGGTATCTTGAGTTTCGTGAAACCTGATTACTTTATAAATAAGCCTTCGGTTTCGCATTGAATAGCGGGAGGCTTGCAAACCCCGACCGGCATCGGAGTAAAGATTTACGGCAAGCAAAAAAGCAGGGTTGCTTTACCAAAAATAAGAATATATCTTATATCCAACTCGTAAGAAAATAACTTGGAGGAAAAATGCCACAAGTACGAACTCAAACAGTTAGGCTCGGCGAACATTGGAACAACCTGATAGACTCCCTACTGAAAAGTGGACGCTATGCCAGCGTAAACGAAATTATGCACGATTCTTTACGCTTATTGGAAGAAAGGGAAGCAAACACGAAGCTGCAAGCGTTACGCGCAGCACTTATTGAAGGCGAAGAAAGTGGTGATGATGGCGAATTAAACATGGAAACAATCAAGCAGCAAGCAAAAAAAGAAGCCCGATTGATCTAAAAATGCGCAAAACTCACGCCCAAGCACTCGCTAAACAAGACCTGAAAAATATTTGGCTTTATACGTTCAAAAACTGGGGTGAAAAACAGGCGGATTGCTATTTTGATGAATTAAATGCCGCTATTGCTTTTATCGCTGAAAACCCGGAAATTGGTTTTTCCTGTGATTATATTCGGGAAGGATACAGGCAATATCACATTAATCGCCATTTTGTTTTTTATCGCATTACAGCCACCAAAATCCATATTGTGCGGGTGCTTCATGACAGCATGGATTTTAAAGCGCATTTTAAAAACCCTCTTTCTTGCGGCTATCCTTTCCCATCGACCTTGGAAAAATGATAATTTTTGCCTCCAAAGCCGGACGGGGTATATTACTCCGATTGCAGTAAGCAAGTAGCCTCGATGTAACATAGTGGAATCGAGGATAATCGAAACCTAATTCCTCGATTTCGTTTTACTTCATCGAGGCTACTTGCTAATAATGATGCCATAAAAACGGCATATTTCAGGCATTTTCTTTTCCCGTCAATATGTTTAAGATGATTGGTATTTTAGCGTGTTTCACGTTGATAAAACAATTTCCCCTTTAATAGTTGGTATTTGCTGTAGTCAGTTACAACGCTTCGATCAAGGTTTAAAACCCGACCGGCTTAGAAGTAACGCTTAAAAATTTGCTTAAATGAAAAGAGGGGTTAGGCTAGACTAATGAAACTAATCTAAAAATGGATTGGCTCAACGGAGGCGACATGAATCAACTATTTGCAAAAATGGTTAGCTTGTTAAAAAGTGATCAACAGGCAGAAAATCCAAGCATTCTTTCTGAGAACGGTATTAGCACGGCAGCCGTTCCTGGAGTTGAAGAACCTGAACAGCTTCATCAAGGCAGAAGACGTTTAAAGGAAAGTTACACGAGTCATTGGGATTTGGATTATCTGCCCAGAAAAGAAGTCGATAAGCTATTAGCTGAAATTCAAAATCGCAATGGCAGTTAAAAGAGACGGGAGTTAATTTCGCCACCTTGGAGGTCAGGCTTTGCCTGACAGTCAGGCAAAGCCTGACCTCGTGTGCCCAGCATGGGCTAAAACTTGTTATCTGAAAGGAGATAATATCTTGCGCAAATACGCCGAGGCAGTGGGATGTGATCTCGAAATTAAATTAGCCCGTAGGGTGGTTTCGCGCTAACAAACCACCCTGCTCAGAATATCAGTTTTTGATTTAGCAGATAAGAATATAATTTTGCAAGACCTGACCCCTATTGTGTGACCCCTATTGTGCAAGAATTAAAGTGAATAATTACAATATGTTAGAGTGATAAAATAACTTGTGAAAAATAAATTATCTTATTAATCAATGTCTTATTTTACAGCGCAAATGGCTCTATTTGTGTGCCCCCTATTTGTGCCTATTTGCGCCCGGCCTGCCGAGTTGCGGATTAAAATCTAACCATTCATTATCTATGCCTGTAAAAATATGTCTATGCCATCCAAATCCTAGTTTAATCATTTCTTCAAAAGCTTCATCTTTACTATACCCATCATGAATAACACGAAACATGGCGATTATTAAGCCGGTACGATCTTGTCCGTGTGTGCAATGAACAAAGATCGGCCATTTGCTCTCATCCATGAGAGCATTGATTGCTTTTCGGATATTGTCTTTATCTGGTTTGTTTCCCCATTCTGAGAAAGATTGAGGAGGTAATCGGGCTTCTATTACAGTCATTCCTAATCTTTTCGCTTCTTCATCGGATTCATCTGGAGTTTCTGGATTTAATTTTACAACTGTTATTATCTTTTTAATATTTTTTAGATATGACCATCCATCAGGTGAGTTTGGTTGTCCACCACGATAAACTCCCCCGGAATTGACAATCGCAAAATTTGGAATACCAATTCTTTCTTCTGTAGATTTATATTCTAATGTAGCACAACCACTCTCGAAAAATATGATAAGTATAAGCAGTATAAGTAAATTACTGGATGAATAATGTGGATAGTAATTGTAAGTCATTTTTGTATTCCTTCTTTCTAATTGCTAGTAAATCAAAGATCGGTAGCTAAATGTGGTTACTCATTTGGCAGGATAAATTCAAGCCGGTTCTGCCTAACGAATGAGTTAAAGGTCAAGTCAGTACAGTGAAACTAAGTGATGAACTGTTGTCATTCTGGCTTATACCTTTGAACGAAATGTTGAACGACATACCTTAACATCTGGAATAGCAAGTAGCCTCGATGAAACGAAGTGGAATCGAGGATAATCGAAATGGTTCCTCGATTCCGTTCCAATTCATCGAGTCTACTTTGCTATCCATCTTAGCGCGTAGGGTGTATAAGCGAAGCGTCATACACCGAATTAGGGTTTCATCACCCGCCTTAAATGTTTAACGTTGCGCCATTTCACAACTCAGCAAGTAGCCTCAATGCAACGAAGTGGAATCGAGGATAATCGAAATGATTCCTCGATTCCGTTTTACTTCATCGAGGCTACTTTGCTTAACCTCTACCCAGCCGCTTTTCAGTTTCAAGTACCAGTTGGGTAGTTTGCAACACGGTATCGGGATTCAAACTCATGGAGCCTATGCCGATTTCCACCAAAAACTCTGCCATTTCTGGATAATCGGACGGCGCTTGTCCGCACAAGCCGCAATGTTTGCCGTTGCGTTTTGAGCCTTCTACGGCCAGCCGGATCATTTCTTTAACGCCGGGGTCGCGTTCATCAAAATCTTCGGCGACGATGGCGGAATCCCGGTCTACGCCTAATGTCAGTTGGGTGAGGTCATTGGAGCCGATGGAAAAGCCGTCAAAATGTTCGGAGAAGGCATCAATCGAGATGACGTTATTGGGAATCTCGCACATCACATAGATTTCCAGGCCGTTTTCGCCACGGGTTAAACCGAGTTGAGCCATGTAATCGAGCACCTTTTTGGCTTCCTGGACACGGCGGCAAAACGGAATCATCAGGATGACATTGGTCAGGCCCATGTCATCGCGCACCCGTTTCATGGCGGCGCATTCCAGTGCGAAACCTTCCGCGTAGGCGGGATGGGTGTAACGTGACGCGCCGCGAAAACCGATCATCGGGTTGGGTTCATCAAACTCAAACCAGCGTCCGCCCAATAAGGTGGCGTATTCGTTGGTTTTAAAATCAGACATCCGCACGACGACAGGTTTTGGATAAAAGGCGGCGGCAATCGTGCCCACGCCTTCCGACAGGCGTTGGATAAAGAAGTCTTCGGGTTTTTTATGGTGGCGTGTCAAGTCGTTAAGCTGTTCCCGTTCGTTGGTGTCTTGAACACGCTCGGGGTGTATCAAGGCCATTGGGTGCGCTTTGATGTATTCGGTAATAATAAATTCCATACGCGCCAAACCCACGCCATCATTGGGCAGAAAGCTGGTTTTAAACGCCAGCTCCGGATTGCCAAGATTGAGCATGATTTTGGTTTTGGGGCGCTTCAGGCCGGACAGGTCGGTGGATTGTATTTCAAAATCAAGAATGCCGTCATAGACTTTGCCATTATCGCCTTCCGCGCAGGAGACCGTAACCGGCGAATTATTTTTGATGGTGGTTGTGGCATTATCGCAACCGACTACCGCAGGAACGCCCAATTCCCGCGAGATGATGGCGGCATGGCAGGTACGTCCGCCCCGATTGGTGACGATCGCCGAAGCAATTTTCATCACCGGTTCCCAGTCCGGCGTAGTGATATCGGCGACCAGTACATCGCCCGCTTTAAAATTACCCAGTTGGCCGACATTCTCAATAATGCGGGCGTTACCGGTGGCAATTTTACTGCCGACCGAATGCCCGGTAACTATGGGCGTAGCTTGGCTTTTAAGTACATATTGCTCCAACACCATCCCGCTCAATTGGGATACGACGGTTTCCGGCCGTGCCTGAACAATATACAAAATGCCGTCAAGGCCGTCTTTTGCCCATTCCATATCCATCGGTTTGGCCTGGCCAGCTTTGGCGCTGTAATGCTTTTCTATTTTAATGGCGTAGTCGGCCAAGGTTAAAACATCCTGATCGGTCAGGCAAAAATGGTTACGTTCGGTAGCGGAAGTAACGATGTTACGTGTTGGCTCACGCGTGCGACCATCGCTATAAATCATTTTTATTTTTTTGGAGCCCAAGGTGCGTTTTAATACGGCACGATGTCCCTGCTCAAAGGTCGGCTTGTGGACATAAAATTCGTCCGGATCCACCGCGCCCTGTACGACATTTTCACCCAGACCATACGCGCCGGTAATAAAAACCACATCGCTAAAACCGGATTCCGTATCCAGAGAAAACATGACGCCGCTGGCATTCAGATCAGAACGCACCATTTTCATGATGCCTATTGATAAGGCCAGTTTGAAATGATCAAAACCCTGATCGACGCGGTAATGGATGGCCCGGTCAGTAAAAAGACTTGCAAAACAGCGTTTACAGGCTTCCAGCAAAGCCAGTTCGCCGCGTATATTGAGAAAAGTGTCTTGTTGTCCGGCAAAGCTGGCGGTGGGTAAATCTTCGGCAGTGGCGGAACTGCGTACCGCCACGCTCATAGTGTCACCGTATTGAAGATGCAGTTGCGCGTAGGCTTTTAGTATCTGGTCTTCAAGGTCAGCGGGGAAGGGTGCCGCGTAGATAATCTCGCGGGCTTTAAGCGCACGTCTGGCAAGATCAGCGACATCTTCAGGATTTAAGTTATCCAGCGCCTGATGCAGGAGTTGCCAGGCTCCTGCTTGTTCCAGTAAATAACGGTAGGCTTCTGCGGTCACGGCAAAACCGTTGGGTATTTGAATGCCTTGGGGGGTTAATTCACGGTACATTTCACCCAACGAGGCATTTTTGCCGCCGACCAGCGGCACATCGTCTATCGTTAATTCATTAAACCAACGGATATAATTTGCTTGTGTAGACATTGTATTTTCCTTAAGGGAGTTCCTCGTGTGTATTTATACGCTCCACGGTTACACTGGCTTGCGGAAAACTCAAAGGGTGGTTTTTATCAAAAATCCGCTGCGGTGCTTGCGTGCATTATTGGATCAGGTTTTTAAAGTGAGGGGATAAAAGGCGAATCATATACAGTTCTGTAAACGGGGGCAAGGAGCAAATCAGTATTTAAGGTGCGTATTGAGGGATGTTGGCTAACAGCCGTTTTAATTATCGACAATACTGGCGCTGGTTGACGTATAATCCCCCTGAATTTTAAAGGCCATTGGTAACAGGCTGTTAATAGTTTTTATTCACCACAAAGCCTGTCCTGAGCGAAGTCGAAGGGATACGAAGGACAGGCTTCGTGGTGATGATCTTTTAAGATTTATTGATTAAGTAAATCATCACTCTTTCGATTTTAAAGATAAAACCCGTGCTTATTTCTGATAAACAAAAAAAAATCCTTACCCTGTTAGCGGATGGTGAATTTCATTCCGGAACTGAATTAGCCGAGGCGCTGGGTGTGAGTCGATCGGCTATCTGTAAACAGTTAAGCGGATTGACGGCCTTGGGTTTACACCATTCAGCAGTCAGCGGTAAAGGCTATCGACTGGACAAACCGTTGGAGTTATTGGCATACTCCAAGATCAATGCCTTCCTTACCGAGCAGAACAAGGCACACATTTCAACGCTGGAAATTCATGACAGCCTTGATTCCACCAACAGTTATCTCATGGCGCATTCCCGTAATAATGCCGCGTCCGGTTTTGTTTGTTTTGCCGAGCATCAAACAGCGGGCAAAGGCAGGCGAGGACGGCAATGGGTTTCACCTTACGGCAGCAATATCTATGTATCAATACTCTGGCGTTTTCAACAAGGCGGCATTGCCAGCACGGCAGGATTGAGTCTGGCGATTGGCGTCGCGGTTATCAGGGCGTTAAAACAGCATTATATCAATGACGTGGGCTTAAAGTGGCCTAACGATATTTACAGTCAGGGTAAAAAATTAGGCGGCATACTCATCGAAGTGTCAGGTGAAGCCGATGGCCCTTGTGCCGCCGTTATTGGCTTGGGATTAAACCTTTTTTTACCTGAAAGACAGGCGCAAACCATCACGCAGGCCTGGACTGATCTGACCAAAATCAGCGGCGAAAATCTGGTGCTTAGAAATCAACTGGCGGGAACCGTTTTAAATCAGATCATTGCCATAGTTAACGGCTTTGAAACGGTTGGTATTAAAGCTTATCTTGATGAATGGCGCAGTTACGATTGTCTAAAAGCCAAATTGGCAACGCTGTTTATTGGCCAGCAACAGATTGAAGGCCGCGTCGAAGGCATTGATGATAATGGCCTGTTACTGATTAAAAAACCGGATGGCACGGTTCAGGCCTTTGCTTCGGGTGAAGTGAGTTTTAACGCGGCAACACGATGAATTTATTGATTGATAGCGGTAATACCCGACTCAAATGGGCACTTGTGCAAGAGGACGGAGTGATTGCCAGTCATGCAATGGTTAATCAACTGATTACCCGGCAACATCTGCTTGAAACGTGGAAACCGCTAACGTCACCCAAGCGCCTTGCCATTGCCTGCGTTAGTTCAACACCCTTGTTGGAACTGGTATTGGCGGTAGTTGTTGAACTGTGGCCGACTCTTGAAATTATTCAGGTAACGGCTCAAGCTCATGCCTTTGGTGTTGTTAACGCTTATCAACACCCTGAAAAATTGGGTGTTGATCGTTGGTTGGCGATGGTCGCGGTACGTAACCTTTATAAAAATCCAGCCTGTATTGTTGATTGCGGCACAGCCATCACAGTTGATTTGCTTGATGCCGATGGTAACCATCAAGGCGGCCTGATTAGCCCCGGCTTAACACTGATGAAACAATCTCTGGCAACCGGGACTGCGGCGCTGCCATTTAATGAAACAAACCATAGGGTTGGTCCTGCCACTTTTACCGAGGCCGCCATTTATAGCGGCACCTTGGTTGCCGCTGTCGGCTTGATTGAGCAGGTGTTAAGCAAACAACCCAATGCAATGTCTTTAATTTTAACCGGTGGCGATGCCGAAATTATCGCGGCACAGCTTAATAACGAGTCGATTATTGATCGTGAATTAGTGCTGCGAGGCTTGGCTGTGGTTATGGCAGTTTGATGGTAAACACTGTTTTTGTAGCCAGTCGCCTGGAAGGCGTTTATGGGGCAGATGGGGATTTATAAGATCAAAGCTCACTGGATATCAAGAAAAAATGTAGAATGGACGGCGAATAATAGAATATGATGCTTTGCTGGATTGATCAAGTCATGGGTTTTTTATCACTGATGTTCACAAAGCCCGGTCGTTCAATCCGGGAATTTAAAGATGTGCGTAACTACTCAGCCTTTAAAAAATAGAACACGGATTTAACGGATAGACACGGATGAGGGAAGATTCTCAATCTTTGACTAAAAAAAAATCCGTTGAAATCCGTATAATCAGTGTCATCCGTGTTCTATTGATTGAAGCCAATATCTACCGGGTAGTTACCGTTGTGCTTGATTTTTTTAAAGGGTCATCCGTAACGCTATAAAATATAAGTTTCGTGATTGGATGCCATAGGGTTTTTAACCAGACATTGTCCAATTTTAAAAGATTATTTAACCAGGGTATAAGTCCACAATGTCTTTTCAATTAAGATGATTGACCGTCATTTCATTAGTAAATCCATCACTGCCAACATTATAAAACATGCTAATTAAACGACTTATTTTGATTTTAACATTACCTTCTTTTCTTGCCGGATGTTCTGAGTTTTTTGGTTCTCAACCTCCGGCACCGGTCTATGGAAACGGCTCAACGGTTTATAGTAAAACCCAGCCTGC
>Ga0194053_10002391_pt1 | contig 11213 bp, 6 predicted proteins | sample SepL228m_MetaG_FD_161684 | JGI IMG/M metagenome (GOLD analysis project Ga0194053, IMG submission 161684) | Anoxic zone freshwater microbial communities from boreal shield lake in IISD Experimental Lakes Area, Ontario, Canada - Sep2016-L227-8m | ecosystem: Environmental > Aquatic > Freshwater >... | reverse complement strand
CCCGGGCGCTCTCGTGTCTTGCCTGTTGAAACTCTCCCATTTTTCTGTCTTACATTTTTCTGTCTTGTTGGGCGGGCGCGCCCTTATCCGTGTAATCCGTGTAATCCGTGTAGTCCGTGTTTAGGCGCTGAAAGGCCCCCTGTCTTCCCGTCTTCCCGTCTTCCCTGTTCACAGGTTGTGACAGGGTGCAACCCTGTTGCCTCTGTTATCTCCTGTGAGTTCAGTTGAATCATGGGTTCCAGCTTTTTGAGCCATCAAAAAGTCAAAGCCTTGTTATCCTCGAAATCCGTGGTCCAACTGCTGTTTTTAGGTTTGATTCCCATGAAATCGCAGGCTTCGACCAATTCTGTCTTGCGCCCCCTGTCCTCGCTCCGAAAAATCTAAGATGCGCACTGAATTGCAACTGCTCCGAAAAAGGAGTTGCGCTTGAGAGCGGCTTATTTTACCATTAATCAACCGTTGGCAGGCGCATGGCCAATGAGGAATGACGAATGAAATTGCTCGATATTCCCAAAAGCGGCAGGTGCCGAGACCTTGTCTTCTATCGAATCGGCCAGGGCCAGTACGCCTGTCCGCATGTCATTCCCACCCATCGGCACACTGGCGCGACGGAGCGCGCGCGGGGTGGTTTGGGGGCCATGTCGAAGCGGTGGCGAATGCTGCCAGATGTCCGAAGCAAAACCATGCCAGAACCGACAGGCTTGTGATTGAACCACTCGTGAGAAAAGCAGTTCTGGTCGTTCTTGTCACCGCAGGCGCCTTGGTTCAGGGCCGGGCGCAAACCAATCGATACGTGGCGGGTGATTTTCACCAACACACGACTTACACTGACGGCAGGTACAGTTTCGGTTTCCAGATGTCCAGGAACAACCAGTTTGGCTTGGACTGGTGGGCCAACAGCGAGGGCGGCGGAGCTTTCAGCAGGTTTGGCCGCATCTCCGGCACCGGGGCTGATCCGCTCGGAACTAATGTCACGTGGGCCGGAGCAGGCATCACGCCGTTGGGCAATAACCTCTCTGGCGGCAATCTATGGCGCTGGCAGTCCATCCGCGACTATTCCTTCGCCGATGTCGTGACCGCCCGCACGAATTATCCAACCAAGACCATCATTCAGGGCTTCGAGTGGAACGTGCCGGGGGTCAAATTGAACGGGGCCGTTGTTTCTCAAGGCCACGAGCATTGCTTGATGGGGTCGATTGCCGGTGAATTCGGAGCGGCCCCCAACGCCAACGCAGTCGCTCAGTTTGAATACCAGTTCGACATGAACGACAACGACTCTTCGGCTGACAATGGCATGGGCTGGACCAAGAGTGTCAACGCCAACAATTCGGACGCCAAAATGCTTGAGGCAGCGGCCTGGCTCCAGAACAACTACCCCACGACAAGCTGGCTCGTGCCCGCGCATCCGGAACGCAAAGCCGCTTGGAACGGCGCCACCTTCCGCATGCTCAATGACATCGCACCCTCGGTGGCCTTCGGATTTGAATCGATGCCCGGCCACCAGAAATCTCCCAACCGCGGCGAATACGTCAGCACATCGGTCGGAGGCGGCACCTATGGCGGCTGCGGCATCTACGCGGCCAAAGTCGGCGGCCTGTGGGATTCACTTTTGGGCGAAGGCCGGCAGTATTGGCTCTTCGCCAACTCGGAATCGCAGGATGTTTCCACGAACGATTTCTACCCCGGTGAATACCAGAAGACCTACACGTGCGTCACCAACGGCCGCGACCCGCAAGCCATCGTGAATGGACTGCGCTCGGGCAACAGTTTCGTGGTCCAAGGCGACCTGATTGACGCTCTGGACTTCAAGGTGGCTGGCGCGTCCATGGGCAGCACCGTCCTAAGCCGCTCCAATGTCGTGACCGTCAGCATTCGGGTGCATGACCCGGTGGGCGCGAACAAAGGTCCGGCAGAACACAACACGCCCAGCCTCGACCACCTCGATGTTATCGCCGGTCGCTACGGTTGCGCCTTTCCTTCAAACGACGCTTCCTATAACTCGGAGAGCAACCTCACCACCCGCGTTGTCGCGCGCTTTGGTTCGGCGGGCACCGTGACCGACTCCAAAGGCCTGTCCAGCATTTGGTGGACCGACCTGGGGGACGGCTGGAAGCAGATGAGCCTCGACTTCGATACCCGCGGCTTCAGAACCTATTTCCGACTGCGGGGCAGCAACTTGGGCCTCAATGTCAACGGCCAGACCGATGGCGTGGGCAACCCACTCCTCGACATCCCGGGTTCCAACAACATTACCAATGCCTTTGACGACCTCTGGTTCTATTCAAATCCCATCTTCGTGACCCTCTTCAGCACTGTTCCGACAGAACCCGCCAATGGCACCGTCGTGACCAATGGTTTTCCCACCCTCTCCTGGTGCCCCGTGGCCGGAGCCATCGGCTACACGGTTACGCTGACATTCCCTGGCGGCAACGTCGTGAACTACAACCTCGCTGGCACCAGTCTGCCGCTCTCGTTCCCCCTAACCAACGGCGCCTACCTCTGGACGGTCGTTCCTTACGACGACAATGGCAAGGGCCCAAGGTCTGCCGCCGCCACGTTTTTCTTGCAGCGGACAATCCCGACCGGGGCCTGGAAGTTCGGGGTCATCGGCGATTCCCAGTGGACTGAGAACGATGACGGTAAGAACCCCAATACCGTGTCCGCCAATATCATCAAGCAGGTGGACAGCCAGTTCATTGCCGCGGGCGTCAAGTTCGTGGTTGCCGTCGGCGACATGGTGGACATGGGCGGCCAGGTCAACGACTACACCCGCGCTCTCTACGCCCAGGACCTGTACAACGCGGGCATCGGCTTTTATCCCACGCGCGGCAACCACGAAGCGGCGGATAACGGTTCTTCCTACAGGGGTTCCGGCGGGGATTTCCGCCATGCCTATCCGCAGATCGTGCCCGGCCCCCTGGCCAGCCTGAACAATAATACGCCCGCCGACATCACAACGGCGCTGATTCCCGGCGCGGACCTGATCGCTAATCCGCCGGGAGCGGCGACCGGCTCTCCTTTTTCGGTGGGCGTCAACTTCTCCGGCCCGACGGTCGCCAACCTGGCCAACGACAGCGTCTCCTACGCCTTCGACTACAACAACGCGACCTTCCTGTTGCTGGATCAGTTCCAATCGCCCGATTACTGCATGAGCCACATTCCGGAGCAGCAGGCGTGGATCGACAGCGCGCTCTCTGTCCGGCCCATTCGGACGCACGCGTTTGTCTTCACCCACAAGAACCTCCTGGGTGGAGGACACAAAGACAACCTGTTCGGCTGTCCGGTGGACTTTGACACCGATCCTGGCGACTGCTATGGCGTAAACTTTGCCGTGCTCTCCCCTTACGACCAGGCTGCTATGGTCGCCAAGACCAATGTCGAAAACGTCTTCCTCGCCTCGATGCAGTCCAACAACGTCAAATACGTGATCTCCGGTCACGACCATCAGCATTACAACTCCATCGTTACCAGTCCAGATCAGCGGAGCAAAGTTCATCAACTCATCACTACGTCCGCCAGCTCGAAGTTCTACGACCCCGAGCCTCCCTTTTCACCCAACGACCTGCCGATCGAGCAGGAGTTGTACCGTATCGGTTACGACATCTTCACCGTGGACGGTCCGCGGGTGACGATTGACCATTATGCCGATACCACGGCCAACAACTATTACGGCCCTTTCAACTTCGTCAAACGTTGCACGACGGGTTATAGCTTGAACGGCCAGGAGTTCGTCGTGGCGAAAGGCGCGACCTACACCATCGTTGCCGATAGCACAGCCAAAGCTGTCGCCAATGGCGAGAGCGGCTATCTCGGCACCGCCACGCGCATCCTCGGCGGCACCAGCACCGCCACCAACTACTACTGCGGCAGGCCGCAGACCAGGGCCGTCAATACCGGCTGGACGCCGGCTCAACCAGGCAACTTCAGCGACACCTTGACGCTGTGGGGTCTCGCTGACATCGGCGCCTCTCAGAGCGACACCATCGTCGTTTCGATGACTTACAAGTCACCCAGTGTCACGGATACGCAGATCAACAGCCGTTTGTTCTGTCTCGGCACCCCAAGTTCCAGCGGAGGCTGGGTCAGCGCGGTGGAAGCGAATATTGGCGGCGCCACGACCTTCGTGAACGGTCCTTGGTCCCCCGCTTATGGTCTCGGCAGCTACGGTGTGGACAAAGCAACGGGCATGGCTTGGGCTGTGGTCAATCACGCCAGCCAGTTCGCTGTAATCCAAATCCCGCCGATGGTAATCTCCGAACCCGATGCCAACGGCTATGTCCGGGTCACATGGCCGTCCAGCTTGCTGCCTGGCTATGTGCTCCAGTTCAATCCCGACCTCGGCACAACCAACTGGGTCGCGACACCCAACTGCGTTCGGATGAGCGGCAAGGGGTTCTTCCGGCTCGTAAAACCATAAGCATGGGCGGCGGCGAGACGAAGGCGCCTCGGCACCGGCAGGCATGCCGCCGGCCTTCTAGTCAGACCTTCCCGTAAGACTGCTCGACGATCTGGCGGAAGTTGTCTTCGCCGACGCCTATGATGTCCATCTCACGCCGGGCGTTGTCCTCCGAATCGCTGGCATGGGCGGCGTTCACCATGATAGTCTGGCCAAATTCGCGGCGAATGGAGCCGGGCGGAGCCTTTGATGGGTCGGTAGGGCCAAGCACATCGCGGATTTTGCGCACTGCTTCAACCCCCTCGTAAACCAGCGCGATGCATTTCTCCGAGCCGGGCTTGTTTACTTCGCTCACCGGACATTCGGATGGCGTGCGGCCGGACATGAATTTGACAATATTGTCGAACTGATTGTCGCCAAAGGGTGTGCTGAGGATTTCGCCGAATTGCCGCTCGTGTTCCAGGGAGATTTTGATCCCCAGCTCCTTTTCGATTGCGGCTTTGGCCTTCGCGGCGACCACATCCTTCAGCTTCGTGCGCAGTGTCTCTCGCACCGGGCCGTAGAACTCGATAGCCTGCGCGACGCTCATGCGATGCACCTTCACCCCGACGATGAAAAGGCCCGTGCGGGAGAAGAAATCAATCATGTTGCCGGGTCGGCCGGTGGGGAAACGAAAGTTCTCCGGCTTGATCAGCACCAGCGTTCGCTGCGCCTGCTCGCCCGGTTGATAGGCGATAACATTCTCCAGAACGCCGCCATCCGCATCCGAGTAATGCGCCCAGAGTTTGAGCTTGGATTCGGCTTCATCGGGGGTCGGCGCGGCCAACACGGCCGGTTCAAAGTAACGCAACTGGTCGCTCTCATCGACGATCAGGTCGCCATAGGTATCGCGGATGGTCTCGCCAACGCGGCGGTCAGGGCCGATATTGCCAACAACCGAGCGGGTCCGCCTCACGGCGTCTTCACCCTGGAACAGCAACACCATGACGCGCCGTCGCCGGCCCGTTTTCGGATCGGGGGCGAGATTCCGCCGGATGTAGTCGTAAATGAGCTGCTGAATCCGCCGGTCCTGGGGGTCGTTGGCTGAGATGGTTTGCTCGGCATACTGCTTCACCAGCTCTTCGCTGGGTGCAAACATCCGTGCCGCGACCATTTCACAGCCCGTCCGGGTGATGAGGCGGGTTAGGATTCCCCCAGTTCGCGATTTGTGCAGCGAATAGGGTGTAATGATGACGTAAGCTAGTTGTTGGGACATAAATTATTTGCTGGCAGGGGGACAGGGCTCGGCTCTGCGGCGGCAGGCGTGGGTGCGATTTCGGGCGCGGGTTCGGGCGCGGACGCGGGCGCCGGCACGGCTGGGACAACGGCAGCTTTGCCGCCCAGGATTTTGAACATCACTGTGCCGCAGGTGGGGCATTTGCCTTTGATGGCTTTACGCCCGTTCTTCATGGTTTCTTCGACCCCACCAACGATTTCCTTCTTGGCCTTACACTTGACGCAGTATCCTTCGGGCATAGAAAATATCCTGCCCCGGCACTTCATGCGCTGTGGCAGTTATTGGCATAGCATAGGGGAGGCCTGTGCCCATCGTCAACAGGGAAAAGTCCCGTGCGATGGCCGAGACCAAGTTCTCAGACGGAGACGGACATCTCGCGCAGGGTTGTTTTGAGAATCTTGCCAGTGGCGTTTCGAGGCAAGTCAGGCAGAATTATCACTTGGCGAGGGACTTTGTAATCGGCCAGCTTCCGTCGCACAAATTGCTGAAGAGCCTTTTCTTCGAGCACTACTCCGTCATTGGCCGCGACGTAGGCGATTGGTTGCTCGCCGCGTCGCGCATCGGGTTTGCCGATTACCGCAGCATCCTTTACGCCAGGGAATTGGTAGAGTACATCCTCGATCTCGCGCGGATAGACATTGATGCCATTGACCAGCAGCATGTCTTTCTTGCGGTCGGTGATAAAATAATAGCCATCAGCGTCGCGATAGCCGATGTCGCCCGTCAATAGCCAGCCGTGCCGGATCGTTTTGGCGGTCTCCTCGGGCAGTTTCCAATAGCCGACCATAACATTGCCGCCACGGACGCATACCTCGCCAACTTCGCTCGTGCCCAGCAATCGACCGGTGGAATCCTGGATGCTGACTTCCACGTTCGCGACGGGCAAGCCTATCGACCCCACTTTGCGCGTGCCATCGAGTGGATTCTTGGTGACCACAGGACTGGCCTCGCTGAGTCCGTAACCCTCAATCAGCGGAATATTGAATTTCGCCTCAAACTCGATGAGCACCTGCGCGGGCAATGGCGCGGCCCCGCTAATACACATCCGCAACGGCAGACGCACATGAATCGGCGCGTTGACCATGCTCCGGTAAAACTGCGGAATTGCGGGAAGCACCGTGGCGTGTCGCTGGAGGATTTCCTGCAATACATTGCGGACCGGGTGCAGGGACTTGACCAGCACGATAGACCCACCCACCGATAGCGGCAAGAGCAGCCCGACCATCAGCATGTAGCTGTGAAACAGCGGGAGCAACACGACAAACCGATCGGCCTCGACGGTCTGGAGCACAAGGCGGCAGCTTTCGACATTGTGGAGCAGGTTCCCGTGCGAAAGCATGGCGCCTTTTGGCCGTCCAGTGGTGCCAGAGGTGTAGATGATGGCGGCCAGTTTTTCTTGATGCGAACGATGGGTCAGAGGCTCATGGATGCTGGATGCCGGACGCCGGACGCTGGAAATAAGATGCCCCCGGGTCTTTCGCTCATCGCCCCGCACCCCCGTCTCGGTGGCTTTGCCCTTCAGACCCTGGCCTGTGGAGTGCGGACTCTTTCCATCAATCTCCTCCACTTTGAACAACTTCAAGTGAGGCCGGGCCGCTTCCAGCGCGCGGTGGTGCGACCCGAGCTCGGTGTCCGTAATCAGCACATCGATGCCCGCATCGCTCAGGATATGGTTTACCTCGTCTGGCTTTAGAAAGTTGTTGATCGGAACGACTACCGCCCCTAGGTGAAGGATGCCAAACAGCGACGGAATGAACTCCGGACAGTTCTTGAGCCACAGCCCCACCCGGTCGCCGGCTTTGACGCCAAATCGCTGCTGGAGTTGCTCGGCAACAAAGACCGCTTGTTGCCACAATTCCTGGTAAGCATACTCCCGGTCACCCCAAAACAGAGCGATCTTGTGGGAATGCTTCCGCACCGATTCCGCAAAGGCTTCAGCCACATTCATGCTTCTGCCATATTACGCAGAACGCTCGCGTCGTTGCAAGGGGACGTTTTTGACTGACGTCGAGGGATTTGCTTTCTTTCGGAGTTGGCCAAGCGCCTCTGCTGGGCCCGAGCCGAACTGGCGGACGGTTGGTTGGTTCAGGGAGCACGACCGGGGCTGTTTGAACGGCGCAAGTTGCAGGTTGTTTAATCCCTATGCCCTGCTTTATCCTCCACGGTGGTCGCTGCCTCTGGCGGCGAACCGGGTTATGACCGCGACATTACTAATAGTCGATGACGAGAAAACGACGCGCGAAGGACTTCGCGCGGCGCTGCAGGATCGTTTCGACGTTTACCTGGCCGAGGATGCGCAGGCCGCGACGGAGTTGCTCGAGAAAGAGCATTTCGATGTGCTGCTGACCGATTTCCGGCTGCCCAACGAGGACGGGATGAAGCTGATCGTGCGGGCCAAATCGCTGTCCAAACCGCCAATCTGCATTCTCATGACGGCTTACGGGTCGGAAGAGCTGGCGGTCGATGCGATGAAACGCGGGGCGGACGATTACATCGCCAAAGGCCGAATGCAGATTGATGAGCTGGAGCTGCGCATCTCGCGGGCATTGCGGCGGCAGAACCTCGAGGTCGAGAATGTGTCGTTGCGGCAGCAACTCGACGCGAAGTTCGGCCTGGAGAATATCACGGGCGAGTCGGCGGCGATGAAGGATGTGTTCGAAATCGTGCGGCAGGTGGCGCCGACACGGGCGACGGTGATGTTGCAGGGCGAGAGCGGGACAGGCAAGGAGATGGTCGCCAAGGTAATCCATCAGCTCAGCCCGCGGGCGCAGCAGATGATGGTGACGGTGCATTGCGCGGCGCTGGCGCCGACGTTGCTCGAGAGCGAGCTGTTCGGGCACGAGAAAGGGGCATTTACGGGCGCCTACGAGCGGCGCATCGGGCGCTTCGAGCAGGCCCAGGGCGGGACGTTGTTCCTGGATGAGATCGGCGAGATCGACGCGTCGATCCAGGTGAAGCTGCTGCGGTTCCTGGGCGAACGGACGTTCGAGCGGGTCGGATCGAACAAGACGCTTACGGCCGACGTGCGATTGATTGCGGCGACCAATAAGAATCTCCAGGAGTTGGTGAATGCGGGGACGTTTCGCGAAGACCTGTTTTTCCGGCTGCGAGTGGTGGAGATCTGGCTGCCACCGCTGCGGGAGCGCCTCGAGGATACTCCGCTGCTGGCGCAGGCGTTTCTGCGCGAGTTCAGCGAGGAGAACAATAAGCCGATCAATAGCTTCACCGCCGATGCCCTCGAGCTATTGACGCAGTATCGATGGCCGGGCAACGTGCGCGAGCTGCGCACCGCCATCGAGCACGCGGTGGTGCTGTGCCGGGGTGATAGAATCACCGCGCGCGACTTGCCGCCGACGGTCCGAAACGCCGTGGCTGGCGTCAAAGAGCCGCGCCCGCCCGCGCGCAACGATTTGACAGTGAAAGACGCCGAGAAAGACCTGATCATTCGCGCCTTGAAAGACACTGAAGGAAACCGCACATTGGCGGCCCAAAAGATTGGCATGAGCCGGCGGACATTTCACCGCAAGCTTCACCAATACCATCTCGAAGAATTTTGAACTATGCCGTTCCTGCAAGAAGTCATTCATAAACTTGAAGTTGGTGGCGGCTCGCGCGTGTTCCGCGTCACCCTCGCCGTGCTCGCCGTCCTGGTGCTTACGGGCGGCTACAACTGGCGCGCGTTCAGAAACATGGCCACCCAGGAGGCCATGGACAGCGCGCAATTGGCCCGCAACATTTCCCAGGGCAAAGGCTACACCACCCTGTTCATTCGCCCCTTCAGCATCTACCTCGTCAAGAAACGAAACCAGCATCTGCGAGGCATGCCAGCGCCGGACACCACCGCCGATCTGGCCCAGCTCAAAGAAATGCATCCGGACATAGCCAACCCCCCGGTGTATCCCGTCTTGCTGGCTGGCTTGATGAAGGTGCTGCCATTTGATTACATTCTTCCCTCCAAGCCTGTGCCCTTCTGGAGCAACGACTCCAGGTTTTGGCGTTTCCAACCCGATTTTCTCATCGCCTTGTTCAACCAACTCCTGTTCTTTGGCGTGATCCTGGTGACCTTTCTGCTCGCCCGGCGGTTGTTCGATTCCGCCGTCGCCTGGCTTTCGGGGGCGCTGCTGCTTGGCTCGGAATTGTTTTGGCGCTTCAGCGTGTCGGGTCTTTCAACGATGCTGCTCATGCTGATTTTCCTCGGCCTGGCCTGGTGCCTGGTTTTCTTTGATCGGGAGGCGCGCGAGCCTAAGTGGGGAGCGACCGGCATCATGGTGGTGGCCGCCTTGGCGGGTGCCATGGTCGGCCTGGGCGGGTTGACGCGTTACGCCTTTGGCTGGCTGATATTTCCGGTTCTGCTCTTCGTAATTCTGTTTGGCGGACGGCAACGGGTCGTGCTGACGCTGATCACCCTGGCAACGTTTACGGTCGTGTTGGGGCCGTGGCTGGCCCGCAACTACATGGTCAGCGGCACACCCTTCGGCACCGCGAGTTTCTCGGTGCTGCAAAGCACAATGATTTTTCCCGAAAACCGGCTTGAACGCTCTCTCGAACCGGACCTTAGCCGCATCTACCTGACGCCGTTCTGGATCAAATTGATGACCAACCTCCGCCAAATCATGCAAGGCGATCTCCCAAAGCTGGGCGGCAGTTGGATTACGGCTTTCTTCCTGGTCGGGTTGCTCGTCGGCTTTCGCAACCTGACGGTCAGGCGATTGCGCTACTTTCTGCTGGGTTGCCTGCCAGTTCTGGTGATTATCCAGGCGCTGGGCCGCACCCAGCTTTCCGAGGAATCACCTGAGATCAATTCCGAAAACCTGCTTATCCTCCTGGCCCCGTTGGTGCTCGTTTACGGGGTCAGTTTGTTCTATTTGTTGATCGATCAGATCAATCTGCCGTTCCCGGAAATGCGTTTCCTGGTCGTTGGAATCTTCAGTGTCGCCGCCTGCCTGCCCATGATTCTTACCTTCCTGCCACCTAAGACCATTCCCGTCGTTTACCCTCCCTATTATCCCCCCGCCATCCAGACCATCGCGGGCTGGATGAAAGAGAAAGACCTGGCCATGAGCGACGTGCCTTGGGCCATGGCCTGGTATGGCCAGCGCCAATCGGTCTGGGTCACGTTGCGGTGCAAACGAGATCTCAGAGACCCGATCACGCGGGAGGATTTCTTTGCCATTAACGACTATCAAAAACCAATCAATATCCTCTACCTCACACCGCAGATCATGGACTCGCGCTTCCTGAGCCAATGGTACCGTGCGGGCGAACTGAGCTGGGGAAACTTCATACTGGAAACCTTGGTGAAAAAGAAGGTGCCAGAGGACTTCCCGCTCAACCAAATGCCCGTCGGCTGGCTGCCCGAACAAATCATACTTGCCGATTGGGAGCGCTGGCGGAAGTAGCCTCGATGCCTGCAGGGCGGATTCAAGAATTCGTAGCCGCCGACGGCAGTCGGCGCTAACACTCCGATAATCGAGGAAAAGTGCGCCGACTCCCGTCAACGCCTACGATTTTGCAGGTTCATGAATCCGCCCTGGACTTCAC
>Ga0194053_10002387_pt1 | contig 11234 bp, 7 predicted proteins | sample SepL228m_MetaG_FD_161684 | JGI IMG/M metagenome (GOLD analysis project Ga0194053, IMG submission 161684) | Anoxic zone freshwater microbial communities from boreal shield lake in IISD Experimental Lakes Area, Ontario, Canada - Sep2016-L227-8m | ecosystem: Environmental > Aquatic > Freshwater >... | reverse complement strand
GCCTATGGAAAAATATGGTCCCGCCCTCGTTCTGGATTTCGCAAACCAGCCGGACATCGCACGGCCGCGCGCATGCCAGCGCGAGCTCCGCAATCAACGACGCGCTCCCTGGCAGGTGGCTGCCATTCAGTTTGACGGTCGCTCCCATGGAGGCCAATCGCACCGGGGAATCACTTTCGTAAAGGATGCGCGTCAGCCCGTTGTTCCCGGGATCGCGTTCAACGCTTCCGTTGGAAACCATCCGGCCCCGGCGATCCGGCGAGACGACATTCCAATCCGCATCCGGCCGGAGAATTTCCGGCCACGCCAGCGAGCGCAGGCCGAACGTGGTTTCCGTGCGATGCGAGAGGCGGCCGCCAACCTCGACGGAACTGCTCGCAAGATAAAGCGCCGGCGAGCAGGGCTCCCACAGACGCGGGTTCTTCAGACGCGGAAAATCCTGGGCAACACAGAGGCATTCGCCTCCGAAAAGCTCGACCGGGATTTCCTGCGAGAAGACGGCGACCCCATCGGGATCGAAAATCACCGTCCTCAGAATGGCATCGTTGGCTTCGCTGCCCGCATTACGCAATTCCGTGGTGATCCGGATCTCAGCCGCTTCGCGAGTGACTTCGGGAGTGAGCACATGAACCCCGAACGGCTCGACGCGCACGGCACCGGTCCGCTCGAGCCAGACCGGCCGGAAAATCCCGAACGGCTGCGAGCCCTCGGTGTTCGGCGGCCCCCAGCATCCGCCGCAGACAAACGGAAGATCGTCGATCTTTTCGGGATGGTGCGCCCGCACGGCCAGCAGGTTTTTCCCCTCGCGCAATGCGGGCGTGAGATCGACGGTGAACGTCGTCCGGCCGCCGGCGTGTTCGCCGACAAGCGAACCATTGCAGAACACGCTCGCATAGCTTCCTACGCCCTCAAAAAATGCATACAGCCGCCCGCCGTTCGGTTGCCAATCCACCCCTGTCCGATACCAGGCCGTCCCATGCAGGTTGCCATGCGAAACCGCATGATACCCGTGGTAGTCGTCCCAGTTATGCGGCACTTCGACGGTAGCCCAGCCCCCGTCGCCATCGCCGGGGAACGCCCACTCCCGGCAGTCGCCCAGCCGGGACTCCCACTCGCAGAGCGGACCTCTCGCCAGTTCAAAGTGTGAAGCCAAGCCATCCGATCCGCAAGGGCAACTCGAGCGTCTCGATTGTTCCGGGCGGTTCGCGTTTAAAATGGAGTTCATGCTATCTCATTCAACGCCTTCCCCGGCGATCACTGGAGGTTGGATGAACCCACTTCCTGCCAACTGCGGCGTAGTTGCCGGGGCATCTCTGAGCATCAAATGACGATAGCCGAAAAGCGCCACCAGCCCGAGCAACTGGAGAAAATACGCCGCAACAAACGCGATGTAATAGTTATGGCCGGTGTGCTCGATCAAATATCCCATGCCCATTGCTAGAACCCCAACAGTTAGCCCGCGCAGGCAGGAGTTGGTGGAGGTATAGGAACCGATCACCTTGGGGTCCGCCGTGCGGTAGATCATGATGTCCGACGCCGCATACAAAGGAAACAGAACAGCCCCCAAACAAGCCACAAAGATCAGGGAGGTCGAGTTGTGGATCTGAAACACGAAGAACAAATGCACTCCGAGAAGCCCACAGTAGGCGAGCATCAACTTATAGGGGCTGACATGATCAATCAACCAGCCAATCGGAGCCGACACCAGAACTGCGGCCAACCCGCCCCATGCGAGCGCCTGGCCCGTTTCCAGCCGGCTCATCCCGAGTGTGTTCTTGGCAAAGAGCCAGACCCATGACCCAATGACACAGGCATAACACTGGAACAGCGACACCGAAATCATCAGCAAGATGCGGCGACGATCATGACACGCCACTTGTATGGCAGACCACGGCTTGAACTTCTCGGTCGTGGGGTCGCGCACAGGCGGTTCTCGGATCAACAATCCGCCGACCAAGGTCGTCAGGATCAAAACAATGCCGCCCAGAAAGTAAGGGGCATATTCGTTCCATTCCGCAAGCTTCATCCCATAGCGCATGGATAGAAATCCGAGAATCGCACTCATAATCGCGGCGGGGATCCCCGCGCGGGCGAGCATGCGACGAGGCATGCAATCGATATTCAACAACGGGATCGTCGCCGCCTTGATGTCCATGGCAAACGCTTGCAGCAACCAAATGCCAGCAAGTAGCCACATCACGTTGATAAACGGGAACACAAACACCGCAATGACGATCACCGGCGCACTCAAAAACAGATAAGGAACCCGGCGACCAAAGCGCGAAACCGTGTGATCGCTTTTCCACGCAAAATACATCACGAGGTAGCTATATGCCCAGGCATTGATGGCTCCCAACAATCCAAGCGAACCCTCGCCGAACCCCAAAGTGTTCATGCGGAGCTGAATGAGCGGGTTGACTACTGTAAAAACAACCATCCAGCCAAGATTTAAAAGCATGATGATCCCCAGATTACGCCACATCAGAGGCCTGTTGTTGTAATACGCGACCATCTCGGGCGAGGTCATTTCCGATGAGTCGGGCGGGACCATATTTGTGGTGTTACCCATAATGAATTGGGTTAATCCCTGTAAATAATCGGACGCACATCAGCTTTTAAAGGGAGGCGGGACGATGCCATGCTCACCCGTCTCGTATGATTTAGTAATCTCCACGCGCTATCGCGCATGCGGGCTGTTTAACAACTGGCTTGAAGTGAGCGCCGTGTCAGAAAACCGGACCTCATCGATTTGGAAATTCCCGATCTTTTCGCCGCCAAAGAACTTTATTGTTGAAGTCTTATCGGTGGCTGCGGTATATGCCGTGGCAGGTATTGTTGCCGTCTGGCCATTGCAAGTGAAGCTGATGTCTCCGGTGTCATGGCCGACCACGGAGAAGTAATTCATCGCTCCAGTAAGTCCGGTGATTGTCAGACCTTTCACGGAGGTGCCCCCACTCCTAATGACGAGCGAACCAGAGTTTTGGCTGACTCTCTCCCAAATCAATGCCCACCCATTGGCAAAACTGTTTCCGCGGTTAGCGATATTGATATTTTGTCCATAGAGATAGTCGCCTGGAGAGAACCAGCCCTCGATTGTGAATTCCTGTTTGGCAAAGATGTTATTCCACGCCGGGTCACTTGGCGCAGCAAGGGATATGCCGCCAGAATCAAGACTCATTGAGTGGATATTGAGCGCGGAATCATTCGTGGCATCTGTTTGGGGAATCGGTGAGGGATCCTCAGCGACGCAAGCCACATATTTATCGTCTTCCGTGGCTCCTGCGACTGTGATATCGCGATGGTTTCCGGAGCTATCGGTTAATGTTTCCCCAATTTGACTTCCCTGGTCACCCTCCATGCGGTAGTAGGCGATCACGTCAGCTTGCCCGGAGGTAATTCCCCCCATGCAGACGGCAAGGGGTAGGATGCGATATAGGATGCTAGTTTTCATTTTCTGGTGTTGTTTTAGTTGTTATGTGGCGTTTGTGTTGGGACATCTCTCAATGTGATATCGCGAATATTGATACCGCCGGGAACGTTGCCTAGGAGAGAAATAATGCCAAAATGCAGGGGATTTTTCCACTTCTCTGGATTCAAGCTGTTTAGCTTTCCGGATATTGAGCCGGAGGATGTTTCCAAATTCGCAGAACTCAGCACCTTGTAGGTGTTTTGATTCAGAACAAATCCGATGGTAACAGGAAATGTGGGGTGTGAAATGACGCCCTGCCAGAGAGTTTCACCAAATCCTTGGTGGGATTTATTTTTTGCACAAAGCATCAATCCCAGGTCGGATCCCTCGCTGTAATTCAGGAGCAAAAGCATCACATCCTGCATCGCATACGGCTCGATGAAACCCTCGAGCCTGGCTGGAGTGAGAAAAACTCTCGCCTCCATTCTTAATTTTCCCGATGGGTCAGCACCAGTTTTCTGAAAGCCGGCAATCGTCACTTCGATGGAAGGGTTCGATGTGGCCAACCCCGGGATCTCTTTGCTGTAGGTAATCATGGAATGGTCATTGGGCAGGTGTAAAACACCGTTCACTTCATCCATATGTGACTTATTAAACCCCCAATCGGTGGTATTTTTCGCGTCGAAGCGGGCCAGTTCCTTGCCTGTGGCGGGATTTTCTGCGGACATTTTAATCGTTGAGTCGAATTTGATCGCAGGTTGTGCCTTTTTTGCATGCTCAACCTTTACGCCTGCTTTCAGCAATTCAAGACATCCCCATTTTGACGGGTTATTGTATTCCTTGACCTTGGCCCCGAGGATCGACCGGCCCATCAATGCCATTTCACACCCGAGTATCGAGCCTCCCTTCGGAACAAACTGCTCGTTTGGCGGCAGAAAGTCACTTGCGGCAAGGGAATTCCAGTCCATCGAGATCTCGGCTGTGTAGCCATTCTCGTTTTCGGCAACCGCCACTTCATAAGTCTGGGGAATCACTTCTTTAAGCGGAACCCCATTCGGATCCGAGGGAACATTGAACCATGTCGGGTTGCTGTTTGCTCCCATGTTTTTCAAAAGCAAAACAGTCTGCATCGTGCGATGTTCCCGGCTCTGCTTCTTCGCATTGAAAAAGTCCAAAAAGATCTCTGCCGCATCATCTTCCCACCAATACGGATACTTGTCTGGAACCGGCTTGAGCTTGCGTCCTTCCACCGTGATCGCGAAGTAGAGACGGTCTTCCGACCACTTGGCGGCGACGCTTGAGCGATAGGGTTCAACGCCGGGTCCCGAATGATCGACGGTTAGAAAGCTGGCGGGGTTCCATTCATCCAGTTTCCCATCGATAACTGGCGGTTTTTCCGCCATTTCCGCCTGAAATCCGGGCATGACAACGGTGCCGCCACGCGCTTTGACTGGAGGCACACCGGGTGCCTCCGCCGTTGCCTCAAGGAAAAGGGTCTCACGCATCGTCCCTGCCGGTAATTCGAAGTTCACATTTCCTTCCCATTTGCCATGTGAGGGAACCGACAGAGCGGCCAACGGTGAAACCTGTTTCCAACCCTCCGGCAAATGGAAACTCACAGTGGCAGGGATCGCCTTCCCGGTTGTGTTGATCAACTTCAAGGATGCCTGCAATGTCTGGCCTGTCACCGATGGCGGAAGAACGCACGTCAATGATAGCGGGGCCAGTTTTTTGACGAATTGATCAGATCTCTTTAAGTGCAGGTTCTCGGGCAGCGGAGCAAACGCGATCGAGGCGAACATGATCCGGTATGTCGCGCTCGCTACCGGCTCAAAAACCAACTGGTTGTTTTCCTGCACCCAGTCCGATGGGATTGCCGCATCCACGTAAGCGATGGATTTGCATTTCTCCTCCTTAAGAAAGGGAGCGCTCATGGCATGGCCATTGATGGAGAAATCAATTCTTTCCGTCGAAAGCTCGTCATTGACATAACATGCGAGGCGCAAGCGGACGCTTTCCGCACCTCTGGCCTTACGGGCCGTGATGGCAAGCGTCACCGGATTCCCCGCGACATCAAGAGCCGTTTCTTTTGCGCGAAAAACCTCTTCTGAAACCTGGCGGGCGGAAAGCTGGACCGAGGCTGGAGCTTCCCAACGCACCTTGACGATTTCCCATGGCGCAAAATGGTAAACGCCGGACCGGGATGCCGACATCTCCCCATGCACAAACGCCTCGCTCTTCTCATCATACCGCAGATACTCAACCTTCGCCTCAGGGTCGGAATCCATCGTCTTGGGCCAAATCGGTTTCAGCTCCAAGGATTGCTTTATGGGGGAGTCGTTGAACAATACCGTCGTCACAACCTGCCCTTCGTTCGCAGCAAACACTTTCACCGGCGAGGCCTCGTTATTCGCAGAAGCCAAAAGGCGTGTGCCCTTCACATCTCTGAAAATCCAGTGAAGCCAATAAACCGGTGCCGCCTCGGTGATTCCATCATGTTTAAACCACATTTCGCTATGGTTTGCCTGCCAGAAATAGAGGAAATATTCCTTGATAGCGAAAAGATCCGGGCGGGCCAGAACTCCCATCAGTGCCTCTGCCTCACGGCGAACCCGTTCGACGTGATACTTGTGCTTCCACCAATCATCGGCCGGCTTGTCCAGGTTAACGTTCGTTTCTGTTAAAATCATCGGAACTCTTTTGCCGTTTAGCGCCAGCGATGCGGACTGCAGAGTCTCGGTCCATGCCAGCAGATCGGTAAAACGACTCGCATAGGGTTGGCAGTTGAAGTAGTTGGCCTCAGGGAACCGCTTGAGGAAAGGCAAGGTCCAGCTCTTCCACGATGCCCACCCCATAAACTGGGAAATCCCGGGACCGATCAGGGTCACATCTGGAAACTCTTTCTTGATGTCGGCATCGACTTTTTTAAAGCAGCCGAAGTAGAGCGCAACGGACTCCTCGAGGTTTCGATTTTCCCACTTCCTCGGATATTCATAATCCGGCTCGTTATAAAAATTGAAATACAGCGGTCCGAGATCGGGATATCGCTTCTTGATCTCCCGTATGCATGCGCGGAAATACCGGCTATACGCATCAAAATCTGCCTCGTCGCGCGGGTGCGGTTGGGTCAGATGAACAACCACGTTTTTCGTGGCTTTCCATTCCTGCAGTAATCCGAGCTGCTTGAACTGATCGCTTTCCGGGCGCGCGTCAAAGCACGCTGGAACCAGCTTTTCAAAATCGAGATGAGCAAATTTCTCCCGCTTCTGCTCATCAGTCAGGGTTTTTGTCTCTTCCTTTGTAAAAAAGACATCCGTGTATGCCCCGACCCACAAATAGATGCGCGTCGAATCAGGGGCAAGCAACGCGGTCTCCTGAATACACTGCCTCCCGCTGGATCCGTTGACAACAAGTCCATTGGCGAACGGCAGCTTTGCCACCCCGTCAACGGCGTAGCTTGATGTGGTATCGACCACGACAATATCTTCAGCCTGGACCAAGGAGGCGCACATCGCCACCGAGCAGCATAACAGAGTTTGTAAGCCGCATTTCATGGGAAAGGACACATTAATTCGCATGAGCCACAGTAAACCCATGCCTCAAAAGAATGCGACCAGGAAAGACTGCATCACGATGCATGAGCCCGGAGATTGCTCGCGGGACGCTTATAAGAATCCCACCAGCCTCGGGACAGGCTCCGGGGTTTTGGGTGAGCAGTTGCCTCTTTGCTTTCTCGATGTATCATGATTCATTAAATGCCACTTGCCGATAAAAATCTTTGCGACAGCCTGAGAGTTTGGATTCTCTGAATTGATTTTCATGAGCATTTTTACAAGGCCGCCCATTTTCCCCCGTCTTTTTTCGAAACATCCGAACATTGGGCGGGCAACGACCGCAAGGCCGAGTATGGGGTTTACGTTGGTCGAGTTACTGGTGGTGATTGGGATTATTGTTGTTCTTTCAGCGATGCTGATACCAGTTGTCAAATCATCGCTTCGGAAGAGCCAGTCAGCGGTTTGCGCTGGCAACCTGAGGCAGGTTTGGATGGCTTGCTTGAGTTATTCCACGGACACGGGCTATTTGCCTTTTGTGGGTGATACGAGCACCGGAGCCAATCGCTGGCAACCGACAGTGTTAGATGGCGGCTATCTTACCGATGCCCGCGTAACGATGTGCCCGTCCCTGCTGCGGCCGGGTGACAAACTTTCAGTCATTGCGATCCCTCCCAACAATCAGGGCTACGGGATGTTGTTGACCGCGAGTCCTGTTCGAGTAGCCCTGATCCAAACGCCCTCTTCTTTCGCCTACATGGGGGACAGCGTGAATATGGCCGGATATGGCCCCCCACAGCAAATCTGCTGGCTGACCTCGAATAATGGGGGATCGGCAGACAACATTGTGGATCGTCGGCACGCAGGTTACGCCAACATTCTTTTTGCCGACGGCCATGTGGAGGCGATGGTGGACGCCCAGCTCAAAAAACTCGGTGACCCGAGTTTGCGGAGCTTTCGTTACAGCACAAACAGCCAGCCATAAATGTGTGGCGGCTGAGCTGAAAGCCCTCCACGGACATTATTATTTCCGAGTTCCTTGGATGAGCATGTTGTTGACGATGGAATGGAAGACGGGCAATTTTCAACGGACGAGCAATCCCTTCTTCCAGCGTCACTCCAGCGACATGGATGCCTGCCAAACCAGCCTTCGTCGCCATGTAGATGCTCTTGCCCCCGAACACCTGCTTGCTGAAAAGAATCGCAGAGCAAAAATCCTTGCAGCGTTTTAGCGAAGGAAACCGGCAACGGGAATTCCGGCCTCAGCGGCCCGACGGCACAAAAAATCAGTTAAAGATGAGGCCGGATCAGTTGCCTCGTCTGCGACGGAGGACCGTGACGGTCGTGAGGCTGAAGGCCAGAAGTGCCCAAGTCGACGGTTCCGGCACAACATTCAACAATTGGCCGGAACTGAGTGCGGTGTCCGAAAAACGAACTTCATCAACTTGAAAATTCCCTGTTTTCTCACCTTGGAAAAAATAAAGAGACGATGTTGTATCCGTGCTTGCCGCATAGGCCGCGCTGAGAATCGTGCCTGTCTGCCCGGCGTAGGAGAGGTTCACATCCCCGTTTGCCTGGCCGATCACGGAAAAGTAGTCCATCATCCCGTTAGTAAGTCCAGTCACCGTCATGTTGTAGAAACTTCCAGCGGTTTTAAAACCGAATGCCACGGAGGTATTGCTGAGTCGATAAACGAGCAATTGCCAACCTGTCCCATAGACGTTCCCGCGTCCGGCTACTTCAATATTACTCCCAAAGAGATAGTCGCTCGGCGAGATCCAGCCCTCAATCGTGAATGCCTGCTTCTCAAAGATGTGGTTCCAGGCCACGTTGCTCGCGGCAGTCAAGGACAATGTCCCCCCCGGATTGGTCCCTTTTGTGTCGATATTGAGCATGGTAGTATTCGTGGCACCAGTTTGTGGAATCGGCGAAGGATCGTTGGCAACTTTATTCAGATATTTGTCGGAAGCCGTCGCTCCAGAAACCGTGATGTCACGGCCGTTTCCAGAACTGTCCGTGATTGTGCTTCCAATTTGGCTTCCGTTGGTTCCTTCCGCGCGGTAGTATGCAATAACTGCGGCTTGGCCGGAGACCCCGCCACAAACACAGATGCTCAGGATGAGAAGTAGGTTTTTGGTTTTCATTGTCGAAGTTTTTTGAGGGTTGGATTTTTTGAATTCTTGCTGCGAGCGAACTCTTCCGCATCTCGCCCTCCTTCGCAACGCATTATTTATGAATCACGATACATTGAAAATTCCGGGAATTCCGACTGCGGATTGCCCCACCGGCTTTTTTCGAGCCTTTTGAACCAACGAAGAACCGAAGTCCACGAAGGCAGGAAAGGACGAGAGGTATCTCTTTTGACCAACCAACAGCCACCGCTTCACGCCTTGCGCAAGGAGGGGCTGATTCATCTGCCCCACGAAAAATAAATACCCGGCTCCGCCGGCTGCCCATTTCGGCGGCAGCTGAAGCAGCCGCTCCCAGTGGGTCGCGAGGCCGTGCGGCGCGGCGCGATCAGAGTTCCCTGGCGAAGGACTCGAGGTCCGCGCAACGGATTGCCGCACGGTGGAGCGCGTGCAGGCGGGCGGAATCAACGATGTGCCCGATTTCCTCGCGGAGCCCATCAGGAACCCGATCAAAACGGATTTCCAAGGCCTCGATAACGGCCTGCTGCTGGGCAATGGTTTGGCCTTTTTCGATGCCTTTTTCGATCGCAAGCTCTTCGAGGTCGGTCATGTAAGCGGTGGCGTTCATTTGATCGAACTCTACGATCTTCTCCCGGAATTGCAAGGCTTGCGTTCGGGGCAGTTGCATCATCCAGGCGACCAAACGAAGGGCGTCGCGGACATCGGCGCGGGTATACCCCTGCTCGAGGAGGAGGCGGGTGAGCCGCCAGCGGGCGGCCATCCGCAGGTCCGGGTTCGAACTGGTCTGCAGGGCGGCGATCTGGGCTTTGGCCGCCAGGGCGGGAAGCGAGGCGTCGTCTTCCAGCGACGGCAGAATCTCCAGAAGCTTGCAGACCGGGAAGCGGAACATCACCTCGCAGCCCAGGCGGCTGTAGCGGTAGGTGTCGGGCTTCCATCCAGCCTGAAGGTCTGCGAGAACAGCGAGGGTGACGACATCGCCGCTGGTAGCCCGGCTCAGCCCCTGGAAACAGGCGTGGAGGCGCGAGGCGAAATCCTCTTCCGCAAAGCTTTGGACTTCGAGGTGCAGGTAAATGGTTTGCGGGCCGCCCTCAAAAGTCATGACCTCCACGAGGATATCCACGCGGTTGCCGGGGGTGGCGTCGGCGATGCGAAGCTGGCGGAGTTCCTGGTCGAGAAACCGCACCGGGGCCGACCAGTCAATGGCAGCGGCGACAACGGGGAAATAGCACGCGAGAACCTCGCGCATGTGGCCGTGCAGGAGGTCCTTCCATGCCCCATCGTAGTCGGATTTCACCACAGGAAGATGAACGGATTCCGTCGGTAAGCAAAGGCAAAAACGGGAGCGATGGTGGGGGCGCACCGCCGGGGTGCCCGACTATTTTTCTGATCAGGCCGGGGGCGGGCCGACTCCTTTGGAACAAGTCGGACGGCGATCAGTGGCAGGCTGTTTTCGACCCTTTGGAACCACGAAGAACCGAAGACCACGAAAGAGGCCGGAAGCTTCGGATCCCGGCGTCTCTCTGCGGGCAGCCTTCGGCGGTCAACCAGCGGCCTCCCGGGCCGCCTGGTTGGCGAGCCATCCACTACAGGGGTTTTGCGTCAGGGGCACATTGCCAAGGGGCCCCAGTATTTCGCGCCGACAGGCGCAACGGGCGGCTCATGTCTAATGGGGCGATGAGAAGCGGGGGCCTTGGGAGCGTCCCAGCAGTTTTGTTGAGCGCGGAACTTCTGCTTCCGCCTCTTTGAGCAAGGCTTCCCAATCATTCGGAGACCGGGCCAGCATCGCTTTGAAAACCGCGTAGGCATCGGTTCTGCTGCCGTAAGTCCACAAGGTTTCCGCGTCGTTGACCCAGGCCAGCACGATGGCTTTGGCGTTGCTGCTAAATCTGAAAAACAGCCGGTAGCGGCCATCGAAAAACTTTCCGCGATACCAATGGCGATAAGGCAGGCCCAAGGTGTTCCCTTGTAAAAACATCTGGTGCGCCGGGTTTTGCGGGATGACCTCAAACGCCATTTTCTGGATCGCGGCCAACAGCTTCGTTTTTTTCTTCTCCCGATAGCCGGCCGGATCGGCAGCCCGAAGCTGCTCGACCTCATGGAGCAGCTCTTCGAACTGGTCGATGA
>Ga0194053_10002386_pt1 | contig 11237 bp, 11 predicted proteins | sample SepL228m_MetaG_FD_161684 | JGI IMG/M metagenome (GOLD analysis project Ga0194053, IMG submission 161684) | Anoxic zone freshwater microbial communities from boreal shield lake in IISD Experimental Lakes Area, Ontario, Canada - Sep2016-L227-8m | ecosystem: Environmental > Aquatic > Freshwater >... | reverse complement strand
TTCACGGGCGGCTGAGCGCTGAGACGTTGTCGTTGTCGGCTTGCACGGCAGCCAGCATGTTTTCCACGACGTTCTTTCCGAGCGCATTCGCACCCGGTAATTCGATCGGGTAGTTGCCATCAAAGCAGGCGCAGCACAACCGACTGGCGGGCTGTTCGGTCGCCGCAATCATTGCTTGCTGGGAGATATAAACCAGGCTATCGGCGCCGATGGCCTGGCGCACGGCCTCAATCATCTCGCCGTCATCGGTCTGGGTGCCCGGCGCGTTCGCGATGAGTTCGGCGGGGGTGGCGAAATCGATACCGTAGAAGCACGGCCATTTCACCGGCGGTGATGCGATCCGAACATGGATCTCAACTGCGCCGGCTTCTCGCAGCATCCGGATCAGCGCCCGCTGGGTGTTGCCGCGGACAATCGAATCATCAACCACAACAAGGCGTTTCCCGCGGATGACCTCTTTGAGCGGGTTCAGCTTCAGCCGGATACCAAGCTGGCGGATGGTCTGCGACGGCTGAATGAACGTGCGCCCGACGTAGGCGTTCTTCATCAGGCCCTGCCCGAACGGAATACCTGACTCCTGGGCGTAGCCCACCGCGGCCGGAGTACCGGACTCGGGCACGCCAATCACCAGGTCCGCGTCAACCGGCTTCTCCCGGGCCAGTCGGCGGCCGATATCGACCCGGGCACCATGCACCGAGCGCCCGGCCAGATTGCTGTCTGGCCGAGCCAGGTAGACGTATTCGAATACGCAGGCCTTGGGAGTGGGGGGCGCAAAGCGAGTGGAGCGGACGCCGTCGGCGTCGATGGCCAACAACTCCCCGGGTTCGATGTCGCGCACGAAGGACGCGCCGACGATGTCGAGTGCCGCGGTCTCGGAGGCGACGACCCAGCCGCGGTCGAGCCGACCCAGCGACAGCGGGCGCACCCCGTGGGGATCACGAGCGGCGTAGAGCGTGGTCTCGTCCATGAAGACCAGGCAGAAAGCACCCCGAACTCCCGGTAGCAGTTCCAGAGCGGCCTGCTCGATACTGGAGTCGGCGGCCCCGCCGGCCAGCAGCGCGCCGAGGATATCGGAATCGGTGGTCGCAGCACCCGGCATGTTGTGATTAATCAGGCCGACTTTCCTGGCCCGGTCGGCAAGCTCAGTGGTGTTGACCAGATTTCCGTTGTGTCCCAGCGCCACTCCGGTGCCGGCCGCAGTGTTGCGGAACACCGGCTGTGCGTTTTCCCACGTCGTCGAGCCGGTGGTCGAGTAGCGGCAGTGGCCGATCGCGACGTGACCCGGCATGGCGCCGAGGGTCTGCTCATCGAACACCTGACTGACCAGACCGAGATCCTTGAAGACCAGAACCTGCGACCCGTCGGCCACCGCGATCCCGGCCGCCTCCTGGCCCCGATGCTGGAGGGCATAGAGACCGTAATAGGTGAGTTTGGCAACTTCCTCGCCAGGGGCCCAGACGCCGAATACCCCGCATTCTTCCCGGGGTGGGTCTTCCAGTGGGCCGGTCACGATATGGGCTGCTCCCTGACGGGGTTTTGGCTGGCTCAGTGACGAGTCTACGGCCATCGGCGGCCAAAGCGGGAATCGAATCGCGCCGTGTCAGGCACCTCCGCGGTGACGCAAGCTGACCAGCGGAAACCACGGCGAAATCTCGCCGGCGCGAGAGCCGGAGAGCCGCAGGCGCCCCGCCGCCACTGCCTCATCGAAGGTTGTCAAACCGATCACCAGCAGCAGCCAGGTACGCGGATCGGACTCCGCCACATTCGGCGGTGTTCCGCGGGTGTGTTTCGGACCTGAAATGCATTGCACCGCAACGAAAGGTGGAATGCGAACCTCGACACTGGCGCCGGGCGCCAACGCGGCAAGGCCTCGGGCGCTGAGTCGGACCGCCGCGGCGATCTCGGCCCGGTCGGGTTCCGGGGCGGTGTCGTCGCTGAGCCAGTGCTCAATTTTGAGCACCGCGGCGCGGGTCAGCTGCGGGTCAGTGCTGCGCTGGGTCATTGAAACTCCGGACCGCCGGCGGCGACGAATTGTTCCAGCGAGTGGCGGATCCGCTCGGTATCCAGGGTGGTCCAACCTTCAGGGGCGGCCACGGCGACCCATCCGTCGAGTTGGCTGTCGCCATAGTTGTGGCCGTGGCCGGTCGGCGCGGGTGTCGAGTTGGTGATGTTTCCCGCCATGTCTGCACTCACTTGCCAGAATGTGACGATCGGATACCAGCGCATCGATGGGCTGCGATCGAAGCCGGGCGGCTCACTTAGCCAATCCGGGCGCTGGAAGATCAGATCGGGCGACCACCACACCACTGGGTCGGAAGCGTGTTGCAGGAACAGCACCCGGGTTCCGGCCCACGGCGACGCAGCGACGTCGGCGATCTCCGCAGGGCTGGAAGCCTGGGCGAAGCGCACCGTGCGGCCGTTGTCGTAGCGTGGCAACACCTCCCGCGTGCCAGGGTCGCGCCGGACGGTCAGCGCCTTCCACAGCCGACTGGCATTCGGCGGCCCCACCCACAGCACCGAGGTGAAGTTCATCTCAGCCACCGCGGGCAGAAATGCGAAGGCGCCCTGCCCTGCCAACGACCCCAGGCTCTCCCCGTAAAGAGCCAGCCGCGGGCGGCTTGAGGGTGCCCACTGCAGCCACCGCTGGTGGATGGCACCGACCATGGCGCGGCCAGACTGGATCGACTTCTGCTGGTCGGCGAGAAACGAGATCCAGCTGGGCAGATAGGAATACTGCATGGCCACAAGTGCGGTGTCGCCGTTGTACATCGACTCGATCGAGCGGGCTGCGACCGGATCGACCCATCCGGTTCCGGTGGTTGGGATGATCACCAACAGCTTGCGCTCGTAGGCGCGGGTCCGTTGCAACTCCGAACACAGAACCGCGACCCGGGCTTCGGTGGTAGTGCCCGATTCGAGTCCGGCATAGATACGGATCGGCTCCTTGGCCGGGCGGCCGTTGAGTGCGCCGAGTTGCTCGGCACTCGGTCCGGTGCCCACGAAGTTTCGGCCCTGGAACCCGAGAGTGTCCCATGGAGCGAAAGAATCTGGGCTGCCAGATCTTTCGGGACTTAGCGGTTGCTCCACACCGGAACGGGTTGCGGCGTTTCGCGGCTGGAACACCGCGCTGGCACCGGCCAGGAAGCCGCGAACCAGGACACCGTTGACCAGGGTGATGATCATGACGGCAACGATCGCGGTACCGATGAATACCGCGATCTCGTCGTTGATATTCCAGCGCCGGATCATCACCCGTGCCATCAGCCTGATCGCGTCCTTGATCAACCGCGCGGCAGCGATCAGCAATGCGGCGATCAGCAATGCGACGAACAGCGTCCGCAGATACTCCGCGGTCAATGGTCCGTCGATGCCCATCACTGTCGCGACATCGTCCTGCCAGACCGCCGCGCGCAGCACCGTCAATGAACTGGCGCCGAGCGAACACCCGATCACGACAGCCTGAAGCGCGAGGCGAACACGACCCTGGGGCGGCCACCAACTACGGCCTCGTAGAAAAAGCCGATGTACGCCCATCCCGATCAGAACGCCGATCCCGTAACCGATGCCAGCGTTAACACCTCCGATGATGCCGGCGGTGAGCCAGTCCCGCGGAAGCAGCGACGGAGTCAGCGACAGGCAGAAGAACAGTGTCGCGAAGACCACTCCGGTGAAGTCCAAGCGCACCAGGCTCGGTGCCCAGGTGGCTGAGGACGCGCGGATCATCCGAAGAGCCTGGGCAGCACCCCTTCTGAGGTGCTGCGCAGTTCCTCCAGTGTCACTGTGAACAGACCTTGGATCTCGATGGAATCCGATTCGGTGTCGGAGACTCCAATCCGGGTGGCAGGCAACCCGCGGGCCTCACACATCGCCCGGAATCGGCTTTCCTCGGTGCGCGGCACCGCGACCAGTACGCGGCCGGCCGACTCGGAGAATAGGAACACAAAGGGATCGACATCCTCGGGAAGCACCAGACGGCAGCCGGTTTCGCCGGCCATCGCAGCCTCGACGACGGCCTGGATGAGGCCGCCTTCGCTTAGGTCGTGTGCGGCCGAGACCAAACCATCACGGGAGGCGGCGACGAGCACCTCGGCGAGCAATTTCTCCCGGGCAAGGTCGACCTTCGGTGGAACACCACCCAGATGGTCTGCGGTGACTTGAGCCCAGATCGAGCCATCGAACTCGTCGCGGGTGTCGCCCAGCAGTAACAGGGTTTCACCCGGTTGCGCCCCCAGTGCGGTCGGCAGCCGACGGCGCACATCGTCGATCACCCCGAGCACACCCACGACCGGCGTCGGCAGGATGGCCGTCGCCCCGGTCTGGTTGTAAAAGCTGACGTTGCCACCGGTCACCGGAATACCGAGGGCGGCGCAGCCGTCGGCCAGCCCCCGGACGGCCCGGGCGAACTGCCACATGACACCGGGATCCTCCGGGGAGCCGAAGTTGAGGCAATTCGTGACCGCGATCGGGGTTGCGCCGGTGACGGCGACGTTGCGGTAGGCCTCGGACAGGGCCAGTTGCGCTCCGGCGTAGGGATCAAGCTGGGTGTAGCGGCCGGAAGCGTCGGTCGACACCGCAATGCCGCGCCCGGTGGTCTCGTCAATGCGCAACACCCCGCCGTCGGCGTGCTCGGCCAGCACGGTGTTGCCCCGGACGTAGCGGTCGTACTGCTGGGTGATGAAGGCCCGGCTGCACAGGTGCGGACTACCCAGCAGCGCAAGCAGAGTCGCGCGCAACTCATCCGGCGTCTTTGGCCGCGGAAGCTTGGCCGAGGTGTCGGCAATCAACGCATCCTGGGTTTCCGGTCGCGCCATCGGACGCTGGTAGACCGGGCCTTCGTGGGCAACGGTCCGGGGCGGAACGTCGACGACGACATCCCCGTGCCAGGTGATCTTCAGCCGGTCACCGTCGGCGACCTCACCGATCACGGCGGCCAGCACATCCCATTTACGGCACACCGCCATGAACTTCTCGACGTTCTCCGGTGACACCACAGCGCACATGCGTTCCTGCGACTCGCTCGACAGCACCTCGGCGGGGCTCATATTCGTTGCGCGCAGCGGAACCTGATCCAGTTCAATGACCATGCCACCGTCACCGGCCGAGGCCAATTCGGATGTGGCACAAGATAATCCGGCCCCGCCGAGATCCTGGATACCCACTACGAGGTGGGCGGCATACAGCTCGAGGCAGCACTCGATGAGCACCTTCTCCATGAACGGATCACCGACCTGCACACTGGGCAGTTTTTTGCGACCCGGCCCGGAGCCCTCGTCGCCGCCGAAGGTATCGCTGGCCAGCACCGACACTCCGCCGATTCCGTCCAAACCGGTACGCGCACCGAACAGAATGATCTTGTTGCCGGTTCCCGAAGCGAAGGCCAGGTGCAGATCCTCCTTACGCAGCACACCCACACACATCGCGTTGACCAATGGATTACCGGCATAGGAGGCGTCGAACACCGTCTCGCCGCCGATATTGGGCAGGCCGAGGGAGTTGCCGTAACCGCCGATCCCCCGCACCACGCCGTCGAGGACGCGTCGGGTGTCGGGAGCGTCGGCGGCGCCGAAGCGCAGCTGGTCCATCACCGCGACCGGCCGCGCCCCCATCGCCATGATGTCGCGAACGATGCCGCCGACTCCGGTGGCCGCGCCCTGGTACGGCTCGACATAGGAGGGGTGGTTGTGCGATTCGACTTTGAACGTCACCGCCCAGCCGTCACCGATATCGACCACTCCGGCGTTCTCCCCGATACCGGCGAGCATGCCGGCGCGCATCTCATCGGTGGTGGTCTCGCCGAAGTAGCGCAGGTGAACCTTGGAGGACTTGTACGAGCAGTGCTCACTCCACATCACCGAGTACATGGCCAGCTCGGCGTCGGTGGGGCGCCGGCCGAGGATCTCCCGGATGCGCTGATACTCGTCGTCCTTGAGCCCGAGTTCCCGGTAAGGCTGCGGATGGTCGGGGGTGGCCGCGGCGTGCTCGACGGTGTCGATCAGTGGAACGGGGGACGTCACGAACACAGCTTATTCACCAGTGGTCTCACTCCGGCGACAGGAACGCCCGCAGCGCGGCCGCGTAGGCGCCGACGTCGCCGACGCCCATGAGTTCCCGGGCCGAATGCATGGCCAGTTGTGGTGCGCCGACGTCGACGGTCGGGATGCCGGTGCGCGCCGCCGTCATCGGCCCGATGGTGGATCCGCACCGCAGGTCGGCGCGGTGTTCATAGCGCTGCAGCGGCACACCGGCCGCCCGGCAGGCCAGCTCGAAGGCCGCCGCGGTGCGGCTGTCGGTGGCATAGCGCAGGTTGGGCTGGACCTTGAGCACCGGTCCTCCGTTGACGTAGATCAGATGGCCGGGTTCGTGGCGCTCCGGGTAGTTCGGGTGGGTGGCATGCGCCATATCCGCCGAGGCCACCATCGAGGCGGTCGTCAGGCGCAGGAAGTCCTCCCGGTCACCGCCGGCGGCCAACACGATGCGCTCCAACGTCGTGCGCAGAAGATCCGACTGCGCGCCGTGATCGGAGACCGAGCCCACCTCCTCGTGGTCAAACAGCGCCAGTACCGGCAGGTAATCGCCTGGCTCGGCGGCCAACAATGCCTCCAGGCCCGCGTAGCAGCTGGCCTGGTTGTCCAGACGCGGCGCGCTGATGAGGTCTTTGTCGACCCCGATGACCCGAGATGGGGTCAGGTCATGGGTCATCAAGTCTGCGGACAGCAGGTCAGCGGGCGCTACCCCGGCCCAATCGGCGACGTAGTGGTGGAATGGCCGGGCCGGGCCCTCGGCGCCGAATACCGCGTCGAGGTGGCGCTGCGGGTTGAGGCTCACCGAGTCGCGGTCCTCGGCGAGGTGGATCGCCAGTTGCGGCACCCGCAGTAGCGGTTCATCGAAGCGCACCAGGCGGTGCTCGAGCTCATTGTCCTTGGTGCGCAAGGAGATCCGCCCACTGAGACCGAGGTCGCGATCGAGCCAGGAGTTCAGCCACGCCCCGCCGTAGGGTTGCAATCGCACCAGTCGCCACATGGTTTCCGTGCGATCCGGATGCTGCTTGACGCGCAGGTTGGGACTGTCGGTATGGGCGCCCACGATGCGGAATGGCTGTTGCCGGCCCGATGCCGTCCAGGCGACCACCGATCCGGACCGGATCGTGAAGAATCGGCCGGCGGCGGCCTCATCCCACCGGTCGGTCTCGGCCAGTTCGGTGTAGCCGGCTGAGCGCAGCCGGTCGGCGACCGTCACGCAGACGTGGAATGGCGACGGCGAGGCGTCGATGAACTCGCACAGTCCGCGCGCGGTGGCCACGGTCATCGGGTCAGACAGCCAGCACTGCATCGAGGGCGGAATAGAACATCCCCAGCCCGTCGTCGGACGGTCCGGTGAGCGCCTCGGTGGCGTGCTCCGGGTGTGGCATCAGCCCGACCACCCGACCGTTGGCTGAACTGACTCCGGCGATTCCCCGCATTGAGCCGTTGGGGTTGTCAGCGTACTGAAATACCACCCGGCCTTCCGCCTCAAGTTCGTCGAGCACGGATTCGCTTGCCACATAACGTCCTTCGCCAGACTTCAGGGGCACGAGCAATTCAGCACCCGGCTCATAGCGCGACGTCCAGGCCGTCGTTGTGGAGGCCACCTGCAGCCACACATCGCGGCAGATGAAGTGCAGACCGGCGTTTCGGGTCAGCGCACCGGGTAGCAGGCCGGCTTCGCATAGCACTTGAAAACCATTGCAGATTCCGAGCACCGGCATTCCACGCCCGGCCGCGGCAACCACCTCGCCCATCACCGGTGCGAACTTGGCAATCGCCCCACAACGCAGATAGTCGCCGTAGGAGAAGCCGCCGGGCACCACGACGGCGTCAACACCCTTGAGATCGGCGTCGGCATGCCAGAGGCTCACCGCTTCGGCTCCGGCCAGACGCACCGCACGCGCGGCGTCGATGTCATCAAGGGTGCCTGGGAAGGTGATGACCCCCACGCGAGCGCTCATGATGGGTCCCGACTGACCGACCAGTCCTCGATGACGGTGTTGGCCAGTAGCGACTCGGCGATCTCGGCGAGTTGATCGTCGGTCACCGAATCGTCGACCTCAAGCTCAAATCGCTTGCCCTGCCGAACCTCTGAGATACCGGCATGGCCAAGGCGGCCCAGCGCGCCGACGATAGCCTGGCCCTGTGGGTCGAGAATCTCAGCTTTGGGCATCACGTGGACAACAACCCGGGGCACTGGAGCTCCTCTGACGCGGCGGATGGTGCAGCTTGATCCTAGCGTCGGGTCACGGGCACGAACCTATGTATGCCGTGCACAGCGGCGCGGCGAGCGCGTCGAGAACGGTCTCGTCGGTCACCGTGGGCCAGGGAGTCTGCGGTGGAGAGTCCGACCACAGCGCCAGTTCGGTGATGGTGCTGTTGATCGGATCAGCAAGCAGATACTCGTGGAGGATCACCGGGCCGCTGACGGCTGCGGCCATCTGAACCGGCTCTTCCAGGGTCAGCGATGGGGACGCTGCGGCGTTGGTCTGCTGGCAGGCCCGTAACGCGGTGACCGCGGCGGCGAACGTATCCCGGGCAAGCTGGCCACCCCACCATGTCTCGCCACGCCAGTGCAGCACCTGGGCCTGCATCTGCCACTGCCCGGCGGCGTTGGTCACCACCGCGCGCTCGGCGACCGCGAAACTGCGCGGGTCCGTTCTGACCGGTGGGCTGCCACACAGTTCCTCAAATCGGAACCGCGGCGATCGGGCGGTCACCGCCACCCCGGCAAGTTCAGGCCAGTCGTAGCGAGAGTGCAACGGGACCGACGACGGTGCGATCCACGCGGTGTCGGGAATACGGTTGCAGGCCGGGGGGCAGGTACCGGCCGGCTCAGCGCTCGCCGGTGGCGCCACGGCGATCAACGAGGCCGTCACCACCGATGTGAGGACCATCCGCATACGCCGCCTCCTGTGCGAGCACAATCGTAAGCATGGAACTGACGCACTTCGGGCATTCGTGCCTGCTGGCAGAGTTTGGTGTCGCGCGGCTGCTGTTCGACCCGGGCACCTTCTCCCACGGTTTCGAGGGCATCACAGGGCTCTCGGCGATCCTGATCACCCACCAGCACCCAGACCACGCCGACCCGCAGCGTCTGCCCGCTCTGGTTGAGGCCAACCCCGGTGCCGCGTTGTACGCCGACCCACAGACCGCCGACCAACTCGGCGGTGACTGGCGTGCGGTTCACGTCGGTGACGAAATCACCATCGACGGGTTGACCGTCCGCGGAGTCGGCGGCCGCCACACTGTTATACACCCCGAGATCCCGGTGATCGACAACATCTCCTACCTGATCGGCGATAACGAACACCGCGCCCGGTTGATGCACCCGGGCGACGCGCTGTTCGTCCCCGATGAGCCGATCGATGTGCTCGCCACTCCGGCCGCGGCACCGTGGATGAAGATCTCCGAGGCGGTGGATTACCTGCGCGCGGTGGCGCCCCGGCACGCCGTTCCGATCCATCAGGGCATCATTGCCCCGGAAGCCCGCGGCATCTTCTACAGTCGGCTGGCCGAAATGACCCAGACCGACTTCCGGATACTGACCGAGGAGAACTCGGTCCGGTTTTGAATAAAAGAAGGGAACACCTGTGAGCGCAGCCGACCTTGAGAGGCTCTTCGGACTTGGCGGCAAGACGGCACTGGTCACCGGCGGTACCCGCGGAATCGGGATGATGATCGCGCGCGGCCTCCTGCAAGCCGGCGCGCGCGTCGTGGTCAGCTCGCGCAAGGCCGACGCCTGCGAGCAGGCCGTCGCGGTGCTCTCGGAGTTCGGTGACGTTCGTGGGGTCGCGGCTGATCTTTCCCGCCAGGAGGAGTGCAGGCGGTTAGCCGCCGACGTGCTCAGCCACACCGACGCCCTGGACATCCTGGTCAATAACGCGGGGGCCACCTGGGGTGAACCGCTGGAGACATTTCCTGCCGCGGCCTGGGATCGCGTCCTCGACCTCAACGTCAAGTCGCCGTTCTGGATGGTCCAGGAACTACTGCCCGCGCTGCGCAAAGCGGGCACTCAGGATGACCCGGCGCGCATCATCAATATCGGCAGCATCGACGGCATCCACGTCAGCCCGATGACAACCTATTCGTATTCGACGAGCAAGGCCGCGATCCACCAGCTGACCCGAGTGCTGGCCAAGGAACTTGGGCCCCAGCACATCACCGTCAACGCGGTGGCACCCGGACCATTCCCATCGAAGATGATGGCAGCGACCCTGGAGGCATTCGGCGACGCGATCGCGGCCTCAGCCCCGCTGCGCCGGATCGGCCGCGACGACGATATGGCCGGGATCGCAATCTTCCTGGCCAGCCGGGCCGGCTCCTACCTGAACGGAGCCGTGATCCCGGTCGACGGTGGAATTGCCACCACTGCGAGCGGAACAGCGCGCTAAGCGTTGTCGATATCAGGCTGCGTCGGCGAGCGCTGGATCCGGGTCCCACCGGTAGACGACCGGGGTGCAACCGTGCATCAGCGCGAGGTCGACGGCATCCAGCACTGCCTGCCGGGGCCCTGGCTTGCCGAGTTGTCGGGCTGACACAGCCAATCGCACCGTCCCCCCGCGTCGAGCCGTGCGTTCAGCGGAAAGAACCACGGTCCGACACCACCACGGTTCGGTGAGAAAACCCGCGCCGATACCAACCACCCGGCCGTGCAGTGTCCGGCCGCGCAGCAGGTCCACGGTCTCGTAGAGGCCGATCAGGAGGCGAAAGCCGTTGTGCGGCAGAGCGGTGACCGTTCCGGCCGAGGCGGTCCAGCCGGGTACCGCGAACAGCCGGGTCCGCAAACCAAGCTGCTCCAGGGTGCGATCGGCGGCGATCAGGCGAAGGTTCGCCTCGTGTGCGGGTAGCGTCGCGAACTCGCTGCGTAGCCGCTTGGTGGCGGCCTCATCAAACCCGTGCAGGACTACCGCGTCTCCGGCCGCTCGACGAGCCTGCAGCCAATCGACGGTGTTGCCGTCGGAGTCCAGGCGGTAGCCGTCTTTCAGACGAGGCGCGACGAAAAGTGACAGCGGCACACTGCGGGCCTCAAGTTGCCGGCGCAAGTCATCGAGATGCGGCAATGTCCGATTGCTGATCCCGGACACCGACACGATCAACTCTGCGGACACACCTGGCAGTATCGCGAAAGCAGGTGTCTATTCGGTGACGCCCAAGTGGATGTCAGTGGTCAGCGCGGCAGAACCGCTTCGATAGCGGCGATCACTTCAGGAG
>Ga0194053_10002385_pt1 | contig 11240 bp, 8 predicted proteins | sample SepL228m_MetaG_FD_161684 | JGI IMG/M metagenome (GOLD analysis project Ga0194053, IMG submission 161684) | Anoxic zone freshwater microbial communities from boreal shield lake in IISD Experimental Lakes Area, Ontario, Canada - Sep2016-L227-8m | ecosystem: Environmental > Aquatic > Freshwater >... | reverse complement strand
TGCCTGGCCTCCCCTCCGAGTTTCAGCCGGGGATGGTGGCGACAATGCAGCCGACCGATGCCCCACGCCCGCAGTCCTCCTACATCCTTGACCCGGACTACCTCGGCCAGCCGAAGCGCGACGGGAACCGGAACGTGGTTTTCGCCACACCCGGCGCGGTCGCGCACCAGTCCCGGTCCACTCTCGTTACTCCGTCGTTCGCGCAGGCGTTCGACGAAGCGGCGCGGAAAGCGGCCGCCGAGATCGGGCCGTTCGTTCTGGACGGAGAAAAGCTCTACTTGAGCGCGGAGGGCAGGGAGCACCGCACCGCCGCACAGGCCGCGGCCGAAAACGTGAATCTCGGCAAAGCAACAGTGCGCCCGGTCACCAAATACTCGGCGTTCAAGGCGCTGTGGTTCCGGGGGTCGCTTCTCGAGGCGACCGAGGAGGAGCGGATCGCGGCGGGGCGGACGGTCGTCGAGGCAATTCTGCGGCACGACCTTGGCTGTATCGAGGTGGAGGCCACGCCGACCGCTTACACGGCAGAGGAGAAGAGGGCGTTGGCGGAAAAGCAGAAAAGCGAAGGGCGCGAGGGTGAGGTCTGGACTCTCAAACGCTGCGCCTACACCGGAGGGAAGGGCCACCAAACCGACACCGTGCGCACGAAATACCTCGTCATCGTGCTCGCCACCATCACGCGGGTCATCACAAGCACGGCCAAAGGTCGCCCGGTCGCGGCGTTCGAGGTCGCGGACGAAAGTGGGAAGCCGCTGGGAAAAGTGGGCACGGGATTCGATGCCGCGACCGCCAGAGAGCTGGCCGCTCGTCACAAGGCCGATCCTGGTCAGGTCCGCGTCGTTGTCATCGCGCAGGGATACACAGAGAGCGGAAAACTCATGCACGCCCGCCTGGGCGGTGCTGGGGAAGCTGGCCGCGAATAGCCGATCCGCCGTCGAGCAATCAACCCAAATGAACATGAAAAAGGAATCCGACAGCAGTCGCATGCGCCCGTGCAGCCAATCCCAAAGCCGAAAGGAGAAAACCATGAAGTTTACCGTGATCGTCGCCGCGGATGTGCCCCATTACGGCCGGATTGACGTGGAGGCCACCTCCGCAGCCGATGCCGAGCGGCTTGTCGCCGAGTCATTCGAACGTGAAGGATTCGATTCTCTGTATTGGGGGGTGGCAGCCGGGTTCGAACCGGACTGGAGCAACTGCCAAGACCTGCGCACGGTGGACTCCTCCCGGCGGTAAAAATCAGGCGCGCTGATCCTGGCTCTCGCCGCCTGCATATTGGTCACCACCCTGCCGATGCTCGCGAAGTAGCCGGACGTATCTTGCTGGCATGCCCATTGAAACCACGACACTCCGCGAACTCCTACAATCTCTCGGGCCTGCCTTGAAAGTAACCAACCTGAACTTTGCGCCCAACGCGTGCGATGAAATCGAGACTTTGAAAAAGGAAGATCCCGCCATGCTCAATGCGAGCGCGTACTCGGTTGCTGTTGGCACTGTGCGCGTCATCATGGTGGTAGATGAGGAAGGTGGACCGGCCTTTTCCACGTGGCATGTTTACTCGTTTTTCGTTGAGAACAACCGTCTCCTGAGCAGCGAAGTGAAGTCATGAGCAAGAGACTCGTGAAAGGGCTCCGCTTGGGGCCGGAATCGATCCTCTCCAAACGCGGAAACGGGCACCGAACCAGAACGGGAACAGGGATTGCGCAGACATACCCGAAACTTCAAGCCGATCCCTGGCCGGCACCCACGGCTCTGGAAAAGGCGGCAGTATCTTCCTGCATGGAAACCGGAACGATCTCCCTCTCTCCGAGGTTTTTTGAGAACGAACTCAAAGCATACTCGGATTGGCGTGAGGCATTCTGGCGGGAACTGGTCCAGAACTCGGTGGACGCGGGCTGCCGGAACATCAGCATCCGCTTCGCAGGAAGCTCCGAGGAGCCCGAGGTCATCTTCTGTGACGACGGGCCCGGCATGTCGCAGCAAACCCTGCGTGACGTTTACTTCCAGTTGGGCGCGAGCACCAAGGGATCTGAGGATATCGGCGGATTTGGCCGGGCGCGCATGCTTACCTGTTTCGCGCACTCGTCCTATTGGGTGAAAAGCCGCGATTATATGGCGACCGGCTGCGGAGCCAGCTTTCAGATCACGGATACCCCCGATTCGTTCACAGACGGGTGCGAGATTGGCGTGCGCCTGGTCAACTCTGGCGGCGACATCGCGATGAAGTCGCGGCTGGTTTCGTTTCTTTCGACCTGCCATCTCGACTGCCGGGTGCTTGTTGAGGGCGAGGAGTTCACGACCTGGGCATATCGCTACCGCAAGGCGGGCGAACTGTCCTTTGCTTCAATTCACGTCAACCGCTCGCAGGCACCGCAAATTTTGGTCCGTGTCAACGGCGTAACCATGTTCACGCGCTGGACCTCGGCCAAAGCACGGATCATCCTGGAAATCCCGGCCGGCGTTGCCAGGAACGTGCTCACATCCAATCGCGATGGCCTTCGCCATAAGTATCAGGAGGAGTTCGACCGCTACCTCGAGAAGCTGTCCGCTGACTGCAGTAGTGCCGTCAAAGAGCGGTTCGCCCCCCTGAAAACGATCTTCGGGCAGGCAACCCGGACAATCCGACGCAAATCTGCTGCGCCTGAGCCGTGCGCGCCTCTGCCCGAGCCCGTGCCTGTTCTCCATCTTTCCATCCCGGTCCCCCTGCCGAGGCTTGGCCCACCGATGGCTGTCTTGTGCAATCCGCACAGGAGTTCCCTCCCCCAGTTTGTGCTCTACACTGACTGCCAAAGCCGAAAGCTCCGGGCCGCGGCGAAACGGTTCACCCCGCAGGCGATCGCCGGGACGAGACGGGAACGCCTCCTGAGTGGCTGGACCTGCGCCTGCGAGATCGCCCTCGGTGCCCTGCTCGACCTGACCGGCAGTGACAGCATCGAATTCGCTCCTGGCTTCGTGTTTTCCGATGACGCGAAGGCGGTGTGTATCTCCGGCGATGGGATCCATTCTCTGCTGTTGCGTCCAACGGATGAAAACGGGCGCTCGGCATATAGCGCCTCCGCTCCCTCGACTGCACACCAACTTCTTGCCGCCGCTGCGCATGAGGCCGCGCACGTAGTCCACTCGTGCCACAATGAAGACTTTGCGGCCACCCTGACGGAACTTTTCGGGAAAGTATCCGTCCACGCAAAACTCGTCCGTGCATCGCTCCGGTGTCCGAAATCCCCAGGCGTCCGGTCCGGAAACACATATTCGGAAGCAGCATAAACCTTGGAGGAACCATCGTATGAATGAACCGCTCAATCTTACCGCCTCGCAAAAAAAGGCAGCGCAGCGACTTGAATTTTTTTGGCGTATAAAACGTGGTGGCGTTGGAAGACTTGGGTCAATCGAAACACGACCCATCCCCTTGCTCGTCGGACAAAGCGGTAGCGGGAAAACGGCCTGCGTTCGCGATTTCGCCGCCCGTCTCGGGTTGCCGCTATTTGCAATCTCGGCGGTCACATGGATTGTGCGTGGCGCAAAAAACGACATCTGGACCTCTGACACCATTGCAGCCTGGATCACATCAAATAGCCAAGGCGGAGTGATCCTTATTGACGAGGTCGGAAAAATTACGAATTCCCAGGTGGGCGGATCCTCCTGGTCGATGTCCACGATGATCGAGATTATGACAATACTCGACTGTGACTCTCGATTAACCCACATGGGATTTTCCCCGGCTAATGTCGAGGCGCTGTCTTCTCGCTTCATGGTAATTGGAGCCACCGCATTTCAACAGGTATGGGCAGACAGCAAAGACCGGGCTACGGTTGGGTTCAACGGTAATCAAGGCGGAACTGCCCCGAATCCGGATGTATTTCGCGCTGCTGTTCATGCCCAGGAAGAAGTGCCGACCGAGTTGGTTCAGCGTTTCAACGAACGGCTAATTATCGTGGAACCTCCGACTATATCCGAAATCGCTACGAGAATTGTAGCAATTCGAAAAGACGCCGGAGTTGCCTGCCTGTTACAGGAACAAATCGCCGCGCTTGCAGCGGAGGCAAACGAGTCTCAACGCGCGATGCGCTGGCTTGAAGCCTATGCTCTCGATGTGCTGGCCGAACTGCCACAGGAATGGCATGACGACATGGATGCCAAAGTGAAACTGGATGTCGAAGATTGGTCCGGGGCAAAGCCACGAGTGGATTTGTATCCAAAATTATACAACTCGTCGTTCGACATCGTGCGGCGCTTGTCACACGACATCGCCCTCGCTGCACGAAATCTCGCTTCGCGCATTCGCTGCGAAGGACTCAACGCGACATCAACCCAAGAGAAATGCGATTTGTTGGATCAACTCTCAGGGCTCGCCTACACCTTTACGCTCTCAACCATCGATGACTTATCCAGACGCAAGCTGTTCGAAGCTCTCTGCATTTCGATACCCGATGTGTCGAACAATCTCGCCGTGGTTTCAACTAAACCAGTTATGGATCGCGTCGCGGAAACGACCAGAGAGGCTGTGCATACGCTGTTGAATCTGGCATTTCGATTCGATTTTGAGGCGGCCTCGATCCGGTTGGTGATGCAAGATCAACAGAAGCTTGTTGAAGCTGGCATTATCGATCATGAGGACGGGCGAGCCCTATGGTTCAGAAAATAGTGGTGACAGGGAGTTGATGTTCGCTTGCCTAGGCTCAATTCCATTCGCGCCACGGAGTCGCTAAAACCCCAGCACACGCAAAAAAAGGGAAAGGCCGGAGGTTTACACCCCCGGCCTTCCCCATTTTTTGATGGGTCACGAACTGCGTACCCCGCTCAAGCTTTCACATGACGTGCGCGTTGGCGCACTGCTCCTGGACATTCAGATCCCGGTTATGGAACTTTCACCTGACGTACGCGGTGGCATACTGAACTGAATATACCAGTATTTCTAAGACCGCGCAAAAAAATCGCACATCAAGTTGATTTTTTTCGATCCCCCGGCGAGTGTGATTGCGGTGCGATGTGAGTTTGCAGTATGGTTATCACGGTCTCGATTTCAGCTGAAAAGAGGTCCCGGATAACCTCCAGTTTCGGCAAAAGCGGAAGTTTCACATTCCCAGCGAAGTTCAGCTCCTGGAATCTTGCCGGTTTGGTGGCGGAAGTATCTTTTTTTTATGAACTACACCGGCTGCCGCCCCTTGACCGAAGATGAGATTTCCCGACTTCTTGATGCCTGCCAAGGCCGCTACCGTTCCCGCGACGTCGCTCTGATCTTGATGGGAATCCATACTGGGTTCCGTATAAACGAAATCCTCTCCCTCAGGGTTTGTGACATCTACAACGGCAGCGAAATCGCCAAAGTTGTCCACGTCGCGAAAGGCTACATGAAGGGCAAAAAGAAAGCCCGCACGATGCCGCTGCATGAAAAGGTTCGGGAGGCACTGCTTGCCCTGCTGCAATCTACCCGGATGTGGCATCCCCTCTACCGCACGTGGGCACTTTTTCATGCGCAAGGCCGTGCGAGCAGGATTTCGACGCGGCAGGCATTCGGCATAATTGTCGGCGCAGCTTCGAAGGCCGGGCTCGATATCGAGCGCGTTGGCACACATTCTCTTCGTAAAACTTTCGCGAAAAATATGTGGGTGTCCCCCCTCGTGGGTCGTGACATGGCAAAAATTGCGAGGTTACTCGGTCATCAAAACTGGTCCAACACCCTGCGGTACCTCGAGTTCGCAGATGAGCTGGACGCGGCGGTGCTTGCGTGAGCAAGCATGCCATTTCTGCGACAGGGATTTGTGGCCCCATCGGCGAGAACTTTCTGGCTGGCATCTCATGCGAGTTCGTTTCGAGGAATCATGGCCGTGAAGGTTACGTCTTCGACTACGGGCTTCACTCCTTTGTGATCTGGAAGCTCGGGTTGCTCATCTGCGGAGGGGGCCATGCGTTGACCTGACCGGCAACATGTCTGCTGATGAGCCCATTTTTCCCAGGTTCGCATTTCGGAAACCGCTATCTCACTACTGCGAATCGGTGATGCCCAGCTCGTTATGCAGTGCCACATACGCGGCTTGTTGTTCCTGACACCAGGGGCCTTCCTCATTCACAAACCAATGCTTTGCGATAGCAGCCTTGCCGATTTCCGTATTCGGACAGCGTCTCTCAATGATCTGATAGTAGCGGTCGCCCAGTTTCTCGTCTCGATCCTTGACCCACTTGCCCGCCGTGTTCAGGACATCGGCGAGCTCTTCCGTATTGTCCTGCAAGAGACGCGAACCTTTGATTGCAAGTCCCGCAGCAATGATCCTGTAATGGTAGCGGATATCCGGTGAAATCCTTTGTTTCCCCAACCGTTGTAATTCCCTGGCGGACGGTTTGAGCACCATCGGAAGAATTTCTGTTTTCTCTGTCCCGCCTTCATACGTGGTCGTCGAATATTTGCCCGACAGCCGTTGTTTGGCGATGTCCGGTTCTTCAAAAAGACCTCTGCTGCCGAATCCGTCGGGGGCCACCTCCGTTCCCATCAGCTCCATTCCATCATGGCGCGCAAGCCATGCCGCCGTGAGCCAGGCATTGGCACGCACTTGTTTCGGAAGTTTCTCATTGGCCCCGTCATTGAGCGCTTGCACGTATTTTTTGAGCAGCTTGTCATAGGGGGGCTTCAAATAATCCGCCGCTTCCGTATAGCGGGCCTCCCTGACAAGCCGGCGACCGACGAGATACCGCAGCGGTGGCCACTCGCCCGGCCCCCGCGAGCCCAGTATGCCGGAGTCCTGCGGTTGCCGGTCCACATACGCCTTCAATTCGTCCGTGGTGAGCACCCGCTCAGCGACATAAGCCGCGTCGGCCCAAAGCCCGCCTTTGAGGAAAGTATCCATGGCCTGGACAAACTCGCCTCGCGCCAGACGCAGCAGCCCATAGTCCCCGGTTGCCGCCCCCGGGAACGAAAAAGCTCCTTGGCCCTCATCATAGTCGAGTTCGTTGTCTGCATTCTCGGAGCCGACAGGCTTCCAGCCGATGTAGGCGCCGGGTTTGATAATCGTTTGCCACGCCTGCTCCATGCTGTGTGCGGCGTCTTCCAAGCGCCCCGCACGCCGTTGAAGTTTTGAGCGCAGCCAGCAAGCGGCAGGCGTATCGCTTTTCGCCAATTCGAGCCAATGCGCGGCTTCCGCGTAGTTTGCTTCGGCGTAGGCGACCCATCCGAGATATGCCGCGTCTTCGACTTTTCCGACCTTCGCTTCTTTGATCGCCTCGAGCCAATGGGTGCACCGCTTGACAGACGGCGGTCCGCTCTCGTCACCCCACAGGGAACTGGATTTCGTGGCCAAGATGTGCGCGGTGACCAATCGCCGCAGCAGCGGATCCGCAGCGGCTGCCTTCAAAGCAAGTTCGATTTTCTGCTTTGCGGCAAGCTTTTGCTCGTCGGTCCAGCTTTTCCTTTCTTCGACCTCCGGTCCGTAGTTGAGCATCCCGTAGGCCTCCGCGCGATCCGGGATCAGCGCCTTGAGCGAAATGATGGCGCTCTCGTCACCAAGCGCCAACTGCGTGAGAAAAAGCGGCGCTGCTTTTTCGGGGTGATCCTGTTTCCACTCGCAGCGTCCTTCCCAACCGTAACTGTCGGCGGCCATTCCCAACGAATCGGAAAATCCGTCTTTGGCCAGTTCACGCGTCTTTTGAAACCACTTTACCGCCGCCGCATAGTCGCCGCTTTTCATCGAGATCTTTCCCAACATGAACGCGGCCCAGACGCTTCGGTAGTGTCGTTCTTCGGCAGGCCGATTGAGCAGTGCCTCCCACGCTTTGCGGGCATCCTCCCAGTGCGATTTGCCTAGGCGGAAGGCAAATGCCCCGCGATGGTAATCTGCAAACTCCGAATCGAATTCTTCGGGCAAAACGGCGGTTTGCTTGTCGTCCGTTGATGCAATCAGATCGCGGGCCGCTCGATGCTGTTGCGTCGCATTGCCAGGGTCGGTCGGTTTGATTCTCCCCTCCTTCAAAGCTGCGGCGAAATCGTTGACATCCGCATCGCTGGTCGATTTGAGAAGGATATCTGTCTTCCCCTCGTTGCTTTGCGCATTGCCCAATTCAGTCGGGTGCAGCTTCTCGGGCGCGGGGAATTCCTTCGCCATCCGCTTGGCCTCCAATTCCCAGTAAAACTCGGGAGAAGCCTGGATGCTCACTTCGCTGCTCGAAAGGTAATCGCCCGGACCGCAATATCCCGTGGCGAAACAGGTGCCGCCGGTTATCACCGGCATCAAGAAAGAGCTAATGACGAGCGCCGCTACGGCCCGAAAGCTCGCACCGCAGAATGGCGACCCTGTCATAACGAAGCCAGCCTATACCACGCTTGCCTCCGGGTGACAATCGCAACCGGTACCCCGGTTCCGGAATAAATATTGCCCGACCTTTTTCAGCCTGAACCGTCCATCCTGGCAATGCGTCGGCCGCCACAAGCTCGGCCCCTTTCCATGTGACCGTGACGTTGCAGTCCAACCGCTCTTCAGCTTCGCCCGAATTCGCTATCGCCAGATCGACCGGGTTTTCCCCTTCGAGGACAGCTTCCGCTTGGTGCACCGGTTTGCGTCCGGCCGCCACCGCCGCAAGTGTCGGCCAACGCCAATTTCGGGCATCTGTTGCCACGGGAAGCCGATACCAGAGCAACTCCCTCATTTCGCGCGGGCGTGTCTCCTGCCATTCCTTGACGAGCCCGGCCAGATCGTCCGCGTTGGCGGAGAATTCCAGAATCCGTGTTCCTGCCGGCCACGCCGGCTGCACGCTGTCCATCGACACGCCAATCAGTTTTCCAGTCAGATCGTATCCGGCAAGGCAGGAGTATGTCGGGAGCGCCACGGAAAACGGCTGGCCTAACTTCACTGCCTTGGCGACCCATTTCCGCGCCAAATCAGGATCGCAAAGCACGGCGCGGCCGCTCTCTTTTTCTGTCGGAACGGAATGCACCTGGAGCACGTAACTGTCCGCCTCGCGTATCAGCCCAGCGAACTCCGGCTCATCCAACCACGCGGGCAGCGTAGTGATGACCAGCGGCACGGGAGCCAGCACGGGACGCAAAGCCCCGAGCCAGATCCGATAGCCCGCCAGCTTCTTCTGGGCGCAATCGAAATCGAGCTGAAACTCATGCACGTTCACGTCGTGGCCCTTCGCTTCAGCGAGCAGCGATTTTGCCACATCTGCAATCGCACGAATCGGGCCGTCATCCCTGCCAAACGGCCCGGCAAACGGGGCAATCCGCAACGCGATGGCGCATGGTTTCCCCGCCCTTTTGAGGACATCCCAGGGAATGGAGGCACGGATCGTCTGTGCCGCTCCTCCTTCCCATTGGATCTCCGCCCCGAGAATCACCAACCCATCCATTTCCCTGTCGGCCTGCGTTACGGCATCAACAACCGCAGGCGTCCAGTCCCGCTGCCAGAGATAAGCTCTCTGAACAATTGATCCTGATGGACGCGCCTCCTGCCGATGGCATCCCATCAGCACCACCGATGCCGAGACGCCGAAGTGCATCGCTACCACCGCAAGAGTTGCTTGAAAATGTCGAATGATGCCACATTTCAGCGCATCGTTGTGCTACAGCCAAGAAGCAACCCCTCTTTTCTTCACGGCATTGGATGCATCGTCAGGGACCTTTTGGCATCAGGAGAGCAATCCACGGACGAACTTGATGCCGCTGTGCTCGCGTAAATTCCCCGTCATTTGACTTTCGTCAAGAACTCGAAGCGTCTCCCCATCGCTTTTATATGCGGCACGCATTTTATGTGTGTTTTCGAGCGTGGCTGTCGTTAAGAGAGGTGTATGCACGACTGCTCGGATGGGATTCTTCTTGCCGCGTATTTTAATCGCGGATGTGAGGAATCCTTCCGCTCGCTCGTAATGCGCTACCATCCGCTGGTTTACTCCACAGCCTCCCGCATTCTTGGTTGCGGCCCGGATGCGGAGGATTCGACCCAGGCGGTATTCGTCGCTCTGGCCATGAAGGGCCGCAGGCTCGATATCTCCGAGGGCTTGGGAAGATGGCTTCACCGGGTATCGGTGCGGGCGTCACTGGACATTCAAAAGTCAGCAACTCGCAGAAAGCTGAGGGAAGAGGAATCTGCCCGACAGGCACTCGATTCCAAAACGCAGAAACCGCTCCCACATCTGGATGAAATTGTGGAGAAGCTGCCCGGCAAGTTAAAGGAGGCGGTGATCCTGCACTACATGGAGGGACGGAGCATCGAAGAGATTGCCATCCTGAAAAAATGCACCGCCAGCGCCATCTCCATGCGACTGACCCGCGCCCGCGATCTCTTAAAGAAACGGTTGGGTGTGTCTGTCGGCCTGGCTGCTTTGGCAGCGGCTGGATCAGCCCAGGCTTCCGTGGAGGGAACGATGGCCGCAATCCGGATTGTCCAGGTGGCGCAGACGGCCTCGGGGCTGCGGCTTTTGGAGATTGCCCGGAATGCCCTTCGACCGGCCTGGCACGAGATCTCGGGACCGATATTGACTGGAGCTTCCGCCGCAGTGGTGCTCACGGTTGTTGCTTTCGGGATCCTGCCTTCCAAGGCATCGGAACAAAAGTCGGGAAGCCCCATCCTCTCGGGAGAACCGGCCGATCATCGGGCTTCCCCTCACCTTTGCTCCGCCACGCCATCCGACGCCGATCATCCCTTGATTCGCGCCATCAAGCGCAACCCTTCCTGGACGGATAGCCGACAATTCACAGATGTGTTGAATGAATATAGGGCAGGCATCAACACGATCCGCGATTCGGCCGGACTCACTGCGCTCCATTGGGCATTGAAAAAGAACGCTGACGACTACGCGGCTCTGCTGCTCCAACGGGGTGCCGATCCGAATCTCCCGGATTCGTCCGGCCGGACCCCTGTCTGGTATGCGGTGGAGGGCCGCTCCACTTGGTCGCTTTTCCTCCTGATTTTGCGGGGTGCAGACACCAACAGGAAAGATGATTCGGGGGTATCGCCGCTGGCGAAGGCCGTATCGGAAAACGACCTGCACCATGCAGAAATCCTGCTGTGGGCCGGAGCGAATCCGGCATCAGCCGGAACGGCTTCCGGGGAAATGGCGGCGATGCTGCATGACTATTCCAGCCCCGGAATGCCTCTGGCTTCGGAGGTTTCGTCTGGTCTTCCAGGGTTCGTGAAGAATCCCGTCCATGATGCTGCCCGGCGGGGAGATTTTCCCATGCTGGAAAAACTCTTGACGCAGGGTCCGGGAGCCAACGTCCGCGACGAAAAAGGCCGCACGCCACTTCATGAGGCCATTAC
>Ga0194053_10002381_pt1 | contig 11252 bp, 8 predicted proteins | sample SepL228m_MetaG_FD_161684 | JGI IMG/M metagenome (GOLD analysis project Ga0194053, IMG submission 161684) | Anoxic zone freshwater microbial communities from boreal shield lake in IISD Experimental Lakes Area, Ontario, Canada - Sep2016-L227-8m | ecosystem: Environmental > Aquatic > Freshwater >... | reverse complement strand
CAACGATGATGAGATCGGCAGGCGTGGCGGCCTCATCAGGGTGAACGACCTGGATTGAATAGTGTTTCCCGTTGACCACCAAGCCTTCTGCTCGCAGTCGATCATAGCGTGGGTCCCGGGCGACCAATACTGTGGAGAACAAAGACGCATCGAAAAACCGGGAGGCGTAGACAGCCCCCATCGCTCCTGCTCCAAGGACAGCTACGTTTTTGATTTCCTTCACTGACACCTCCAGGTCCAATTTACTTTCTTGTCGATTTATTTTTTCTACAATTTCAGGAAGACGCTAAGCTAGATAGAGTTGATATTCTTGATGCTCCCTTTCTCTGCTGGTTCTTTCTTGAATCTTTGCATGAACACATACATGACCGGAGTGAAAAATACACCTAGCATGGTCACTCCGAGCATTCCAGCGCACACAGATGTTCCAACTGCCTTTCTGCCGGCCGCTCCGGCGCCGTCCGCAAAGACTAAGGGAAGGACCCCAACGATAAACGCGAAGGACGTCATAAGAATTGCCCTGAATCTAAGCTTAGCGCCCTCCACTGCTGCTTCCAAGACAGACATTCCCTCCGCCTGCTTTGCACGTGCAAATTCAACCACCAGAATGGCATTCTTTGCCGACAAACCTACCAGAAGAACCAACCCCACCTGGGTGTAAAGATTGTTGTCCATTCCTCGAACGGTAAGTCCAACGATAGCACCCAATATTGCCAGTGGAATGACAGCCACTACCGCTATCGGGTCCGTCCAGCTCTCATATTGTGCGGCCAGTATCATGACCACGACCAGCACAGCCAAAGCAAAAACCACAAATATCTGACCGCTTGCAGTCTTTTCCTGATAAGCCATTCCGGTCCACTCATAGTTCGCTCCGGCTGGGAGGATTTCACCGGCCAGCTTTTCCATTGCCTCTAGTGCCTGACCAGAACTGACTCCAGGTGCGCTGTCCCCGAGCACACGGATGGCAGGAAACATGTTGTACCGATCGACCCGAAGGGGAGTCAGTGAGTAATCCACCTTGACAAGCGTGCCCAGCGGGAGCATTTCATTTTCCAGGTTTCTTACCTGAAGACTCTTGATATCATCGGGCCTAGCTCGGTACTTGCCCTCTGCCTGGACCATTACCTGCCACGTACGACCGAATTCGTTGAAATCGTTGACATAGGTTGACCCAAGATAAGCTTGAAGCGTGTCAAAAACCGACTGAAGAGGGACCCTAAGGCTCAGGGTCTTGACCCGGTCTATATCAGCGAACAACGAAGGGACTCCGGCCCTGAAGGTCGTGGTAACACCCTTGAAATCAGGATCCGCTTGAGCCTCACGAACCAATTCTTGGGCGGCTTCGTTCAATTTCCAAAGGCCAATGCCGATGCGATCCTCCAGCCAGAACTCGAATCCGCCGCTTTGCCCAATCCCGTTTATTGGGGGTCGTGAAAAAGGAAACACCACCGCCTCTCGGATTTGAGAAAATTTGTGATTCAGATCAGCCATTATAACTTCTTTGCTGAGTCCCTTTTTCTCTCTTTCATCCCAAGGTTTCAGGGACACGAAACCCAAGCCCAAAGTTGGGCCTATACCGTCGAAGATAGAGTTTCCGGGAGTGACGGAATAGTTGCTGATTCCTTCTGTGGTTTGAATTATTCCCATCACCCTCTTCATCACTGCGTCTGTCCGCTGCAACGAAGCACCGTCAGGGAGTTGAGCGTTGAGCATTATCAACCCATCATCTTCCTGTGGCAGGAATCCTGTGGGCACTTTAGTGAAAGCAATATAAGTAATACCAAGCGCCGCAGCCCATACTGCCAACATGAGGGGAACGTGACGGACGAGATAGAAAATTATTGCCGTGTAATAGTCGGTAATCCTGGCAAATATGGTATCGAATCCTCGGAAAAAAACATTTTTCGGTCCTTGGCGTGGACGGAGCCATAGGGCACACTGGACAGGTTTGAGGGTCAGCGCGTTTATTGCGCTGAGTAGTGTGGTGACTGCAATGGTTAAGGAAAACTGTCGATAAAGTTGACCGGATATTCCTCCAAGAAATGATGCAGGTACGAACACGGCCATAAGCACCAGGGTGATTCCGATTATTGGGCCTGTGATTTCGTTCATTGCCCGAATGGCCGCTTCTTTTCCAGAGAGGCCATGCTGAAGCATATTGCGGTCCACATTCTCAACTACTACGATAGCGTCATCCACTACTATCCCAATCGCCAGGATCAACCCGAACAGGGTAATCATGTTGATGGAAAAGCCCATGATATACATCAGGGCAAATGTTCCTATTATTGTTACAGGAATGGTGGTTACGGGAACCAGCGTGGCCCGCCAATCCCCGAGGAAAATTAACACTACTATGAAGACCAAAATGAAGGCCTCTACAAGGGTAATCACTACCTCACGAATTGAAGCCCGTACAAAATCCGAGGTCTGGTAAACTATCTTGTAATCAACCCCCTTAGGAAAATCTTTTTTCAACTCCTCCAACTTCCGGCGGACTTCATCAGCCACTTGGAGGGCGTTGGACCCGGGAGTCTGGTAAATGACCATGGTTGCCGATGGTTTGCCATTAAGGTACGACATCGTATCGTAACTTTTCCCTCCGAGTTCCACGGTTCCAACATCCTTCACTCGGACAATACTACCCGCTTGACCTGTCTTGACTATGATGTCTTGAAACTGGCTCACTTCAGTCAAACGTCCCAAAGTATCCACTGACAGGTCCAAGACCTGACCCGCAGGAGCAGGCTGCTGTCCGATACGGCCGGCGGCGACTTGGATATTCTGATTCTTAAGCGCATTTACCACGTCATTCGTGGTGAGACTGTTGTGCTGAAGCCTGTTGGGGTTGAGCCAAACCCGCATGCTGTAATCTTTGGACGGAAACAGGTTTATGTCACCAACACCGTGGAGGCGGCTCAAAGGATCCTTGATGGTTGTTGTCACATAATTAGTCAAAAACAGATCATCGTAAGATTCGTCCGGGGAATAGAGGCAAAGGACAGTTACAAATGATGTGGACGCTTTTTTCGTGTTCACTCCCTGGCGCTGGACATCAGTTGGCAACTGAGCCATCGCCCACTGGACTCGGTTCTGCACCAGCACAGTCGCCATGTCATTATCAGTTCCAAGTTCAAATGTGATCTTAAGGTTATAGGAGCCATCACGAGCGCAGGTGCTGTACATGTAAATCATGTTTTGCACGCCATTGACCTGCTGTTCAATGGGCGCCGCAACGGTGTCGGCAACCACCTGCGGAGAAGCTCCCGGGTATGATGCGCTCACCTGGACCATGGGCGGCGTTATCTCAGGGAATTGCGAAATAGGCAGGGAGAATATGGCAACTCCCCCGGCTAACATTATGATCAAGGAAATTACAGAGGCAAAAACGGGCCGGTTGATAAAAAAACGGCTGATCATGACATGGCCTCCGTTTACCTGTCTTGTGTTTTCACCGGAGACTCCGAGTCGCTTTTCCGGGTCGCGACAGGCAGGAGTTCAGGGTTCACTTTCGATCCTGGACGGGCTCGTTGTATTCCCTCAACGATAACCCGATCCGTTGATTTCAGGCCCTCTTCAACCACCCTCATTCCTTCAACGTCCTGACCAATTTTTATACGCCTATGCTCAACAACGTTGTCGGAATTCGCCACCAGGACCGACCTTCCCCCCTGGTCGAATTGCACCGCAGCATCGGGTATCAGCAGTGACTTTTGCGTTCCCAAAGGTAGCCTGACACGTGCAAACATGCCGGCCAGAAGGAATCCGTCAGTGTTGGGAAAAACTCCACGTACTTGGATCGTTCCCGTGGCTGGATTCAACTTGGTGTCTACGAAGTCTACAAAACCTTTATGAGGGTACCCTGGTTCGTCAGCCAATCCTAAGTATGTAGGAATATTTTTTGATTTGATCGTACTATGGAGCGACGCCGCATGAGCCCTTCTAGCCGAAAGCAGATCTAATTCACTGAGGCTGAAGTAACAATATACATGTTCATCGTTGACCACCGTAGTGAGAAGCGTCTTTTCCGTAGCTCCAACCAGGTTGCCGACGTCCACGAGGTTCCTGCTCACCCGACCGTCAATGGGTGATACGACCTGGGTATACTCCAGGTCAAGTTTGGCCTTGTCCAAGGCAGCCTGGGCTAAATCTACATCGGCCTTAGAAACCCCGCTCTTGGAAATGGCCTCTTGCATTCTGAGCCAGCTCATAGCCTCTTTGGCTTCCAGGGACTTCGCAAGATCTTCGTTTATTTTGGCCAGGTCGTATTGCGCCTTAGTTGCCTCCAACTTCGCTTTGGCCTCATCCACCTGTGCCTTGTATTGACGGGGATCGATCAAGAAAAGAATTTCACCAACCTTCACCTTGGCCTGTGGATCAAAGTTGATCTTTTCCAAGAAACCCGCCACTCTTGCCCTTATGTCCACATATTCCAACGCAGCCGTGTTACCCGTGTATTCCAGGTACTTAGTAATCTCCTGTTCAACCGGAAGCACTACCGTGACTTCGGGTATGCGGACTTGTTTCTTGGGGGCTTTTTCACAGGCGAAAAGGCAAACTAACAAAATTCCAGTGAGAATCTGAATGAGCACCCACGAACGGCTTTGCATGGCACCCTCCTGAGAGGCTCTATTCTGTTCTAAACATTGCCTGAGCAATGGTCTGGTTTCTTTGGACAACCCAAAGAGATTTCTAAGTGATAGACTGCCCAGATATTCTGTGAATGGTCACAGGGTAACACGTGTCCCCAGGATAGCATATTTATGAGGTCATGGGCCAAGTGTGTTGGAGGACTTAATTCAAAAAGCGAGGAATCGTCTTAAATTCAACCGCCATGACGCTAACCATCTAAGGCAGTGACATGACAAAAAATGTCGCTTTTGCAAAAAATTGGGTGGCTAAAAACTTAGATCATCAACATTATTGATCAAATGATGTAGACCGTGTGTGTCAATAAAGAGATCCCACCATTTTTTCTTTGATTTTGAAACTCCACTCTGTTACTAAATAAACTGAGGCTTTTGTGTACCACAGCATTCTGATTCTCTGCAAACATTTGATTAGACGGATATTCATATGCCACCAGTTTACTTGGACGGGATTCGATTGCAGGCAAACCACGTAAGACTCGTGATGAATATTATGGGTACCCTGAATGAAACCTGTGGAAACTGTGGTGGTTCAATGATTGAAGTCAAAGGAATTCTTATTCACTCTAGTGAAAGACCAACCATATTCCATACTTGGTGTGCAACTTGCGGGAGGTTCAATCGCCTCAGTCAGAACTTCCCCATGGGGTTGCTCCGAGTAGTTATTGGCAGGGTTGCTTCAGAACTGAGTTTAGCCAGCTGAGAGTCCTGGTCTACGACCTAAGCTAAATCTCTGCCGTACCTTCTTTCTTTCTACATTGTAGCTGAACACCTTTGGACAACAAGGGGTAAACAATGATAAAAATTCTCTTAGTTGACGATGAAAAAGATATTCGTAAACTGCTGGAGGAGACTTTGAAGAGAAAAGATTATGAGATTCTTCAAGCAGGAACTGGTGACGATGCCTTGGTGATTTCTATAAAAAAGAAACCGGACCTGATTCTTATGGACATCATGATGCCTGGAGCCCTTAGTGGAATAGAAGCTACGAGAAACTTGAAAGCTGATGTGAGGACCAAGCAATCGAAGGTCATTATTCTTACCTCTAGTAGTACTGCGTACGAAGAAGCAATGAATGCCGGAGCAGATGCCTATTTCTCAAAACCCTACAGTCCACTGGAACTGCTTCGAAAAATTGATGAACTCGTGGGTGAAATTTACCTTGAGCGAGATGAAGAAGTGAGATTAAGTTCAAGTCATCTCCGTGGACTTCAGTCTGCTCGAACGGAGAATGCTCCAAACTGAAACACAGATCAGACTAAAACAAGATGACGGATCCTGCCGGGGTTCTTCTTTCGGCTTCAAGTGGTATACTATTGCTCCGCCTCACCGGTAAAATTTTTCTCCGGCCTTGACAATAGAAAAATCTTAGTCGTCGATGACAATGAAGTTTTAGCAGTTCTTAAAATTTTTGCCGATTGGCGGCACTTACTGGAGGCCACATCTTTCCCGGTAATCCCCGCACCCTTCTTTGTCATTCCGTAATCCAGAGGAATAGTAGCCAATATCCAACTTGCTCAAACCGATAAGAGTTTTCGCAATCACTCTAATATTTTCAAACTCGACTTCGGGCAATGTGAGTAATTTTATATTGAGGAAGTCATTCTCAAATTCCAGAAGTTGAGAAATCCTGGATCAGTACCAGCTATGTTCTCCGCGGCAACTGTGCCTCAGCCTTTCAAGAGTTCCGTGAGCAGCTTGCCGGCCAGCCCCTTCTCCCGTATTTTCCTGAGCAGCAGTTCCTGAACTTCTTTATCTTCGCCCAGTTCTGCCATAAGGTTGTCAGGTTCCACCTCATGGAATGCTTGCTTAATGGTAGGCTCTTCTATGGGGAGGGGTACAGAGCAGATCTTCTGGATCAGGTGCAACAGGGTCTCCTCGTTTTGCTTGTCCTCCTGGATGCTCGCCCCAGTGCGGCGTGCCTGGGAGAGGAGGACATCACGGCAGGTCTGGATAAAGACAGAGTCCTCGGCATAGGCGTGCCCACTTCGCACCCGAAGGATCCTGGAGATCAGGATGGCCGGCCGGATGCTGGCGCTGCTGGTCTTGAGCCCGGCATCGCGGAAGTTCCGGACCAGGGCGATGATCCTCTCGACCTCGGCCAGAGGCAGTCCGGAGCGTTCCTGGGTGATGGCTATCTCGGTATCCTGGTCGAACCCGCTCAAGATGATCGTAACCATTCGGTCCAGGAGAGCATCTTGGACGCCGTGCACTCCCGCATAGTCGTCGGGATTGCTGGTAAAGATGATTCTGAAATCGGCGTGAACGGGAATATTCTTGCCGCGTAGCGGCAGCACCCGCTCCTCCAGGACAGAAAGAAGCACGTTATTGGCCTCGGGCCGCGAACGCGTGAATTCGTCATAGACCACGGTGCAGCCTTTCTGGCACGCTTCGGTGAGGGCTCTTCCCACCCACACGGGCTTCACCTCTTCCTCAACTTTAAGCACCGAGTGAATGTACTCGTCGTGTAAATAACTTCGCTTGTAGCCACTGTCTTTACCGACCAGGTCCGCGGTGCCCATCTCGTCATCCCCATGGACCAGCACCACCGAACGACCTAGCTGCTGGGCCACGTAGAGGGCTAAGGTGGTCTTGCCGCTCCCTGCCGGACCACAGAGGTGGACGTGTAAACCCTCCTGGATATAGGCCAGAGTGCGGTCAACCAATTCCTTGAGAAAGGGCGTCTCCACGAAGCGTGACGGTTGAGCAATTCCTGCATGAGAAGGCTGTGCCGCCGGCTTGTCCTGATCATTATTGTCACTGGGGACAAAAGAGAAGTTATTATTACAGAAGGGGCATGTGTAGAGGCGGCGACGCTCCGATTCTACAACTAAGTCTTTATGGCACCAGGGGCAAGGCTGTGTCAGTTTCGCCATCAGTTGTCTCCAGTCTCCAAAGCATCCAGATGCCCCGCTCCAGGTCGCCTGCTGAGAGGGAGCACAGCCATAACCTCTGTGCCAACGCCTGGAGTGCTGTGGACTGCACACTCTCCATTCAAGGCCCCAGCGTAGTCATGCATTGTTGCCATCCCTAGTCCACGAGGAGCGCTTTCCACATCGAAGCCCTGGCCGTCGTCCCGCACTGTGAGACGTAACCAACCTTCTCGAGGCGGGTCCAGCCGTACGGTAACCTTACCGGCCTTTGCATGCTTGACCACGTTGGTTAGTGCTTCTACGGCGATGCGGTACAACGCCAACTCCACCTGCTCTGGAACCAAGTGGCGGTCAGCCTTCTCCTTTCTCATAAACTCTTCATCCAGATCTATCTCAATAGCAAGAGCCGCTTTAAACTGATCACAAAAGGACTGAAAGGTCGGGACGAGCCCGTGGATGAGAATTGAAGGGTAAAGCTGACGGCTGAGAACGCCTACTTGTTGCTCGATCACCCGGTTTAGGCCGTCGATCACTTCGCTGAGGACCCGAACTGTTTCCGACGAGGAGCCCATACCTTTCAGGAGTTCTTGCAGTTGGGTCTTCAGGACTAGGCAATTTGCCTGCACGTCATGCAGTTGGGCAGCGATGTCCCGGCGTACGAGTTCATGCACAGCTATAAGACGCTGTCGCGAGTGCTGCAACTGCCCCGCCTTGGCGAAAGCGACCCCCTGCCGTACCAATGCCTCCTCCGCCGCCTTGCGCGCAATGGCATAGCGCATGGAGCGTGCCAGCAGATTGCTATCCGCTTGTCCCTTAACCAGATAGTCCTGCGCACCCTCCTTCAGTGCCTGATCCCCTAGCGCTTCGTCCTGTAAGCCCGTCAGCACTACAATTGGCACACCGGGCGCTTGCGCCCGCGCCAGGACAAGGGTGTCGATGCCTTGACTGTCCGGCAGTCCCAGATCCAGCAGAACCACGTGGCAGGTCTCTTTCCATAGGTATTCCAGCGCCTCGCTAAGCCGCCGAACATGGTTCATCTGGAACTGCCCAGGAAGGGCTTCCTCTAAGCTCTCGTACAGGAGGCGGGCCTCTCCCCAATTGTCTTCGACCAGCAACACCTTGGTGGGTTCAGATGACATGGCATCTCCTATTCCGATGGCAGCTTCACTATAATAACCCATAAAGCATATTGTGCAACACCTTATCGCTCTTTTGTGAGGTGAGTCCCAGAAATCCGGTTTCCTCACAATCCCTTCAAGGGCTAACGGTTAACCGCAGCCCCAAAAACCGTCACAAAGACCCGATACAAAGGTAAATACACAGGGAGGAGGAGTCACCTTACCCAAGTTTTATGAGGAGTTACTTGGAAGGACGAAACTATGGTTCGACCTTTGTGCTAAGGGTGAGTAAGCTCTGGACGAGAACGGCCCCGCGCTTACCAGCCCGAGATATTTCTTGGAGATCCGCATAATCCCGGTCCCCTTCGTGTTTGCGCTGGAGAAGGATCCCAGAAAATCCCAACACCACGTAGAGCAGGTTGTTTAAGTCGTGGGCGATGCCGCGAGCCAACGACCCAACTGCTTCCAATTTCTGAGTCTGGAGGAGATGTTGTTGGAGGATCCTGTGCTCGGTTACGGTGCCCATGAATTCAGCCTTATCCGACTCCAATTCTGATACCCTACTACGCATCTCGTTCAATTCATCAATGAGCTGATCCTTGGTCTTTTCATGGTCTCGCATGGGATGCTCCTCCTGACGGGAAGCTATGCTATTGAGAAGTGGTGGTGGGTTTGCAAAATATAGCTCATTTTTATTATCTGGTAAAAACAGGTGCAACTGTCAAATTATTTTGCTTGTGCCGAACCTGATTGCACCAACATATGCAAACAAATGATGTGGACCGCTGTGTCAAGACAGGGAATGGGTCTTGTTAACTTAACACGAAGTGAACCGTTTTTCACCGAAATCATAAGGGCACCTGTAAGCCCTCAGTTATTCGGGGCGTAATTGTGAAAAAACTAATAATTTCGCGTCACACATATCGAAATACCGCGCTTAACTGAGGGATTACGGGCACCTCTAAAAAATGATTGTTTTTTCGTTCAATTGGTTCCCCCTTTAGTCTTTCCGAGTGCCGCGCCCTCTTTTTAGCAGGAGCGAAGCTCCCATCCATAACATGCTCCTAGGCTGAAGAATGGGTTTCCCCCTATCGTTCGAACTCTTCCCGTGGAATGCCGGATTGAGGAATGATTGACCACAAGGTGCTTCTCCGAAGTTCAGCATGGTCAGGTGTGGAATCGTCACGGTAGGTCCCGATTTACTTCTTTTGCATCGCCCTGTGGCTACCCCGGCGTCGGGCCTCAGCGAAGCCATATAGTACAAGGATCGTGCAGACTTCATCGCCGGACAGGCATCGAAGCTTACCCAACTGCCACATCAACCCGTGTGACGTAGGTTTTTCGACTTTTTCTCGTCCAATATTCTGTGATGCAGTTCTCGGAACGTTGCCGCAGGAGTCACCCCTATCTTGTCCTCTCTCAAATTCAAGACCACCGCATTGGTTGGGCACACTGTCGCACAGACTCCACAACCGATACACCAATCACAGTCTATGACCGGCACGCCGTCTGACATTCGCACTGCTTCAACCGGGCAAATCGTTGCGCACTCTCCACAGCCCGAACATTCCTCGGAATCGGTTTCTCTCATGAAGTACGTCGCCATGATAGAATCTCTGGGGATTTTTCTCCGACGAATGTTGCCCACATTCCAGCAAGCGCAGCCGCAACAGTTGCAGTTGTGTTTGATTTCGCCCTCTGCGTTGTCCACGAAGTGAACCAGTCCGGCTTCTTCTGCTACGCGGATTACGTCCAGGGCTTCTTCCTTGGTCAGTTCTCGGGCCAGACCTTGATTGATAACGAAGTCGGCCAATTCGTCAAATTTCATGCAAACTTCTGTGGGATGTTCGCACCCCCTCCCTACCAGTCGGTACGAGACACGGCAAGGGCAGTGGGCTACTGCTATACGTCGGGTATTTGCAATGACCTGCTCCATGAGTTGGACCGGGAAGACAGCCTGCAGATCAGGCTTGATGGCTTTTCCTACGGGAATGTACCGATACGGCTTGCTCTGGCTCCCATACGCCTCTGAGGTAACCTGTCGGTTGAAGTACTTCCCCAGCAGAAGAGCCATCTTTTGAGCATGCGGAGTGTCTTCACCTTTCCAAAAAAACGTTTGAGGGAAACCGAATCCCACGTGCAACAAGGCATAACCTTTTTCGCCGGCAGGGGTCGTGCCTGCGTACAAAGCTCCTTTTTGAGTAAGACGTTCAAGAACTGCTTCCAACTCCTGTCTGGGCATCGCGACTCGGCTTTCTATGTTATCAACACTGATAGTAGAGAGCGGTATTACCCCGGTAGGAAGTGCAAGGGCGATTTCAGCTTCCGATGGACTGAGATTTTCTCTTAGGATTTCCAGTAGAGTGTCTCTGACGGGGTAACCCATACCAAGATTGTTCAAGTGATCGGCTAGCCTTTGATAGACATTCTGCTCTTCCATGGTTGGTTCTCCGTTGAAAAAGAAGTTCAACTATTTAAGATCCATAGGCGATTCGCAGGCTCGTGATGAGAATAAAAATTGACCCGACAGCCATTATTGCGCCCCACAACCAATAAGGCAAGAAAAGGATCTGCTGAATCCGACCAGTATCTGAGATTCCCATGGGACC
>Ga0194053_10002380_pt1 | contig 11252 bp, 9 predicted proteins | sample SepL228m_MetaG_FD_161684 | JGI IMG/M metagenome (GOLD analysis project Ga0194053, IMG submission 161684) | Anoxic zone freshwater microbial communities from boreal shield lake in IISD Experimental Lakes Area, Ontario, Canada - Sep2016-L227-8m | ecosystem: Environmental > Aquatic > Freshwater >... | reverse complement strand
CGGCATATTTAAATCTGTAAAAATGAGATGCGGCCGATATTTGCCGACCATCATTAAGCCCTGATAAGCATTGGTAGCCAGGAACAGTTGATGTGGCACACTAAATTGACCGAATTGTAATTCACATAGTCGCAAAATAGCGTAATCATCTTCTACAACCAAAACCCGCAATTGGCTTTCGTTATCCGTTATTGCGGGTTCTATATATTCAGTATTACCCGTTAATAACGATCGGGCGGCAGATAAATGCTTTATCACATCCTCGCGACTCAAACGCCTATGCCCTCCCATAGTCAGGCTGGCCTTTATTTTTCCGCTATCCACCCAATTTTGAATGGTACGCTGACTTACTTCCAGCAAAATAGCCGCTTCTTTCGTGCTCAACCATGATTGTTCGTTCACATCCAACATCCTAAAAACCATAAAGATACTAAACATAATAGTGAATATTAAAAACAAAGCAATAAATTATTGTGAATTACTCCATCTGCTAAAAATAAAGAGTGAATTTGCGGTTTTTTATCATCTATACGAATTTAATATTACATTTTTTGTAGTAATTGTGTGCTTTTTGGGTGACTGTCGGTAGAGGGACTTTCTTCACCCTTCAAGATTCACAGCCTTGTCGGCTGCTCTCAAACTTCATATACCCAATTGTTTTTTGATAAGTTGACGAAAGGTATGCTTAATTTCGGTGTGCCTTGGAATGGGAGTTTGTTTACCATTTGCTGGATAGCATAAATATCGTGTTTGTTATCATACCGATAACATCCTGAATCAACTAATTCTTTAATGAAATTACCTCGTTTCACGCCACCTCAACCAACATTTCTTTCATCTGGGAAACGGGATGGTTTGTTGGCAACTCTTCCCGGGACTTCCCTAAGGCAGCTCGCAATAAATAAGCCCCCACTTTATAGTCTCCACACGCTTAACTTAATGGCTGTAATTTGTTCTTTCGCATCCTTTTTGAATTCGACCCGACCATGCTATTTGATTTCAATGCAGCGATTTTATACACCCGATCCAAGCTACGCTGCTTATATGTAATAAGTACAAGTATTAATTTAATCTTGGGTATATTTTATTCCAATTCCTTTCATTAATTGTCTACTGGTTTTTTGAATTAATCTATCAAGCATTTTTGGATCTAAACCACCTTCACCAATCGTTTGCATTAAGTAATTAAATAGCTCAAGAATTACTCCCCTGGTTACCTCATCCAATAGGAATAATTCTTCTAGAACTGATTTTTTATATTCATTAATATAATAAACCATATTTTCATGATCATTTCGTTTAAAGCATTCACCAATTTCGTATATCTTCTGATATAACCTACCATAAGCTCCTATTCGTTTCTCTAATAGCAGGAGTCTTGGTTCCCTTTCCTGCTCACGATAACTAATAAAAGCAGCAATCAAACTACCAACGATTGTACCCGCAATTGCTCCTATAGCTCCGATCAATGACTCAGACATGATTCACCTCCCCCCTAGATTCGTTTACGTTGTGAAGAAATTATTCAACGCGTAAGACAAAATTCGTAGTGCGTAATTGGCGATAGCGGTATTGCGCCGTATGTGATGCACCATTCGGCGTATTACGCTATCGCTAATACGCACTACAAAGATTACCCCTTCAACGCCTTCAAAACAGCCTGCATAGTCGCATTGGCATCACCAAACAACATGCGCGTGTTTTCCAGCACAAACAAGGGATTACCCACACCGGCATTCCGGCAATCGGGCTGTTGGGGTCATTAAGTGCGGACGGGTTCACAATATCATTGGCAGCGATAACGATGGACACGTCTATATTGGCAAAATCATCATTGATTTCATCCATCCCCTAAGCGTGACGGGGTTTGTAACCCCGTCACTCACGTTTTGCGATTGTTGAAATCTTCAAACGTTTCAGTCAGGGTTACAAACCTGACCAGCGCCGTGTTGTAAATGATGGGCAGATCGAAAATATGCCTGGTTTTTCCAAATATGGCGGTTTCGGTTTGCTGGCACAAACACCCGTATTACATTTTTTATGTGAGCTCTAAACGCCGCTCAATACGATCCAAACGCTCGCTAAGCCGGTCAATTGTGATTTGCTGACCAACCTGACCTTCGTAATAATCCGAAGCATCGCGTTTGACAGCGCCCATGCCGCGCTCAAGAGAAGTTAAACGATGTTTGATGTCCGCCATATCCGCATCATGTTTGCTGCGAAATTCTTTTATTTCTCCGCGCAAGGCTTTTAGATGTTCAATGACTATATTTTCAATGTTGTCGGTCATCTTATTGCTCCTAGTCGAAATATTCGGTTGCCAAAATGTATGCAGCCTACACGGCACCGTTGATTTTCCAAAAATTAACGTAAATAAAATAGCACGGATGATCTGAGGCACGAAGCGCATCAACAATTGCGAATGATGCGCTTCTCTTCGTTTAGCACATCCGGCTAGGGTTCCTTACCCCTTCAACACCTTCAAAACCGCCTGCATGGTCGTATTGGCATCACCAAACAACATGCGCGTGTTTTCCAGCACAAACAAGGGATTACCCACACCGGCATAACCCGATGCCATGCTGCGTTTAAGCACGATAGTGGTTTCGCCTTTCCAGCATTCGATTACGGGCATTCCGGCAATCGGGCTGTTGGGGTCATTAAGTGCGGACGGATTAACAATATCATTGGCACCGATAACGATCGACACGTCTACATTGGCAAAATCATCATTGATTTCATCCATTTCAAAAACAATGTCGTAAGGCACTTTGGCTTCCGCCAACAAGACATTCATGTGACCGGGCATACGTCCCGCAACTGGATGAATGCCAAAGCGTACTTTTTTGCCTTTATCCCGCAACAGCTTGGTGATTTCATAAACGGTATGTTGAGCTTGAGCAACCGCCATGCCGTAGCCCGGGATAATCATGATGTTTTTTGCAGCTTGTAGCAGTTTCGCAGTTTCTTCGGCATCAATAGGCTGTACGTCACCTTCAATGGCGGCTGCTACTCCTCCTGAAGCGGAACCAAATCCACCGGCGATAACGCTGATAAAATTGCGGTTCATGGCGCGACACATGATGTAACTCAAGATGGCGCCGCTGCTGCCGACCAAAGCGCCGGTAACAATCAACAAGTCGTTGCTTAACATAAAGCCCGTTGCCGCTGCTGCCCAGCCTGAATAACTGTTGAGCATGGAGATAACCACCGGCATATCCGCACCACCAATCGCCATGACCATGTGGACGCCAAAAATCAAGGCAATAGCGGTCATAATAGCCAGCGGAATTAGCGCATTACCACCGATCTCAACTTGTTGTAAAAACACAGAGCCCAGAACGATTGTGGCAATCAACAGGCATAAATTAAACCAGTGGCGGCCAGGCAATAATAGCGGTTTTCCGCTGATTTTTTCGCTGAGCTTGCCAAAGGCAATCACTGAACCCGAAAAAGTAACGGCACCAATGAGAATGCCAATATAAATTTCCAGTTCGTGGATGGTTTTTTCCACACCACTAATAGTAATGGTGCTGTCCATAAAATTGGCATAACCGACTAACACCGCAGCCATGCCTACCAGGCTGTGCATGATGGCAACCAGTTCCGGCATTTGCGTCATTTCAACTTTTAACGCCGCTCTGGCACCTATACTTCCGCCGATTAATAAGGCCACGATTAAGATACCGTAAACGGTGAATGATCCGCTTAATACAGTATCGAAAACGGTAATTTCCAGCGCTGACTTACCGGAAACCGATCCCCCTAATATGGTAGCGATAATGGCAATCGCCATACCTAACATGCCGAAATAATTGCCTTTGCGTGAAGTTTCCTGATTGCTTAAACCGCTCAGGCTAAGAATGAACAGAATGGCGGCAACGATGTAAGACATCGTAACTAAACTGTGGGACATAGTGATCTCCTGTTATTTTCTGAACATTTCCAACATACGGCGGGTAACTAAAAAGCCACCGACAATATTGATAGAGGCTAAAAGTATGGCCACGCCCGCAAGGATAGTGACGGTGGAGTTGGTGGTGGAGATCTGCACCAATGCGCCAATAACGATAATGCTGCTAATGGCATTGGTGACGCTCATTAACGGGGTGTGCAAAGAATGCGAGACATTCCAAATCACTTGATAGCCCACAAAACAGGCCAGCACAAAGACGGTAAAATGCGCCATGAATGATTCAGGCGCGACAGCGCCCAGGCTAAATAAAATCAGCCCGGCAATCAGTGCCGGCACTAGTTGTTTAACCGCCGGGGGAAGCAACGATTTTTTTTGTTGCTCCAGTACCGATTGATAAGCCGGTGCTTCGGTTTGCGGAGCGGCGGCGGCAGAGAGCTTCGGTGCGGGTGGCGGCCAAGTGATATTGCCTTCTTTTATCACGGTAGTGCCGCGTATTACCTCATCGTCCATATTAACATTGATGACGCCGTTTTTTTCAGGAGTCAGTTCAGTTAATAAATGCCGCAGGTTGGTTGCATAGAGCTGGCTGGACTGGTTGGCCAAGCGACTGGGTAAATTGGTATAACCGATCAAGGTGACATCATGCTTGACGACCACTTGGTCTTTTTCAGTCAGTTCGCAATTACCGCCTTGCTCGGCTGCCAAATCCACAATCACACTGCCAGGTTTCATCGACTCAACCATCGCTGTAGTGATCAGTTTTGGCGCGGGCTTGCCGGGAATGAGCGCAGTGGTGACGATAATGTCGACTTCTTTTGCTTGTTGGGCAAATAATGCCATCTCGGCGTCAATAAATTCTTTGGACATGGTTTTGGCATAGCCACCCGTTCCTCCGCCTTCTTCCTTAAAATCCAGCATCAAAAATTCAGCATCCATGCTTTCAATTTGTTCTTTTACTTCAGGTCGGGTGTCAAATGATCTAACAATTGCCCCCATGCCTTTTGCCGTGCCAATAGCTGCAAGACCGGCAACGCCGGCACCAATGACCAATACTTTCGCGGGCGGTATTTTACCGGCGGCGGTAATTTGACCGGTAAAAAAACGCCCAAAATATTGCGCGGCTTCAACGATGGCTCGGTAACCGGCAATATTGGCCATAGAGCTTAATGCATCCAGTTTTTGCGCTCGGGACATGCGGGGTACGCTGTCCATGGCCAGCACGGTAACGTGTTTAGCCGCCAGTTTTTGCATTAATGCTTCATTTTGTGCTGGCCAGATAAAGCTTATTAAACAAGCGCCTGAAGATAATAGATCGGTTTCTTCCAGTGCTAATTTAACATTATGCTCGGGAGCACGCACCTTCATGATGATATCAGATTGCTTCCAAAGCGTTTTGGTATCCGTTACGATTTCAACACCGGCCTCCTTGTAGGCCTCATCAGAAATATTGGCACCGAGACCCGCACCGCTTTCAACGCTAACGGAAAATCCCAGCTTCATAATTTGTGCGGCAGCCTCTGGCGTAGTGGCAACACGCATTTCACCTTGGTGAATTTCTTTAGGTATACCAATCTTCATACAGTCTCCTGTGGGTGTGATTTAGGGCATAATAAGCAAGAAGGTTTTGGTGAGAGCTAAAACCCAAGTTGTTGAGCATAGGTGATTAGGCGTTCAAATTCAATAAAAAAAACAGTCCTTTTGTTAGGGTATCTTTTGGGCAACCTATTTTTTAAGGTGAGGTTAAATTTTGCTGTCATTAGAAGCAGTTAAAAACAATGAGTTGTTTGATATAAAGAAACGTCCGGGCGTTGCAATACCGGGTCAAGGAATCTAATGTTTTTATCAAAAGACTTTATAGAAACCCCCGAGGGGCTTATTTTTGCCGTAGTCGATCAAGCTATTGAAAGCGGTAAGGTGTTATGTTTTTTACGTTACGTAAAAAATAATGGGGATTGGAAAAAGGTAAGTACTGAGCCCGCAAATGCTTTTTTGCAGCAGTATCATCCATGCTATTTGCATTATTCACCGATTTTGGATGCGCATTTACACGCGGTAGCCATAGACAGGATTGTCAAACATCATCAACCCAAGCAACGCTTGCAACAGATTGTGCAGATACATCAGCAGGATGCTATTGAGCATGACCTGTTTCAACTGTGTGGTTTATTGCAGCAACACGGTTTGGATTTAACGCAAATAGGTATTACCGGTTCTGTATTGGTTGGTGTGCAAAACGCGGGTTCTGATATTGATTTGGTCTGTTACGGCAGGGCGGTTTTTCATCAATGTCGGGCCATTACCCGTCAATTGATACAGCAAGACCAACTGCAAGCATTGAGTGACCATGACTGGCAGCAATCCTACGAACGTCGATCTTGTGAGTTAAGTTTTGAAGATTATGTCTGGCATGAGCAGCGAAAAACAAACAAAGCGGTGATTAACGGGCGAAAATTTGATTTAAATTTTATTGATGATTCGGTCTCTGTCGAGGCGATGAGTTATCAAAAATGTGGCACGATTACGACGCAATGCAAGGTGATTGATGATACAAATGCCTTTGATTATCCTGCTGAATTTAAAATAGCGCATGACGAGTTTGATGCCATTGTCAGCTTTACCGCAACGTATACGGGGCAAGCTGTTAAAGGCGAAATAGTGGAAGTGTCAGGGGTAGTCGAACAATCACAGCAAGGCGTTAAACGTATTGTGGTGGGTTCCAGTCGTGAAGCGCACGGAGAATATATCAAGGTGATTCGTGCGTAACTTAAACGATTTTTCTGCCATTATTTTTGACATGGACGGGCTGGTTTTGGATACCGAAAGTACTTACTTTGCGGCTTGGCAACAAACAGCAAAAGTCATGGGTTACTCGCTTTCTGATGCATTTTGTCTGTCTTTGTCAGGGTTGCACTATAAAGAGATAGAGCTAAAGCTGTTGGCTTGTTGTGGGGCTGAATTTAATCTGGATACATTTACTCGTTTAAGCGGTATTTTTTGGCGTGAACAGGTTAAGGCACACGGCATAAAGATTAAGCATGGCTTTACCGAGTTGCTCGAATTTATTGTTCAGCAACAAATTCCTTATTGTCTGGCAACCAACAGCAGTACGGTCAATGCTTATGAATGTCTTGAGTTTGCCGGCCTAAGGGAGATATTTTCTACTGTTATCACCCGCGATGATGTTGAACACGGCAAGCCGGCACCGGATATTTTTTTAAAAGCGGCCGAGTTGTTACAAGTACAGATCAGTCAGTGTCTGGTGCTGGAAGATTCTTATACGGGTATTGAAGCCGCATCCAGGGCTGGGGCTTTTTCAGTATTGATACCGTCTACGGAGCCGGTCGATCCGATGGCTCTAGCACTATGTGATGTAATGATGATTGATTTGGCACAGACACTCATGGCTTTAAAAGCTGAATGTAGGGTTGATTAATCTGCTATCTTATTGCACTTTTTAGGTTTGATAAATTGAAAAATTGAGTCGCTAAGTTCACTCTTCAATCAGTTAATCCTGTATAATCAACAAATTTTTCCGTAACGCAAAACACCCTCTGTGATAACTCACTATTCTAAAGTCTCAGTCATTGCCCCGGCCAGATTACACATGGGGTTTATTGATTTAAGCGGATCATTAGATCGTCATTTTGGCAGCATCGGTGTTGCACTGAATGAACATGCCACGCGGTTATCAATAACCCGTGCCGAACAGCGCACCATTACCGGTCCTTCTGCAAAACGTGCGGATAAATGTCTGACGCTGATGTGTCAGGCTTTAAATGTCTCCGACAAGTTGAGTATAATTATTGAGGCCGCCATTCCTGAGCATGTTGGTTTGGGTTCCGGTACGCAAATGTCGCTGGCAATTGGCTCTGCACTTAATGCATTTTACAACTTGGGCCTGACGGTTCGCGATATTGCCGCATTGATGGATAGAGGTTTGCGTTCAGGTATCGGGATTGGCGTTTTTGAACAGGGCGGGTTGGTGGTTGATGGTGGTCGTGGTAAAAAAACCATTACACCACCGGTTCTGGTGCATTTGGATATACCGGATACCTGGCGTTTTATTTTGGTTCTTGATCAGCGTGGACAAGGTTTGCATGGTCAGCAGGAAATACAGGCATTTAAAGAATTACTGCCTTATCCAAAGCAGGAAGCCGAGCGTTTATGTTATTTGTTGTTAATGCAGGGTCTACCCGCAGTCGCTGAAAACGACCTCACTAAATTTGGTGAAGTCATTACCCGCTTGCAATGTTCGGTCGGTGAGCATTTTGCCTCTGTTCAAGGTGGCGTTTTTACCAGTCCGGAAGTGGCTGAAGCTATGGACTGGCTGGCTGAACAGGGTGCTGTAGCCATTGGTCAAACCTCATGGGGGCCAACCGGATTCTGTGCGCTTGACGGGGTCGCGTTAGCTGAAGCGATGACACTAGAGGCCAGACAGAAATTTGCCCATTTTGATAATCTGACTTTTGTTACCGCAAGCGCACGTAATAGCGGTGGCGATGTTTTTGTTGTTTAGAGTCGGCCTGTTTTGTAATAATCACCAATAAAATGTCGGCCATGTTAGTGCAGGCCGGGTCAATGCATGGAGTCATTTTATGGATTACACCACAAAGAAAGCAAAAAAGATGAATGATCACGAAGGCATTCAAGGTTATCTCGCTGATGTTATAAGATTGCTGGCCCGTCATAAGTTGGTGGAAGACTTGGTGCATCGGCAGGACATGCCTCGCCATGATTTGGTCGAAACCTTGGTGCATAAGCAGAACAGGGTGGAGTTTGAGCGGTTGCTGGATCAAACGGGGTCAGCCTCTGTAGCGCGTATCCTGGAAGCTTTGCCGCCCGACGACCGGCAAATAGTTTGGCAATTCGTCCGGGATGAGCGAAAAGAGGACATCCGGCGGGAAATATCCGAATCTATTCGTGAGCAACTGATTATTGAGATCAAGCACCGGAGCCGGAACACGATAATACGGGTGTTTGATCTTCACGAAGGGCGTCTGCGGCAGATTCCCATAGAGACCAAGGAAGACCTCGCCCGAGTTACGCCCATCTGGATTGATTTGGTCCGGCCTGAGGAGGAGCAACTCGCCTGGGCAAGGGATATCTTTGGTGTAGATTTGCCCGACCCGGAGGACTTGACCGACCTGGAGACCAGCGCCCGTTTCTATGTGGAAGAAAATGGGGAAGTGCATTTGCACTCCGACTTCCTTCTTGACCGGAAGGATGAGACGCATAACGTGGCGGTGGCGTTTGTTCTAAACAAGAATATTTTGTTTTCGGTAAGGGATAAAGAGCTTCCTGTTTTTCGTTTGCAGCGCTTGCGTGCGAGGGCTGAATCGGGATATGTATCGGAGGCCAAGGATGTGTTGCTGGATCTTTATGCGGCCGAGGTTGAATATTCGGCCAACGCCTTGGAGGATGTCTATGCGGAACTGGATGAGGTGGGCAAGCAAGTGTTCAGATCCCACATGACTGACGATGAAGCGGCAAAAATTCTCGCTGCCATTGCCGAGGAAGAGGATCTTAACGGACGTATTCGCCGCAACGTGCTTGATACGAGGCGTGCCCTGTCTTTCTTGATGCGAGGCAGGTTTCTTTCAGCAGCGCAACACAGCGAAGTCCGAGAAATTCTGCGCGACATTGAATCACTGGACGGGCATACTGCGTTTCTTTTCAACAAGATTAACTTTCAGATGGATGCCACGGTTGGTTTTATTAACGTCAATCAGAATAAGGATCTCAAACGATTGACGGTAATCAGTGTCGTTTTTATGCCCCTTAATGTGTTGGCCGGTATTGGCGGCATGTCGGAATTCTCGATGATGACGCGGGGGATTCCATGGCCTGTTGCTTATAGTAGCTTCACTATTGGCTTGATTACTATTGGGTGGGTCACTTATGCGGGTTTGCGGTTTTTCGAGAATCGCAAGATAAAAAAACAGCCTCCCAAGAAGCAGTAAGATTATTGTCGTTTATAAAAGCTCATTAAATGAATATCCCTGAATACATCCTTATGGTTGCCAGTTCAGGACGAATGCTGGCGCAGTCGGCAAAAAACGCTGGATTAAAGCCGTTGGTGATTGATTTATTTGCTGACCTTGACACGCAATACTACGCCGAAGCTTTTAAACAAGTCCCTTCGTTGGCTGAACAGGATTTGTCAGCGGCCGTGGATTATTTTATTGAGCGTTATGCCGTTGGGCATGTTGTTTATGGCAGCGGTTTTGAATATTATCCTGAAAGTTTGCGTTATTTAGCCAGCCGGTTATTGGTGCTGGGTAATTCGGCGGATACCTTTGCCGCGCTCCATGATAAAGCCGTATTTTTTCCCCGTCTTGAACGGCTAACTATTCCCTATCCTGACGTTTGTTTTTGCACGCCAGAGTCTGCTGATAAGTGGCTGGTTAAGCCGATGCAAGGGCAGGGTGGTTTGGGGATAAAGCACTATCAACCAAAAGACGACATTGATTCGGCGGTTTATTGGCAAAAATATCAGGCCGGCACGCAACATTCCGTACTGTTTTTGGCGGACGGAAAAAAGGCACAAGTAATTGGCTTTAATACCCAATGGACGGTTGCCTTGAGTGCAGCTCAGGCCTTTATTTTTGCAGGGATTATAAACAGTTGCGATCTGTTGGATGAACACAAAGAACGGATAACGGCTTGGCTGCATAAATTGGTCTGCGAGTTTGGGCTAAAAGGGTTGAACTCGCTGGATTTTATCCAAGAGGGCGATACTGTTTTTGTCTTGGAAATTAACCCGCGACCTTCGGCGAGCCTGCAATTGTATGACGCCGACTTATTAACCCGGCATATCAAGGCGAGTCAGGGTGAGCTAACCGATTACGCTCCTTCTTATACCGGTTACACGGGTTATCAAATCGTCTATGCACAGCAGGATGTCATGATACCTGATGGGTTTGAATGGCCTGATGGTTGCATGGATTTACCCGGTTTTGGCGTTATGTGTCGCGCAGGACAGCCTGTTTGCAGTATTATTGCCCACCAAAAGCAGGCGCATTTAGCGATGAATGCGCTACAGATTAAACAATTTAACTTACAAAAGGTTTTTAACACCCATGGAATATAAAGCTAGCGTTAATAAATTAACCCAACCCCTGGTAAAGCATCTGCTTGATAACGCTGATAAGTTACGCGTCGGTATAGAGATACTGGAAAATGGCTGCACCCTTGTTGATGCAGGTATTAAAGTGCCGGGTGGTTTGGAAGCCGGTCGTATTATTGCTGAAATTTGTCTGGGTGGCATGGGCACCGTCACGATTAACCACAGTACTTATACCAATAACTGGCCGTTGTCCGTGACTGTCCATACCTG
>Ga0194053_10002379_pt1 | contig 11254 bp, 10 predicted proteins | sample SepL228m_MetaG_FD_161684 | JGI IMG/M metagenome (GOLD analysis project Ga0194053, IMG submission 161684) | Anoxic zone freshwater microbial communities from boreal shield lake in IISD Experimental Lakes Area, Ontario, Canada - Sep2016-L227-8m | ecosystem: Environmental > Aquatic > Freshwater >... | reverse complement strand
TCTCAAACCTTGCCCCTTTGCCCGCTTCCCCGGTCTCGGAAATTGTCAAACCAGTAAGCGCAAGAATTTCTCTCGCAAGGTACAGCCCATACCCCCGTTTACTGCCAAAGCCGCGGGTGAAGATCAGTTCCTTGTCCTCGGAAGGTATACCGGCACCATTGTCAGAAAAGGCAATAACAAGTCCGCCAGGTTGTTCCTGCGAGGTAATCGTGATCGCATTGGCCGTTTTTCCATGCAGGACGGTATTTTCAATAAAGTTTGAAATAATTTTCCTGATCAGGGGGTCTGCGAAGACCTTCAGCCCCGGGCTTATCCCAACTTCAACTTTCATCCCAGGATGGTCAATTATTGATGCAGTCTCCCTGATCACCACCGACAGGTCAATCCAGGCTGGCATGTTGACACCGACATCCTGGTAATCCTTGGTAAAGGCAACCTGTCTTCTGATAGTCTCGGCGGCACCTTCTTCTCTTGAAATGAACTCTTTTAACGTGTCATCCGTGACCATGTCGTGAGAGAGTTCAAGATAGCCAAGGAGGATTGTCAGCTGGTTCATGATATCGTGCCGGGTAATACTGTTGAACCGGTTCAGCATCCGGACTGCCGCGTTTAACGATTTTTCCGCACGTATCCGTTCAGAAACTTCACGGAATGTTAGAAGCACCATCCCGGAACCGCCGTTACTTCCCGGGATCAGGGAGAGCAAAAACTCGCCTCTTCTAATGGAGCCGTCCTTCCTTTGGAGACCAAGTTCCCTAACCTCTCCCACACCGGAAGAAACCAGCCGACCCAAGCATTCCCCGAACATGGTGTGATCGGCCCCGGCAAGGATTTGGGTACTATTCCTGCCTTGAAGTTCGCCCCCATCCGGATAACCGGTTATTTCAAGCACCTTCCGGTTGATGAGGATTATTACCCCTGTAGTATCCACTATGGCCATTGCATCCGTACCCTGCTCAAAAACTGCACGGTATAGTTGATTATTATCTGGTTCCATCATGTCCCCCTACCATTTGATTCCCTGATCCTTCCAGTACAACAACTAGTATCCGCAGGATGAATATATATCAGGTAGCTGATCATTTCATGCTCCGCCATACCCGGGATTTACCATATGGCATCCACTTTTCGTGGTATAGGATGCGCCAATGGCATGCCCGATAAACTCTTTTGCTGCAGCACATGCGGCAGGAACATCGTTCCCGAGAGCAAGATATGCAGCAATCGCGGAAGAGAGGCAACAACCGGTACCATGTGCTTCAAATGGCAGGCGTTCCCCGGATAATAGCCATTCATGCCCATGGCCAATCAGCAGGTCCGGAACAACACCCTTCGCCTCCGGGAGGTGCCCTCCTTTCACCAGCACAAAAGAGGCACCGCTTTCAAGAATACACCGGCCGGCAGCCCGCATATCGTCAACTGACCTGATCGGCCCATACCCGGAAAGCACCTCTGCTTCGGGCAGGTTTGGTGTAACAAGTGTTGCTCTTGGAACGAGTGTTTCTACCAGTTCGCTCACTGCATCCGTGTCCATCAGGGGGCGCCCGCTTGATGACACCATCACGGGGTCCACAACGAGGGGTATACCCTTTGGAACCGTCCATACCACGGCAGCGACGGCCCCAAGGTCGGGCAACATCCCGGTCTTAAACGCCCTGATATCAAAATCTTCCAGGAGTGTCACCAGTTGTAACCGTATAGCCTCTTCAGGTACATTCCAGGTCCCCCTGACAGTTTTTGCATTCTGGGAGGTCACCGCCGTGATAACCGACAGGCCCCACACACCCAGTGCACTGAATGTTTTGAGGTCAGACTGAATCCCAGCCCCGCCTGATGGGTCAGACCCGGCAATCGTGCAGGCACATGGTACCGCTGGGATCTCCATGGCGAGAATTGAGAGGGCTTTGAGCATGAACCTTTTCATTGCAACCGCTGCCGGGAAAAACATTGCCTGCTCATCCGACACTTATACGTTTCAATCGCATCTTTCAGCAGGGACCAGGGATTGTTTTTCTGTTCATTACCAGGTACATGGGATACAATGTATGCGCTCCGGGGTCTGCCTTCCAGCCTTCCCGTCGTCTCCGGAATATGGTGCAGGCACAACATACAGTTCATCGCCGTATTGCCGATATTTACCGCGATTTTAACCATTACTGCTGAAAGATGGCCACTTCGTATAGGTTTAAGTATGCCTGGATCCAATAGAAAAAGCAATAGCGAGGCATCAAATGCCTCCCAATCTTTTGGAAATGAACCACTATGACTTCACGTATGCTCGCTCCTCACACAACATGCCCGGGATGCCAGGAGGAAGTTTTCCTTGATGAACTGGTCAGGGGACGATGCCCGCTCTGCGGGTGCACACTTGAGGACTTCGTGGACCAGTCAGGGGAAATGGACGAGATAGTAGAACGTAGCGATTTCTCGTGGCTGGTGTTCAACTACTTTATCTTCAAGAAGTTCGATGACCTGGGCGTAAACCCGCTCCAGGTGATGCAACTCATTACCGGGCTTGACGAATGCTGTTTGAACCCGGGCCCTGGCGAATTCCCACGGACAAAATTTGAATTCGACATCCCTATGAAACTGGTTGACCAGGTAAGACCTAAAAAGTGTTCGCGGTGCGGACGGTTCTTCTTCCGTGGGGGCAGGAAAGTCCTGTCCGGTGACCTGACCATCCCGGGGTTTGAGATCAGGTATGTCTGTTCCCGGGAACTGTGAACGGGGCAATTAGATTAGTTATCATCTTTTTTAATAATCTGATAGATCTTGGCAGACTTATTGGAAATAGGATCGCAAGCGAACTGTAATATCAAAGGAAAAGTATCCAGGCCAGTTAATAATTAATCAAATCATTTTATCATTCGTTCGGGATATCCCTACCGCCGCATGGGTATCCGGTAACAGGCAAGATAGAGGCATATGTCTCAACCTGAAATGGTGCCCACGTAGGACAGTTAATTCACAGCAAGAAAGGAAGGTATACCCGTGAAAGTACGATATTCAACGACGCCAAACGGCGAGAAGCGTACTGATCAGGAACTCGAACAGCAATGGAACTCCATTAACTGGAACGAGATAAAATCCCCGATTAACAGGCTTCAAACCCGGATTGCAAAGGCGACACAGGAAAGAAAGTGGAATCTGGTAAAACGACGCCGGATTCAGACCAGACTCTCATTCTTTTTCGTTCCGCCCCCGACCAACGGGTTGTGAATTGCGCGAGCCGTATGCAGTGAAAGTTGCAGGTACGGTTCCTGGAAGGGGGAGAGGAAGCAATCCCTCCCTCCTATTCGACGAAACCCCCTCCTGTCATACGTATTCCTTCTTTTTTTAACATTCAGGGTTTCAACAAAGCCCTTATTTTCCAACCTTCACAAGCATTTCTTCAAGGCTCGGGTAATGTGACTCGATCCTCTCGACCCGGCCCCCCCTGGAGGAGATGATGCCCGTGCAGGTATTCAGTTCCTCAATTGAATCAGCCGGTATCTTGTAAAGGCCACCTTCAAATGTATATTCCCTGCACCCCCTGATCGCGTTAATATCATCAATAGTAAACGTAATGGTGTAACTGATCGATCCGAACATCTCGCGGAGCTCGTTCATGGTCCCCATGGCGACCATCTTCCCCCTCCGCAGGATCATCACTTTATCACAGATTGTCTCGACCTGGAAGAGGTTGTGGGCCGAAAGGACAATCGTTTTCTTCTCGTACCGGAGGTCTCGTAAGAATCCTATTATATAGCGTGATGTCATCGGGTCGAGTCCCGAGGTAGGTTCGTCGTAGATCAGGACAGAAGGATTATGCATGAGGGACCTCGCAATGGCGACCTTCCGTTTCATTCCTTTTGAAAATTCGCCAATCTTTTTTCCGTTCGGCTCCAGTGAGAGGGCCGCCAGCAGCTGGGTCCGGCGGCTGGTAATCGTTTCCAGGTCGAGACCATAGATCTCCCCGAAGAAACGGAGGTAGTCCTCTACGGTCATTGTTTCATATAACCGTGACTCCTCAGACAGGTACCCGAGGGTTGCCTTGATACCATCCGGGTCTTGTACCACGTCGATGCCGTTCATGGTAAGCTCGCCGGATGTCGGGGTGATCAGGCCTGACAGTATTTTGAGCAGCGTGGTCTTACCTGCCCCGTTATGCCCGATTACACCGATTATCTCCCCCTCTTTGAAATCAAAGGAGATATGGTCGAGTGCCGGTACATTCGTGTAGATCTTTGTAAGTTCACGAGCGACGATCATCTGAACTGGTCCCTGGCTTAACAGTCCTCTACCTTTACCATATGAAGGTTTTCAACTGCTCTGCCATTACAACATATTTTATTATCCATGATACTCAACTAACCCCGTATGAAAGAGATGATCACTTACATTGCGGAGAAGGTTGATGCCGGGGCTCTCTCTCCCGAAGAGGCGAAGATCATCAACACCTGCATGGCTGAATACGCCGCCATGAAAAGTGTTACCGATGCCACCTACCGCAACAGATATTTTTTCCTCGTCACCCTGACGAAAATCTTTCATGATACAGGAATTACACTGATTGATTGTAATACTTCCCATATTCTCCAGGTTGTTACCGCGATAAAAAAACAAGGGTATTCCGATAATTACCAGCGGTTATTAGTATCTCTCTTAAAGTGGTTCGCGGGATTCCTTGGGCCGGGTATCGACATGAACAAAATAAGGTCCATTGATTTGCCGAAACTCCAGTGGAAGAGCAAACGCCCGGAAGATATGCTGAGTAAAGAAGAAGTCATGCGCGTCCTCGCAGCCTGTGATAATAGCCGGGACCGGTGCCTGATAAGTATGATCTACGATGGCAGTAACCGCATTGTAGAACCCCTCTCCCTGGACTGGAAAGACCTGATGCATGATGATATGGGGTATTATATTGATACCAAGGCGAAGACGGGACGGCAGCGGAAGATCCGATACACCTCTTCAATACCGCATATCGAGCAATGGCAGAAAGATTATCCTGGTAAGGCAGAGGGTAGTAACCCGGTCTTCATCTCTTTGCATGAACCCCGTAACCGCATGACAAAGGGTGCATTTGATAAACGTATCAAGGAGATAAAAGAGAAAACAGGTATCCAGAAACTTAAACCGGGTATTATGCGATCAACGCGTATCACTCACGATGTAGCAGCCGGGCAGGATGTCCAATATATTATGCTCAAAAACTGGGGCAACCTGAAAACATCCATGCTGGACAAGTACACCAATCTGTCAGGTGACTATATTGACTCGAAGGCGATGGAATACGCGGGCCTGAAGATAGTGGATAAGGCGAAGGTGGTTGACCCCATGCAACCGGTGCAGTGCCCGAAGTGTTTTACAATTAACGAACCAGGCAATAAGCACTGCCGTGAGTGCGGGAAGGCACTGACGAAGGAAGGAGAAGACGAGCTAGGAAGGATACGGGATGCCATGACCCCTGAAGAGTGGATCCAGTTCTGGCAGTGGAAAAAAGACCATCCCTAATTTTCACTTTTCAACATTTTACCATTGGATGTCCCCTCGTAGGAAAGGGCCACACAGGAGACGGATCTGTATAAGGAGTTATTAGAGAGGCTTACGGCGGTTTAGGGTAAGGTATCAGATATGTGATAGTTTAGGGATTTTATTACTTTCACACCGTGCATACACTTGGTTTATCGCAACCCCAACACAACAATGTTGCATGGGGTTGGTGTCATCACAACGAGTATCGATACCGAAGAAAAATTTGAAGAGAAATTGGTCCAATACCTCCGGTCTGAAGAAGGCAGGGAATACATAAAAAAACTGGCAACTGAATAAAAAACGGTTATTTCTCTTTTAATATTTCATGAATTATCTTTTTTACTTCAGGTTTCTTCAGGGAAGCCCGCAATTTTATTATAAACGGATCTTCTGTCTCCTCCTGCGGGGACCCCATTTCGTTATCTATCAGGTAGCGTATGAACTCGCTCGTGTCGGGGTAGCCGTTTTCTTTTGCAAATTTTACGACCAGCTGTTTTTTCTCTGCCGACCCAAGCCTGACATGGATGGTATCATCCGCGTTGTTACTCATGTCATACACCGTAACACAGATTGATAGTTATATATACATAAAAGTTTGCGCGTTACAAAAATTGCAGGTAATACATTTGTGTGACAATACGATACACGCATGACAATTTTTAAATTTGTAACACACGTATTAGTTTGTATGACCGAGAATCGGGAATTATTAACCGGGCGGAAGTCACTGCGGATATCCGCGCTGGATGACGCCCGCGTGGAGATATTGAAAGTCAAACTGAACACCAGCGAAGACGGTGCTGTATTCCGACACTTACTCCGCCAGGCGGTGCCTACATGACCACTGAAGTAATGGCATCGCGCGCAGTATGGACTGCCTTTGAACAACAGACCGGGATGGAGGGGCTCACCAAATGGGCCGAGCAGACCGGGAAAATTATTGCTGACAACGAGGTCAACAAATGAATGAAGCAATAGGTAACGGCAGCAGCGATTCACAAACTACCAAGAACGAGAATACCACTGCCGTATTCCATGTATGCAATTGCAATGACAAGTGTCTTTCGCCGGTGATCGACAGCGACCAGGAACAGAAAGACGCGCTTATGGCAGCACGGTCAGTCCACCTGGTCCTGGAACAACAGATCAGGTCCAGGAATATTGAACGGATGCACGCCGAACTGGCCCCGGTCCAGTCAGAGATCAACCGGCTGGATACCGCCCTGCTGGTGTTCTGCCGCCCTTCGTGTTTCGGTCGATACGATTGCTCAGACCGCGACCTGGAAGCCTGCACCCACGGCTGTGCATGCATGAGAAAGAAGAAGGTCGGGACAATGATCCCCTCATCAACATTTTCCCGTTGTCCAGGGGGCTGAACACCATGCCGGCCCGGACAACCTATACAAAAGGGCGGGAAGTAGAATACCTCGCCCGGGACCTCCTCGTTGACGGAGGGTACCAGGTGGTCCGGAATGCCGGATCACTCTCACCGATCGACCTGGTCGCATGGCAGGACTCTGGCCACCCGGTCCTCGTCCAGGTGAAGCGGAACAAAACGCACATCGACGGGACGGCTCTTATCGCCCAGGCATACCGGCGTGATATTGAAGCACTGCGCCGCATGGCCAGACCGGTCGGTTCAAACGTGGAGCTGTGGGTCTGGACCCTTAACAAGGGATGGCGTTTCTATTCGATTTTACCTGGCGGGATCTGCGAGGTCAGCGATCATGGGGTGTGAGATACCGAATACACCGGTACCGCGGAAGATCTGCCCGTACATCTCCTATTCGAATGGTACGGTATTCTGTAAAGGGGAGATTTGTCACACGGCTAATCCCCGCCGGTTTAAGAACGAAGGGTTTTGTTTTCTCCTCATAACTGACGTAATAAGCGATCCGCCTGGAACGGGGGATAATGACCGATGACCTCACAACATCAGCCTCGGTCCTTTTTGCCCCGGACCATGTTATCGAAGTGCGGGTGATAACCGACGATGGCATGGCCTCCGGTTATTTTGACTCGCACCAGGAGCTGGCGGCAAAAGTATCAGCGCTTGATGGCATTGGCACGGTTCAGGGGATCTATGTCACCCTGAACGAGGTGAACCCCACCCTGCTCTCCCGGCGGGCGAACCGGATCAAGATGCGCCTTTCGAAGAAGGACGCGACCACGGCTGACGCAGACATCATCCGGCGTCGGTGGTTCCCGGTAGATATCGATCCTATCCGGCCCTCTGGTGTATCCTCAACCGATGAAGAGCACCAGGCAGCCCTTGACATGGCCGTGAAGGTTGCAACATTTCTCAGCGAAGACCACGGATGGCCGATGCCGGTCATGGCAGATTCAGGAAATGGTGCACACCTGCTCTACCGGATTGACCTGCCGAATGACGATCCATCCCGGGACCTGGTGAAGCACTGTCTTGAAACACTATCCACGATATTCTCTGACGGTGTAGCAACCATCGATACCGCGAACCACAATGCTGCACGGATCTGGAAACTTTACGGGACCGTATCACGGAAGGGCGACAGTACCAGGAGCAGGCCTCACCGCAGGGCCCGGATAATCGACACCCCGGAATGTGCTGGGGTGATAACTCTGGTGCAGTTCGAACGGCTGGCCGGCGCTCTTCCGAGCTCCCCCGCTGCACCGGCAGCGGCCCGGCCACGGGCCGGGGGCCAGCCTGAACGTACCCTTGACCTACCGAAATGGCTCAGTGACCATGGGCTTGGTGTCGCCAGTCAGAAACCATACGAAGGAGGGACCCTGTACAACCTGGATGAGTGCCCGTTCTCCAGTGCTCACAAGGATGGTGCCTTTGCAATCCAGTTCGTGAGCGGTGGGATTTTCGCCGGGTGTCACCATGCCTCGTGTGGTGGTAGCGGGAAACAGCACTGGGATGAACTCCGCGACCGTTACGAACCGAAAGGAAAACGAAAAAACAGCAGCAACCCTCGGCCGCCACCTGGCGGGCCACCTCCGGCCCCGTCGTTTAGTACGATGGAGGGCGTCGGGGAAGCAACGGCGGTCCTGCAACACGGGGATCCGAAAGGCGGGATGCTCAAGGCCTTTGCCCTCGACCATGAAGGCGATGAGACCGCTGCTGAATGTCTTATCCTATCGCTCGCAAGCCGGTCAGTCATCAACACCAACGGCCTGCACGTATCAGTTACCGGCGAAAGCGGCAAAGGGAAAAGTCATACGTTCACGACCATGTTGAAGCAGGTCCCGGAACGGTTCAGGATATCCGGGGCCATGTCCAACAAGGCCTTGTTCTACATGGAAGGCCTGCAGCCCGGTATGGCCATCGTCCTCGATGACACCAGCCTGTCCGAAGATATGTCCGAGATCCTCAAGGGTGTCACCACATCGTTCCGGAAACCATTCCTCTACCGGACGGTGAACAAGGACCGGAAGGGGCAGGTATGCACCATACCGGAGCGGTGCATCTGGTGGGTGGCGAAGGTCGAAGGGTCCGGCGATGACCAGGTCTTCAACCGGATGCTCACCTGCTGGATAGATGACACTCCAGAGCAGGACAACAGGGTCCTCGCAAGGGTACTACAACAAAGCCGGGTCTTGCCGCAGGGGGCAGAGGAACGGCCGCAGGTGCTGGTATGTCGTGCTATGTGGGAGTTGATCGGGGCCGAGCGGTTCTATGTTGTCATCCCGTTCGCAGACAAGATAAAATTCCAGGCGAATGATAACCGGAGAAACCCGGAGATGTTACTGGACCTCATCAAGTCAAATGCCGTGATCCGGTTTCAGCAGCGGGAACGGATCGAGGCCAATGGGGTGTCATGTATCGTCGCCACCCGGGAGGATTTCGATGATGCCGTGAAATTGTATGGTCTATTGAATGGGACGACCGGGGGCCAGGCGACAAAGCTGACAAAGAAGGAATCCGACATGGTCATTACCATTCAAAAAGGAGGGTGGTCGGAGTTTACCATATCGATGCTCCAGAAAGCAACCGGTCTGTCATATCATGCCATTTATAAGGTCATGCACGGGTACGCCAGTCGCGGTGCGACTTATTCGGGACTGCTGGAAAAGTGCCCGTCGATTTCATTCTCTGACAGGACCGTAGTCAGCGAAGAAGAAATTTCAGGGATTTCTATGCGGAGACGGGCAAACGCCTACACCTTTGACCAGGTATTGTATCACTCCTGGTGCTCGGGCGGCGGTGTGTGGATCGATGGAAACGATGATGGCGATGAAGGCTTTGACACAAGGCCCCGACTTGCCTGCAATCCTGTTTCTGCAGGAACAAATTCCGTCAACTTCGCAAACGATTCAGATACCTCTGATTCTCAAATGGAAAGCGGGAACCCATGTTTATGCATTCATGCCAATTTTGACTTGCCTGCAACTGCAGGCAACATTGCAACAGATAATTGGGCCGTGGATTCTCAAACTAAAGATAATTACACACACTTATGTGTAAGTAACAGAGTAGTTGCCTGCAAATCAGAACGCATGGGGCCCCACGATGATGCACAAGATACCACACACGACTCTCTCTATGATCCTGAAATTGCAGGCAAGTCAAATCGAAAGTCAGACAAACTATCTCCTTTACCAGAACCGGCCCCGCCAGATCCCCGAATCATGTGCCTGCAACTGCAGCAAACTGCAGGAAAGATGCAGGAAACTGCAGGCAAGTTGCCCCTTCTGCAGGAAAGTCCAATCGTGATCTCATGCCGGGATTTCAAACCACTCGACTGCTCCGAACAACGTACCAAGTGTGCAGCCTGTGGCCGGAGGGGTGCAGAGTATATTGAGAAAGTAACACCGGCCCGCAACGCCCGCAAGGACAAGATGGCAATACGGATCTGTAAGAAATGTTACGAGATGGCCAGGAGGAAGGAGCAGACTAAGGCTCCACCCCTGCCCGGGACTATTGTCATCGGGCGGATGGTGAGGATATCGAAAGATATCGGCCGCTGCTCGGTGTGCAACCTCGGGAAAGCGGTGTTCATCGACAAGGAAGCGGGGGTACATCTTTGCCAGGACTGTTATGACCGGGAGGCTAGGTCATCTGGCTCAGTGAAAGGCGGTGCCGGCCAGTGACCGATCGGTATCACCGGGAAATTGATTGCGTGGTCTGTCGTGGTACCGGCCGGTCCTTCCGGAAACGGAAACTTCCCGAGCCATGCCCGGTGTGTGGCGGGACCGGTCGTATGGGGGTGGTCCCATGACTCAACAGAGAGTCCGTGTCGCCCTGATCTGTGATAACTGTGGTAAAAGATTTACTCTGATGCCGGCAGAAGCCCGGGCCCGGATGAAAAACAAGCATATCTTCCATAGTTTTGCCTGCCGTACTGAATGGTTACGGAACCAGAAGAGGGTGAAGGGATGAGGGTGGGGAGATCTACCGTTACTCTTGCTGTGGCGATGGTGGTTTCCCGGGATAAGTCATCCCTGGAAAAACGACGTGCACGGTACAAACGGTACTATGATTGCCATCCTGATGCGATACAGAAAAAAAACAGGGACTATTACCAGGAACACCGGGACACTATCCGTGCGAGGAGCAGGTTATCGAGCGAGCGGAGGAGAATGAATACGGTCACCGGGTTTGTTCATCACCACCCTATCTTTGATCAGAACCCGGGTTCATCCGCCACATTCCTTTCGGCACCGTCATCTCGAACCTTGCCCCTTCCCCAGGCTCGCCAATCTCTTTGATTGTAATGCCGGTGATAGCAAGGATCTCGCGGGACAGGAATAA
>Ga0194053_10002378_pt1 | contig 11254 bp, 5 predicted proteins | sample SepL228m_MetaG_FD_161684 | JGI IMG/M metagenome (GOLD analysis project Ga0194053, IMG submission 161684) | Anoxic zone freshwater microbial communities from boreal shield lake in IISD Experimental Lakes Area, Ontario, Canada - Sep2016-L227-8m | ecosystem: Environmental > Aquatic > Freshwater >... | reverse complement strand
CAGCCCTGGCAGGTCCAGGGGCAGCCCCCGGGCCTCCAGCAGGTCGTTCAGACCCGGCAGCGGCGCCTCGTCGGCGCGGGAACGGAATCGGTCAAAAAAGCCCATAGAGTCAAGTCCACCCAAACAAATCATTGTGACCGCTCGCAAGGAATTATGCTTGGAGGATTATGAAACCCCTCGACACCCTGGGTCGTCCCCTCCAGGCCCTGCGCATCTCGGTGACCGACCGCTGCAACTTCCGCTGCGGCTATTGCATGCCCCGGGAGGCCTTTGGCCCAGACCACGCCTTCCTGGCCCGGGAGGCCCTGCTCAGCTTCGAGGAGATCACGCGCCTGGCCCGGATCTTCACGGGCCTGGGCGTCACCAAGGTCCGCCTGACCGGGGGCGAGCCCCTGCTGCGCCGGGAGCTGCCCCTCCTGGTGAAGATGCTGGCGGGGGTGCCCGGCCTCGAGGACCTGGCCCTCACCACCAACGGCGTCCTGCTGTCGGAGCTGGCCGCCGACCTCCGCGCGGCGGGCCTGCGCCGCCTGACCGTCAGCCTCGACACCCTGCGTCCGGACCGGTTCCAGGCCCTCAGCGACACGGACCTGGCCCTCTCCCGGGTGCTGGCGGGGCTCGAGGCCGCCCGCGCGGCGGGCTTCACGGCCCTCAAGCTCAACTGCGTCCTGCAGCGCGGCATCAACGAGGACGAGATCCTGGACCTCGCTGCCTTCGCCCGCGAGGAGGGGCACACCCTGCGCTTCATCGAGTTCATGGATGTGGGCACCACCAACGGCTGGCGCCTGGCCTCCGTGGTACCCGCCGCCGAGGTCCACCAGCTCCTGAACGCCCGCTGGCCCCTGGAGCCTCTCGGCCCGGGCCCGGGCTCCGTGGCCCAGCAGTGGCGCTACCGCGACGGCCGGGGCGAGGTGGGCCTCATCGCCTCGGTGACCGAGCCCTTCTGCCGAGGCTGCGACCGGGCGCGGCTCTCCGCGGACGGCCACCTCTACACCTGCCTCTTCGCCAGTGAGGGCCTCGACCTCAAGGCCTTCCTCCGGGCCGGGCACTCGGACGCGGACCTCGCCGCGCTCCTGGCCGCCCAGTGGCAGCGCCGGGGCGATCGCTACTCGGAGCTGCGCCGAGCCGACACCCCGGGCCTGCCGAAGATCGAGATGTCCCACATCGGGGGATAATCCTCCCATGCGAAGGTTCCTCCTCCTGACCCTGGGCACCCTGCTGGTGGCAGCCCCGCCAGCGGCCGTGGTACATGGCGGCGGGTGCAACTACTCCGCCGAGCAGAAGAAGTTCGTCACCGACTATCCGAACCAGATGGCCTGGAGCGTGGCGCAGGTGCCTCGCGGGCCTTAGAGGTCGTAACAAAACCCGACGCGGCCCCGTGGGGTTTTGTTACGGCCTCTTAGCCTTCCTGCGCGCCGCCTGGTCCTTGGCCATGGCGCGGTAGGTGTCCTCGCCGACGGTCCCCACCACGCCGGTGGCGCTGGCCGGAGGTCCGGCGACCTCCTCGGCCTCGGGTGCCTTGGGGTGCGCAGCGGGTGTTCCGGCCTTCTCAGGCTGCCGAGGCTGCAGCTTCCCCGCATGCTCCTGGACCCAGCGTGACTGGGTGGACAGCGCCCAGGCCAGCCCCGCCAGCAGCGCGGCCCAGGCCACGCCCAGAAAGACCTTGTCCCGTCCCCGCAAGCTACCTCACATCCCTTCGCGTCTGAAAGCAGGCCACTATCCCGTACCTCCTGAGTTCTTCATGTCTCGGAATCGGCGCAGCCGCTTCCGAGCAGGCACAAGGCCCCAGGAAAGCCCGTGTGCTCAGCTAGAACTGGACGCCCGCATAAATGGACCCGGACCAGGTGGGGGCCATGGCCCGCATGGTCTGGTCGTCCATCTGCGACATGGGCGGGATCACCCGCTGGTTGGTCTTGAAGCCGGCCGCAGCGACGTCCCCGCCGATCACGGTGTAGACCGGGCCCGTCCGCACCTTGAAGTCCAGGCTCAGGCGCACCCAGGGGCGCCAATACACAGCCATGGCATCGATGGAGCCGGTGCCGCCGTTGGTGGTGGAGTAGCTGCCCTTGGGGTTGATGGTCTCATTGCGCCCTTCGAGGTGGATGCCGAAGTCGGCGGCCGGACCCAGGGGAAGCACGTAGCTGGCGCCCACGCTCCAGTAGCTGTAGTCCACCTTGACCTTGGTGGCGTCCAGGATGTTGGCGGGCGCAGTGGCGGCGATGTCCCGGTTGGTGACCATGCGGGCCGAGCTCTGGAAGCGCGCCGCCAGTTCCCAGTTCCAGGGCGAGTCATCCGCAAAGCGGCTCATGATTCGGATGCCAGGACCCGTCTGCCGGTCTGCCTTGTCCTCAGCATTCGGCCCGAGCTGGATGCCCCGGGTCTGGATGGACTCGCCGAACAGGAGGACCCTCGGGCTGAGGCCCGATGAAGTGTCCTGGGCACTCAGCGCGCCCGTGGCCAGGATCGCAGCAAGGATGCTGATGGATTTCACGGGTCCTCCAGGAACCAGGGGGTCTTGTGGAAGTCCAACCCCGGAGCCAAGGGCCCCGGGGCTGCAAGGTCAGACAAATTCAAGCATGGCAGTGCGGGTCAGGGAGCGACAGGCGTCGCGGGGCCATTGGTGATGACGATATCCCAGTAGTAGTTGAAGGGGATCTTGTAGATGTCCGTCAGGAGCGTACCGTTGCTGCCCTTGACGATCATGTTGGCAGCAGCGGTCTTGATGGCATCGATCCACTCGGGCCGGTTGAGAGCCCTAGCCCCCGTTGGGGCATTATTCGCCAGGACGGATTTGAGGGCGAACACAGTCAGGGTAGCGGAAGAGCCCGCCGCTGGCCGAAGCTCAAGGGGCACATCAAACCAGCAGTAGCCTGGGGCGACGATCTGCTTGCTGTCGGACTGCCGGGTCATGGCAACCCGGGCATCCGTGAGGATGGCGATGGCCTCCGGATTGGGCAAGCCGCTGGGTGAATACGTCGGGTAGGTGGCCGGGAAGCTCCCGGGCAGCAGGAAGTGGCGAGTCTCGCCATTTGCGACCAGTTCGACCACCCAGAAGTCAGGCGGAACGGGATTCCCGCCGTTAGCCTTCGTGGGATTGAACCAGGTTACCCGATAGCCACCCAGAGCATCCCCGCTAAGAGTGCCGTCGGCAGAGCGGCCCCGCTTGTCCACAACCGTGTCCTGGGGCGGCACAAAGCCCAGAGCAGCCGTGGCATCCCCGGTGGGGTTCGCGAGGCCCGTCTGGGCCGTTGGAGGCTGCCCAGAGGCATCTGCCAGCCAAGTCCTGGCGATGGTGGCGCCGGGGACCGAGTTGTAATAAGGGGTGTAGATGGTCCAGAAGAAGCGACCCACGCCAAACGTGCCCGGAGTCCCACTGATCGCCACAGGCGAGGAGGTTTGGGGTGCAAAGGAGGGCCCACCAGAGGCATTCAGGTTGAAGGAGCTGCTGTCGGGCGTAATCGCGGAGAGGTAGCTGGGCCAGCTGGTGGGCGGCACACTGTAGCGGTAGAAGGCCGTAGAAGTAGACAAGTTGGCATCGTACTTGAGCTGCGAACTGTTCAGAACCAGCGGCCAGGCCCAGACATTGGTCCACAGGTATTCGGCGTAACTAAAGACGCTGCGGATTCCGGTCAGGTTGCGGGTGGAAGGCGCGATGACGGTGCGATCCGGATCATTAGCATCATAGGGAATGCTCAGACCCGTCAGGCCACCCGAGAGCCTGGTGGTCCCCACAGGATCCGTGATCATCTGGCCGAAGTAGGTGCCAACCCCTGCAGCTGCCGCCGTGGAGGTAAGCGTGGTTTTCGCGCTGGCGTTGCCCCAGCCTGCAACCGTCAGGTCATAGGGATCGGTTGATCCCTTGGGAGCCCTAAAGGCCTGCATGGCTGCGATGCCGTAAGAAGCGCTTGTCGTAGCAGCGTCCTGGTACTTTCCGTAATCCAGGTTGAAAGCCAAGTCCGTGCTGCCGGTTGTGGAAGTAAGACTCCCAGTGGCGCCGGTGGGCTTCGCCTCAAGCACGATGGGCCACTCGGCAAAGCTCTGATAGGCGGTGATCCCGCTGAAGCCAGCGTTTCCATTGAGGCCAGTGATCACACCCTCGGCGAAGGGCGCCGACATCCGGTTAAGCCAGAACGTGTCTGCCGTGGTTGTTGGTGAAGGTAAGGCAAGGCTATAGAGACCCTGAAGCTTGCGCTTGGCAGCGGAATCCACTTCAGGCGCAAATCCCTGAGCCGTGACGATCTGGAGCGTGGGGTTCCAGGGGTAGGTCCCGCTGGCGAAACCGAAACTGGATGTGGAGATATCCAGTGTGCTGCCGAGAGTCGCATCGGCATAGGCGCCCGTGGGGGCATTCGGGATGCGCATAAAGTAGGCGCGCGAATCAGAGGCCACACCCGAGGGGATCTTGATCCAGAAGGGCAGATCCGAGCGGACTGGGATTTTTTTGTCAGCCTGGGTTCCCGAAGCATCTACCACAGACCAGGTGTTGGTGACGCCATCCTGGAAGACCTGGATCTGGGCGCCAAGACCATTGGCCGCCTTTGTAGCGATGGTGGGGACCAAATTGAGGTTGCTATCGCTCTTCTGGCGATACATGAAGCTGAGGTGGAAGTCCTGGGTATTCGAGGCGTCCACGACGACCCACTTGCTCCGGGCCTTGGCGGAATTCACGCTGGGGCGACCCAGATTATCGGTGACCGTCAGATCCACGCGATAGGCGGTGATCTGGTTGGCCACACCCGGGAAGAAGACTTCGCCCGGGTTCTGAAGGGTGCTGGAGTTGGGAACCCCACCGTTGAAGGTCCAGCTGTAGGTGATAGCACCCCCGGAGTCAGGTTGCGTACCGGTTCCGCTGAACACCAGCTTCCCGTTGGCGGGAATCACCACCACGTCAGGATCCGTTGCGCCTGCCGGGATGGTCGGAATACCCTGGCCGCCATTCTGGATTGGGACGGGTAGCGTTCCCGAAGACTGGGGCGAGGTGATGGTGGCCGTGGGCAGAGCGTTGGTCCCAATGACGAAATCTCGATACTGGGGATCGGCCGTCCTGGTGCTATCGCTGATGCTGCGATTGTCAAAGGCCGTGATGGCGATCTTATAGGTTCCGACAGTCGCGTAGCTGTGGGTCAGATCAACCACCACGCCCGTTGTGGCCAGCAAGGGATCAGTGATCGTGGCACTGGTCGTGGTCACACCCGGGTGGCCAACCGAGTCCCAATCCACGGTATAGGTGGTTGGGTTGCCCGTCGGGTTCCCGAGGGTGAAACGAAGGGCGATGCTGGCCGATGCGTAGGCTGTGTTGCTGCTCGTGGACGGAATCGTCACACCGATGGTCGGTTTCCCGAAAGTGCCCGTGACGATCGTGACCAAGTTGCCAGAGACCGCGACCGGTGTCACAGGAATCCCAAGGGAGTCCTGGGCCGTGGCCGAGGGAGCGTGTGAACGGCTACCGGATGAACCCGCAGCCGAATACCGAACCGTGGCCTTGTAGCTGGTCCCACCCAGCGAAACCACGCCGGCCGCAACGGTGGCAGCGCCATCGTTCGTGCTGAAGACAATGCCTCCGGGCAACGGAATGGTGGCGCCAAGGCCTACATTGGGATTGGTGACCGAGAACAGGATGTCTTGATCGATGTAGGATCCGACATTCAGGCTGAGACTCACGGCAGGGCTAGTAAACGCCACCACGGGCACCTGGGTCGCCGTTACGGTGAAGTTCACCGCCGGGCTCCAGTCACCCACGGCAAGGCGGCTGTCGATGGCACGGGCCTTGACAGGCACCGCACCCGAGACGGTTGGCGGGAAAGTGTGGGCCTGGCTTGCGCCGCCCGCCACCACCACGCCGTCGCCGAAGTCCCACTCGTAGCTGGCGATGGTGTCGCCATCTGGATCCGACGCGGTCGCCGTGAAGGTGTAGCTCTTGTTCTGATACAGGGGAGACACTGGGACCGTGGGTGTCACGGTCGTTACCGGAGGATTGTTCTCCAAAATGGTCAGCTGGAGGCTACCCGTGGTCACGCCACCCTTGCTGTCATCGGCGGTGGCCGTGACGTTCGTCAGGCCTGCCGCCAGGAACTGATGCACCACGGTGGCGCCCGTCGCGGAGGCGGAGCCATCCCCGAAGTTCCAGGTCACCGTCGTCGTGTCCGTGTCCGTCACCGCCGCGTTCAGCGTCACGCGCTGATACTTGAACGGGTTCCCGCCGGGGGACACCTTGGTCACCACCACCGTCGGAGCCGCATTCGCCAGCACGCTCAGGGTCAGGTCGGCAGTCTTGGTGCCACCGGCCCGGCCGTCGTCGGCCGTCAGCTTCACAGAGTAGTTCCCCGCAGCTGCATACTTGTGCGTCTGCGTCAGGGCTGCGCTGCCGAGCATGCCCGCCAGCACGGTGCCGTCACCGAAGTCCCAGGTGTAGACCAGGGGATCGCTGTCCGGATCGCTGCCCGTCGCCGTGAACACCACGTCCACGTTCTGCCAGGTCGCATTGGTCCCGGCCGCGATCTTCGGGGCCGACACCAGCGTCGCAACCGGCGTCACGTTCACAGCGGCCACTGTGTTCACCGTGGCCGAGGCCACCGTCACATTCGAGGAAATCTGGAGGCCATCCAGCGCCGTGACGCTGGGGGTCACGGTCCGGGCGGGAGCTCCCGCCAGGTAGGTCACCGGGATCGTGTAGGTCCCGTCCAGGTGGTTGATGATGGTTCCCACCGTTCCGGCCGAATCTCCCGCCGTCACCGCCAGAGCGCTGGGCAGGAGGTAGGTCCCTGCCGCTCCGTTCGGATTCGTCACGCTCACCAGGAACTCGGCGATCACCTGAGCCGCCGTCGTCGCGTTGAAGGTCGCCTTATCGCCCACCGTGAAGGCCACCACCGGCAGCTTGGTTACCACCACCGTGAAGGTCACGGCCGGACTCCAGTCACCCACGGCGCCTCGGCTGTCGATGGCACGGGCCTTGACCGGCACCGGTCCCGAAACAGTCGGAGGGAACACATGTGCCTGGGTTCCTGTGCCCGCCACCACCACGCCGTCGCCGAAGTCCCACTCATAGCTGGCAATGGTGTCGGTCGCATCGAGGTCCGATGCGGTCGCATCGAAGGTATAGACCTTGTTCTGGTACAGGCTGGCCGGGGCCGTCGTCACCGAGGCCACCGGGGGATTGTTCTCTACAATGGTCAGATGAATGCTTCCCGTTCCGATGCCGCCCTTGCCGTCATCGGCAGTCGCGGTGACGTTCGTCAGGCCTGCCGCAAGGAACTGGTGGGTAACCAGATTGCCCGTTGCGGAGGCAGAGCCGTCCCCGAAGTTCCAAGTCACCGTCGTGGTGTCCGTATCGGTCACCGCCGCGTTCAGCGTCACGCGCTGATACTTGGTCGGGTTCCCGCCGGGGAGGGTCTTCGTCACCACCACGGTCGGAGGCACATTGCCCAGCACGTTCATGGTCAGATCGGCGATCTTGATGCCGTTCGTCCGGCCATCGTCGGCTGTCAGCTTCACGGCGTAGAGCTTCGCCGTGGCCGACGCCGCATACTTGTGCGTCTGCACCAGCGCCGAGCCGCCCAGGAGTCCGGACAGGACCGTCCCATCGCCGAAGTCCCAAGCATAGGTCAACGTGTCGTTGTCCGGGTCCGCCGCCGTTCCCGTGAACACCACGTCCACGTTCGGCCAGGTGGCGTTCGGCCCCGCCGCCACCTTGGGCGCCGAGATCAGCGTCACCACGGGAGGACGATTTGCGGCCTGGGTCACGATCGTGACGGCAAGGCCGCTGGCCGGCAGGCCGGTGATGCCCTGGGCATCCGTCACAGCACTCACCGAGGGGATCGCCGTCCGGCTGCCCGCTACCGCAGCAGCCTTGTAGTTCACGGTGAAAGTATAGGTCCCGTCGCCGTTGCTGATGCCAGCAAACGTAGCCGCAGGGGAAGCCTGCGAGTCTCCAGGCGTGAAAATCACGGAGCTTAAGGGCAGATAGGTGCCCGCAGCGCCGTTGGGATTCGTCACGGCCACCTTGAAGATCAGCGTCGCGCCCAGCACCGAGCCGACTTCCGTGTTCATTGTGGTCGAGGGCAGGGTAGAGACGAAGGTCACCGTCGGCACGGAGGTCGCCACCACGGTAAAGGTCACCGATGGGCTCCAGTCGCCCACGGCGCCGCGGCTGTCAATGGCGCGGACCCGCACGGGCACCGAACCGGTCACCGTGCCTGGGAACTGGTGCGCCTGACTCGCGCTGCCAGCCACCACCGAGCCATTTCCGAAGTCCCACTCGTAGCTGGCAATGGTGTCACTCGCATCGGGATCCGACGCGGTGGCAGCAAAGGTGTAGGTCTTGTTCTGGAAAAGGTTTCCCAGGCTGGCGGGCGTCGTGGTAATCGCCGCCACCGGGGGATTGTTCTCCACAATGGTCAGCTGAATGCTTCCCGTTCCGATGCCGCCCTTGCCGTCATCGGCAGTGGCGGTCACGTTCGTCAGGCCTGCAGCTTGGAACTGGTGCACCACCGGGGTGCCCGTCGCGGAGGCGGAGCCATCCCCGAAGTTCCAAGTCACCGTCGTGGTGTCCGTATCGGTCACCGCCGCGTTCAGCGTCACGCGCTGATACTTCGTCGGGTTCCCGCTGGGGGACACCTTCGTCACCACCACAGTCGGGGCCGCATTCGCCAGGACGCTCAGGGTCAGGTCGGCGGTCTTGGTGCCATTGAGGCGGCCATCATCGGCCGTCAGCTTCACGGAGTAGTTTCCTGCCGTGGTGTACTTGTGCGTCTGCGTCAGCGCTGCGCTGCCGAGCATGCCCGTCAGCACCGTGCCATCACCGAATTCCCAGGTGTAGACCAGCGGATCACTGTCCGGGTCGGAACCCGTTGCCGTGAACACCACGTCCACGCCCGTCCAGGTCGCATTGGTCCCGGCCGCGATCTTCGGGGCCGACACCAGCGTCGCGATCGGCGTCACATTCAGGGCCGCCACGGTGTTCACCGTGGCTGAAGCCGCCACCGCCGTCGAGGCGATGCCCAGGCCGTCCAGGGCCACCAGGGCCGGGAACACACTGCGCGTGCCCACCGCTGCCGCCGCCAGGTACTTCACGGGGATTGTGTAGGTCCCATCCTGGTGGTTGATGATCGTCCCCACGGTGCCGGCGGCATCGCCGGCCACCACGGTCAGGGCGGTCAGGGGAAGGTAGGCGCCTGCTGCCCCATTGGGGTTCGTCACGGTCACCAGGAACTCGGCGATGACCTGATCCGCCGAGGTCGCGTTGAAGGTCGCCTTGTCGCCCACCGTGAAGGTCACGGCCGGCAGCTTGGTCGTGGTCACCAGGTAGGTCACCTCTGGGCTCCAGTCGCCCACGGCGCCACGGCTGTCGATGGCGCGGGCCTTGACCAGCACGGCGCCCGAGACGGTCGGCGGGAAGGTGTGGGTCTGGCTCGCGCCGCCCGCCACCACCACCTTGTCGCCGAAGTCCCACTCGTAGCTGGCGATGGTGTCGCCCGAGTCGAGGTCCGACGCGGTCGCGGTGAAGGTGTAGACCTTGTTCTGGAAGAGGGTCGCCGCCGGCGACGGACCGGTCACGGTCGCCACCGGGGGGTTGTTCTCCACGACCGTCAGCAGCAGGGTGCCCGATCCCGAGCCACCCTTGCCATCATCCGCAGTGGCCACCACGGTCGAGACACCTGCGGCCTGGAACTGGTGCACCACCGAGGTCCCGGTCGCGGAGGCTGTGCCATCGCCGAAGTCCCAGGTCACGGTGGGGAGGTCGCTGTCCAGGTCCGTCACCGCGGCACTCAGCGTGACACGCTGGTACTTGGTGGGGTTTCCGCTGGGCAGGGTCTTGGTGACCACCACCGTGGGAGCGCGGTTCACGAGCACGTTCAGGGTCAGGTCGGCGGTCTTGGTGCCGCCGGCGCGGCCGTCATCCGCCGTCACTTTCACGGAGTAGAGGCCGGCCTTGGAGTACTTGTGAGTCTGGGTCAGCTGGGTGCTTCCGGTGACCACCGTGCCGTCACCGAGATCCCAGGTGTAGGTGAGGGGGTCACTGTCGGGATCCGAGGCGACGGCTGTGAACACCACGTCCACGTTCTGCCAGGTCGCGTTGGGCCCCGCTGAGGGCTTCGCCTCAGAGGCCAGGCGGATGATGGGCGCGGTGTTGGTGGCGGAGACGGTCTTGATGGTAATTTCAGGTCCCAGGACCATGGTGCTGCTCACGCCGTTGGAGTCCACGACCTTGACGGAGGGCGTGACTGTGCGCGAGCCGATGGCCGAGGCCGCCGAGTAGGTGACGGTGATGGTGTAGTTGCCGCTGCCCGCATCCACGGGGGCGGTCTGCGTGGCACTGGCTTCACCGGAATCCAGCGTGATGCCGCTGGCGCTGACGGTCCCGAAGCCGGTGTATACGACATTTACCGTGTAGGTGAGGGTGACCTTGTTGCCCAGAACGGCATTGACGAGGGTGGCGACCTTGGGCGAGACGAAGGTGACGGTGAGGGGCGAAGGCGAAGTCCCGACGGTCAGGGACTTGGTTGCGGCGGTGGACAGCAGTCCTGCCGCATTCTTGGCCATGACACTCAGGGTGGGGGTGCCGCTGGTCACGTAGGAATAGGTCACCGTGGTGGTGGCCTTGCCGCCGGACAAGACGACGGGGGTGGTTTTGGTGGTGCCGTCCCCGAAGTCCCAACGGAACTCCGTGATGGACCCGCCAATGTTGGGGTCCGTGGCGCTGGCTGCGAAGGTGTAGGTCTTGTACTGGACCAGGGTCGCGTCATTGGGCGTCCACCCGTCCAGGGTGGCCGTCGGCGCGATGCTCGTCTGGGGCAGCGTGCTTCCGCTGCTAGAGGACCCGCCGCCGCCGCCGCAGGCGACGAGGGTGAGAAGCCCAACGAACATGCTCGCCAAAAAGAGCACGAGAGCACTGCGTTTCCCCTGATACATAAACCACTCTCCGGGAAAGGAATACCGCAAAATTACCTCGAGACCATCTAATAAGATAGTATGAAAAGACTAGCCCATAGGAAACACGTATTGATTTTGATCAAGTCTGCCCCATAAAAATCATAGAATATCGATTAAATCTAAGCGCCGACACCTTCGGTTAGGCTGGGGCAATGTCCAGAATTAATCGGCAGGTTCGCCTCAGTGGTAAGTTCTGAGTGCACCCTTACGCCCCGCCCGGGGATCGGCAGGGCGGGGTCTCTTTGGAGCGGCTCAGCTCTCCCGGATGATCCGGGCCAGGAGGAAGGCCATCTCGAGGCTCTGGCTGCGGTTGAGGCGGGGGGCGCAG
>Ga0194053_10002374_pt1 | contig 11264 bp, 8 predicted proteins | sample SepL228m_MetaG_FD_161684 | JGI IMG/M metagenome (GOLD analysis project Ga0194053, IMG submission 161684) | Anoxic zone freshwater microbial communities from boreal shield lake in IISD Experimental Lakes Area, Ontario, Canada - Sep2016-L227-8m | ecosystem: Environmental > Aquatic > Freshwater >... | reverse complement strand
ATTACAGCTGCTTAAAGGCTCAGTTATCACTTGTATTTATTCTACAGAAAGGTTAGCATATAATTCAAATGCCATAGTAATTCAAAAAGAAAAAAAGGATACTTTTGAGTGTGGTAGATTATAGGGGAGATTCCAAGTCAAGAATTCGTATATTGCATTGTTGAAGAAGATATTCGTAATACTACTATTACTGTTATTTACAGCATCCAATTTGTTGATGCCCTATGCTAATTTCGACGATACTCGTTCCCTACATATTGTTTATAACACATGTTTGGCCAGCGATGCAGACATGAATCTGGCAGAATTTGTAGGAGAAAAATTATTGGGTTTTGGTTTTGAAGGTGATGATGAGGCGGAAGAAGGTATTCCATCAAAATCAACACCACCCATTAATACAGGAGTTATTATCCAAATTCAAAGTGGGGCAATGTATCAACAGCCTCAGTTAGTATATACTGTTCTAACTGTTCCGGTTTTAAGAACAATCATACCATTAATCAATGCCGGTGTTCCTTCGGCTGAATATCATCCTGCTATCTTTCATCCTCCCATCATAGCAGTTGCTTAGTTTATGCTAAGCTGCTTACAGTAAGCAGCTATACTCCTATTAATAATATCAAAACAAATTATATGAAACGTATTTTCATCATACTATTCGTTTGCATTGGCCTATTTGCTACCGCAAACGCTCAAAAAACAAAAGTTTCTCCTGCTGCTGAAAAGTCATTCATGCAAAAATTTCCCAATGCCAAAGAAGTAACATGGGAGAAGGAAGGTAAGAATGAATACGAAGCCAGTTTTATGATGGATGGCAAAAAAGGTAGCGCTAATTTTTCAAGTGCAGGAGAGTGGATGGAAACAGAAATGGCTATTCCACAAGCCAATGCTCCTAAAGCAGTAATGGAAGCTTTCAATAAGGCTTTCGCTGGTGCAAGCATCAAGGAAATTTACAAAATTGAATCTAAAGATGGCAAAAACTATTTCGAAATTGAATATAGTGTAAAAGGAAAGGTTAAGGAAGCCAAAATAGATTCTGCAGGAAAAATGATGTAAATCATTCCTCAACCACTTATTATAGGGCTATGGTCTATTATTTTAGGCCAAGCCTTATAATGAGTGGTATTGATTATACCATCTAAAATTTTAATAGTGTAGGTGTATTGGAAAATTGTTTTACAAATCGACTAAACAGATACGAATTATGTGTATCTGTTTTCTTTGAAACGAAAATGCAGTTGCTGCATACTGGAAAAGAAGTATCCATACATTTGGCAGCAGCTACACCTAAATTTGATAATGCTTTATAAAAAATTATATGAAACTATTATTATTCAATTTCCTCATTTTAACAGGAATTATTGCGAATGCACAAACCATAAAAGGCACCATTAAGGATGCAAATACCGGTAAAGGAATTGGCGGAGCTACTGTTATGAATGTAGGAACCAAAAAAGGCATTCAGGCCGATTCATTGGGCAATTTTATTATAAATGCGACAGGAAATTTGAAATTGTCGTTTTCTGCAACCGGTTATGCCAATTTAGATACAACCATTGTGCCCGGAACGAATAGTACAATTCAAATTGCATTAATGGCAGCAGCAGAAGAATTAGAAGAAGTGGTAATTGTATCATCTTCCAGAACCAATTCGCGTATCGAAGATTTGCCTACAAAAGTAGAAGTGTTGGGTTCGGAAGAAGTGCATGAAGAAAATGGCATCAAGCCAGGAAATATTGCCAGCTTATTGGGTGATATTGCTGGCATTCAAATTCAACAAACCAATGCTGCCACTGGCAATGCCGATATGCGTATTCAAGGATTGCAAGGAAAGTACACACAGATTTTAAGAGACGGAATGCCCTTATTTGGTGGCTATTCGGGAAGTTTTAGTATTCTGCAGATACCTCCATTAGACTTACAACAAATTGAACTGGTAAAAGGCGCAGCTTCTACATTGTATGGGGGAGGGGCTATCGCAGGAATGTTGAACTTGATTTCTAAAAAACCCAAACTTGGAAAACCCGAAGCGAGTTTTACTTTAAATAGATCAACGCTGTTGGAGAATAATGCCAATTTATTTTTCTCAGGGAGAAATAAAAAAACAGGCTATACTTTTTTTGCAGGTGGAACTTTGCAAGACCCGGTTGATGTAAATAAAGATGGTTTCTCCGATGTGCCATCTGTAAAATCGGTTTTTATTCATCCACGATTCTTTTTGTATGGCTCTGAAACGTCCACCGTTATTTTGGGATACACTTTGAATTACGAAGGCCGAAATGGGGGAGATATGCAAGCTTTGAATAAATCGGCCAGCCCAGCCAATGCATTCTTTATACAAAATAAGAGTTGGCGCAATACAGCTGATATTGTTTGGGAGAAAAAACTTGCCGGCAATGCACAACTCACTACAAAAGCAAGTACCAGCTTTTTTAACAGGGATGTATTAACCAATAGTTTTGGAATGAGTGGAAAACAATTGATCTGGTATACCGAAATAGCTTATTCCAATAAAACCGAACACCATAATTATGTGATGGGCATCAACTTCAATGGGGATGAGTTTACCAAAAAATTACCGGATAGTACGTTGTTACAAAATGAAAAAAATAACACAATTGGTTTTTTCGCACAGGATGATTGGAAATTTTTTACCAAATTCACTTTGCAAACGGGGTTGCGTGTAGATGTGCACAATAATTATGGTACTTATTTCTTACCCCGTTTATCGCTCATGTATAAAGCGAATCAACAAGTAACCATGCGCATAGGTGGCGGACTGGGTTATAAAACCCCCTCCCTATTCAACACAGAGGTAGATGAAAGACAGTATAGGTATATTGTTGGATATAAAACAGGTACAACGGCAGAAAGATCTTATGGAGCCAATTTTGATATCAATTATAAAACAGCTATTGATGGATGGAACCTCACATTCAATCAAACCTTTTTCTATAATCGAATCGATAAACCAATCATATTAGAATCGTTGCCAACTATTTTGTTTACACCTGTTTATAGGTATGAAAACCAACAGGAGCCTTTAGAAACTGCCGGATTTGAAACCTATATAGCTGCGCATAAAAATGCATTGGAATTGTATTTAGGTTATGTATATACCAATGCCAAAAGAAAATACAATCCTGCACAACCGAATCTGCCATTAATTGCCAGGAATAAGTTGGCTACCGTTATCGCCTACGAGTTTAGCAATCATTTCAGGGCAGGGGTAGAAGCATCTTATACAGGCAAACAGTTTTTAGACAATGGCCAGTCTACTACGCCCTATGTTTTTGCAGCATTGATGATGCGCTATAATATTGGAAAAACATCCCTTGTATTGAATTGCGAAAACTTATTCGATTATCGGCAGAATAAAAATAATCAGGTAGTATTTCCACCGGTTAATAATCCCTACTTCCCCGAAATATGGGCACCATTGGATGGCAGAGTAGTGAACTTGTCATTATTTTTTAAATTATATTAAACCACCTTTATCATTGTAAATTTTACTTTATGAATAAAATCACTTTTTTTATTTGTATGTTGCTGGTAGCAGCATCCAATTATGTATCAGCACAGTCTGGCTATCAATTGGTAAATACCTTCCGCATTGCCAGCATGGGAGGATGGGATTATCCGGCGGTAGATGTTAATTCTAATAAATTGTATCTGTCTCATGGAGGTCAGGTTAATATTATAGATAAAAATACAGGCGATTCGATTGGTGTAATTGCAAACACTACCGGTGTGCATGGTATAGCATTTGTGCCATCGTTGGGGAAAGGCTATACCAGTAATGGAAGAACCAATAATGTTACTGTGTTTGATTTAATAACAGGTTCTTCGCTTGCGCAAGTTGCGGTTGGTAAAAACCCCGACTGGATTATGTATGATGCATTCTCCAATAAAATGATAACCAGTAATCATAGTGGGGGAGATATTTCTTTAATTGATGTAAATACCGACCAAGTGGTGGCAACCATTGCTGTAGGAGGTACTAAATTAGAAACAATTGTGAGTGATGGAGCCGGTAAATTATTTGTGAACCTGGAAGATAAAAATCAAATTGCAGAAGTGGATATTGCCAAATCGGCTGTTACCAATGTTTGGGAATTAGCCCCATCAGAAGGCCCCACCGGTTTAGCCATGGATACCAAAACCAAAAGATTGTTTGCTACCTGCGATAAAAATCTGGTTGTAATGGATGCAACCAATGGCAAAATTGTTGCCACTGTGCCTATTGGAGAGGGCTGTGATGGTGCTGCTTTCGATCCGGAATCGAAATTGATTTTCACTTCCAATGGTTCGGGTACAGTTTCAATTGTGAAAGAACTATCTGCCAACGAATATAAATTAGTAGAAACGGTAACTACTAAAAGAGGTGCGCGCACCATTACTTTAGATACAAAAACGCACAAGGTTTATCTGCCTACTGCCGATTACGAGCCAGTTCCAGCAGATGCACCCAAAGGAACGAGGGCAAAAATGATTCCAGGATCATTCCAGGTATTGGTATTGGCGCCGAGTAAAAAATAGAGTGGAATGGGTGGCTGTATTGGGTTGAAGGGGTTGATTGATAAACCCAATACGGCTAACCTTTCCCAGTTCAAACGTATGGTGTTTTTGTATATTTGAGTTGTGCGCTATTTTATAGCCTACATGTCAATTAAAAATAGATAAGGTGAGGTAGACGCGGGTATATAGGTATAGGCAAGCGGTTGACGCTGTTCTGTTTAAATTTGTGATATGACAAATACAACATTAAAATTGGAGATTAATTCACTTCCGAAAAATTTGTGAGCTCAGGTTGCGGATTTTGTTGAATTCTTAAAAAATAAATCTAAAACAAAATCAAATCTGAAAGGTAGAGAATTTGGATTTGCCAAAGGCAAGATTGTGCTTAGTTCCGATTTTGACATGCCTTTAGAAGAAATTTTTGTCTTTTACTTCAAATCTTACTCTTGCAGATCCGCTTACATTTACATGAATTAAAACTGCTTCATAAAAATAATAATCTTCTTGAGGGTTTATCTTTTTTTTCAGAACGCTTATTTGATTGGTTTCATCATTTATGATTGATTGCAAATTGGTGAGTCCATAGTCGAATAACTGCAAATTTTCAGTATTCATGGTTTCTCTCGGAAGTACAATGTGTATGTAAGATTCAGGCGATTTGAAATAGGTGACTTCTGGAAATTTTACCTGTAATTCTATTGGTGTGGCTGATTGATTAATTACATGCGTCCAAAAAACTACATAGCCATATTTTTTCCCTTTAAGGAACACTTGTCCACCACCTCTGGGCAAACTATGTATAAATTTTACCAAATTTCCATTGGAATCTGTGAACTTCACTTCTGAGTCAATCCAATTACGAGTAGGACCAACTTGGCCTGTAGCGTTGAGGTATGCCAGCAACAGAATGAACGAGGCTAGTAATTTCATATTAACAAATGGGCATGAACTGCTTGTACCTTTACAAGAAGGACTTTATCACATCTCTGAAAACTAAAAAGAGAAAAACCAGTACGCCAACGATTACTTCCTTTTGGTACTTTTTTAGGAATTGAAGGAGCTTATTCATAAAACATATAAATGATTACACTATAAAAGTATTACTTTTTTATCTCTAGGCCTCCTATAATTGAGTATAGATGCAGTTAGCATGTGATGACTCAGGATATCACTATCAGGAAATTGAAGGGTTTAACTATTCCAATTTTCTATTCAGAATAGTTGGTGAAATTTTTGCCATCAAATTTATATAAACCCGTGTTTCTTGTTCCGAACCAAATGTTTCCTTTTTTGTCGTGAAGCATACTAAAAACTGCATATTTACTTATCCCGTCATTAATCGTGTAGTTTTTAAAACTTTTGCCATCGAAGCGCCAAATGCCTCCTTCGTTTTCAACTGTTGATTGCCTTTCTTCACCTCCAAACCAAATGTTGCCAGCGTTATCTACCAATAATGGATTTCCAATTCCAATCTTCTCGGTAAACTTCGTGAAATTTTTCCCATCGTAAATAAAATTTCCTTTTGCTCTCCCACTAAACCATAAGTTTCCTTTTTTATCTTTCACTATTAAACGAATCCAACTATCTCCATTAGGTTTTGAACTGCTGATTGATTTTCCATCGTAACTACAAACCCCTTCCATTCCTGGAGGCATACCCGAAGCAAACCATATGATACCTTTGTTATCTTCAAGTATACAGTCAATCATTTTAAGATGTAAGTCTTCCTTATTTACTACTCCATCATTCTGTAAAAAACGACAAAAGCTATTACCATTATAAATGTATACTCCATCTCCTGTGCCAAACCAAATTTTTCCTCTTTTGTCTTGCAGCATACTCCATACGGTATTTTTTGTGGACGAAGATGTGTAGTAATCGTAACTAACAAAAGGTCTTATGGAAGATGGAATTGAAATCGGCTTAATATTTTTCCCATCATAACGGCAAATTCCATCAATTGTTCCGAACCAAATATTGCCAGCTTTGTCTTCCAAAATTGACATCACATGGTTGTTAAGTAAGCCATCTTTTACGGTATAATTATAAAAGGCTTTTCCATCATATCGATAAACTCCTTCTCCGGTTGTTCCAAACCAAAGATTACCATACCTATCCTCTATACCGCAACGAATATTGCCACTTGTACCCGAATTTTGTGTTTTAACAATTTTTGGTTGTCCTAAAGAAATTGGTTTTGATATAGGCCGGGTATTGTTTTTTTCTTTCGATTTGGCTTGTCCATTACAGGTATTGAAACAGGTCAAAATGAAAAGTAGCAGTAAATTTTTCATAGGTAAATATACAAAGATGCAGCCTCCCTAACGCACTGATAGACTAAGAAAAAGCCCCGATTATAGCGGGACTTTTCCAGTGCGGCTCCATTTTTTCGTGAAAGAAACCGCTATTATTTAATTAATGAATTCATAGCCCTAAGAAAATTACATTTAAATAAATAACTTTTTATTCTGGCTTTGCCCAGAACAATCCTGGATTATGAGTGGAATTCAACCGGTACGATTTTTTTATTGGAGTATCAACCGATGAAATAAGTTGTACATAATTAATTACTTTTCCCTTTTCAGGCGTTTCAGTATTGTGTCTCGTCCTAAAATCACTTTGCTCTTAAAACAATACCCCGTTTTTTACAATTCAACTAGGTATTTCTACAACTCAAAGGTTTAGTAATCCATGAAACGAAAGGCAACTATTAGTTTCACACCCTAACTAATCCCTATAGAATGAAATATTACTTTTTTGTCATTTCACTTCTATTCTCTAATTTATCTTTTGCTCAGAATAACAAGCAAAATATTAGAGGTGTAATTACCGATAAACTTTCTCAAAGTCATATTGTTGGCGCTAATGTGCAGATTGTATCCGAAAAATTAGGCACACAAACAGATGTAAATGGGCAATACGTGCTTTCAAATATTTCCCCAAATCGCTATGAAATCAAAATCTCTTTTCTAGGGTATAAAGATGTTGTAATTCCAAATGTACAAGTTACATCTGGAAAGGAAGTGATATTGGATATTACTATGGAAGAAGATTTGCGCCTACTGAAGGAAGTAGTTATAAAATCTTCAAACAAAGCCAATACCATTAATAAACTAGCAAGTATCAGTGCCAGAACCTTCTCGATGGAAGAGGTAAACCGCTATGCTGGCGGACGAAGTGATCCCGCTCGTTTGGCAGCTAATTTTGCAGGGGTAAGTGCTCCCGATGATAGTAGAAACGACATTGTAATCAGAGGCAACTCACCCGTTGGGGTTTTGTGGCGAATTGATGGCATGAATGTAACCAATCCCAATCACTTTGCTTCGGTTGGTACTACAGGTGGGGCAGTAAGCGCTTTGAATACCAATCTGTTGAAAAATTCAGACTTTTTCACTTCGGCCTGGCCTGCAGAGTATGGCAATGCTATTTCCGGGGTTTTTGACTTGGGTTTTAGAAATGGAAATTCAAAAATAAGAGAAACAACCCTGCAAGCAGGCGTAATTACAGGATTGGAAGCTACCACAGAAGGGCCTATCAGTAAAGAAAAGGGGTCATCATATTTGGTAGGGTATCGTTATGCTTTGGCAGGTGTTGCACAAGCTGTGGGAGTGGATATTGGCACAACTGCAACGCCAAGTTATTCTGATTTATCCTTTAAACTAAACAGTGGAAACACCAAATGGGGAAAACTTTCTGTGTTTGGTATTTTGGCATCGAGTAGCATTAGTATAAGTGGTGGAAATGACGGTTCTTTATATGGTGGAAAAGATGGAAATGATTTGAGTAGTAAAATAAACATTGTGGGCGTAAATCATTTTAAACAATTGAATAAAAATACCTATTTGAGTTCAACAATTGGCGTAAGCCATTCGAGTACAGATCAAGTTAATTATGGTAGTGACCGTGGTACAAACGAATATTATTCCAAAGAAGAAAATAGTGTATCAAAAACCAGTTTCAATTTTTCTACAAGTTATAATGCAAAAATCAACTCAAAACTATTTGTAAAAGTTGGCTTTCAAGATGAATTGATTGGCCTCAATCTTTTTTACCGAACAAAGCAAAATATCAACGACGATTGGAAACAAATTTGGGAGTATGATAACTACACAAATATTGCACAAGCGTATGCTCATGCCAAATATAATTTCAGCGACAAACTGACCTTAAATGCAGGGGTACATGCTCAGTATTTTTTCTTGAATAAATCGTCTTCGCTCGAACCTCGCTTTGGTTTAAAATATGATTTAACACCAAACAGTACCTTAAGTTTTGGCTATGGGCTTCATGCCCAAATGCAACCCATCAATGTATATTTCTTGCAAACGCAAAACGTTAACGCTACTTATTCTTATAACAACAAAAACTTAGATTTTACCCAAAGTAATCATTTTGTATTTGGATATGATTTGAAACTTTTTAACGATTGGCGTTTGAAAGCAGAAGCATATTATCAATACCTTTATAACGTGCCTATAAATACTTTTTCAAGCACGTATTCGATGCTTAATACCGGAGCGAGTTTCAAAGCAGATTTGGAAGATAATTTAATTAATGCTGGAACTGGAAAAAATTATGGGGTGGAGCTTACCATCGAAAAATTTTTCAGTAAAGGCTATTATGCGTTGTTTACTTCTTCTTTGTACGATTCAAAATACAAGGGTAGCGATGGGGTGGAACATAATACGGCTTTCAATGGCAAGTATGTTATTAATTTTTTGGCAGGAAAAGAATGGGCAGTTGGTAAAAGGAAAAAATTAAGTTTAGATTTCAAATATACAAATGCAGGCGGGCGAGCTTTTACGCCCATAAATTTAACCGCATCTAATGCCGCAGGGCGGGAAGTGCTATCAACCAATGCGTATTCTGATTTTTATGACAATTATTTTAGAATGGATGTAAAGGTAGGGTATACCATAAACAGTGCTAAAAGAAAATTATCGCAAACCATTTCATTAGACATTCAGAATATTACTAATCACAAAAATATATTTTCACAGTCATACAATGCTGGTAGCAACTCAATAAAAACAAATTATCAACTTGGCTTATTTCCGAATGTGGTGTATAAAATACAATTATAACAATCAAATTTATAAAATGACGAATCGACAATCCATCATCAGTCTTTGGGCTTTATTGGCATTTGCTATGCTAATTACAACGAGTTGCGAAAAAAGCGCAACAGTTACAATGAGTGAATATAAAGGCACTGGTTCTGTGACGCAAGGGGTAGGGAATACCACTACTGCCAATTTATTTCCTTCGGGGGTTCGAGTAGCGGCTTTGGGAACAATTACATCAACAGATAACAAAACGTGGTTATTGCCATCCGAAGTTAATTTTACCAATACAGTATTTCCATTTGCTTCTGATTTGTATAATTCTTACGTTTCGGGGCATAACTATGCAAATACCGCTGCTGCAACCGTTGCACTTTCGAATAGTAATATCATAACTGTGGATTCTGATGGAGAGGTTTTTACTGCATATATTTTTGGAGATAATTATTTTGAAATGTATGTCAATGGCATTGCCGTTGGCAAAGACCCCGTTCCTTATACCGATTTCAACTCTTGTATTGTACGTTTTAAGGCCAAAAAACCTTTTACAATTGCAGTTAAATGTGTTGACTGGGAAGAAAATCTTGGACTCGGAACTGAGAAGCAAGGTAGTTCGGTAAATTATATTGGCGATGGAGGTTTTGTAATGCTCATTAAAAATGCTTCAGGAAGTATAGTTGGAATTACAGATACTACCTGGAAGGCCCAAACGTATTATATTTCGCCAATTTCGGATTTAGCTTGCCTTTCTGAAAATGGTAATGCACGTTTATCAACCAACTGTAATACATCTGTTGGAGCATCCAATAGTTATGGCATACATTGGGAAGTACCTGCTAATTGGTTCAATACTTCTTTTGACGATGCAAACTGGCCTGCGGCAACTACTTTTTCAAATAGCACTGTTGGTGTTAATAACAAATTATCTTACACTAACTTTGCTGATGTTTTTGATAATACTTCAAAAGATGCCAGTTTTATTTGGTCTTCAAATCTAAAACTTGATAATCTGGTATTATTGAGAAAGAAAATTGAGTAGTTTCAATATGCGATTTCAAAATGAAAGACAAAAGGAACAGAGTATTGTATATAATCGGAATAGGTTTGTTTATTTCAAGCCTATTTAAGCCTTTATTTTTTAAAAGAGACCCATTTTTCGATGATGTTTTCATCACCATTATCCTTGCTACTGTTATCATTTTTGAGGGAAATCTGAGAATAGATGCCTGGTTAAGTAAAAAATATTCTTGGACGACATTTCCTAAAAAACGAATAATTGCTCAGTTTTTATCATCGTTGATATACACACTATTTTCATTGTATATTTTAATGTTTATTATTCACATTTTGAAATCTGGAAAATATGAAGTAGTAAATCCTAAAATGCGTCAAGTACTTATTCCTGCTACTTTTCTTGCCATTGCAGTTTTGGCATTAGACATTAGTTATCAATTTTTTAAAGCGTGGAAACATAGTTTGATTGAAATCGAAAAATACAAAATTGAAACTGCCAATGCACAATTGCAAAATTTAAAGAACCAACTCAATCCGCACTTTTTATTTAATAATTTAAGTGTTTTGAGTTCGTTGGTATATCAAAATCAAGACAAGGCCATTGAATTTATCAATGAGTTATCGAAAGTTTATCGATATGTTTTAGACAATAAAAATACCGAACTCACT
>Ga0194053_10002372_pt1 | contig 11270 bp, 9 predicted proteins | sample SepL228m_MetaG_FD_161684 | JGI IMG/M metagenome (GOLD analysis project Ga0194053, IMG submission 161684) | Anoxic zone freshwater microbial communities from boreal shield lake in IISD Experimental Lakes Area, Ontario, Canada - Sep2016-L227-8m | ecosystem: Environmental > Aquatic > Freshwater >... | reverse complement strand
GGATGAACGTGCCGCGTTTCGCCGAGGCGGTGAGGAAATTCGGCCAGGGTGTTTTCCATCGGTTGTGGACCCAGAACCAATCCTGCGGCGCCACGCGGATCTGGAGTTCGAGAGCCGCGTTGATGTCGGCGGTGAGCTTCTCCGGATGATCCGCCCGCCACGGGATCTCCTCGCTGAGCACGACGCGCCATTTCGCAAACCCGTCCGTATAGATCGCCACCGGGATCACCGCCGCATTCGTGCGGATCGCCAGCGTGGCGGCCAGCGGGGAGGTCGAGGACAGGCGGTTGAAAAACGGCGTCCAGATCCCGGCATCGCCCGCATTCTGATCCACCAGCACGCCCACAATCCCGGGCTCGCGGAGGAGCGCGATCGCGGCGGCGAAACCTTTTTTCCTGTCAAACGTCGCGACCCCCAGCCGACGGCGATCGCGGTTCACCAGATCGTCCACCAGCCGGTTGCGCAGCGATTGATAAACCGTCCCGAACCTCGCCTCGGGGACCTGAAAAACAAGCTGGGCGTAGAGTTCCCAGTTCCCGATATGGTTGATCGCCAGCACGACCGGACGTCCGGCCGCGAGGTTCGTCCGGATCCGGTCGAGGTGCTCGATCTTCGCGATCTTCGCGATCTCGTTTTGCGGGACCGCCGGAATTTTAAACGCGCAGACCGCGTTCGCTCCGAGCGTGGCGAAGTGCCGGAATGTCAGCGCCCGGGCCATCTCCCCGCCGAAGGCCTTCGAGAGATTTTCCCGCGCGAGCCGCCTGTAGCCGGGCAGGATCGCCCAGAGCAACGCCCCCACCGCCTGCCCGAGAACAAAGCAAACCGACAGCGGCAGACGGCGGATGACGCCCACCGCGCCGGAAGCCAGAAGATATACCAAACGATCTGTCATGTCGGAAAAAACACTTAGCCGCAACGAGGGGCCGCCGAAAAGCTTTACCAGAGCAAAATCGTTTTCTCCGGATAGTCAAACCGCACAACTTTGTCGCGATGCCGACTGCCCTTTTTTCCTCTTTTCTCCGTGGTGAGTTGTTGCCGGATATAAGATTATCGGTTTGCCATGGGCGATTCAACCGGGAAAGTTGACGGCATGTCCTGGCAGCAGATTCTCAAAACCGCAGAGGAGGTCACCGCCGCAACCCTTGCCGAGCTCCCCGCACCGGTTGGCAACAAAATCCGGGACATTCCGATCCTCCTCGAAAAATCCCCTTCGCTGGCTGATGTCGCGGCCGGCATCGAGCCCGACACCCTCGGATACTTCGACGAGGACGACACCGGGCTCGTCCGCATCCGGCTCTGGCTGGAAAATATCCTCGACTACTCGGAGCATGATCCGGAAATTTTCCGGGACGAAATCCGCACGACCCTCCTCCATGAGATCGGACACGTCCTCGGATGGGACGAGGACGAGCTCGATGTACGCGGGCTGGGGTGACAAAAATCCCCGCTCGCCCGCCGACGGGGCCGGTGGTATAGAAATCAGTTCGCCACCCATTTATCCCATGGAACCGATCATTACTTACAATGTCATCCCGAAGCTTCCCCCGGCGCTCGAACCGCTGCGCGAGATGGTTTACAACCTTTGGTGGACATGGGAGCCTCCGGCACGGCGGCTCTTCCGGTTTCTCGACGTCCCGCTCTGGGATGAGACGAACCACAGCCCGCTTCGCATGCTGCAGACCTGCCGCCAGTCGCGCCTCACCGAGGTCGCGGGCGACGAACATTTTCTCAAGGACCTGCAGGCGGTTTACTCGCGCTATCGGGCCTATATGGAGCGCAAGGACACCTACGGGAAATTGCGCCGCGAGACATCCCCGCTCCAGAATCCCGTCGCATATTTCTCGGCGGAATACGGGTTCCACGAATCCTTTCCCAACTACTCCGGCGGGCTCGGCATCCTCTCCGGCGACCATTGCAAATCCGCCTCCGATCTCGATCTCAATTTTGTGGCGGTCGGCCTCCTCTACCGCGACGGGTATTTCAAGCAGCAGATCAACAAAGACGGATGGCAGGAGGCGGTGAGCCTGAACCAGAATTTTCACCATCTTCCGTTGCAGGAGGTGAAGGTCGGCGGCGTGCCGTTGAAGGTGGCGGTGACATTCCTCGGGCGCGAAGTTTTCGCCAAGGTCTGGCGGCTGGCGGTCGGACGGATCAACCTCTACCTGCTCGACACGCTGCTGCCGGAAAATTCCCCGGCCGACCAGGCGATCACCGCGCAGCTCTATGGCGGGGACCACGAGTTCCGGCTGCGCCAGGAAATCATGCTCGGGATCGGCGGCTTCCGTGCCCTGCGAGCCATGGGGATCACCCCCCAGGTCTTCCACATGAACGAGGGGCATTCCGCGTTTCTCGGGATCGAGCGGATCCGCGAATATGTCCGGAACGAAGGGCTCGGCTTCAGCTCCGCGCTTCAGGTCGTGGCGGCGTCGAGCGTCTTCACCACGCACACGCCGGTTCCCGCCGGGAACGATGCGTTCTCACATGAGCTCGTGGCAAAGTATTTCCGCGACTACTCCACACAGGCAGGGATCGCTTTCGAGAAGTTTTTTGCGCTCGGGCAGGCGACCGTCTCACCGGAAAACACGTTCAACATGACGATTTTCGCGCTGCGCACGAGCCGCTTCGCAAACGGCGTGAGCCGGCTCCACGGCGAGGTGAGCCGCAAGCTCTGGAAGGACGTCTGGAAGGACGTCCCGGGAAATGAGGTTCCGATCACGAGCATCACGAACGGGGTTCATATCAAAACCTGGGCGGCCGGCGAGTTCCAGGATCTCTATGCGAAATACCTCGGGGCCGACTGGGAAGACCAGCTCTCGAACAGCGATTTCTGGCGCGGGGTCATCGACATTCCCGATGGCGAGCTCTGGAACCTCCACCAGCTCCTCAAGCAGCGGTCCATTGAGTTCCTCCGCGAAAGAATCCACCGGCAGCGGCAACGCAACGGAGAACCGCCGGAAGAGGTCCGACACGCGAACCGCCTGCTGAACAGCGAGGTGCTCACGATCGGGTTCGCGCGGCGCTTCGCGACCTACAAGCGCGGAACCCTCCTCTTCCGCGACCCCGAGCGCCTGCGGAAACTCGTCTCCAACAAAGAGCGTCCGGTCCAGTTCGTCTTCGCCGGAAAATCCCACCCTGCGGACGACGGCGGAAAGAAGCTCATCCAGGAAGTCTATAAAATCTCGCGCGATCCGCGGTTCGAGGGACGGATTGTTTTTGTCGAGGACTACGATACGAACGTCGGACGCCGGCTCTGCCAGGGTGTGGATTTGTGGCTCAACAATCCGCTGCGTCCGCTGGAGGCAAGCGGCACAAGCGGGATGAAGCTCCCCCCGAACGGCGGGTTGAATTTCAGCGTGCTCGACGGCTGGTGGCCGGAAAGCTGGAATGGCAAGAACGGATGGGCGATCGGCGCCGAGATCACCGGAGGCTCCGAGGCCCTGCAGGACGAGGTGGATCTCCAGAGCCTCTTTCATGTCCTCGAAAACCAGATCATTCCGCTCTACTACGCGAAACCGGACGGCGTGCTTCCTCTCGCCTGGATCCAGCTCATGCGCGAGTCCATGAGGACGGTTGTGCCGGTATTCAACACCCACCGGATGGTCTCGGAATACAACGGGCGCCTCTACGAGCCGGCGGCCGCCGCCTTTACCGCGCTGAGCGCAAACCACTGCGCGAACGCCGTCGCGCTCAGCGAATGGAAATCCGCGATCCGCGCCCAGTGGCCGCAGATCAGGATTCAGGATTATTCGATCTCCTGCGATATTCCCGAGGGGAAAGTCGCCCACGAGATCTTTTACGTGGGCGAGCAGATGAAGGTCACCGCACGCGTCCATCTCGGCGCGGTCAAGCCGGCACACGTCCGCGTGCAGGCCTACTACGGGCCGGTGCATGACAACGCGATCACGGGAGCCTCGGTTTCCGACCTCCCGATGGAGAAGCCGTTGGAGGATGGCAACTACATTTTTTCCGGGGAGATCCCGGCCAGCGAGAGCGGGAGCTACGGGCTCAACGTGCGGGTGATCCCGACCCACGCGCACCTGACGCAGGACCACGAACTGCGCCTGATCACCTGGGCGCGATGAGCACTGAAGACGTGTTCGGTTTTCAGTGATTCCGTGTTCAGGAAAGAAGGGCACATCGAAGACATTCCATTCACAAAGCTGAACCACTGAAAACTGAACCACTGAAAACTTCCGTTTCGCTCTCGACCTGCTGGAATGCTTCGCGGCACACATGCGGGCTCGCGATGATCGAGGAAATCCTCGACATGGGGTTCCGCAGCATCGAGCTGAGCCACGGCATGCGCGCCCCCCTTCTCGAAGGGGTTCTTGAGGCCAGGAAAAAGCACCGCTTCCAAATCAGCAGCGTCCACAATTTCCTCCCCTCCCCGGTCGAGGTCCTCGCCGACAACCCGGACTGCTACGAGTTCACTTCCCACCGTCCGTCGGACCGCGGGCGGGCGGTGCGGCTGACGCGGACGACGATTGACTGGGCGGCGCGGCTGGAAGCGCCGTTTGTCGTTGTGCACTGCGGCCGGATCCGTTCGCTCAGCCTCACCGCGAAGTTGCGGGAGCTCGTCGAGGCGGGGAAGTCGCCCGGCAGGGAATACGCGGCGGCGAAGCTCGCCGCGGTGCGCAAGCGCGAGCAGGTCGCCGAGATTTATCTCCAGCGCGTCCTCGAGTGCCTGACCGACATCGTGGACTACGCGGGATCGAAGGGTGTCCGGATCGGAATCGAGAACCGGGAGTATTACGAGGCGGTGCCGACCGAGCGCGAGCTCGGGACATTCCTCCGGCGGCTGGATTCCGCAAACGCCGGCTACTGGCACGATTTCGGGCACGCCCAGATCAAGCACAACCTCGGGATGCTGGATCACAGGCAATGGTTGGAGTCCTCTGCTCCGCACGCCATCGGCTGCCATGTCCACGACGTGAGGTGGCCGTTCCACGACCACTGCGCGCCGTTCACCGGCGAGGTGAATTTCGCCTCCCTGCTTCCGCTCTTTCCAAAATCCTGCCCCATGGTATTTGAGCTGTCCCCGCGCACCACGGCCGACGACCTCCGGGCTTCGACCGACCGCTGGACACGGTTGTTTATCCCATGAAAAAAATCCTGCTCCCTGTCACCCAGGTCCTGATCACCGCCGGTCTGCTCTGGTGGATTTTTCGAAATCCCGAGCAAAACCAAAAGATGCTCGAAGCCATCGGGCGGGCGCAATCCGAAGGCGGGCTCTGGTGGTTTCTTCCGGGGATCTCCGCGCTGGGGATCACCATTTTGCTCCAGACCCAGCGCTGGATCGTGCTGCTGCGCGTCCAGGACATTACGGTTTCCTATTGGCGGGCGCTGCGGATCCTTCTGGCAGGAATGTTCTTCAACCTCTTCCTCCTCGGATCGACCGGAGGGGATGTGATCAAGATCTTCTTCATCATGCGCGAGGCGCCGGACAAGAAGGCGGGGGCGCTGCTCAGCGTGTTCATCGACCGCGTGGTCGGAGTGCTCGCGCTTGCGGCGGTTTCGGCGGTTGTCATCCTGGCGCGCTGGAACGACCTGTGGCAATCCGCCCGCATGGGCGTCATCACGGTGGCGGTCATCCTGGGCGGCGCGCTCGGGTTCATCGCGACGGCATGGCTCGTGGACCGGCTCCATCTCACCTCGAAGCTGCCGCAATGGCTTCCCATGCACGCAAAAATCGCCGAGGCGGCGGCCGCATTTTCCATGTACGCCAAATCCGGCGGCGCGGTCGGCGCGGCCTTCCTGCTGTCTCTCCCGGCCCATTTGCTGATGTTTTCCAGTTTCTACTTCGCTGCGAGGGCGTTCAGCGCGGGTCTCGGCCTGCTCAGCATCTATTGTGTGATGCCAATCGTCTCGACCGTTACGGCCCTCCCCATCAGCGTCGGCGGAGCGGGGGTGCGCGAAACGCTTTTCATCACCCTGCTCGGCGCGCTCTACAATACCCCGGAGGCGATCGCCAAAACGATTTCCATTTCCGGCTTCCTGATGGTCGTCTTCTGGAGCCTTGTCGGCGGCGTGGTTTATCTGCTCTACCGATCCAGCGCACCGGCCCGCATCGGAGAAATGGAGGCGTCCGTCGAGGCCGTCGAACACCGGATCGGGGAACAGGCCGAAAGCGGGCGGACCATCGGGATGGCAGAAAAGAAAAAATAAACGGTTTCCTTCGGCTTCGCGGTTGCCCGATGTCGCATCGTGTGCTCTAATTCCCAACTGCCCATGAATGTCGTTTGTGATCCGCAACCCAACTGTGTCGTCAACCTCCAGGTCGAGCTTCCCGCCGACCGGGTGTCCCGTGAATGGCTCTCCATCGCCAAAGATTTCCAGCGCCATGCCCGCCTCCCCGGCTACCGTCCGGGCAGGGCGCCGCAGGCGATGATCGATTCCCGCTACGCAAAAGAGATCCGCGAAGAACTCGAAAAAAAGCTCCTCAACGAGAGCATCAACGAGGCGATCAAGCAGAAGAACCTCCGCGTCCTCACCGTCTCGAAAGTCGAGGACATCACGATCGGAGACGACAAGACGATGCGCTTCCGGGCAAGCGTCGTGACCGCCCCCGAGTTCGAGCTGCCGGATTATTCCTCGATCCCGGTCGAGGCGGCGAAGCGCCCGGTGACCGACGGGGATGTCGAAAAATGGATCGAACAATTTCGCGAGCCGCACGCCACGTTCGAGGCGGTCGAAGACCGTCCGCTCGCGATGGGCGACTACGCGGTCCTCACCTACGAGGGAAAAATCGGAGCCCAACTTCTTTCCGATGCGCTGCCGAAAGCGCCCGCCCAGCTCCAGGGCCGCAGGAATGCCTGGATCTTCATGGACGAGGGCACGCTCGTCCCCGGGTTTGCAAAAGCCATCGAGGGGATGGCGATCAACGACGAACGCGCATTCACGCTCGATGTTCCGGCGGACTTCCCGCTCGCCGACCTCCGCGGATCGAAGGTCTCCTACTCGACAACCCTCCACGGGATCAACTCCAGGCAACTCCCTCCGCTCGACGACGCCCTCGCGGAAAAAATCGATCCGGGCAAGACGCTCGATGCCATCCGCACGGAACTGCGCGGGCGCCTCGAAAAAATGGCGGAGTCGCAATTCGAAAGCGCGAAGCGCAATGGCGCGATCCAGCACCTCCTCGCGCATGTCCAGTGCGAGCTTCCCGCGCAGGCGGTTGATCGCGAAGTCACCGGAATCCTGCGCGACATCGTCCGGGAAAACCAGGGCCGCGGGGTGAGCGATGATGAACTCCGCGCGCACCAGGACGAGCTGGTCGGCGTCGCCCAGCAGAACGCCCGCGACCGGGTGCGCGCGAACTTCCTCCTCCTCCGGATCGCCGAGAAGGAGAAGATCGAAGTCGTCGATTCCGACATGCTCATGGCGATTGCCGAGATGTCCCGCCAGTACGAAATTCCCGTGAAGAAGCTCATCAAGGACCTGCGGTCGCGCGACGGCTTCGGCCCGGTCCGCGACCAGATTCTCATGGGCAAGGCGCTTGATTTGATCGCGGCGAATGTTACAGTGCGCGAGCCGGCCCCGACCGGGGCGGGCGCTTAAAAATTATGTTGGTTCCCATCGTTGTTGAACAGACCGGGCGCGGAGAGCGCAGTTACGACATTTACTCGCGGCTCCTCAAGGACCGCATCATCTTCATCGGCACGCCGATTGATGACCATGTCGCCAATCTCGTCATCGCGCAGCTTCTCTTCCTCCAGATGGACGACGGAAAAAAAGACATCAGCATCTACATCAACTCGCCGGGCGGTTCGGTGACTTCCGGTCTGGCGATCTACGACACGATGCAGTTCGTCACCTGCGACGTGAACACCTACTGCATCGGTATCGCCGCCAGCATGGGAGCCGTCCTCCTCGCCGCCGGCACGAAAGGCAAGCGCTACGCCCTGCCGAATTCCGACATCATGATCCACCAGGTCTCGGGCGGGGCCCAGGGCCAGGCAAGCGACGTCGAGCGACAGGTCGAGTTCATGTTCAAACTCAAGAAGCGACTCACAGGCATCCTCTCCCTCCACTCCGGGAAACCGGTCGAGCAGGTCGCTGCCGACGCGGACCGCGACTATTACATGACTGCCCTGGAAGCCAAAGCCTACGGCCTTGTGGACGAGGTCGTCTCCTCCCGCAAGGAGATCAAGGAGATCAAGGACGTAACCAAAGCGTCCGGATAAGCCATGTCCCGCCCGAATCCCCTCGCGATGTGCTCGTTCTGCGGAAAGACCCGCGCGGAAGTGCGCAAGCTCATCGACGGGCCGGGGGTTTGCATCTGCGACAGTTGCATCACCATCTGCAAGGGAATCCTCGACAAGGAATTCAAAGAGGAGAGCCGGAAGTCAAAAACCGTCCTGCGCGTTCCCAAGCCCTCGGACATCAAAAGCCGGCTCGACCAGCATGTGATCGGGCAGGAACTGGCGAAGAAGGTTCTCGCGGTGGCCGTCCACAACCACTACAAGCGCCTCCTCCAGGAATCCCCCTCCTCGCTCGACCCGCTCGCCGATGTCGAAATCGAAAAGAGCAACATCCTCCTCATCGGGCCGACCGGATCCGGGAAAACCCTGCTCGCCCGCACGCTTGCAAAAATCCTGGACGTTCCGTTCTGCATCGCCGATGCCACCTCGATCACCGAGGCGGGTTATGTCGGCGAGGATGTCGAAAATATCGTCCTCCGCCTCCTCCAAAACGCCGACTACGACGTGAAGCGCTGCGAGACGGGCATCGTCTATATTGACGAAATTGACAAGATCGGACGCAAGACCGACAACGTCAGCATCACCCGCGATGTCTCCGGCGAGGGCGTCCAGCAGGCGCTTCTCAAAATCCTCGAAGGCACGGTCTGCAATGTCCCTCCGCAGGGCGGACGCAAACACCCGCACCAAGAATACATCCAGGTGAACACGGAAAAAATCCTTTTCATCTGCGGGGGAGCTTTCGTCGGTCTCGACAAAATCATCCAGCGCCGGATCGGCGGACGCGCGATGGGATTCCACACGCACGAGTTGCTGCCGGCCGATTTCCTCGAGCGCGAGGCTCTCAAAAGCGTCGAGCCGGAAGACCTGCTCGGCTTCGGGCTCATCCCGGAATTTATCGGACGCCTCCCGGTCGTCGCCGCCCTCGACGAACTCACCGAGGATCAGCTCGTCACCATCCTCACCGAGCCGAAGAACGCGATGGTCAAACAATTCACCAAGCTCCTCGGCATGGACGGCGTCGTCCTCAACCTGACGAAGGACGCCCTGAAGGCTCTCGCCTCCGAGGCCGTCAAAAAAGGCACCGGCGCGCGCGCTCTCCGGTCGTTGCTCGAACGCATCATGCTCGACATCATGTACGACTCGCCCGGGCGCGAGGACATCGCCGAAGTCACGATCACCCGCGCGGTCGTCGAGGGCAAACGCGCCCCCCTCATCCGCAAAAAGCAGGAAAAAAACGCGGCCTGAAACGCGGGGAAATCCCACGCGCACGAGTCCGGCGGAGACGACAGACCTTGCAAGCCGATCGCCCGCACGCCGGGCAGAGAAGAATGTCTGGTTGCCGCAAGCCGGCGGGGGTGGTAGGGTTCCCATCATGAAACCTTTTCTTCTGGCTCTCCTGCTTGGCATGGCTTCGGCTGCGGCGCAGGAATTCGTTGCCCCTGCCGGGCGGCATCGCGAGATCATTCCTGAGGTCAAGGAGACAAAGCCGACGATCGAGGGGATCGTGAAGGAAATTTTCACCAGGAAGCCCTGGCAGGCGGTCAACCCGCTTGCTCCGATGACCCATGGCACCGGCGAAAAATTCGTTTCGCGGGATTTCGGCCCCGCCACTCCCCACCACTCGGAAACCCTCACCGTCGTCGGCGTTGAATGGTGAACTCCCTTCGGTCGCGCTCTTCTGCGCGACATATCTCCGACCGGAGATGCTCCACATCCACCGGCAGATCGCCGGGTTGAGAAACTTTTCTCCGCTCGTCATCACGCAGAAACGCGAGGGCAACTGGCCGACGGAACGGATCCGCGTCGTCCCCCGGTCGCCGCTTCGGTTTTTGGCGCGCGGGATCGAACGCCTGACCGGCCGGCCGTGGCAGATCGGCGCATGTGAGGCGGCGCGCATCGGGTCCCTCGCTTCGGAATCCGCTCTCCTTCACATTTTTTTCGGCAATGCGGCGATCCGCCTTCTGCCACTGATCCGGCGCGTCAACGTCCCGGTTGTCATCTCGTTTCACGGTTCGGATGTCACCGGGGCGATCGCGACTCCGGCGTTCGGGGACTCGCGGCGCGAGATGTTCGGACGTTCGCGCCTGGTCCTCTGCCGGTCCGCCCAGCTTGCCGGGAAGGTTGCGGAGCTCGGATGCGCGCCCGCAAAGCTCCGGATCATGAAGACGGTTTTGCCGGAGATCGCTTTCGTTACGCGCGCGGCCCCGCCGGATGGCGCATGGCAGATCGTCCAAGCCGCCCGGCTTGTGCCGAAAAAGGGCCTCGCCACCTCGCTGCGCGCATTTTCCCTGTTCAAAAAATCCTTTCCGGAATCCCGTTTCACCATTGCCGGCGAGGGACCGCTCGAAGCCGAATTGCGCGCCCTCGCCGCCTCGCTGGGAGTTGCCGGTTCGGTTTCTTTCGCCGGATTTCTCCCGCAGCAGCCGCTCCAAAAAGTTTTTTCCTCGGCGCACCTTTTCCTCCATCCGAGCGAAACCGTCGCGGGGGATGTCGAGGGGATTCCGAATTCCCTTCTGGAGGCGATGGCCTCCGGACTTCCGGCGGTGGCGACGTGCCACGGAGGGATCCCCGAGGTCATTGCCGACGGGGCGACGGGACTGCTCTGCCCGGAGCGCGATCACGCCGCGGTGGCGTCGGCGCTTCTCCGCCTGGCCCGCGAACCCGCGCTCTACCGGAGGATCGCGCAAGCCGGGTCGGAATCCGTCCGAGAACAATTCTCGGCGGATCGCCGGATCGCGGACATCGAATCCCTCTACCGCGAGGCTACGAAAGAATTTTGATGTAGGCCTTCGCGCGGAGGCCCTCGATCCAGTGCTGCTGGACTTTCATGCGCTCCTGCTGGATGAGGTTGCGCTCGATCTCGTCGCGGACCTCGGGGATCGGCTTGATGGCGGCGTTCTTTTTCGCCTCCACAAACAGGATATAGTAGGATTCGCCGAGCTTGACGACCTGGCTGACCTGGCCGGGGCTGAGCGCGAAGGCGACCTTCGAGAGCTGCTCGTTGAGCGTGCCGCGCTCGATCCAGCCCCAGTCGCCCCCGGTGTCGCGGGTTCCCTCGTCCTCGGAATA
>Ga0194053_10002371_pt1 | contig 11273 bp, 10 predicted proteins | sample SepL228m_MetaG_FD_161684 | JGI IMG/M metagenome (GOLD analysis project Ga0194053, IMG submission 161684) | Anoxic zone freshwater microbial communities from boreal shield lake in IISD Experimental Lakes Area, Ontario, Canada - Sep2016-L227-8m | ecosystem: Environmental > Aquatic > Freshwater >... | reverse complement strand
CGTCACCGGTCAGAAGCTGAAAGGCTTCGTCCGCACCATCCGCCCCGGCGGGAAACTGGACCTGAGCCTCGACGCCTCGGGATACAAACGTGTGGCTCCCCTGACGGATCAAATCGTCCAAGCCCTCGAACGTAACGGCGGCCATCTGGCCTTTGACGATGAGAGTTCGCCCGAAGCGATTCGGCAAAAGTTTGGTGTCAGCAAGAAAGCCTTCAAGCAAGCTCTGGGCAACCTCTACAAAGGGCGGCGTATCCGGTTTCAAAACCCGGGGATTCAGTTACTCGACAACTCTGGCTGGTCTCCCGGCAAACGGTAGCGGAACGTTTTGAGCCGGATGGCAATGTGCAAGAAGGTGACGCCATCTCACCCATCCCATCTCTTGTTGCCGGTGATCCCCAGGCCATGAACCTTGCCCAGCCAGTCCAAGTCCAAGCCCATGGCGGGCTGGTGGTTGACAGTAGCGTGGCGCAGCACCATGATTGTCCGAAGAAGCTATGAAACATAGACACTTATTTGCGTTGCTGGTGGCGACCCTTTGGCTTGCAGTGACCGGGCTGAGCAGCCGAGCGGCAGAAGAACCAGGCAGTTTTTCCGTTCTGACCGCGGGCGCCAAAGCCGATGGCGTCACTGACGATACTGCGGCGATTCAGAAGGCGCTTGATGAAGCTTCCAAGGCAGGCGGGCGGGTTCTGCTTCCGTCCGGACGGTATCTGGTCAAAGGCAGCTTGCGTGTTCCGGCCGGGGTAACGGTTCAAGGCATGATGGAATCACCCGTGTGGAGCGAACCGCTCAAGGGTTCGGTTGTTTTGGCCACCGGCGGACGGGGCCAGGAGGACGGGGCCGCCTTATTCGAGATGGGGCATTCCTCGGCGGTGCGAGGCTTGATAGTTTGGTATCCTGAACAGCAGACCACGAACATTGTTGCATATTCCTGGACTTTCCATCTGCAAGGCCACGACAACACCGTCGAGAATGTCACGCTCATCAACTCGTACAACGGGATTCGCATCGGGCCCGAAGGCAACGTTCGGCACCGGATTCGCAGCGTTTATGGCTGCGTGCTGCGTCGGGGCATCCTGGTGGATGGCTGCTCGGACATCGGGCGGATTGATAACGTGCAATTCCACTGTCACTGGTGGTCGGCGCCAGAGGTGGGCGGAGATTGGAAACCGGTCCATGAGTTCATGTGGAAGCATTGCGAGGGCTTTATCTTCGGGCGCACCGACTGGGAATACGTCAATAACACCTTCATCTTTCCAGTGAACATCGGTTACCGCTTCATCCAAACAAAATCGGGAGCGGCCAACGGTCAGTTCTCCGGCATCGGAGCCGATGAGGCGCAGGTGTGCGTGAAGGTCGAGGCCATCCAGCCCATGGGTCTGCTCATCGCCAACGGACAGTTTGTCTGTATGCACGGCGACACACGCATTCCGGTCCTGGTGGAAAACACCTGTCAGGGTTCCGTGCGCCTGGTAAATTGCTCCTTCTGGGGACCGAATCGTCAGTGTGTCGTCTCGCATAGCAAGAGTTTCGTTTCGCTTTCGGATTGTTACCTGAGCACCACCTTTGGCGGAAAGAATGAGCCACGCCTGCCCCTGGTCGAGGCCGATGGCGGCAAGCTCCAGGTGCGTGGCTGCAGTTTTGGCACGGATGAACCGAGCGTTGCACTGCGCAAAGGCCTGCGGCACGCCATCGTTACGGAGAACAACGGCGTGCGCGGCGCGCAAATCGTTAATGAAATCGGCGACCAGGCGATCATCGCCAACAACGAACCCGAAACCAAGCAGCGGTGAATCTGCAACTTTCAAGGGCAGGTTCACGATTGGGCCCGGAAGATTCGTCCAGCCAACTTCAATATTCAATAACCAAGACTGACGATATGCGAAAAGGACAAAGTTACTGCCGGCTCAATCGCTGCCTTGCGATGAGCCTCGTCGGCTTGTCGGTGTTGATCGCAGCTTCAAGCCCGGTTGGCGCCGCGGCGACCTCCGACAAGTCGAAGTCTCGCGCCGAACAGCGAGCCCTTTACACCTACATACTGGCGCAGGATGGGACGCCGGAATCCTATGATGAATCAATGGCAGCGGCGTGTTTGCAGGGCATCATCAACCGCAAGTCGCCGGAGCTGTACGTGCTCTCGCGCAAGAACACGCGGCCGCAGTATTGGCTCGATATTCTGTCGAAGGAAAATCGCTGGCTGCAAGGGCGGGAGTTGAGACCGCTAACCGGTCTCGGCGCGCTCGTCCAGCTTGCGGGCAAACGCCTCAAGGGCGCGGTCATTTGGGATCCGGCGGTGCCGGCCAGCGTGGATGTGGCGACGACGATCGCCGGGGTGGAAGACGGCGTCGTGCTCAGCCCCGAGTACGCGGATCGCTATCTGCATCAGTGGCAGCTACCGGTGCTGGCGGACCTCCGCGGCCGGTTCACGGGCGCCGAGACAGGCAGCAAGAAAAACGATGCCTATCGTTGGGCCATCCGCCATTACCTGGCCAGGGGCCTTTGCTCCGCCCACCTGCTTTGCCTCTTTGAAGATTCCTGCTCGACCCGCGCCCGCGGCGACATCGGCTACGTGCTTACTCGCGATTGGGCGGTGAAGAACCGCGCTTTCGTGTTCGATCTCTCGCCCTGGGGCGACGAGAAACCGCAGGACGACCCCGAGCAGCGGCTTGGCCTGGACCAGGAGACCTACAAGCTCATTCTGACCGAAACGCTGCGCCATTCCGCCGGCAAACAGATGACCGAGCTGACCGGCTTTTTCGCGTTCTCGAAATACGCCAACATGCCGGACCACAAGAGCGCCCACGAGCCGGTGCCGACGGAGTGGGAATCGGTCTGGTTGATGTCGCCCTACAACTGTTACCAGAACACCATCTCAAGCGAATGCTTCAACCAATCCTTTCACAGCCAGGCGCCGCGCCAGGCGCTCAAACAGCATCCCGCCGTGAAGAAGATTCCGCTCGAGGACAAGGCTTACTTTTGCATTCTCATGGCGGACTACGACTCGACCACGCCGCTTTACGAATTCCTGCCCAACCACTGGCATAACGCCGGCCGTGGCAAGCTCCCGCTGGCCTGGGGCATCAACCCGAACCTGCTGGAAACCTACCCGGACTTGATCGCTTACTTCTACAGCACCGCCACGCCCGCCGACACGTTCACCGCCGACGCCAGCGCCGCGGGTTACATGAATCCAAACCGCATCCGCCCGGAATTCCTGCCGCTGTTCGTGCGGCACAACCGTCGTTTCTTTCGCGAGGCCGGCATGGACATCGCGCCGATGGTGCTGGACTGGGATCAGCCTTCGCCGGCGGTGAAGGATGCCTTCCGGCAGTTCGCCCCGAGCGGCTTTGCCACCATCGTAATGGACATGCACGGCACCGGCGGGAAGCTCCCCGAACCGCAGGTTTGGAAAGGGATGCCGGTGACGGAGTTGATCAACAATGCCTGCAACTTTGCGGGTCCCGAGAAGACCGCTGACTACCTGGCCGGCGCCATCAAAGAACGCGGCAACAAGACGCCGGCCTTTTACTTCTTCCGCATCGTCTGGGTCAACCCGGCGAACATCGCCGACACGCTGGCAGCGTTGCACCGCAAACGTCCGGACCTGAACTTCGAGGTGCTCGACCCGCACACCTTTTTTACGCTGTTCAAGGAGTCCCAGGAGCAAAAGTCGAAAGCCAACCAAGCGCGATGACCCTGCGCGTGCTTCCAGAGTGGTTGACCGCTTTGTCCGCGAGCGCAGTGATGTTGGCATTCACCTTGCCGGGTGTCGCTGGGAGCGGAACGAATGTGTCTCAAGCCCTGCCGGCTTCCTGCTCCAAGACGTTGGAACAAGCTTCTTCGGCACTGGTTGACGGCCAGTTCGCCGATGCGGCCAGGGGGTTCGAGTCCGTCGCTGCCGACACCAATGTGCCGCCGTTTGCGCGTGGCGTTGCGCTGTTCGGTCTCGCCCGAGAATGCTGGGAAAGAAAGGACGCGGCGGGCGCCATCGAAACGCTGACACGATTGGCTGACGACGCGCAATTGCCTGCCGCGCACCGGGACGCGGCGCAGCGCTGGATCGGCGAGATTGAACGTCAACGAAAGGGATTGCCAGCCCGGGATCCGGCGGCCTATCGGGCATCTCTTCCTGCCCTCGGAAAACCCGGCGTCATCTTTCACGTGGCAAATGCCAGCGGCGGCTCGGCCGATGGATCGGAAGCCAGACCTTTTTTGTCGCTGCAACAGGCGCGGGACGCGATCCGGCGCTTGAAGCAATCATTCGAGGGAAGCCTTCCCCCAGGCGGCGTGCGGGTGCTGGTGCATGGTGGCACATACCCGGTATCGGCGACTTTGGAACTCGGGGTGGAAGATTCCGGAACCTCCAACGCGCCAGTGGTGTATCAAGCGAATCCAGGGGACATGCCAGTGTTCTCCGGCGGCGTTCGCATTCGGAATTGGAAACCGGTGTCGGACCCCAAAGTCAGCGACAAACTCGACCCGGCGGCGCGCGGTCGGGTGATGGAAGCGGATATTGGGTCGTTGGGGATCAAAGACCTGGGCGATCCGACCGTGTTGCGCCAGGCTCCCGAGCTATTCTGTGACGGGGTTCCCCAGACCCTGGCGCGCTGGCCTAACGAAGGCTTCATCAAGATCGCCGAGGCCCTGGGCTCCGAGCGCATTACCAACGGCGCGGCGATTGACGGCTGCAAAGATGGCAAGTTCCGCTACCTCGATGACCGCCCTGCCCAGTGGCTGGATGAGCCGGATGTGCGTCTCTACGGGTACTGGTATTGGGACTGGTTCGAGGAGTTTCAGAAGGTCGCGCAGATTGACCCGACCTCACACGCCTTCACGCTGGCGGCGCCGTATTCCAGATACGGTTACCGGAAAGGCCAGCGATATCGCGCCGTCAATGTGTTCCGGGAAATCGACCAGCCCGGGGAGTGGTATCTTGATCGGCAAACGGCCAAGCTGTATTGGCTTCCCCCGGACGGAACCGATCTCAATCGCGCGGTTGCGACCGTCAGTTGTTTCTCCCGGCCGTTTGCAGCCCTAAAGAATGCGGAGAACATCATCCTGCAAGGGCTGATCTTCGAGGAAGGCCGCGGGGATGCCATCCATATCCAAGGCGGCGCGGATTGCCTTGTTGCCGGCTGCACGATGCGGCAGTTTGGCGGCGACGCGGTCGTCATCGATGGCGGCCGGCATCATGGGGTGTTTGGTTGTGCCATATATCGCATGGGCTGCGGCGGGATTCAGGCAAGAGGCGGGGATCGGAAGACGCTGACGCCGGGGCGCCATTTTGTGGAGAACTGCACTGTCTCGGACATCTCGCGACTGCAGCGCACCTACACCCCCGCCGTGTTGCTGGACGGGTGTGGCAACCGGATTGCCCATAATTTATTTGAGCGGATGCCTTCGTCTGCGCTTCGCATCGAGGGCAACGATCAACTGATCGAACTCAATCTTATCCGCCATGTGGTCCAGGAGTCGGACGATCAGGGCGGGTTGGATATGTTCGGCAATCCCTTGTATCGCGGAGTGGTTATTCGGTGGAATTACTGGGGTGACATAGGCGGAGGCACTCATTGCGGCGCAGCCGGCGTGCGGCTGGATGACATGATTTCGGGCGTGGCGATCTGCGGAAATGTTTTCGAGCGGTGTGGCACGGCGTCGTTTGGCGGAGTGCAAATTCACGGTGGCAAAGAAAACCTGGTGGATGGCAACCTCTTCCTCGACTGTTACGCCGGCGTCACTTTTAGCGGGTGGGGCGAAAAACGCTGGCTCGATTCCATCAAGGGATTCCTCCCCCAGGCCGGTGCTCCGCCTTACTCGCAACACTACCCGGGTCTGGCGCGAATCAAACAGGACGCGGATATGAATTTTGCCAGCCGCAACTTGTTTTCCAGGTGCTCATCGTTTTTCCTTCGTGATGCAGGCAAGCAGCGCGTGGCCTTGAATCTCGCGACCGAGCGGCGAATCGAGCCGGCACTGTTGTCGGATGATCGCAGCATCCGCACAGACCCGCAACTGCATCGGTTGCTCATGGAACCGATCCCCTTCGGTGAAATTGGGCCCTATGCCCATTCGTGGCGCGTCTCCCTCAATGGTGGGGAGAAGTGAAATCAGCAACGCGAAACAGATCTGGGCCTGACGGTTTCCAATCCGTCCACTCAGGTCGACGTGCAGGCGCTGGCGGACAAAAGTGAGTTTCGCCTTGCGGCGGGGGAAAGTTTCGGGTAGGGTCTTGACAGGCTTATGAGCGTTAGCTTGAATTTCAACGACTTCCTGGGAGTTGGGCAGCCCCAAATTGAAGAAATGCAAAGGATCGGAGATGCCTATGCCGACCCTAATGTTCCCGGTGCTTGCGAGGCCTTTACGCGCCAAGTGAGGATTGTTCAGGGGATCGTCATTCAGACGTATGGAGTGGCTGCCGCGCTGGCAAAGAAAGCGGACGATGTGAGCGAAGTCGTGGAGATATGGAGCAGGATGAGTTTCTTTTGCCGGGCGGCAATGGTGAGCTTGTCGAGCCTGAAACACAAATATCCATACTGTGGGACACCCCAGCTTTATGATATGGTGCTGGACTACAAGCTGGCGTGTGACAAACGCTACCGGGGTGCAATGGAGGAGTTGGCATGTGAGAAGACAGAATTCCCGAAGGGACTATTACCCGAGATGAGGTAGCCGAGCTGGCCTGCCTGTTCGAGCGTTACGAGTTCGCTTTCGATCCACTTTCCCTCACCGCTCGGGAGGCGGAGTCCGATTTTGAGGAGCGAATACGGATTCTTTTCGCGGAGCGGGTTCAGCCACACTATGCCAGCATCCCCTTCGCTGCTTTTCATTGCAGGATCAAGTCGCTGTGCAGGGCATATCTCAGAAAGAATACGCCCTAACTCTTGCTCCAGCCGAGGCACCGATAACGTCTCAGTCTCGGGCGAAATGCGCGGCCAGTTCCAGGCCATCCAGAACAACTCGGCGTGGACAACTTCCGCGCGCAGAGGTTCCAAGTCAGCGCAATTGAACCTGCTTCGGGAACGCGGAGCAGAGCCTCGAGCACTGCATCGCTGTCGGCCCCAGAACGCTTATCCCGCCATTCGGAGCACAGAGCCACACTTCTTCAACCAAGTCACCGTTGACGGGGGGGGGGCCGCGCCTGGGGAGGTCACCATCGCGAGCACGCAGTTTGTCGAGTTGCTGGCGAAAGAGGAGTTCGCCGGAGCCGTCGCGCGGTTCGACGCCACGATGAAAACTGCGCTGCCCGAACCGAAGCTGCGGGAAACCTGGCAAGCCCTCCAGGCGCAAGCCGGTCTTTTCCAGAAACAGCTTGGGGCCAGGGCGACCAAGGTGGCGGGGGGCCATAATAAGTGTCCGGGTAACGGCGAAAGGCTTGTTTTCCTTCCAAAGCTCGTTAGCGTCCTCACCCATCGGCGCACAAACGGCAAATCGCTAAAACAACTCTGCTATGCACCTGCAGCTCATCGACTGGGTCATCGTCCTGGCCACCCTGCTCATTTGTTTCGTTCCGGCACTCTTCTTCGGCAAACGCGCCGGGAAGAGCACGGCTGAGTTCTTTGTTTCGGGCCGGTCCGTCCCCTGGTGGCTGGCAGGCTTGTCGATGGTCGCCACAACGTTCAGCAGCGACACGCCGAATTTGGTCACCGACATCGTTCGCCGGCAGGGCGTGGCCGGCAACTGGTGTTGGTGGGCCTTTACCCTCACCGGGATCGCCACCGTATTCTTCTACGCCCGGATGTGGCGTCGCTCGGGGGTAATGACCGACCTGGAGTTTTACGAGATTCGGTATTCGGGCAAAGCGGCCAGTTTTGTGCGGGGCTTTCGCTCGATCTATCTGGGTTTCTTTTTCAACTGCATGATCATGGCCAGCGTCAGCCTGGCGGCCTGCAAGATCGCCGCCATCCTGTTCGGCCTGCCTCGATGGCAGACCTTGCTGCTGTGCGGCTTGCTCAACGTGGTGTTTGCGGCTCATTCCGGCCTTTGGGGCGTGATGGTCATCGACATGATCCAGTTCTTCGTCAAGATGACCGCCGTGATTGCCGCCGCCTGGTTCGCGGTCAAACATGTCGGCGGGATGCATGTGCTGGTGCAGAAGCTCTCCGAACCCCGCCTCGCCCCTGACGGCACGCACATGCTCCATTACCTCAACGTCCTTCCTGATTTCACCAGCAATTGGGATGTGGCAGTGGCGGTGTTCATCATGCCAATCGCCGTGCAATGGTGGGCTGTCTGGTACCCGGGCGCCGAGCCGGGCGGCGGCAGCTACATGGCCCAGCGCATGCTGGCATCGAAGTCGGAAAAAGACTCTCTCGCGGCGGTGCTTTTCTTCAATGTCGCCCACTACGTCCTGCGGCCCTGGCCGTGGATACTCGTCGGCTTGTGCTCGCTGCTGGTTTACCCTGAGCTGTCCGACATCCAGAAGGCATTCCCCAACTTGGATCCGACGCTGCTGGGGCATGACATCGCCTACCCGGCCATGCTCACATTCCTCCCGGCTGGCTTCATCGGCCTGATGGTCGGCGGCCTTATCGCGGCCAATTCTTCGACCATTCTCACCCATCTCAACTGGGGCGCTTCCTACCTGGTCCATGATTTCTATCAGCGTTTCATCAACCGGACCGCCACCGAGAAGCACTACGTGTGGGTGGGCCGACTGGCCACCGTTGGCTTGTTCGTGTGCGCCGCGGCGCTGACCTTCGTCCTGGATACGGCCAAGGATGCCTTCGACATCATCCTGCAGATTGGCGCCGGCACCGGCTTGCTCTATCTGCTGCGCTGGTTCTGGTGGCGCATCAATGCCTGGTGCGAGGTCGTGGCGATGATCGCCTCTTTTGGGGTATCCCTGGTGTTGTTGATTCTCCATAAAAACGGGGTCGTCTTCACCACCTACGCAGGGCTGCTGCTCACCATCGCCATCACGACAGTCTGCTGGATACTGACCGCCTTTCTCGGCCCGCAAACCGATCGTGCGACCTTGATCGCGTTCTATAAGAAAGTCAAACCGTTCGGCCCCGGCTGGCGGGACATCCGACTGGCAGCGGGCGTCACCGAGGCCCAAGCCAGGGCGACCCATGAGAATATTCCAATGGCACTGCTCGGGTGGGTGGCTGGCTGCGCGGTGGTTTGGTCCGGCCTGTTCACCGTCGGCAGTTACCTATACGGCCGCATGACGATGGCGCTGTTCCTCCTGGGGGTGTTCATCGTCAGCAGTTCAGTTCTGGTTTACGTCATCAACCAGCTTTGGGCCAACACCAGCGGTGACGCTGTCGCGCTTCCGAACAAGAATGTGAACAAGTAATCGAATGAGCATGAAAATCCTTTTCATCGGCGGCACCGGCAACATTTCGACGGAGTGCGCCGCGTTGCTGCATGGCCGCGGTCACGAAATCCTTGTCCTGAGCCGGGGCCGAAGCGTCGTGCCGGCCGAATACCGGGCCATTCAGGCCGACCGCAAGGACGCGGCGGCCATGCGCGCCGCACTGAAAGAGGTGCAGCCTGACGTGGTGCTCAATTTTCTTGGCTACGACCTGCCGGACGTGCAGACGGACTACGAGTTGTTCAAGGGCGTCGTGCGCCAGTACGTGTTTATCAGTTCGACCGTCGTCTATGCGAAGCCGCCGCACCGGTTGCCGTTGACCGAGGCCGCGCCGGTTGGCAATGCGTGGTGGGATTACGCGCAGAAGAAGCTGGCCTGCGAACAATGGCTGCAGCAGTGCCATCAGGAAGCCGGCTTCCCGGTGACAATCGTTCGCCCCTCGCATACGTACTCGAAGGGCTGGATTCCGAACCCGGTCTCGAGCGGGAGCTTCACGTTTGCGGCGCGGCTGGAGCAAGGCAAGCCGGTATTCATCCACGACAAGGGCGAAAGCCCGTGGACGCTGACAGCGGCGGCTGATTTCGCGGTGGGGTTGGCGGGCCTGGTGGGGCAGGCCGAAGCCATTGGCGAAGCGTTTCACATCACCAGCGACGAAGCGCTCACGTGGAACCATATCTATGCTGAGATTGCGGCTGCGTTGGGCGCGAAAGCTCCCCAAATCGTGAAAGTCCCCACTGACTTCATTTGTCGGGTGGCACCACAGTTGACCGGCACGCTCAAGGGCGACAAGGCACACCCCGGTGTTTTCGACAACTCGAAGATCAAGCGCTTTGTTCCCGAGTTTCACTGTCGCAAACCCTTTCGCGTCGGCGTTCGCGAATCGGTCGCCTGGCTGCGCCAACACCCGGAGCAGCAGAACCTCAAGCCGGAGCTCGACGCGCTGATCGAGCACGTTCTCGGCGCATGGCAACAGGAGGGCAACAACCCGGTCGCTCCGGGGGACTTCGCAAGACGTTCTTGAGACATCAACTTCGCGTGGCGATTCTACCGCGCGGTGTAGGTGCCCGGATCGTTTGAAACAAGGTTGTTCTCTGACCGATAACATGGAATCCTGACCCGCAAATGCCGGTTAAAGTCAAAATCTGTGGCATCACGAATCTTCCTGATGGAATGGCCGCGGCAGAGGCCGGCGCGGATGCGGTCGGCTTTGTATTTTACGACCATAGCCCGCGCTTCGTGTCGATCGAGGCCGCAGCAGGAATCATCCGCGAACTGCCGCCGTTCATCATCAAGACCGGTGTCTTTGTTAACGCGCCCGAGGAGTCGGTGCTCCGCGCGATCCGCGAATGCGACCTGAACCTCCTGCAATTTCATGGTGACGAATCGCCAGAGTATTGCTTGCAGTTTGGACTCATGAGCATGAAGGCCTTTCGCATCCGGGATGCCGCCTCGCTGGAAGCACTACAGAACTACCCAACGGAGGCATGGCTCCTGGATGCCTACAATCCGGACAAATTGGGCGGCACCGGCGAGAAGTTTAACTGGGATCTCGCCCTCGAAGCGCAGCGCTGGGGCCGCCCCATTTTCCTCGCGGGTGGACTGACCCCCGAAAATGTTGCTGAGGCGGTCCGTCGCGCCCGTCCCTATGCCGTAGATGTGTCCAGCGGCGTGGAGGCCACGCCCGGCAAGAAAGACCACGCCAAAATCAAAGCATTCATCCAAGCCGCCAGGATGGTTGAGAGTTGATGGTTGGGGGCGCAGCGAGCGGGCAGGATGTGACCGGAATCATCATTCGATGCCGGAACAACTGGAGTGCGAGTTTGAGTTTGTGCCGCGCCGGGACGGGGTGGCGACGGGGGATGGACAGAATGTGCGGCTGTTTCGGGTGGGGCTTGCGTTTGGGGAAACGCTGCCGAACTATCTGCCGAAGTCCTGAGTACTGGCGTTACAATCAGGG
>Ga0194053_10002370_pt1 | contig 11275 bp, 8 predicted proteins | sample SepL228m_MetaG_FD_161684 | JGI IMG/M metagenome (GOLD analysis project Ga0194053, IMG submission 161684) | Anoxic zone freshwater microbial communities from boreal shield lake in IISD Experimental Lakes Area, Ontario, Canada - Sep2016-L227-8m | ecosystem: Environmental > Aquatic > Freshwater >... | reverse complement strand
GGATTTGTGTGCCGTGAAGGGAAAGATGGCCGGGACAGGAAGCATATTCTGTCCACTTCTGCCCCGAAAAGACCTCATTTGAGGGGTGGAATGGGCCGATCCGACAGGCTGCCGGAACCATAAGTTGTCCGGTCGTGCAGAGTCGGAAGCATAAGGTGTCCAATTCTATTAATGTTTGATAACAATAATTAAAACCGCATTTGGTGTGAGGAGCGTGGCGAATTCAATGTCGGGGCCAGCGAACTCCAGGGGTGCGGTGCCCCCGCAGGAAGAGTCGATGGCCACGCGCTTAAAACACCTCACGGCTTCAGACCAATTTCTGGCCACACCACAAGGGGTGGTCTGCGCCTTTACGTTCGGCATGTCCACTCCTTGAAAAGGGTCGATCCAGGATTTGCTTCCTAGCACTTCACTTCGGCACTCTTCCTGACGTAGTAGTACCAATTCAGAACGAGACAGATCACGTAGAAGAGTGCGAAACCATAGAGGGCGTTCTCCACGGTGACGGCGCCGGGCTTAATCTGGCTCTTGAACACCGTGGGGATAATGAAGCTGCCGTAGGCCGCGGCAGCGCCAGTCCAGCCCAGCACGGGTCCAGCGAACTGGGGCTCAAAGATGAAGGGCACCATCTGGAAGGTGCTGCCGTTGCCGATGCCGCTGCCTAGGAAGAGCAGCATGAAGCTCGTCATGAAGGCGACGAAGTAGGTGCTGGGATCCACGGTGGCGACGGCAGCCTTCACGAAGTGGGCCACCAGTAGGGCACCCACGATCTGGATCAGTGTGGACCATTGGGTGACGACGCTCCCGCGCAGCTTGTCGGACAACCAGCCGCCGATGGGTCGGATGAGGCTCCCCAGCAGGGGACCCAGGAAGGCGTAGGCGCTGGGGTCCTTCTTGAAGACGATCTTGATGAGTAGGGGGAAGGAGGCGCTATACCCGATGAAGCTCCCGAAAGTCATGATGTAGAGCAGGGTCATCACCCAGTTGTGCTTCATGCGGAAGATGGCGAACTGCTTGCCGAGGCTATCCTTCACCTTGCCCGGGAAGAGCTTCATGATGCCCAGGCAGAGGAGCACCACGAGTAGCACCAGGCCCAACTGGAGGCCGAGGGGGAGTTTGGGGTTTTTCACCAGGATCCAGGCACCAAGCCCGCTCACAGCTAGGCCCACGGCCTGCATGGAGAGGATGCGTCCCGCGGCGGCGGAAGTGGGCTCGCTGTCATGGGTGGTCAGGTTATTCATGCCGAACCAGGATCCAACTGTGAATACCAGCAACAGGGGAACCCAGACGAGGGCGCCATTCTGGATGTACAGGGCCTGCCCTGCAGCTGTGAGGTGCGGGGCTCCGGCCAGGCTGCCAAAGAGGGCGCCCGTCATGACAACCGGAATCAGGAACTGCATGACGGAAACGCCGAGGTTGCCGATGCCCGCGTTCAGGCCAAGAGCGAGACCCGACAGCCGCTTTGGAAAGAAGCCATTGATGTTGGACATGGACGAGGAGAAGTTGCCACCGCCCACACCGGAAAGAACGGCCAGTGCCGCGAAGGCAGCAAAAGGTGTTTCCTTATCCTGGAGGGCGATGCCTGCCCCAAGGGCGGGGGCGATGAGCAGGGCCGTGGTGATACCAACCACGTTGCGCCCGCCAGCCAGGGCCACCAGGAAGGAACTGGGGATGCGTAGCGTCGCCCCCGCCAGGCCCGCGATGCTCACCAGGGTGAAGAGCTGCGCGTCCTCGAAGGGGAAGATGCCCTTCATTTTTGCGGTGAGGATGCTCCAGAACATCCAAACGCTGAACGCACACAGGAGACTGGGCACTGAGAACGTGAGGTTCCGCCAGGCGGTGCGGCTGCCGCCCGCGGCCCAAGCCTGGGGGTCTTCAGGTTTCCAGTCGGTGAGCTTGGTCATGGGGCTCTCCTGGTGCGGTTTCAGGCCGGTTCGGCGGTGTCAACCGGTGCGAGGGTCGGTGGGTGGTGCTCAAACCGGGTGTAGAGGGTCTCGCTCTGCTCCCGGGTGATGCGGCGGACCACCGTGTGGAGCCAGACCAGGCAGATGACGGAAAGAACCATGAGGAACATCCACATGGTCGTCCAGAGCCCTGTGGCCTTGAGCAGGTAGCCGAAGAGGATGGGACCTGCGAACCCGCCCAGCCCGCCGATGACGCCGACGATGCCACCGACCACGCCAACTTCATCGGGAAAGTAGTCCGGGATGTAGCGGTAGACTGCTGCCTTCCCGATGCCCCAGACAATGCCCACCATGAAGACCAGGAACGTGAAGATCCACACGTTGGCCTGGAAGAACACATGAGTGGTTCCTGAGGCCAGCAGTTGTTTTTTCTTCACCCGCTCACCCACTTTCACTATGGGGGTCTGCCAGAAACGGCTCTGGGGGAACACCAGCATCTGGTCGTTCCGCGCGTCCGGTTCTGCGCCCTTGGTCCGAACGGGGTAGTTCGTATCGCCGACAGCGATGCGTTCAGGGCTTACCTCAGTCACCACGCCGCCAATCTGAGCCAGCACGGATGGACCAGGGCTCTCGATGGACATGCGCGGCACCATAAGGGCGGCACAGGCGAAGATGCTGAGGCCGAAGGTCCAGTACATGACCGTCCGGGCGCCGAAGCGGTCCGACATCCAGCCGCCAGCGGCCCGGATCAGTCCTGACGGCAGACTGAACAACGATGCCAGGAGACCCGCCATGACCAGGCTCATGCCGTAGACGCCCACGTAATAGGGGATCAGCCACTGGGCCAAAGCCACGAAACAACCAAAGACGAGGAAGTAGTAGAGCCCAAAGCGCCAGACCCGAACGTTTCGCAGTGGGGTCAACATCTGGGCGAAGGACTTCTCCTTCGCACCGTCAGCCTTCTTCTCCTGGGTGAGGAAGAAGAAGGCCACAGCCATGACGAGCAGGGCGATGGCGTAGATCTTTGGCAGTGTCCGCCAAGCTTCAAGGCTCGTCCCGTCGGCGGTGAGCTTCCTCAGCAGGAGCGGCGCGCCCATGCTGGTGATTGCAGAACCGGCGTTGCCTGCCCCGAAGATGCCCAGGGCCGTGCCCTGACGGGCCTTGCTGAACCAGACGCTGGAGTAGGCGATGCCTACCGCGAAGGCCGCACCGGACAGACCGAAGCCTAGGGACGCGAGCAGAAAGCCCTGGTAGTTGTGGACGCTGCCCAGCAACCAGGTGGGCAGGGCGGCCAGGAGCAGCAGGATGGTGTAGACCTTTCGCCCGCCGAAGCGGTCGGTGAGTAGGCCCACAGGTAGCCGCATGAGTGAGCCCGTGAGCACCGGGATTCCGATGAGCCATCCGATCTGGGCTGTATCCCAGCGGAAGAGGCCGTTCTCCACCAGAAAGGTCACCAGGACACCGTTGAGCGTCCAGACGGCAAAACAGAGGGTGAAGGCCAAGGTACTCATGGCCAATGCTGTGTAGGCTTGGGATCTTTCCGACATAGCGGCTCCCTGATTTTAAAACGGACAAAAAAATCTTGAATAAATCAAATCTTCGGATTGGTGGATATATTTCAGATATAGGAGTCCTAAATAATTAAACAGGCACCGCCTCTGGACGGTCCGGTTCATCGGAAATATAAGACAAGTCGTGAGATATCTTGAGATCATGCAAAGTGGTTTCGGCCAGAAAGGTTGTGAGCCGCCTCTGAAGGACATCCCAGGCCGGGTGGATGGGGCAATGGCACCCATCCCTGCCCCCGTGGACACCTAGGAGGCAATCCCCAAAGGGTTCGGGACCCTCCATGGCCATGACCACCTCCTTCAGGGTGATCTCCTCCAGAGCCCGGTGCAGGCGAAACCCGCCCGAGGGCCCCCGGTGCGATTCCAGAATTCCATAGTGGCCGAGGATCTGAAGGACCTTGGCCAGGTAAGGGCCGGGAAGATCCAAGTCGGCAGCCAGACAGCGGGCCAGGCGATAGGTGCCATCACTGGGTAGTCGGACGAGAACCTGGAGTGCATACCGGGTCGGTGCGTGAAAGATGCTGCGCGAAGGGGCAAAGCCGGGCTCAGTTTGTTGCATGGACCATCCAGATGGAAACAATAACGATTAAGTAGTCCGAATATAGTCACGACCAATACGGTGATCCAGGGCGAATTTTGTATATTTTTCAGACTGCCCAGAGACAAGCCCGTCTAGGGGGGCTCCTTCAGGCTAGGCGGGGCTGGGCCCCTCCTTTTGTCGGACAGCACTCATAGCTTATTAACCAAATACGTATTACATGTTTAATATCAGTGTTTAAAAAATTATTTAAAATCACAAATTTCTCTGAACTGCCCCTTGCGTACTTGAACACAGGCGGCACATACTTGGTCACAATTTCCGATTCACCAATCCTAAATATGCTCGCGCCAGCTGCGGGCCGCTCCGTCGAGGAGGTGTTGTGTTTTCCAGAACCGCGCCACGACTGATTCTGCTGTCAGCGCTGCTACTTCCGCTGGCACAGCCTCTGGCCGCCCAGGATGCGGAAGCCCAGTTCCGCAAGAGCTGCATGAGCTGCCACACCATCGGTGCGGGCAAGAAGGTCGGCCCTGACCTGAAGGATCTGGGCAAGCGAAGGCCCCACGACTGGTCCGCAAGGTTCATCACGGGCCCGGCGGCCTTGATCGACGGGGGGGACCCCACGGCCACCACCCTGCTGCGGGAGTTCAATGGCGTGAGGATGCCTGAGCTGGGGGTCACTTCCGCCGAAGCCCAGGCCCTCCTGAAGCTGATCGATGACTTCAGCGCCCAGGGCAAGGCCCTCGGGACGGCCGCCATCTCGCGGCCGGCCACGCCCGAAGACATCCGTCGCGGGAAGCTCTTCTTCACAGGTGCCGCGCGCTTCAAGTCCGGTGCCCCCTCCTGCATGTCGTGTCACAGCGCCCAGGGTGTCGGGGGCTGGGGCGGCGGGTGGCTGGGACCGGACCTGACCGGAGCCACCGCTAAATACGGTGCGGGGCTGTCTGGGGTCATCGAGAACCCCTCCTTCCCGACCATGCAGGGCGTGTTCGCCAAGACCCCGGCCAGCGCTGAAGAGGCCTTTCAGGTGGCCTCCTACCTAAAGAGTGTGGGCTCCCAGCCCCCGGACCAGCGCGACGTGGTCTTCCCCGTCCTGGGGGTCGTCGGCCTGATCGGGGGCATGCTCCTGGGCGGTCACCTCGGCCGGAAGCGACTGCGGGGCGTGCGCAAGAACCTGAAGCCAAGAGCCTGATCCAGCCACGAGGAGAAGGGACCACCATGACCGAGCGTAAGCAAAGCCACTGGATCACCGACATCGTCGACCCTGAGACCCGCACCTGGGAGGAGTTCTACCGAAACCGGTGGGCCCACGACAAGGTCGTCCGCAGCACGCACGGGGTGAACTGCACCGGCAGCTGCGGCTGGAACATCTATGTCAAGGAAGGGATCGTCACCTGGGAGATGCAGGTGGTGGACTACCCCCTCCTGGACGGAACCGTGCCGCCCTACGAGCCCCGGGGCTGTCAGCGCGGCATCAGCTTCTCCTGGTACCTCTACAGCCCGCTGCGGGTGAAGTTCCCCTACATGCGGGGGGCACTGATGGATCTGTGGCAGGAGGCCAAGGGCAAGGACCAGGACCCCGTCGCCGCCTGGGCCAGCATCCAGAACGATCCGGTGAAGCGGGCCCGCTACCAGCAGGCCCGGGGGAAGGGCGGCTTCCGGCGCGCCTCCTGGGACCAGGTGAACGAGCTGATGGCCGCCGCCAACATCCACACGATCAAGACCCACGGCCCCGACCGCATTGCGGGCTTCAGTCCCATCCCAGCCATGTCCATGCTCAGCTACGCGGCCGGCTCGCGGTTCATCCAGCTCATGGGCGGCACCAACCTCAGCTTCTACGACTGGTACTGCGACCTGCCGCCCAGCAGTCCGGAGATGTGGGGCGAGCAGACCGATGTCCAGGAGAGCGCGGACTGGTACAACGCCAAGTTCCTCGCGGTCATGGGCAGCAACCTCAACATGACCCGCACGCCCGATTGCCACTTCGCCGCCGAGTCCCGGCACAACGGCACCAAGATGGTGGTCTTCAGCCCCGACTTCAATCAGGTGGCCAAGTACGCCGACGAGTGGATGCCGGTGCACCAGGGCCAGGACGGCGCCTTCTGGATGGCCGTGAACCAGGTCATCCTCACGGAATTCCATCACCAGAAGCAGGTGCCTTTCTTCCTGGACTACCAGAAGAAGTACACCGATGGGCCCTTCCTGGTGGAGCTGACGCGCATCGAGGGCGGCTACCGTCCGGGCCAGCTGCTGCGAGCGGGTCGCCTCGAGCAGTACGCCGACGAGGAACATGGCGAATGGAAGTTCCTGATGTGGGATCAGGCTTCCAGTACGCCCAAGATGCCCAAGGGCGCCATGGGCCAGCGCTGGAGCACGAAGCAGGGCGAGTGGAACCTGCTGCTCCAGGACGGCAAGGATGACAGCCCCATCGAGCCCGCCCTGACCTTTCTTGGCGAAGGGGCAGCGCAGGTCCAGTTTGACGACTTTGCCGATGGCAAGACCCTGTTCCGGGGCGTTCCCAGCAGGGAGATCCGGCTGGCAGATGGCAGCAGCGTCCTGGCCACCACGGTGTACGACCTGCTCATGGCCCAGTTCGGCGTGAACCGGGACCTGCCCGGGGCCTACCCGAAGGACTACGATGACGCCACGGCCGTCTACACCCCGGCCTGGCAGGAGAAGCACACGGGCCTGTCGCGGGAGAATGTCCTGCGCTTCGCCCGGGAGTGGGCCCGCACGGCGGAGCTGACCAAGGGGAAGTGCACGGTCATCATCGGTGCCGGCATCAACCACTGGTACCACAACAACCTGATCTACCGTGCCGCCCAGCACGCCCTCGTGTTCTGCGGGTGCATCGGCACCAATGGCGGTGGCTTGGCCCACTACGTCGGCCAGGAGAAGCTGGCCCCGGTGGCCTCCTGGAGCGCCATCGCCCTGGCCAAGGACTGGGTCGCCGTGAACCGCCTTCAGAACGCCCCCAGCTGGCACTACGTGAACAGCGATCAGTGGCGCTACGAAAAGGAGTTCAAGGAATACAACACGGTGCCGGATGGCAGCGAGCTGGTGGAAGGCCACTGCATGAACATGCAGACCCGCGCCGTGCGGAGTGGCTGGCTGCCCTATTTCCCCCAGTACAACGAGAACCCCATGCAGGTGGTGGCCGACGCCCGCAAAGCAGGCGCCCAGGACAACGCAGCCATCATCGCCAGCACCGTGGACCGGCTGAAGAAGAAGGACCTGCGCTTCTCCGTGGAGGATCCGGATGCCGCAGAGAACTGGCCGCGGGTCTGGTACATCTGGCGCGGCAATGCCATTGGCACCTCCGCCAAGGGGCACGAGTTCTTCCTCAAGCACTACCTGGGCACCCACACCAATGCCATCGCCGACGAGGTCGCCGAAGGCACGCTGAAGGACGTCGTCTGGCGGCCCACAGTCACCGGCAAGATGGACCTTGTGGTGGACATCAACTTCCGCATGGACACCTCGGCCCTCTACAGCGACATCGTGCTGCCGACGGCCACCTGGTACGAGAAGACGGATCTCAACTCGACGGACATGCACAGCTTCATCAATCCCCTGTCGGCGGCGGTCCCGCCCTGCTGGGAATCCAAGAGCGACTGGGACATCTTCAAGGGCATGGCGAAGACTGTCAGCGAGCTGTCGGCCAAGCACCTGCCCAACCCCATCGAGGACATTGTCTCGAGCCCCTTGGCCCACGACAGCATCGGCGAGATCGCCCAGCCGCACATCCGGGACTGGATGGCCGGTGAGTGCGAGGCCATCCCGGGCAAGACCATGCCGGGTCTCACCGTCATCAGCCGCGACTACACCAAGCTCTACGACCAGTTCATCTCCCTGGGGCCCAACGTGCGGGAGCAGGGCCTGGGTGCCCACGGGGTGAAGTACCCCATCAAGGACATCTACGATCGGATGCTCGAGACCCATCCCACGGTGACCATTGAAGGGGAGAAGCGCCCCAGCCTCCAGGAGGACATGGACGCAGCCAATGTGCTGCTGCATCTCTCCCCCGAGACCAACGGCGAGCTGGCCTACCGGGCCTACGAGTTCATGGAAGGCCGCACGGGCCTGCCCCTGAAGGACCTGGCCGCGCCCTATCGGGGCATCAAGTACACCTTCAAGGACCTGCTGTCCCAGCCCCGCCGCGTGCTCAACAGCCCCTGCTGGTCGGGCCTCGTGGACGAGAAGCGGCCCTACTCGGCCTTCACCTACAACGTGGAGCGCATGGTGCCCTGGCGCACCCTCACGGGCCGGCAGTCCTGCTACCTGGACCACGAAGGCTACCTGGCGTTCGGCGAGCACCTCCCCACCTACAAGCCGACCCCTCCGGCCCAGGTGCTCGGGGATCTGCGGTGCTCCAAGCGGGAGGGCAAGACCCTGGCCCTCAACTACCTGACCCCCCATGGCAAGTGGCACATCCACTCCACCTACGGCGACACGGAGCGCATGACCACCCTCTCCCGAGGCTGCGACCCGCTCTGGCTCAGCGAAGAGGATGCGGCGTCCGTGGGCCTCAAGGACAACGACTGGGTGGAAGTCCACAACGACAACGGTGTGGTGGTCACCCGGGCCTGCGTCAGTGCCCGGATCCCCAAGGGCGCCTGCATCCAGTACCACGCCACCGAGCGGACCTATGGCGTTCCCAAGAGTCCCATCCGGGGCATGAAGCGCGCCGGCATGAACAACAGCCTCACCCGCATCCGCCTCAAGCCCAACCTCATGGTCGGCGGCTACGGGCAGTTCAGCTACCACTTCAACTACTGGGGCCCCACCGGTGTGAACCGCGAAACGGTGGTCTACGTCCGCAAGCTCGGCCAGCTGGTCTGGTAGGAGGCACCCACATGGACATTCGCTCCCAAGTCGCCATGGTCTTCCACCTGGACAAGTGCATCGGGTGCCACACCTGTTCCATCGCCTGCAAGAACGTGTGGACCGACCGCAAGGGGGCCGACTACATGTGGTGGAACAACGTCGAAACCAAGCCCGGCACTGGCTATCCCACCAAGTGGGAGGACCAGGGCGAGTACAAGGGTGGCTGGGTCGTCAAGGGTGGCAAGCTCGCCCTCCGCCTCACGGGCAAGGGGAAGTTCCTCCAGAAGATCTTCTACCAGCCGGACCTGCCCACCATGGACGAGTACTACGAGCCGTGGACCTACCGCTATGAGGATCTCTTCAACGGCCCCGAGTTGGACGACCAGCCCACGGCCATCCCCATCAGCAAGGTCACCGGGGAGTACATCGATGTGGAGTCCGGCCCCAACTGGGATGACGACCTGGGTGGCTCCGCCCTCTACGCCCGCAATGACCCGAACCTGGCGGCGATGACGGAGGAGCAGCGCCTGCAGCTCCTCAGCATCGAAACCCTGGTGATGTTCTACCTGCCCCGCATCTGCAACCACTGCGCCAACCCCGCCTGCGTGGCCGCCTGTCCCAGCGGCGCCATCTACAAGCGGGGCGAGGACGGCATCGTCCTGGTCAACCAGAATGTCTGCCGGGGCTGGCGCTACTGCGTATCCGCCTGCCCCTACAAGAAGGTCTTCTACAACTGGAGCACGGGGAAGTCCGAGAAGTGCCTGCTCTGCTATCCCCGGGTGGAGACGGGCCAGGCACCGGCCTGCTTCCACTCCTGCGTGGGGCGCATCCGCTACATGGGCGTGCTGCTCTACGATGCCGACAAGATCCAGGAAGCCGGGGTGCGGCCCGACGCAGAGCTGGTGGACGCCCACCGCGACATGCTGGCCGATCCCTTCGACCCTGCCGTGATCGCGTCTGCCAGGAAGAACGGTGTCACCGACCAGATCCTCAAGGCCGCCCAGCAGAGCCCCGTCTACAAGTTCGTGAAGGAATGGGGTCTGGCCCTGGCGCCGCACCCAGAGTTCCGAACCTTCCCGAGCCTGTTCTATGTGCCGGCCCTGGGACCGGTGACCTACTCGGTGGAGAACGGCATCGCCCTGAACCCCACCTCCACCGAGGAGATCTTCGCGCCGCTGGATCAGGCGCGGCTGCCCATGAGCTACCTGGCCAGCCTCTTCGGGGCCGGCCAGGAGGCCCCGGTGCGCTATGCCATGAAGAAGATGATGGCGATCCGCACCTGGAAGCGGGCGGTGACGGTGGGTGATGTGGAGATGCAGGTGGCCCTGGACGGCCTCCGCGAGGCCGACTGCACCACCGAGCAGGCCGAGGCCATCTACCGGCTGACCAGCCTCTGCAACTACGAAGACCGCTTTGTGATCCCACCCAGCCACCGAGAACAGGCGGTGGAGGTCCTCACCAATCCGCTCGAGAAGAAGGGCGCTGCGGGCTTCGGCTTCCGCGAGCAGCCCCAGAGGGGGTTCTGATGCAGCCCATGCGCGTTCCCACCCAGCTCATCCCGGGCATCGCCATCCTGCTGCGGTATCCCGGCGCCGATACGGCCAAGCTGGCCGGAGCCCTGGCTGACGAAGCCATGAAGACCGGCCATCCCTGCCAGGAGTTCCTAGAGGCCTTTGCCCTGGTGGCCAGTACCACGAGCCAGGAGGACATGGCCGAGCTGTACACGCGCAGCTTCGATCTGAACCCAGACTGCGTGCTGGAGATCGGCTGGCACCTCTTCGGGGAGTCCTACAAGCGAGGGCAGTTCCTGGCCATGATGCGCCACCACTTGCGCGAAAACGAAGTGGAGGTGGGCCAGGACCTGCCCGACTACCTGCCCGCACTGCTGGATCTGACCATGAAGCTGGAAACCCAGGATGCCATCGACCTGGTGGACGACTGCATCCTGCCTGCGATGGAGAAGATCCAGTTGGCCATGAAGGAGGGTGCTTATGCCCACCTGCTGCAGGCGCTGTACCTCATCTTCACCGCCCATCGGATGCCTGCCGAGGTGAGCCATGCTTGACAAGTTTCTGTGGGTTGGATTCCCCTATGCCGCCCTGGTCCTCGCCATCGTGGTCAGCATCCTCCGGTTTGTCTGGAAGCCCTTCAGCTATTCCAGCCTCTCCAGCCAGTTCCTTGAGAACAAGCAGCTGTTCTGGGGCTCCGGCCTCTGGCACTGGGGCATCGTGTGGGTGCTCACCGGGCACCTCGTGGCCTTCCTCGTCCCCAGCCAGATCCTCGCCTGGAACTCCGCGCCCTTCCGCCTCTACCTGCTCGAGTTCACCGGGCTGACCGCCGCCCTGCTGGCCCTCGTGGGGATCGTGGCCCTGATGGTTCGCCGCCACACCAGCTCCCGGGTGAAGGTCGTCACCACTGCCATGGACTGGGTCCTGCTC
>Ga0194053_10002364_pt1 | contig 11282 bp, 8 predicted proteins | sample SepL228m_MetaG_FD_161684 | JGI IMG/M metagenome (GOLD analysis project Ga0194053, IMG submission 161684) | Anoxic zone freshwater microbial communities from boreal shield lake in IISD Experimental Lakes Area, Ontario, Canada - Sep2016-L227-8m | ecosystem: Environmental > Aquatic > Freshwater >... | reverse complement strand
GTACATGGTCAGATCATTGCCGTGATGGATTTGCGGAAGATGTTCAACCTGCCGGAACGCGGGCTGCGCGATTCCCGGCAGGTGATCGTCCTGCAATCCGCCACCATGGAATTTGGCGTTCTTGCGGAGCGCATCGCCGGCGTCCGGTGGCTGCCGCTGGCCGGGCTGCAACCGTCGTTGCCGACGCTCACCGATGTGCGGGCCGCGTATCTCGAAGGAATTACGCCGGACGGGACCGTGGTCCTGTCGGCCGCCAGGCTGCTGGCGGACCCGAAACTCGTCGTGCGGCAATCCGAGTAGCGGGCCGCTGCCGAAAAACTGCGGCGGACACCGCCGCCGAACAGACAAATAGAAAAAGATAGCAAAGAATAATTATGAAAACACTAACCTTGGGCTTGAGACTCGGATTGTCCTTCGGCGCCTTGATCCTGCTGATCGGTGTGTTCGGCGGCCTGGCCGTCTGGCGCATCAACCTGGCTGCCACCATCGCGATGGACCTGGCCATCAAGCGTGCTCCGGAAGTCGCCGTCGCGAACAACGTGCAGAAAGATACCTGGGAAACCCGGTTCAACATGCGCCAGTTTTTTATAACCGGGAACACCGAGTATCTCCGCAAGGGGCGGAAAGCCCTCAGCCAGGTCAAAGAAGATTTGAAGACCGCTGACGAGCTGGTGAAAACCCATCGCGACATGACCGCCTTGAGCCAGGCGGCCACCTTGTTCCGGGACAAGATGTCCGACTTTGAAACGTTGGTTGATCAAATGGAGGCTGAATACAAGAACATTGCCGTGCTAATGACCGGGCTGGACACCGCCGGCAAGATTCTTTCGGATTCGTGCGTTGCCCTGCGGATTTCGCAACGGCGTCAAATGGAAGGCGAGATAGACGGCAAGGCCGCCCCGGAGAAGATGAAGGAACGCATCGTGAAGATGGCCTTGATGGAGAATTTAATTGACACGGGCAATTCGATTCGCATCGCAAGCTTCAAGTCGCTAGACGCAAATGATATGGACGCGCTGCGCGGGGTGTTGAAACACTTCGACACGCTCGGCGACGACATCGCGCGCCTGGCACCGCTGTTGCAGCGTCAGGAGGACATTGATCAACTGGCCAAAGTCAAGGAAGGCGCCAGTGACTACCGGGCCGCCATGGAAGGCATCCTCAAAAGTGAGACTGCCATCCGGAAAGCCAGGGACACCGCTATTATCGCCGGCACGGCCGTGACGGATGCGTCCGCCAATTTGTCGGACAACGGGGTGGGTGCCATCGGCAAGGCGGCCACGGACATGGCGGGCGGTCTCTCCCTGACGAGCGTGATTCTGTTGGTAGGGCTGGTGATCGCCTTGATCGCGGGAGTCCTGATCGCCTGGCTGTCCGCGCGCGCCATCACCGGACCAATTCGCGAGGGGATGAGCACGCTGGCTTCGACCGCCGCTCAAATGTTGGCGACCGTCTCGCAACTCGCCTCCAACGCCAGCGAAACCGCCGCCGCCGTGGCCGAGACCACGACGACCTTGGACGAAGTCCGCCAGACCGCGCAAGTGGCCGCCGACAAAGCCAAAGCGGTGGCCGATAATGCCCGGGGCGCGGCGCTCGCCGCCGAAACGGGTCGCCAGGCCACCGAACAGACCGTTCGGGGATTGAAGCTCATCCGTGACCAGATGTGTTCCATTGGCGAGAGCATTACCCGGTTGCACGAACGAAGTCAGGCCGTCGGCGACATCGTCTCCACGGTCGCTGATCTGGCCGAGCAGTCCAACTTGCTGGCGGTGAACGCCTCCATCGAAGCTGCCAAGGCCGGCGACATGGGCAAGGGCTTCGCCGTGGTCGCGCAGGAAATCCGCAACCTGGCCGAGCAATCCAAGGATTCGACCAAGCAGGTCCGCGCCATTCTCTCCGAGGTGCAGAAAGCCACCGGCAAGGCGGTCCTGGCGGCCGAGCAGGGCAGCAAGAGCGTCGCCGATGGCGGCCGGCAGGCCGACGAGGCGGGCCAGGCCATCGGAACCCTCACGGGCACGGTGCAGGAGGCCACGCGGGCCGCGGTGCAGATTGCTGCTTCCAGTCAGCAGCAACTGGTCGGCATGGAGCAGGTCGGGCGCGCCATGGAGAATATCAAGCAGGCCACCGCGCAGAACGCCGAAGGCGCCCGGCAACTGGCCACCGCGGCACACAGCTTGCAGGAAGTCGGCGCCCGCTTGAAGACGCTGGTGGATGCCGGCGGCAATGGAAAACTTGAGACGCGAAACTCGAAACTGGAGAATTGAAACTTGAGACTCGAAACGCGAATCGCGTCACATCGAACGACTGCCGGTTTTCGTGATGAATGCGTTCAACTTGGGGCCGAGTTCGGCAATCAGGTCCTTGTATCGCTTGATCTCGTCCGGGGAAGAAATCAGTTTCCGGCGGATGGCCTTGCGCAGCCAAGCCTTGGTCTCCTCGAACGAACCACGGGCGTAGCGGTAGAATGTCCTTCGATCGGCCGGGGTGAAGCGGCCAAAACCTTCCGCGATATTGGCCGCAATGCTGTCGGCCGCACGAATGACCTGGTAACCCATGGTGTTCCGTGCCTTCACCGGCCACTGGTCAAAAGCATTCCACACCAGGTCGGACAACTCCTCCGCGAGCCGGTAAACATCGTATTCGTAAATCTCTCTCATAATCATGTTGCCTTGGATTTGAATGAAACCGCTGCAAGCCTCAAGTTTCCAGTTTCCAGTTTCAAGTCTCAAGTGTCACCCCCGTCTCCATGAACCTGCAACCCAATCCCGCCCTTCTAAAAAGGCTCACCGCGATGTTTCTGATCGAGGCGCGGGAGCACGTGCAGACGCTCGGCACGGGCCTGCTCGAACTCGATCAGGCGACGGCCCGGGACGCGCAACTCCCGCTGTTGGAGACGATCTTCCGCGCTGCGCACAGCCTCAAGGGCGCGGCCCGCACCGTCAACGCGGGCGAAATCGAGCGCCTTTGTCAAAAACTCGAAGGCGTGTTCAGCGACCTCAAGTCCGGCAAGCGCGAGCTTTCCGCCGAGGCCCGCGATGGACTGCACCAATCCGTGGCGGCACTGGGCAAACTGATTGACGTGCTCGAAACAAGCCAAACGAAGGTGGAAGTCGGAGCGGGGAACGCGGAAGCCGGAAAAACTCCAAGTTCCGAATTTCCCGTTTCCAGTTCCAAGTCTCCAGCCTCCAGTCCGCCGTCTCCAGTTTCAACTTCTCAGCCCGCTCCGCCTCCGGCCAATCCGCAATCCACAATCCGCAAACCGCAATCGGACACCGTCCGCATCGCCACCGCCAAGCTCGATGCCATTTTCGTGCAGGCGGAGGAAATGCTCGGCGTGAAGCTCGCGCAGTCCGAACGCGCCGTTGAGTTGAAGGCGCTGGCCGGGTTGGTGGCCGAACGCGACCGGCTTTGGACCGAAACCATGTCGTGGGTCCGGACCTTACGGCAGCAGGGCGAAGCCGGAACCGGAGCGAAAGAATTGACATCCCGCCTGTTCGCGCTGCTTGATCAGGATCGCGAACACTCTGAAGCGGTCAGCACGCGCATCGCCGACCTGGCGCGCACCATGGCGGTTGACCGGCGGCGGTTTGACACGCTCGCCGACCGTTTGCTGGAGGATGTCAAGATGGCTTTGATGCTGCCGTTCACAACCATCCTGGCCGGGTTTCCCAAAATGGTCCACGACCTGGCTCGCGACGCCGGCAAGCAAATCGAATTCACACTGCAAGGCACCGAGATTGAGATTGATAAGCGCATCCTCGAGCAGATCAAAGACCCGCTGGTGCATCTGGTTCGGAACAGTATTGACCACGGCATCGAGCCGCCCGCCGAACGCGCGCGTCAACGCAAACTGCCCAAGGGCACGGTGACTCTGGCCATCACCCAGTCCGGCGGCAAGGTCGCGATTCAGATTGCCGACGACGGAGCCGGCATTGACGTGGCCGCCGTCAAAACGGCGGCGGTCCAGACCGGCATCATTTCGGCAGCCGACGCGGCGGCGCTCCGGGACGAAGACGCCCGGCAACTGGTGTTCCGCTCCGGCGTCACGACCCGCCGGCAGGTGACGGAAATTTCCGGACGCGGCGTGGGCATGGCGATTGTGCAGGAGCATGTTACGAAACTGGGCGGGACGCTGAGCATCGAGTCGGTGGCCGGGGCCGGGACGACTTTCCGGATGGCGCTGCCGCTGACTCTGGCCACGCTCCGCGGCACGTTGGTGCGCCTGGCCAACCGCGAGTTCGTCATCCCCACGGCCAACGTGGCCCGCGTGGTGCGCGTCTTGCGGGCGGACGTCCGCCGGGTGGAAAACCGCGACAGCATTTGTCTGGACGGTTTGACCCTGTCCCTGGTCCGGCTCTCGGAGGTGCTGGGAATCGCTTCCGGCCAGATCAACGGGGACAACACCACGCCGTTGACGGTCTTGGCCCTCCGTCACGGCCAGGAGTGCGTGACCTTCGCGGTGGACCAGGTCATGAGCGAGCAGGAAGTGCTGGCCAAACCGCTGGGCCGCCTGTTGCCCCGGGTGCGGAATTTGTCGGGGGCCACGGTGTTTGGCTCGGGCCGGATCGTGCCCATCTTAAATGTGCCGGACCTTTTGCGGGCTGCCGCCGGCTGCACCCAAACGACCGTTCCCAGCGCGGCGACGCAGACCGTTCGCGCCAAACGACTCCTCGTGGCGGATGACTCGATCACCGCCCGCACCTCGCTGCAAAGCATCCTTGAATCCGCCGGCTTTGACGTGCAGACCGCGCCCGACGGCGCCGCCGCTCTCAACGCTTTGCACACCGATGCGTTTGATCTGGTTGTCTCCGACGTCGAGATGCCCAAGATGGACGGGTTCGAGTTGACCAAACGCATCCGCAGCGAACCGAAGCTGGCCGAGATGCCCGTCGTGCTGGTGACGGCGCGTGAGGCCAAGGAAAATCGCGAACGCGGCCTGGATGCCGGCGCCAACGCCTACCTCGTCAAGAGCAGCTTCGATCAGACCAACCTCCTGGAAACCGTGCGAAGACTGTTATGAACGAGGAACGCGGAATGCGGAATGCGGAATGCGGAATGCGGAATGCGGAACGCGGAACGCGGAACAAAATCCAAATGAAAAGTAGAAGTGACATGGATATGAAGACGGATGAACTCAGGACAAGGACGAAAGCTTTTGCCTTGCGAATCATCCGGCTGGCCGAGTCTCTGCCTGACCACGGCGTTGGTCGCGTGATTCAAGGGCAAATCCTGCGTTGCGGAACCAGTGTGGGGGCTAACCGATGAGCTTCGACCTTCCGCCTTCGGCAGCTCCGCCTTCCGCGCTCCCCGTTCCGCGTTCCAATAAGGTCCGCGTCCTGGTGGTCGAGGACTCGCCGGTCGTGCGCGATTTCCTGACGCACATCCTGAACCTCGTCCCGGACTTTCAAGTTGTCGGCGTGGCCCATGACGGCGAACAGGCCGTCGCCAAAGTCTGCGATTGCCGGCCCGATGTCGTGACCATGGATATTCACATGCCCAAGATGGACGGATTCGAGGCCACCCGCCGAATCATGGAAACACAGGCGACGCCGATTGTGATCGTCAGCGCCAGTTCCACGGTCTTGGAAGCGGTGACGGCGTGTCGCGCCCTGGGAGCCGGCGCGGTCGCCGTGGAAGCGCGGCCGTTTGGTTTCGGTCATCCGCAGTTCACTCAGAGCGCGGAGAAACTCGTCGAGACCGTGCGCCTGATGGCCGGGGTGAAGGTGGTCAAGCGCTGGCCATGGCGCGGCAGTGATGCCGTCGCGGCGCGCCCGGTCACGCCAGTGTCCTCCGGCTCCGAAATCCGCATCGCGGCCATCGGCGCCTCGACCGGCGGCCCGGCGGCGATTGCGACCATTTTGACGGCGCTGCCCAAGGACCTGCCGTTTCCTATGGTGATCGTCCAGCATATTTGCGACGGCTTCACGGCGGGGCTTGGCGAATGGCTGGCCCAGGCGTCCGGCTTGCCGGTGCATATCGCCACCGACGGCGAGTTGTTGCGGGCCGGCCACGTTTACATTGCGCCCAGCGGCGTGCATACGGCGGTCACCAGCGCCAGCCGCATCCTGCTCGATGCAGGCCCGCCGGAAAACGGAGTGCGGCCGGCGGTTGCGCGCCTGTTCCGCTCTGTGGCTTCCGCCTTTGGCAAACATGCCGCAGCCGTGCTGCTCACCGGCATGGGCGTGGACGGCGCGGAAGCCTTGAAACTGATCCGCGACCGGGGCGGCGTGACGATCGCACAGGACGAGGCCAGTTCGGTCGTTCATGGCATGCCCGGCGCGGCGATTCGTCTCGGTGCCGCCGCGCACGTGCTGCCGCCCGAATCCATCGGCCCCTTCCTCCGCAACCTCGCCGGAAAATAATTCCCATGCACACCCCGTCCTCCAATCCGCAATCCGCAATCCGCAATCCGCAATCGGAGGTTTTGCTCGCCGAAGACAGCCGGACCCAGGCCGAATTGCTCAAAAGCCTGCTGGAGGAATCCGGCTACCTTGTTCGCCACGCCCTCAACGGCCGGCTCGCCCTCGCCGCCGCCCGCGAGAAAAAACCCGCGCTGATCGTCAGCGACGTGCTGATGCCGGAGATGGACGGCTTCGACTTTTGCCGCGCGGTCAAGAACGACCCCGCCCTCCGCGACGTGCCGGTGATTTTGCTCACGAGTCTGTCGGACCCGCAGGACATCGTGCGGGGCTTGACCGCCCAGGCGGATTACTACCTGACCAAGCCCTACGATCCTGCGCACTTGCTGGGGCGGATCGAACTCCTGCTGGCGCATCCCGTGAAATGGACGGGCGAGCCGCAACGGTTGGAAGTTGCCCTCGGCGGACAAAACGTCGTCATCCAGTCCGAGCCGCAGCAAATCCTGAACTTGCTCATGGCTACCTACGAACAGGCCGTGCAGCAAAACCGTGCGTTGCTCAAGACGCAATTGGAGTTGCACGAACTCAACGAGGAACTCGAACAGCGCGTGGCCGAGCGGACCGCGGCGGTGCGGGAAAAGGAGGAGCGGCTGCGCGCCATCTTCAACGCCACCACCGACACCGTGGGCCTCTTCGCCCGCGATGGCACCATTCTCAACATCAACGAAAACACGGTGGAGCGCTTCGGCCGGAGCGCGGCGGAGACCATCGGCTCCAAGCTGCACGATTTTCTGCCGCCAGAAGTGGCCGCCTCGCGCATGGAAAAACTGGAGCAGGTCTTCCGTTCGGGATTGCCGGTCCGCTTTGAAGACGAACGCGACGGCATGTTCTTCGAAAACCACCTCTACCCCGTCCGGGCGGCGGACGGAACGGTGACGGGCGTGGCTCTTTATGCCAAGGACATCACCGAGCGCAAGCGGGTCGGAGCCGAACGCGAGCGCCTCATAGCCGAGTTGCAGAAAGCCTTGGCCGAGGTCAAAGCCTTGAGCGGCCTGCTGCCCATCTGCGCCAACTGCAAGAAGATCCGCGACGGCAAAAACTACTGGCACCGCGTGGAAAGCTACATCGCCGCCCACACCGACGCCACCTTCACCCACAGCCTCTGCCCCGACTGCATCAAGAAACTTTACCCGGATTACGCGGAAGACCCCGCTCCTCCCACGCCATGAACACCCCAAACAACATTCCGCAATCCGCAATCCACCATCCGCCATTGGAAGTTCTGATCGTCGAAGACAGTCCCACGCAGGCGGCCCAACTCGAGGAAGTATTGCGGCTCCGAGGTTACCAGACGCAAACCGCAGTCAATGGCCGTCAGGCCCTGGAAGCGGTGCGCCGGCGCCAGCCCTCGGTCATCATCAGTGACATCCTCATGCCGGTCATGGACGGATTCCAACTCTGCCGCGCCATCAAACAAGAACCCGGCCTGCGCCACATTCCCGTGATCCTGCTGACCTCCTTGTCGTCGCCGGCGGACGTGCTGTCAGCCTTGGAAGCCGGCGCGGATTTCCACATCCCCAAACTCTGCGAAAGTGAGTATCTGGCGGCGAAAATCATGGATATCCTTTCGCCCCGCGCCGAAGGCGGGCGCGCGGAATCCGAAACCGTGGAAACCGTGACCTTCGACGGAACAGCCTACCAGATTTCGGCGTCCCGGGGACAGATGTTGCGCCTGCTGCTCTCGACCTACGAGGTGGCCATCCGGAAGAACCAGGAATTGCTCTCGGCACGCGATGAACTGCAGACGCTGAACGAACAACTGGAGACCAAGGTGCGGGCGCGCACGTCCGCGCTGGACGCCGAGGTTGCCGAACGCAAGCGAGCCGAAGAGCGCCTTGCCGAGCAGGCCCGGATTCTTGGCCTGGTGCCCGACGCCATCGTTCTGCAGGATTTCGACGACGTCATTTCCTATTGGAATCAAGGCTCGGAAAAGCTTTTCGGCTGGACGGCGGCCGAGGCCGTCGGCCGCAAGGCCCCCGATCTGTTCTCCAAGGACACGGCGCATCTTAGCGAGGCCAAGCAGGCTGTGCTTCGGAGCGGCGAGTGGCGCGGCGAGCTGCTCTATGTCAGCAAGGATGGCCGCCAAATCATCGTGGAAAACCACTGGGCGCTCGCGCGCAATCCCGACCAGTCCCGAGCCATCCTATCTATCAGCACCGACATCTCCGAGAGGAAGAAGACCGAGAGCCTGTTGCTCCGCTCGCAGCGGCTGGACAGCGTGGGCCGGCTGGCCAGCGGCATCGCCCATGACCTCAACAACATCCTGGCCCCCATACTTATGGCGGCCCCCATGCTCCACGAGGTCACCGCGGACCCGGACGCCATCAAGATGCTGGACATCATCGAATCCAGCGCCCAACGCGGCGCCGACATCATCAAACAACTGCTCATCTTCGGCCGCGGCACCGATGGCCAGCGCGTCCCGGTGCAGCTCCGCCTCATGGTCAAGGACATGGCCGCCATCATCGCCGAAACTTTTCCCAAGAACATTCAAGCCAAACAAGATGTGCCCCGGGACCCCTGGCTCGTGACCGGCGATCCCACCCAGGTCCACCAGATCCTCCTGAATCTGTGCATCAACGCCCGCGACGCCATGCGCGAAGGCGGCACGCTCACGATCAAACTGGAGAATCGGGAACTGGATGACTTGTTCGCCGGGCTGACACCCGGCACGCGGCCCGGACGCTACGTGTGCTTGAGCGTGGCCGACACCGGCCAGGGCATCGCGCCAGAAGACCTGGACAAAATCTACGACCCCTTTTTCACCACCAAGGAACCGGGCAAGGGAACCGGACTCGGCTTGTCCACGGTGCTGGGCATTGTTAAGAGCCACGGCGGCTTCATCCAGGTCCAGAGCCAGCCCGGGCGCGGCACGCAGTTCCAGGTCTTCCTGCCGGCCAGCCAGGCGGCGGAAACCAAACCGGCCAATCAGGCAAGCCAGCCTCTCCCACGGGGCTGCGGGGAACTGGTGCTCGTGGTGGACGACGAGTCAAGCGTGCGGCAAGTGACGCGGCGGATGCTGGAGCACAGCGGCTATCGCGTCATCGAGGCGGCGAATGGAGCCGAGGGGTTGACTCAGTTTGTGGAGCGCCAGTCAGACGTGCAAGTGGTGTTGACGGACCTGGCGATGCCAATCATGGACGGCGTGGCGTTCATCCGGGCGCTGCGGCAATTGAACCCGCAGGTCCGGGTCATTACAGTCAGCGGACGTCAATCCAACGCGCATTTGCCGGCCGACCTGGGATTGCCGGAGGAATTCCACCTGTCCAAACCGTTCAGTGCGAGCCTGCTGTTGGAGACCTTGCACCACGTGCTGCATCCGCGAGAAGCCGGCCGCACGGCAGGCAAACTGGAACCCTAATGCGCGTATTGCGCCCGGCTGCACGCAGTCCCCTTAGCGCTCCCGCCAAGCCCAAGGCGGCTTCGTAAACCGGAGTGCCCGCCGGCGGCGCCAGTTCTCGCTCTGCCCCCGCCGCCGCTCACCCAGCGCAACCCCCCGGTCTCGACGGCTAACAAGGGCTGACAAAATGGCTAACGAAGCACGCACAGGCAACCAGATCGACCGGCTCAATTTAACTATTGCTTGAGCGAGGATCATTGCGATTGACCCCATCCTGCCAGTCTGACAGCGTGATTTCATGATAACACAGAGTGAAAAACAATGTTCCCTCTCCCGCGCAGCGTCAATAAACCGGAAGGCGCGAAAAAAGCAAAACCCTGTTATCAATACCCTCCTCAACTTCGTGTCCCTGATCGCGCTGGCGGCCATGGTTCCCGGGGCGAGTGCCGCCACCGCCCCCGTGAACACAGTCCCGCCGGTGGTGTCGGGCACTTGGGCTGTGGGTGGGACGTTGACAACCACCGATGGCACGTGGACCGGAACACCGACGATAACCTTTACCTATCAGTGGCAGCGTTGCATCCATGCCGACGGCGGCACAGTCATTAACATCCCTGGTGCAACCCAGAGCTCCTATACGGTAGTGAATTCCGACGTGCATAATTTTATCCGGGTCGTCATCACCGGCCACAACAGTGCCGGCAGCGGCACCGGCATTTCGATCACCACTGGCAACGAGAAGACAGTCCCCGCGGACCAGTCACCGATGGCCGGTACGGCTGTGGACGCCGCAGTGTCCGCGACGATCACAGAACTGACGCCCAATACCACGCACTACTTCGCGGTCTTTGGCGCCAACAACTGGACCCCCAGCGGTTCCGGCGGTATGCTGGGCAGTATTCTCTCATTCACGACCGGTCCAGCCACGGACACCTACTACTACAGTTTCACCGGCGCGGATACGTTCACCGTCCCGGCCGGGGTCACGTCCATTCCGTGGTTGCCACCGGAGGTGGTGGTGGCGGTGGTGGTGGCGGTAGTGACCCCGGAGGCCCTGGTGGTAACGGTGGCAGCGGCGCTGTCGTCACCGCTGACATGTTGGTCACCCCGTCGCAGACACTGTCGCTCTACGTCGGCGGCGGAGGCGGTGGTGGCGACGCCGGTAGTGGCTCTGGTGAAGGTGGCGGAGGGGGCGGCGCCTGTAGCACCATGATCGAAGCGGGACAATCTGATCAGATCATTGCCGGTGGCGGTGACGGTGGGGACCTTGTCGGGCTTTGTGGGAGGTCAAACGGTGACGGCGACAGGTGTGGCGGCGGATTATTCGAGCGCCAATGTCGGATCGTATCCTGAGGTGGTGATTACCTACACGCTGCACGACGGGGCCGGTGGCGGGCTGGCGGCCAATTACAGTTTGGCGAACGGGTCCGCGAGCGGCCAGATCACGCCCAAGGCGCTGTCGGTGACGGCGCCCGCGATTGCGTCCAAGGGATATGATGGCACGGCGACGGACGGGACCGTGA
>Ga0194053_10002363_pt1 | contig 11282 bp, 18 predicted proteins | sample SepL228m_MetaG_FD_161684 | JGI IMG/M metagenome (GOLD analysis project Ga0194053, IMG submission 161684) | Anoxic zone freshwater microbial communities from boreal shield lake in IISD Experimental Lakes Area, Ontario, Canada - Sep2016-L227-8m | ecosystem: Environmental > Aquatic > Freshwater >... | reverse complement strand
AACGTCCCTCGTCAGGTATCGCTGGCTGGCGTGGCCGGTGGATCGAACGCATCGGGAGCGAAGGCACTCGGCCTGCTCCTCTGCCAGCAGGCCCTGTGCCTGAGCGGTGGAACCTCGGATTGATGTTCATCGAAACTCCCAACGGGCCAGCGATTAACTGCACGAGCTTGTTCGGCGATTCTTTTATCATCTTTTTTTGGACATTGGCTCAGCGAATTCCCATACAAGCATCTTTGCGTCTGGGTAACTTGTCTTAATCTGAGACTGCAACGCAGCAGCAAGCCGGTTAGCCTCATCAGCTGCCTTTTTCGAGTCGGCATCCGTTACTCGAATCTGAAAGAGCTCAGTATTCCTAATCGGAATCAGATCCGCTGCTGTGTTTTGTGGTTGCAGCAAGGCACGGAGAGCATTCTCAGCTTCAGACGGCGTATGAAGAGTAAACTGAATTGTCACAGTGCTCACATACCTTTTTGCGCAACCAGAAAAGAAAAGTAGAACCAGCACGGTGATCAGCAAAGTAATGCATCGAGATTTCATGCGTATAGTTTTATCAGCGGAAAATGGGATTACTTTGTGCCGAACGTCCCCGATCACCAGCTACCACTTGCTTCTGGCGCACAGCCTGCGCAGGCAGGGTGTGTGACAGAAGTCCCGAAGGGATGGTAGTTTGGTGCATCGGTCTGTTCGGCCTTATTGTTTTTCGATTAATCGAGATAAACAAGAATAGCTTTTCCTTCTTCTGAGGTCTTCTGAATAAATTGCTTCATGTCTTGGAAATACTGCCAAAAATACGGAATCTCTTCCTCTTTGGTGTGGGCCCCAAAACTGGGATAAAGATCGGCGACCTTCATCTCCTGAATAGAGAAGCGATCTTCAAATGTCTGCTTGTCTACACCGGCCAGATAGAGAGCAATCTGCCGCACTTCATCAGGTCTGAAAGCACGTGCTGGACCATATCCAACATCCTCGTCGCCTATCGGAAGTCCGCAAGAAACAAGAAAGCCGTTTGGAAAATCACCCTCCCACGTCTTGCCAGTTAGAATAAAATGAATGGCGTGCCACGACTTATCAATATCCAGTGAGTTAGCGTCCTCTTCCGGTTCATCAGGATGGACAACATTGTGAATCTTCTCTGGGGCATCCAAGAGTTCATCAACCAGCAAAGGGTCGATGCTCTTGATGTTTCCGATCATGCTCATGGCGATATTTCTTGGTTTGCCGAACGTCCCCGATGACCTATCCCTACTTGCTTCTGGCGTGACTCCTGCCCGCGCAGCGGAAGCAGGAGGCATGACAGAAGTGCCGCAGGCATAGGGATTAGGTCCATCGGTCTGTTCGGTATTTTTATTTGGTGGGTTTGAGCGTTACTCTGACTTTAAATCCCCGTCGCTCAAATGATTGATCGGGAATCCATGCGCAAGAAAACTCCTCATTGAACCCGCCTGATCCTTGAGATGTGTTTGACCAACTCAGTAGGAGTTTAACGGTGAATCCTTCTTTGCTGAAGTTTGTTAATCGCGCCATGCCCGAACCGTGACCACCGCTTGAACCTCCCCATCCCTTAGATACTCCCGAAAACGGTTTGTTTTCTCCAGCAGAGACATTTGGATGGCGGTAAACGCCAAACAAATCACTTTGTTTTCTCCAGACGCCCTCCTTCTCGAATTCGACGCGGGCGATCAATTCCTTATCCGCATTGGCAGGTTCCGTATCCACCGATTCTCGCTGCCAGTCAATCGAAGATACAAATTCTCCAATGAAATCCTCTGAGGCAGTCGCAAATGCTGGAGTTGCGAAAACAATGACGGCTAGGAGAAGCGCTTTCATATTTCTACCGAACGTCCCTCGTCAGGTATCGCTGGCTGGCGGTGAGGGTGGATCGCAGACATCGGGAGCGAAGGCACTAGGCCTGCTCTTCTGCCAGCAGGCCCTGTGCCTGAGCGGTGGAATGTTGAAGTGGTGTTCATCGAAACTCCCTACGGGCCAGCGATTAACTGCACGAGTCTGTTCGGCCTATTTTGTTTCTCAAAGTCAATCGTATGGCAAGAGATTTGTCCCATCAGATGGAGGAAGAGATCGTGCGGCCATTAAGTGATGCGTGGGTGACGGTATGAGGGGAGAAGGCTTCTTACTAGCAGGTGGGAATCCCCCAGTCTCATCCCTTGGCGGGGCATCATTAATTGAAAATATTCTTTTCAGGAATCGCTGAATCCAAGTGGCTACCGCTTTAAAGCGAGGAGATGAATCCGGGTGAGGAGAGCCTCGGAGAATATCTTGGAAACCCAAAGAAAGATTGCGGATCAAGCGCATATATTGTTTGCCGAACGTCCGCCGTCAGGTATCGCTGGCTGGCGGAGAGGGTGGATCGCAGAGAATGGGAGTGAAGGCGCTCGGGATGCTCTTCTGTCAGCATCCCCTGTGCCTGAACGGCGAGTCACGGTGGTCTCGAATCGAAAGTTGGATCGGCCAGCGATTAGCTGAACGGCCCCGTTAGGCCATTTTGCTGGATGTATCATTACGAGCATGCGGTCACAACTGGGAAACAAAGGGAGGCTATCAATAAAACAAAAAAGACGAACAGAATCAGCAACATACTTCTTACCATATCCGGCATTGCATGCACTGAAACGGCACACCACAGCAGCAATCCGAGAAGACTTACGAATGGAAGAAACCATACTATAATTGCCTGAACCTGGTTCTTGATGTCCCAATGTAGGTATGCCATAGAAAAAAGCAGCGCACTTGAGGAAATCAGCACGGTGGCAAGAGAAATAGGAAGCAAACGTGATCTAATAATACTCATTTGAATACTCGGTGGATGCAGTGGCAGCGCTATTATTCTGAGCCTAACGTCCGCCGTCAGGTATCGCTGGCTGGCGGAAATGGTGGATCGCAGAAAATGGGAGTGAAGGCACTCGGGATGCACTGCTGCCAGCATCCCCTGTGCCTGAACGCCGAACTACGGTAGCCTCTGCTCGAAAGTTGGAACGGCCAGCGATTAGCTGAACGGCTCCGTTAGGTCTTTTCATTTTTTCAATTTGTTGTTAGCTTCACCGATTATTCTCTTAATCTGTTGTTCCATTGCCTCCGAATAGGGACAGACTGAAAACCATGGATCTGAGCCAATCAAATGAGGCGTGTTCTCGGTGGGCACAAGGAAGAATATACACTTTCGCCCCTTTTTCAGGTATGGGCTCTGATCTGAATCTGTTATTTCACGCACATGTAAGGATAACGCAACTTCTTCGGCTTTTGTGGATCCACGAATGTCTTCGACTTGATTGAGTTCTACAAAATAGTCAATAATACCAAAAGAATCTCGAATGCCAACCGGATCCCTTGTGAGTGATCCTGTAAGTATTCTCGGGCTTTTTGCAACAAGTGACGCCAACACGCCGTCATTATCGGCTGCACATGCCAAATATGCGCTTGCAAGAATAACCACTGCGATCATGCAGTGAGTTTTGATAAAGTTGATCATCAGCATAAATGATAGCGCAATATTCTGGAACTAACGTCCGCCGTCACCGGCACCGGACCGCTGGCGCGCCGAATGCCAGGGAGCGAAGCGACCAGCATTCGGCGTGACGGCGGGTAGGTGTTCGGTGGACGGCATGGTTAGCATTATTTGTTTGTTTCATGGTTCTCGAATTTCATTGTCGCTATGACGCCTTCAATAATCGAGTCCATATCAGAAGGTGGTCTATCCTTCAAGGCAACCCCTCGCATGCTTAGAAATCGGGGAGCAAGAATCCCAATGGAGGTGCCGTCGCCACGAGGAACGAGATAGAAAAACGCAGTTTCACCATATGGACCAGGAAAGCCCGGAAAATCAAAGACAGCGTGGGAACCAATCGTCTTCTCAAAATTGCCTTTCTTCTGCCAAGGGACAGACATCAGCATCGCAGTATACTTCTCGTTGAAGGAACAGATTGATAAGTCCAAAGGATATTCTGTATCGGGATGCGCTGTGGACTGAATCATGTAAACTTCTGGTCGGTTCTTTTCCCACGGCTTTTGTTTACGCTCTTGTATCTCGAATCCCTTCGGTATCGTAAATGAAATGCCGAGCTTACTGGCACCAAAGCGAGGCGAAGGAAGAGAGACTTCTGGCTTGCTGCATGATACTGAGGCGAGCGCAAACAATGAAGAAACGATGAGGAAAAACGGCTTCATATATTTTGCTAACGTCCCTCGTCAGGTATCGCTGGCTGGCGTGGTGGGTGGATCGCACGGATTGTGAGCAAAGGCACTCGGCCTGCTCTTCTGCCAGCAGGCCCTGTGCCTGAGCGGTGGAACGTCAAATCGGTGTTCATCGAAACTCCCTACGGGCCAGCGATTAACTGGACGAGCTTGTTAGGTCTATTTGTTTGTAGCATTGCTCTCGAATTTCATTGTCGCGATAAGACCTTCAATAATCGAGTCCAAACCAGATGGTGGTCTATCCTTCAAGGAAACCCCTCGCTTGCTCAGAAATCGGGGAGCCATGATGCCAATGGAGGTGCCGTCGGCACGAGGAACGATATAGAAAAATACATTTTCCCCGCATGGTGCTGGAACTCCCGGAAGAACGACGACAGCGTGAGAACCAATCTGCTTCTTGTATGTTCCATTCATTTGGTCACCAGCACCGATCATCATCGCGGTAAGCTCGACGTTGAGGGCGCCAATCGACAAATCAAAGGGGTATCCAGTGTCAGGACGTGTTTTGCTGGACTTGACCATGTAAATCTCTGGCCATGCCTTAAACGCTGGGTTGTGTTCACTAATCGTGAATCCATCTGGTATCGCATAGGAAATACCGAAGTCAGTGGCATCAACTCCATAAAGAGAAGAACCGGCTAGGATGAGAACAAAGAGTGTAGTAAAAACGAAACGCATATTCTTGACCTAACGTCCCTCGTCAGGTATCGCTGGCTGGGGGAGCGTGTTGATCGCAGAAAATGGGAGCGAAGGCACTCGGCCTGCTCTGCTCTTCGCAGGCCCTGTGCCTGAGCGGTGGAACGTCAAATCTGCGTTCATCGAAACTTCCAACGGGCCAGCGATTAGCTGGACGAGCTGGTTGGCTTTATTTCTTGTATTCAAGAACGCCTTTGCCTTTCAGTGGCTGCGATACGAATATTTCTTTTCCTGCTTCAAGAATTGTCAATGTAATGTCAGTATCATCATCGGTGCTTGTAACGGTAATCTGATCAAAATGCTGGCCCATGAAGGCTGTTGACGGCGACTTAAATATCTGTTCTTGGTCAACCCCGCTTGCATTCCACTTGGCTTTTATCACAACTTTGTCCTGTCCGCGACCCATAACCATAAAATTAATCGTTTTGTCGGCTGGACCAGTCCAACCCAAATCGGTGCTCTTAGTGGTGATAAGAAAATACTTCCCATCAATCACTGCATAAGGCGAACTTGTCGAATTCAAGCCATTGCTGGTTCCTGAATACTTTGTTAGGATGATTCCCGAAGGTGTATATGTCGGTTCGAGCTTCTTTCCTCGCATGATAAAGACGGTCTGAAAGTCCTCCGGGAGAGGCTGAAGCGAAATTAAATCAATCTCCTTGTCCGTGAATATTATTTGCTGTGCTCGCTTGACTTGCTCTTTGTCTGCGTCGGTCGCTCCAACCAAGTAAGTAAGAGCGTCGAGTTTCTCCACGCTCTTTTCTTTGAGCGCGGTGCTAAAAGCAGCGACAAATCCCTCAGGTGTTTTGGGTTCAGAAGCAAGTGCCAGAGTGCTGGTGATAATTACGGCTATGGTTATCGAGTGTAGGGTTTTCATATTTGTTGCCAACGTCCCTCGTCAGGTATCGCTGGCTGGCGGGGTGGGTGGATCGAACGCATCGGTAGCGAAGGCGCTCGGCCTGCTCCTCTGCCAGCAGGCCCTGTGCCTGAGCGGTGGAATGTCAAATTGGTGTTCATCGAAACTCCCTACGGGCCAGCGATTAACTGGACGAGATTGTTAGGCATATTTTTCTATCCAGACCTTGACGTCGTTTCGTGATGCGTCGGGCACTCGATCCGGCAGCTTTGCATTAAATTCTATTACTGAGTTGGCATCATGTAAGCGAATCATGCGCTCACGAAAGTATAAGTCGTAAATCAGGGCTTCTCCAACGAAATGAAACTGCTCAGCGAGCCAAGGTTCGCGGGCCAGCACATCCCTGCCATCCTGACGCTCATATTTCATTTCGAAGTATCTTTCTGCTATAGGATAATGCTCCGATGGATTATCAAAAACAACAATGCATCGCACGCGATAACCCTTATCGTGCGATGGTTTAGCAGTTGCTGTGCAAATGACGGAACAAGGCATAGTAGAATAAGTTATTAAAAGCCGCTAGCCTTAGCGTTAAATGCGTCATTAAATTTGCTAGTTTCAATCACAATAGTGTCACTATCGATTGCTTGCATTTTATGATACTCGGCGGTAGCGTTACCATCTGCTCGGCGGTAAAAGCAAGCGACGCTATAAGTTTTTGGATCTTGTATTTTTCTTGTTTGTATATTATCAATCTTCCAACTTGAACCTTCTGCGTTCCCCTGAAGAATCTCGCTTATTGTGTTGTCAGCCATACCGTGATCGCTGCTAATAATAATCTGGCCAACCTTACCTTGCCAGAACCTGACTCGGATTTCTACGTCATTCTTCGCGTAACAATACTGTGGAAAATCAGGACGAAAGTCATCTTTAACCGAAACTAAAGATCCATATCTTACGTCACACTCCTCTCTTGTTTCCCCAAGACGCGCTCTAGCAGTGGAAATAGCAGTTGTAAAGACTATAAAAAATAATATTGGTTTCATTGTTGTGGTAAGTAACACATCGATCTCGCGGGTGAACATATTTTTTTGCCTAACGTCCCTCGTCAGGTATCGCTGGCTGGCGCGGCGGGTGGATCGCACACATCGGGAGCGAAGGCACTCGGCCTGCTTTTCTGCCAGCAGGCCTTGTGCCTGAGCGGTTGAATGTCAAGTTGGTGTTCATCGAAACTCCCGGCGGGCCAGCGATTAACTGGACGAGCTTGTTCGGCTTCTTCATTTGTTTGTTTGTGGGAGATGGTTGAGGATTGCCTTACCGTCTGGACTTACAACGGCAGAAAATCCTTCTCGTGGCGATATAAGGAAAAGTGATCTTTCTCGATCCGTGCCAGGGATCACCGCAAGAATAAGGTTGCCTTCCATAAAATATTTCTGATTGAGGTCATTTTGTTGGTATATGAATGCAGAAAGAGACTCTGGAGATAAAAGTATATTGGGATCACTCTTCATTCCGTCGGCGAGCATCTCTGCAACATGTTTGCCTTGGAATACCGGTGAAATCCGGTGATGGTTTTGGGAAAGCAGCGTTCCAAACACAACAAGCGCAATAATAGCACCGATGATCGCATAAAGGATCCTCCCAAGAATATTGCTGAGTAGTTTCACTGATGATCGCGCAAAGCATTATTTTTTGCCGAACGTCCGCTGTCACCTGCTACCACTTGCTTTTGGCACCAAAGGCTGCTCCGCAGCCGACGTGCCAAAAGTGCCGAAGGCATGGTAGTTAGGTGGACAGCCCCGTTCGGCCGTTTTGTTTTTGTGCTCATTCAGAATTGGTCGGAAATGAAGTGTTCTTCCCGGCTTTGAAGAGCAAGGCCCCTCCAACAATCAGCAAAAAAAGTGCTATTCCGTTTACGGTCATCTCGAATATCAAAATATATTGACCATATGCCCTTGCTATCGATCGCACTGGCTCTACTCCGCTCAGAGTGATAAATGCGATACAAAGATTGGCTGGAATCAAAAGCGCGAAGGCTGCTGCAAGGACCGCTGCCGATCTCCTGTATTGCTGGGATGATGTCATCCTTAGAAATGCGGCACAAAGAATCATATTGCCCACCAAGAATAAAAATGGATGCGTCACTTCAAAAATGCGATTCATAAGGAGAACGGTGTCGCGCATGGGATTATTTTGTTGCCGAACGTCCGCGATGACCTGCCACCACTTGCTATTGGCATCCGAGCCTGCTCCGCAGGCGAAATGCCAAAAGTGCCGAAGGCATGGCGGTTAGGTCGATCGACCCGTTAGACATTATTTCTTTGCCTTGGTTTTATCGATTTGAATTGAGAGAGTCTTATCGCCAACTTGCAACACAGTAAATGGCTGTCCAAGGGAAGCATAGTATGTGCCTGTTATTCCGGTATCAACATACTGAACATTGTTGCCAGAATTTATGGGTAGTTGCGCGGATATAGAATAAACGACTGTATAAACAGCATCCTTCTGGCTCAAGATAATCTCGATTGTTCGCCTTGGCTCAGGTAATGTCGCATGGAAGCGTGGCCCATTGCCGCTGAGAATGACATCTCCTGACTTTGAGTCTCCCAAGCCACCAGATATTGTGATACTGTAATTCGCATCCAGCGTGGCTGGAGCGGTTTCGGCTTGTGGAGAACTTTTCGGAGGGTTGGCCAGTGCTGGATCCTGGCCGTATGATGTTGCTAAGGTTGCGAGTAGTGCAATGATGGTGGTTGTCGGTTTCATAGAGTGATCGGCGGTTTTTTCTGGTCTAACGTCCCCAGTCACCGCATCCCGCTTGCTTTCGGCACGACTTCTTGCGCAAGCAAGAATCGTGACGAAAGTGCCGAAGGCACGGGATTCGGTGGACTGGCCTGTTCGACATATTTCAGTAGTAGACACTACCACCGCTGAGGCCGAGGTTCAATTGGTTTCCCTTGCATAGCTCGCCAAAGTAAATGTTGATCCGGAGTCAGCATTGATTCCGCCATTACATCAGCGGCTTTGTTTAGTGAGTTGGTAAACTTACCTTGTGCATACTTAGTTGCGAGCAACTTCATCTCATATGCGCTAAGGTTGCTTAGTCCAGCTTTATACATTCGATATAACGCTTCAAGTTGTTCGCTTTGATCGGTTGTTAGTTTTAGTTTTGCTCCAACGGAAGGAATTAAAAACGATGATAAAGCCCCCTGATATTGATACAATAGTTCAGCATAGCGACGTTGCTGATCTTCATTAAGAATGCTAAATATTCCTGCTTTGTCTCTTTTGCATGCCTGAATCCAATGTATGCCAAGTGTATAGCGCGCATTAGACTCATTGTATCTGCTGATTGCCTCTTGCTGGCTTGGTGATATATGCATGTCGGACTCCACCTCCGATAAATAGATCGGAAGCAAACGATTTTCTAAGAAGAGATTTCTCATAGAAATGTTTGGGGCAGTCGGCGGAGTGCTCTCATTTTGCGCGTTAGTGCCGCAAAATGGAAAGAGCAATAAGTAGCACAAAGCAAAAGGATTTTTCATAAACGGAAGTGCCAGCAATCGAGGCATAATATTCTTGTCGAACGTCCCCCGTCAGGTATCGCTGGCAGGAGGTGGAAAATGAACGCACCAAACGGGAGCGAAGGTGCTCGGCCTGCTCTTCTGTCAGCAGGCCCTGTGCCTGAGCGGTCGAACGTCAAAAAGGCTCCGCTCGAAAGTGGTATCGGCCAGCGATTAGCTGAACGGGTCTGTTCGCAAATATCTTGTGGCAGAAAATCGTCCATACTCGAATCAATACGCTTTGCTCCATCGGTTGAAGCCTTGGATCGCTTCATGGGGATGCGCCAGAAAAAACATAAACTCAGGCATCTTTGGGATGAAGCCGCAACCCATAGGAGACGGCTGTTGCTCGGTCGGGATACACGTCCAAATCGACTTTGTTCTGCTCCTCTTGGAGATCATTCTCCCATCGCACGAGAAACCATCCCCGTAATCCAACATCAAGAATCTCGCCAACGCCGCAAGCTCGATAGCCAGCTTGTTCACGGCGAATCCTTGCCGCCTCGGGATGGCGTGGATGTGGCTCCTGCATGTGCCGCCGTCCCATGCGGACAAAGCGACCAATCCAGCGTCGGCGGCCGGAATCTGAGGCCGGGAGATGTGCGAGTGGAGGATCGGGTAGAATCGAAGGGGTCATATATTTTGGCGAACGTCCCCGATCACCTGCTATCACTTGCTTTTGGCGCAGATCCTGCTTCCGCAGGATCTGTGACAAAAGTGCCGAAGGCATGGTAGTTAGGTGCATCGGCCCGTTAGCATTATTTAATATTAACATGGTTTGTCGAACTATGGGACAAGGTCTTTGGGGGTGAAGAAGTCGCCTTGCTTGTCCTTGAAATAATTCGTGTGGTCAAATACTCGTATATCGTTGAGATAAGGATGGTCGGTTGGCGGTTTATCAAATAGTTCAATCTGTATCTGCTGCGATTTGTAAATACCTTGTCGGACATACTCCTTCTCAAGAACGGCTTTCAAGTCAAGAGTTGATAATCCTGCGGCTTTAATTTTCCCAATAAATGGCATGTTCACGAAACCGTCCGACGAGACGGAGTAAATTCCATCCAGCTTGTCGTGCTTGTTGCTGAAGCTGATCGTCATGCAATCTCCGGCGTGCAACTGACGGTTTTGGTCTGCTGCAAGACCGCTGCAAACCGTGAACCCGAACATCACTGCAACTGCCAGAAAGGCATTCATATATTTTGCTAACGTCCCGCATCACCTATCCCTGCTTGCTTTCGGCATTCCTCCTGCCCGCGAAGCGGATTCAGCAGGAGGTATGCCGAAAGTGCCGCAGGCACAGGGATTAGGTGGATGCGCCCGTTCGGCCTATTTTTTTGTTTGAGGATAGTCACTTTGGTATCGTGCAAGAAATTCTGTCGTCTCCTTTGGCACTGCCTGCGGATAGGCATTGAGGTATGCATATGTGCCTCCAAGTATCTTCCTGTAGTTCTCTGTCAATACGTCGCCCATGCCGGGATATAGGAAGACCAGCGATGCCGATGGATGATCCTCGGCGGTCTGGATAACCCCTGAGTGGGTTGCAATGGCGTCTTCTGATAACTTGATGGCTCGATCAAGCTGTCCGTCTTTGAGATACCGATGTATTCCGGTGAAAAATATGATGCTGGCGGAGTTTGAGCCTATCACGCCACGATTTGTCCCTTGAGCGAGACCGAGTAGATAACTTGATCCGCCGATTGCGAGGGCTCCGATAATGATGAGGATGGTGCGTTTCATGGAAGCGGATTATTTGTTGCCGAACGTAATATGGAAGGATGTATTGACTTTCCGAAATAGGATGACATCCTTTTTAGTAAATAAACAAGATCATGCAGGAAAAGTCTATAAACCCCAAGAGCGCAGCGATTTGGGAGAACCGTTGGGTCCGGTTCCGGATGGCGCTGAAGGTGGCCGGGGTGGAGCCGAGGATGCATGATTACTGCCGGGGGTGGGTTTTGGGA
>Ga0194053_10002361_pt1 | contig 11291 bp, 9 predicted proteins | sample SepL228m_MetaG_FD_161684 | JGI IMG/M metagenome (GOLD analysis project Ga0194053, IMG submission 161684) | Anoxic zone freshwater microbial communities from boreal shield lake in IISD Experimental Lakes Area, Ontario, Canada - Sep2016-L227-8m | ecosystem: Environmental > Aquatic > Freshwater >... | reverse complement strand
CTATAGAAGATATCCACATAGTCGAGCCCCAGGCGCTTCAAGCTCTGGTCGAGGCTGCCGAGAAGCGACTTGCGTGAACCCCATTCGCCGTAAGGGCCGTCCCACATCCGGTATCCCGCTTTGCTGGAAATGATCAGTTCGTCTCGGTACGCTACCAAATCTTCGCGCAGCATGCGGCCGAAATTGCGCTCGGCGGAACCGGGAGGCGGCCCGTAGTTGTTCGCCAGGTCAAAGTGCGTGATGCCAAGGTCGAACGCGCGCAACGCGATCGAGCGGGATTTGGCATAGCAGTCCACGTCGCCAAAATTATGCCAGAGCCCCAGCGAAATCCGGGGCAGCATCAGACCGCTATTCCCGCAGCGGGCGTATTACATCGTTTCGTAGCGGGAGGAGGACGCTTCGTAAGGCATAGGGAAAAAGTTGCAGCCTCCAGTTAGCGGGTTCCCAAGTAGGAAGCAAGGCTTCCGGGAGATGGCGGTCATTTCGCGGGGTTTACGCGAACAGGCCTTAGGAAGGGAGTTTACCAATGCGGTATTTCAGGAGGAAATCGATTCGCACGTTTTTTTGGCTGTTGATTTTTGGGATCGTTGGCGCGGTTTCAAGTGCTCATGCCCAGGGACTCACTTTCTTCAGATTGGGATGGACCTATGCCATCGCGTTTCCGAACAATGTTCAGACAGGAGTCGATAGCGGGCTTGTCCCCGGGGTGGGGCTCTATCGGGTCTCGTCCTTTGCCGGAGAACAGTGGTATCTGCTCCAACGCATCGAGCGGAAGCCGAACGGATGGGGACTGGTTCCGGGAGCCCCATCCGTCTGGGTAAACCTAAACTACGCCCTTTCGGTTCAGGAAGTTCGGTAGGCCAAAAAGATGGCTTATTATGGCCGGTGGTGCAGGGTGGGATCGACACACCATGCCATCCGATTCGCGGCAGCGTTTTGTAGTGCTGTGGTCCTCCCTTACCTTTACCCACAATCTCTGAAGCGACGGAGGCGTTGATAGTTTTTGACAGGATTAACATGATTTTGAGGATTATCAGGATTTTGCCTCAAAGCATGCGAAGTCGGTTAACATCCGAAATCTTAATCCCGTAAATCATGCCAATCTTGTCAATCCTGTCTAAAAAGACCAAAGGCTCCGATGCACTTACGCGATTCGGTAATTCAGCCTTGTAGGTAACGGAAAGGGTCCTCCACAGCTTTGGGAGAAGACTTTGATTTCATCTCCAGTCGCTAACCAAAGAGCAACCGTGTCAATCTTGTGAATCCTGTCTCTGCCCTAAACCGGCAAAGCCGCCGATCAGCTTTCCTAGATTCTCCAGTCCCGGAATTCGGGCGACCACTTCTTTCAGGGAAGCCAAAGCCGCGGGGATGTGCTCCAGGAAATGAGCGCGTTCCTTGACGAGCCCGAGGAATCCGTAGGCGCCCAACGCCTGCATCAAACGCTGCATCGCGCAGAGATCGTAGATTTCCCGGAAATCGGCGGGCACGGAAAACCCGGCTTCCGCGCAGAGCACGATGTAGTCGGCCACAAGCGATTCGCGTTCTTCGGGACTGAGCGTGACGTAAGGATCGTAAAGCAGCGAGGCGAGATCGTACTGGGCGAGGCCCGGTCGCATTCCCTGAAAATCGATGAGGTAAGCGCGCCGGTCCAGTACCATGATGTTCTGGGACTGGAAATCGCGGTGGACCAGAACGCGCGGAATGGCGGCAAGCCTTTCAGCAATGGCGTGGAGTTTCCTTTCATCCGATCCTTGTTCGATGCGGGCTGGTTCAACACCGAAATAGCGCCCGGCGCAGTTTTCAAAAAAGTAGCCTTGCTCCCAGCGGTAAAGCTCCGCGTCGAAGCCGTTCTGAAATTTCGGATGAGGGCTCGCGAGCTCCCCGTTTTCCAAGGCCAGATGCCCTCGCGTGTGCAGCCGCAGGACCTGTTCCAGCGCATCTCGGTAAAGCGCTTGGCGGACCGGCCACGGGTGGTTGCGATAATGCCAGAGGTCGATTGCCCCCAAATCTTCCATCCAGATCAGCCCGGCCTCGGTGTCGTGGTGGTAAATCGAAGGGACGCGGACTTCGAGGCTTTCCAGAAAGGCGTCGATTTCGCAGTAATGCCGGTTTTCCTCCCGCTGATCCCCGTATTTGACCAAAATCAGCGAACCTTCCCCGCGCATGTCGATGCGGTAGTATTTTCGATCGGAGCCCCCTTTCTCCAGCGGTTCGATTCGAATGCTTTCCCTGAGGAAATGCGGAAAGCGGGAGGCGGTTTCGTCGAGGATCGTGTCGGAAAGAGCGTCGGGGAACATGGCGGGGGATGGGATGGAAGTTTAGAAGTCTCTGTCAACATGGTCGCCGGCGACGCACTGGAGGTCGGTAACGACGCAGTTTTTGAGCACCGTCTTTTTAGCGATTTTTGTGCCGTTCCAAAGAATAGAATCTTTTATTTGCGCCTCGGGGCCGATTTCCGCGTTGGGACCTACATAGCTGGCCCCGGTGATCGTTGCGGAGGGATCGATGTGCGCGCTGGGATCGATCCAGACGGTGCCAGACGCAGCCTTGCGCAAGTGCCGGTGAACCTCCAGGTATTGCTCGCGAGTGCCCAAGTCCCACCAGTGCCCCTCATCCAGGACGATTCCGCCAAGCCCGGCGCCTTCCTCGATCATTTTTAGAAAGGCAGGAATGACCGATGCCTTCTCAAGCGTGAGTCTTCGAAAGAACGTCGGATTGACAATATAGATGCCCGTAAACAAGCGTGTGCCGATCGCCCGCCCGAGACGGTTCCCGATATCCAGAACGCGTCCGGTTCCGTCACCCCCCGCGTCGAGTGCGATTTGGAGCGGGCCGCCCTGGCTGCGGAGGACAAGCGTGACCTCGTTGCCCGAAGCCAAATGCCAGGCGAGAGCCGGTTCCAGCGGCAGGGTGGCCAGGATGTCCCCGTTGTAAACAATGAACGGTTCGGCTCCGAGCAGGTCCTCCACATTCTTGATTCCGCCGCCGGTTTCCAGCAGGACCGGTTCATGCCGGAAGGTGAGGGGAACCTCGCGGTAGGTGCCGCCGGGAAACGCGTCGCCGTAGGCTGCCGCCAAATGATGGGTGTTGATGACGATCTGCCGAATGCCTGAATCGATGAGGTGATCGAACGCGGAGGCAATCAACGGTCTTCCCGCAACCGGGATCAGCGGTTTGGGGCGCACTTCGGTGAGCCGCTTCAAGCGCGTGCCGAGCCCTGCGCCCAGAACGAAGGCGCGGGTGATTTGCATCCCTGAAGTCTTCTTCTCCTTCGCGTCTTCTCGTCTTTGCGTGAGATCTTCTGTGTCACGCGAAGACGCGAAGGCGCGAAGGTCGGAAAGTGCAACTTGGGAATGAGACTCGTAGGATCGAAGCGGCAGGGATGCCGCTTCTACTGTAGAAGCGGCTTCCAGCCGCTCCTCCGGGGAGGTATTGACATGTTGCGGTGCGGCCACTTCTTAGGCGTTCGGTTCAACCCACTTGCCGTGCTCGCGGATGAGGACCTGAAGCTGTTCCACGGCTTCGGCTTCAGGGATATTGAATTTCACGGGCGTTTTGCCGACGTACAAATTCACCTTGCCGGGAGCGCCCCCGACGTAGCCGAAATCGGCGTCCGCCATTTCCCCCGGACCGTTGACAATGCACCCCATGATGGCGATTTTAACGCCCTTGAGGTGGTTGGTCGCGGCGCGGATTCTGGCCGTGGTTTCTTGCAAATTGAACAACGTCCGCCCGCAGGAGGGACACGCCACGTAATCGGTTTTGGTGATCCGGCTCCCGACGGCTTGCAGAATGTTGTATGCCACGGGAATCTCGTGGACGCTGTCTTCGGTGAGCGAGACGCGAATGGTGTCGCCGATCCCGTCGCAGAGCAGGGAGCCGATCCCGATGGCGCTCTTGATGCGGCCGTCCTCGCCGTCGCCGGCTTCGGTAACACCAAGGTGGAGCGGGTAATTCCAGTCCGGGCCGAGTTCGTCGAGTCGCTCCACGAGCAGTCGGTAGGTGGCGATCATGACCTTCGGGTTGCTCGCTTTCATCGAGAACACGAAATCGTGGTAATCGAGTTCGCGGGCGAGCCGGGCGAATTCCAAGGCGCTCTCGACCATCCCGAGCGGCGTGTCGCCGTAGCGGTTCATGATCCGGTCGCTCAGCGAGCCGTGATTGGTGCCAATCCGCATCGCCACGCCGCGCTGCTTGCAAAACTCGACCAGCGGGGCAAACCGTTCCCGGATGCGGCAGAGCTCTTCCGCGTATTCGGCGTCGGTGTATTCGACAATCTTGAACTTCTTGGTGTCCGCGTAGTTGCCCGGATTGATCCGGACTTTCTCCACCCACTTTGCCGCCTCAAGCGCGGCCTCGGGTTTGAAGTGAATATCCGCGACGATCGGCACGTCGCATCCGCGTTCGCGCAATCCTTTGACAATGTGTTCCAGGTTTGCCGCGTCTTTGACCGTGGGGGCGGTGATCCGGACGATCTCGCAGCCGACTGCCGCCAGATCGAGCGTCTGCTGGATGCAGGCCGCCGTGTCCATCGTGTCGCAGGTGATCATCGACTGCACCCGCACTGGGTTGCTGCCACCGATGCCGACGTTCCCGACTTTCACTTCACGGGTGAGCCGGCGCTGATAAGAGGAGGAGTTCATGGAATTAGGCTGCTCTTGTCATTTCGTTTTCGGCGTGGCCGGAGTGGCCGCAGCCGGAGTGTCGTCGGTCGGTTTCAGCTTCCGCCAGGGGAGATCCTGCACATCGAAGAAGGTGACGTAGAGCATGTATCCGATGAGGAACAGGGCGCAGGCGCTCTGGATCACTTCCAGGACTTTGACATTCACCGGCTTCCTGCGAATCGCCTCGATAAACGCTAACACAATGTGGCCGCCATCGAGCACCGGCAGCGGGATCAGGTTAAGGATGGCGAGATTGACGTTGAAAAAGACGCTGAACCACAACGCCATGCGCCAGCCCTGCTCGCTTTCGAACATGGTGTAGTAGAGCCGCATGATGCCCACCGGCCCACTGAAATGCTGGGCTTTCACATCGGACTTGGGCGACGCGAGCGCGCCGATCATGTTGCCGATGGTCGTCACGCTATCCACGATCTGCTGCACCGGTCCGGGGTGAATGATCGTCACTCCCGGGTCCCAGGCAATCCCGATCCGCGCCCGGCTTTTGCCTTCTTCGGACGGGAGCGGCTTGGGCTGAATCGAAAAATTAAGCCATTGGTCGCCCCGCTGCACGGTCAACGCCACCGCGCGGTCCGGGTGTTGCTCAATTTCCTCGCTGAGGGTGGCCGGGCTGAAAATCCGCTGCCCATTGACATGCGTAATGACATCGCCGGGCTTCAATCCGGCTTCCGCTGCGGGCGTGTTTGTCTCGACCTTTTCCACCTTTGACGTCATGGCCGGCCCGATTTGAACCTGCCTCAATCCGGCGCGCCCCCATCCTTTGCGGGGCTCTTTCATCCAGCCGGATTCAATGGTGGTCACTTTGCCGTCCCGCTCGATTTTAAACGCAATGTGATCGCCTTCGCTCCGAACGACGAACCACGAGACGCTGTTGATCATCCCGGAGAACCGCTTCACCGCATGCCCATCGACTTCGAGAATCTTGTCTCCCGGTAACAGGCCCGCTCTTTCCGCTGGAGAACCGGGTTCGACAAAACCGATAGTGGTCGTCCGTTCGAGTTCGGAAGTCGGCTTGCCCACCACATACACGAGGCATGCCAGGAGAATCGCCAGCCCAAAGCTGAAGAGGGGGCCCGCAAACGCCACGATCGTTTTGTCCAACGCCGAGATGGGCGGGAGTTGTTCGCGCGGCACGTCCGCTTCGCCTTCGATCACGTCCATCGGCGCGAGCTGCGGCAGCTTGACGAAACCGCCGGCGGGGATTGATCCCAGGGAATACTGGACGCCGTTGATTTTCTTCTGCCAGATCGGTTTGCCGAACCAGACGCCGAATCCCTCGATATAGAGGCCGCGCCAGCGGGCCGCCAGAAAGTGGCCGACTTCGTGAACAATGATGATCACGTTAAAAAGCAAGAGGACTTCGAGCAGGACGAAGATGAAATTGAAAATTCGGAACAACATGGAAAAAGCTAAGGTTCGGGCGTGAATTTGTGGTGATTATATGCCGTTTTGGGAGATCAACTCCGACGCATGGCTCCTCGCGCACCGGTCGGCTTCGACTATAGCATCGAGGGTCGGTTGCGCAACGGATCGGTGGCTCTCCATCACCGCAGCCACAGTCCGCCAGATTCCCGGGAAAGAAAGCCGCCCGTCGAGAAACGCCGCGACGGCCACCTCGTTGGCGGCGTTCATCACGGCGGGGAGCGCTCCGCCGACTTCGCCCGCGTGACGGGCCAGCGTCAGCGCCGGGAAAACGTCATAGCGCGGTTCCTCGAATTCGAGCCGGGCCACTTTTGCAAAATCGAGCGGGCGCAGGGTGTTCGGCACCCGGTCCGGCCAAGTGACGGCGTATTGGATTGGGAAACACATGTCCGAGTGACTCAGTTGCGCCAGTACCGAGCCATCCACGAACTCGACCATCGAGTGGACGATGCTCTGGGGATGGACAATGACATCGACCCGGCTCATCTCGACATCGAAAAGCCACCGCGCCTCGATCATCTCCAACCCCTTGTTGAAGAGCGTGGCGGAATCGATCGTAATTTTCGATCCCATGTTCCAAGTCGGATGCTTGAGCGCTTCGGCCGGGGTGACACTCTCCAGGCGTTCCGCCGGGGCCGTGCGGAACGGTCCGCCGCTGGCCGTGAGGATCAATCGCTGAACTTGTGAAGAGGGTCGGCCTTCAAGACACTGGAAAATCGCATTGTGCTCGCTATCGACCGGCAGGACTTTGATCCCCTTGCGTCGGGCCGCTTCCATAACGATCTCCCCGGCCATCACCAGAATCTCTTTGCTGGCAATGGCGAGGTCCTTGCCCGCTTCGATTGCCGCCAGGGCGGGCTTCAGTCCGCCAGTGCCCACAATGGCGATGAGCACCATGTCGGCTTCAGGCAGCGTGGCGAGTTCGATCAAGCCGCTCTCGCCTTCAAAAATACGACGGGAACTCCGAATCGCTTCCGGCAGTGCCGCAGCCCCGCCGTTTTCCCCGTCTGTAAGACAGAGCGCCGCTTCGGGGAATTCCTCGGCGAACTCCAGCAGCTTCGAGAGATTGCGGTGCCCGGACATGCCAACGATTTGCATCCGCTCCGGGATGTCGCGAGCAACCTTGGCTGCACTTTGACCGATGGAGCCGGTGGCTCCGAGAACAACGAGTTTTCTCATCCAGAAATTTGCTTAGGCCACACCGATAACTACCCGAAGGTAAAAGAAGAGCAGGGGGGCCGTAAATAATAGACTGTCGATCAGGTCCAGCGCGCCACCGATCCCCGGCAGCAGCCGCCCCGAGTCCTTCACGTCGGTGCCCCGCTTGATGATCGACTCGGCCAGATCGCCAATGATGGCCGCAAAACCGAGCAGCAACCCGAGGATCGTCGCATGCAGCCAGTTTAGCCGCGAGAGATGCTCCGGCATGATCCCAAACATCGCGTAGCTGCCGAGCGTGGAAATCACCAGCGCGCCGAAAAACCCTTCCCAGGTTTTCTTGGGGCTGATGTGCGGAACCAGCGGGTGCTTGCCAATGAGGCTGCCGGTGAGATACGCGCCCATGTCGCTGAATTTCGTAACCACCACCAGGTAAAGGACATAGAATTGTCCGGTTACATGCAGATCGGGCGAGCGCGGGAGCGCATAAACGATTTTGGTGACGAAATTGAAGAGCCAGGTGACGTAGAGCAGGCCGAAAATCGTGTAGGCCATGGTCGGGAGCGGGGAAACCTCGCGTAACCCTTTGAACATTTGCCGGGTGAACACCGTGAGCAGAAACCCGAGCAGCGACATGAACTCCCAATCGTACGACTGCGCCGGCCCGACCGTCCGGTAATAGTGGAACGAGCCCGCGATCAGCACGGCGCCGCAGACCATTGCCGTTCCCTTGAAGTTCGGCAACCCCTTGTGGTCGAGCATCTTAAAGAACTCCCACAGGCCCCTTAACCCGATGGCCGAGATCAGGGCGAAAAAGGTGAGTTCGTGCCCCTTGAATACAGCCCACAGCGCCACGGTCCATAGGACGATGGTGCTGGCGAGCCTGGAAATAAAAACGCTCTTCATAGGGAAGTCGCCGGAGAATCTTGGAAGCGCCCGCCGATGGCAAGAAGGAAAAGGAAGACGCGGAGACGCGGGGACGGGGAGACGAGATGGACCAGATGGACTGAATGGACGAAGACATCCCCTGTTCATGCCCGTCTATTGGGAGGCGTCCCCGCGTCTTCCCCCCCGGCACAACCATCGTTCTCCGATTGCCCGAAATACCCAATACACGAGAGAGGCGAAACTACTATGGCTGAGACAATTTTGATTACGGATACAGGGACAACCACGCAAACGAGACCCGAGGAAATGCATCGTCAACCGTCGCAGGAACGCCGGGGCCGGCTGAGTCGGACTCCTTCGCATCAGGGGTCGTTGATCAACGTGAGCGAAGGTGAGCGGCAGGGATCGATCTACGCTGGGATTGCGTTGATGCTTTTGGGATTCATCCGGCGGGGCTTTAGCGGGGTGCTTTTGGGCGGATTGGGCTCACTGCTGCTGGAGCGCGGCATCACCGGACACTGTTCGATGTACGAAAACATGGGAGTGAGCAGCGCCGGGGGGAAATCGGCGGCCCCGAGATTCGGACAGAAGGTGGAGCGCAACATCAGTATCAACCGGCCTCGCGAACAAGTATTCGCGTTCTGGCGTGATTTTCGGAATCTGCCGCGGTTTATGGAACATGTGGAGCGGGTCGATATCTTGGACGATCAACGCTCGCACTGGGTCGTGAAAGCGCCGGGCGGCGGCACTGTCGAATGGGACGCCCGGATTATCAATGAGCACCCCAACGAAATGATCGCTTGGGAAAGTCTGCCAGGAGCGGAGGTGGAGAACTCCGGGAGTGTTTGGTTTACCCCGGCCCCGGATGGCAGGGGAACGCAAATCAAGGTTTCCTTCCAATACAATCCACCGGGAGGGATGCTCGGAAAGGTCGGCGCCTGGCTCTTTGGGGAATCGCCCGAGCAACAAATCGAACAGGATCTGGCCCGCCTCAAGAATGTGTTGGAGGGGAGGGAGACAGCCGGTGCAGGCGCCGGTGTGCAAACCGTAACCCAACGTTCTGGGCGTTAGGGATTTTCAGGGGGAAATCAGGGGCAAGGGCAAGCAACGGAGAGGGACCAAAGGGCGTGGGAGCCGCGAGGCGCTCACGCTCTTTGTGCGCGGAATGAATGGGAATTATGGGAAGCATGGGAGTTATGGGACCCATGCTTCCTATCAGCGCCTCTTACCCTTCTTTTCGCAAAAAGAAGCCTTCTGAATAGCCGCCCTCGTAAATTTCTTTTGACGCAAACGGCCTGAAAACCCCATGTTGCTACCACCTTATGAACTACGACCTTATTGTGATCGGTGGCGGGCCCGCGGGATATGTCGGGGCGATTCACGCGGCTCAACTCGGGAAAAAAGTGGCCTGCATCGAGAAGGAGCGCGCGGGCGGCACCTGTCTAAACTGGGGCTGTATCCCGACGAAGTCGCTGCTGCGGAACGCGGAACTCTATCACTTGATGTCTCACCGCGCGGCGGAGTTTGGGTTTGAGTTCGACAACGTCCGCTTTGACTGGAGCAAGATCATCAAACGCTCCCGCGACGTCTCGGACAAGAACGCTGCCGGGATCGAGTTTCTCTTTAAAAAGAACAAGGTCGATTACATCCTCGGCGAGGCGAGCCTGGAAAAGGCGGGTTCGGTGAAGGTGAAGTCGTCCGACGGCAAGGAGGAGACGCACACGGCCGCAAAGATTTTGGTGGCGACCGGTTGCCTGCCGCGGCCGATGCCGGGGTTGCCGTTCAACGGGAAAACCGTCATCAGCAGCAAGGAAGCGATGATCCTGGCCACCCAGCCCAAGTCGATGATCATCATCGGCGCGGGAGCGATCGGCACGGAGTTCGGCTATTTTTACAACGCGTTCGGCACCAAGGTGACGATCGTTGAGATGCTGCCGAACCTTTTGCCCGTGGAAGACACCGAAGTCTCCCAAGTGGTCGAAAAGTCGTTCCAGAAGCAGGGGATCACGGTGCTGGGAAACACCAAGGTCGTCAAAGCGGAAGCCGACGAAAAGGGCGTGCGGATCAGTATCGAAGGCAAAAAGACCGAAACTTTGGAAGCCGACGTGGCATTGGTAGCCATTGGCGTGCAACCGCTCCTGCTTCCCGGCCTCAAGTTGGAACTGACCGAGCGCGGTTATCTTAAGACCAACGAGAATTACGAAACCAGCGTCCCCGGCGTTTACGCGGCGGGCGACATTATTGGGCCACCGTGGCTCGCACATGTGGCCAGTTACGAGGCGATCCAGGCCGTGGACGGCATGTTCAAGCCCGGATACAAGCCCAAGAAAGTCACCACGTTCCCTGGCTGTACTTATTGCAATCCGCAGGTCGCCAGCGTGGGCCTCACCGAGCGCGCCGCGAAAGAAAAGGGTCTCAAATTCAAGATCGGCAAGTTCCCTTTCATGGCCAGCGGCAAGGCGCGGGCGATCGGAGAGATCGAAGGCTTCGTGAAGCTGCTGATCGGCGAGCCGAATGGCGAGATTCTCGGCGCTCATATCGTTGGCCCCGAAGCCACAGAGATGATCGCCGAGCTTGGCCTCGCGATCACTCTGGAAGCGACTTATGAGGAGATCGAGGCGACCATTCACGCGCATCCGACCTTGAGCGAGGCCGTGCATGAAGCCACGGGCAACGCCTTCGGCCACGCGATTCATATTTAGGGGGCAATGAAGACGAAGTGGGGGATCATCGGGACGGGGCGCATCGCCCGCAAATTTGCGGACGGGCTGCGGTAGTCACGGACCGGTGAGCTTGTCGCCGTCGGCAGCCGTTCTCAAGACTCCGCGAACCAGTTCACGAAAAAGTTCCCGGCGACCGCGTACGGGAGTTACGAGGCGCTCCTGGCCGATCCCGCCATCGAGGTCGTGTATGTCTGCACGCCCCACCCGATGCACGCGGAGTGGGTGATCAAGGCCGCCGAGGCCGGCAAACACGTCCTCTGTGAAAAGCCGCTCGCGGTCGGGTATTCCGACGCCCTGGCCATGATCGAGGCCGCCCGTCGCAATGATGTCTTTCTGATGGAAGCGTTCATGTATCGCTGCCATCCGCAGACGGCGAGGGTCGTTCAACTCATTCGCGATCAGGTGATCGGGGAGGTGA